>JADHEF010001006.1_pt1:5000-21290 | contig 21290 bp, 14 predicted proteins | sample 8952391 | NCBI WGS metagenome assembly JADHEF01 (sample SAMN16124439, study PRJNA663245) | bioreactor sludge metagenome | isolation source: sludge (nitrite) | place: India:Bengaluru | collected 2019-02-28
TTTTTCATTAAATTTAAAACTCTTTGTGATCCTGATTCGACACCACAATATAATGTACTCATACCTGAAGATTTAAGGGTTTCTAAAAGAGATTTTTGGATTGTATTAACTCTTGAGGATGCAACAAAATTAATATCTAAATTTCTTTTTTTAATTTCATTAGCTATATCTTCTGCTCTTTTTTTATTTAACATAAATATATCATCTAAAAAAGCTATATCTCTTACTTTATACTTATAAACTAATTCTTCAAGTTCGTCAACTACATTTTGAGAACTTCTTGTTCTAAATTTTTTACCCATAATAAGTGATGAGGAACAGTAATCACAAGAAAAAGGACAACCTCTACTTGTTATTATTCCTCCTGATTGACTTGAAAGTTTGTATGATTTAAAGTCTACGAGATGTCTTGCAGGGAAAGATAATTCATCTAAATTTTTTATTAATGGCCTAGGTTCATTTAATCTTATTTTGTCGTTGTTGTCTTTTTTATTATTATAAATATTTTCTTTATACTTATCTTCTATTTCATTTTCCTCTGTTTTAAGTTCATTATCTATATCTTCAAAATTTAAGTTATTAATTCTTTTTTTATAAGCTATTCCTTTAATATCTCCTAAAAATGAATCATAGTCGTTATCTACATTTTTCAAATAAGTATCTATTAATTCTACAATTGTTTCTTCCCCTTCTCCTATAACAACAACATCGAGACATAATTCATTTTTTAAAGTTTCTATTGGTCTGAAAGTTGTATGTGGTCCTCCTATAATTGTTAGAATGTTTGGGGATTTTTTTTTAATATTTCTAATATATTTTAGTGCCTGAGTTATAGTTGCAGTGGTTGCAGTAATAGCTACAATTTTTGGGGCTATTTTTGAAATATATTCATTTATTTTTTGAGTACCAATTTGATATAAATCGTCATCGAATATTTTCACTCCAATTGATGCTTTTTCAAGTGCTCCTGCAAGATACATTAAATTTAGTGGAGGAACGCTGAGTCCTAACCCATTTTTCACAACGGTTTTATCCATAGGATTTATCAATAATACGTCTGTATTATTCATTTTTTAACCTTTAATTTTAATTTTACTAATATTTTAGTTCTAAAATTAGTTTTTCAGTATCTATTTCATGAATATTTAAATTTTCCTCTTTATTTATGGTGGCTTTTAAGATTTCCCATTCTTTTTGATTGTTTATACATCCTGGATCAGGAGCTAATACATCTTTAAAATAATTATATGCTCTTGCTCTACAACCTCCACAAATATTTTGAGATTCACAATTTCCACAATTTCCTTTTAATAATTCTTTATTTCTTAATTGTTTTAAAAGATGATTTTCTTTCCACATTTCTTCAAAATTATCGTTTAGAATATTTCCTATTTTTACTTCTTCTTCATGTGGGAAAAAAACACAGGGGTATATATCTCCATTAGGTTCTATATTTATATAAAATCTTCCAGCACCACAACCTCCTATAAATTCTGCAATTTGAGCTATCATTGGATTAGTGTATTCTGGATTATAAAAATGAGTGGGTACAACTTTTTTTTCATTATTTTGATTTTCATATAATTCTCTAATTTCAATATTTTCATCATAATTGTTTTCATTGCTACTTAAATTAAACTTATCATTTGAACTTTCAAATGTATTTTGTGAAATTCTGCTATTCCCCTCTGATGTTATTGCTTCAGCTACTGCTGCATATTGTGGTGCTGTTGATAATATTTGCATTTCGTCGGTATTTTCATTATATGCCTTTGCAAGTAATTTTTCTCTTTCTTTTGGTGATATGTCCATGTTTGATATCTCACTTCCATTTCCTGTTGGTATGAAATTATATAACATAAACCAATCTATTCCTAAATCTTTTAAAAAATCTATCATTTCAGGAATTTCTTTTATATTATGTTCAGTTACAGTAGTAGCCACTTCTACAAAAATTCCAAGATCAACAAAGTTTTTTATTGATTCTACTGCTCTTTCCCATGCACCATTAACTTTTCTAAAGCTATCGTGTGTTGTTGGATTTATTCCATCTAAACTAATTTGAACAAATCCTAATCCTTCTTCTACAAATTTTTTAGCTTTATATCTGTCTCTTAATGTATAGCCATTAGTAGCTATAGCTGGAAACATTCCATTATCACTTACTGTATGTATAAATTCTATTATATTTGGATGTATTGATGGTTCTCCTCCAGAAAAAGCTATTGATGTGACTCCTGATTTTGACATATTGTTTATGCCATTAATTATCTGATCTTTTGAAAGTTCTCCTTTAGTTTTTGTTGAAGCACTTTCATAACAATGAATACACTTCATGTTACATTTTTTTGTAATATTCCAAACAACTTGGAATGGAGCACCAGGAACAAAAGGTTTATTTACTTTAAAAATAGTTATTCCTTTTATTACACTAGCTAATCCTTTAACCCAATAATCATCTTCCATTTTATCCTTAAATTCATCGGATGATACTCCAAAACTTGTAGTCCCTTTTTCAATTATATATCCAACAATTCTTGAAAGTATTTTACAACTATTGCATACATTATCTGTTTTCCCAAGGTAATAATTTAGAGAACTTTCAAGCTTTGTAGCATTGTCTTTTTCACAATAACCTAATGTTCTTTGGAGTAAACGGTTTGATATTGGGTTTTCAGCTACTTTTTTAAATAATTTAATCATTTTCTCCATTTCTAAATCATCTTCATAATTATGTGCATCTGATTTCATATAATCCCCTTTTATTTTAATATTTTTTTAATTTTGCAAATAAAAATTATAAAAATAATTTTAATTAAACTGAAATCTAAAGAAAAATTGAAAATGAGTAGATGTATTAGATAAATTATAATAATATTATGGTAAAAATAGATTGATGATAAGTTTACATTATAATAGCGTTTCCATAATATTTTCTAAATAAATATGCAGGGCTAAGTATATTATAATTATTGTTTAAAAACTTCAAATAATGGGTTCAAATTAGCAATAAATGAATAGTAAAAATAAAAATGTTAATTTAGATGACTAGGAAGCTTTTTAAACTATAATATTATTATAATTTACTATTTCCATCTAGTCGATCTTGCAATTGTTTTTAGTACATTATTATTCCTCTAATATATATCCAATACTTTTTTTATAATATTTGTTTATATTAGTTATGTACAGATATTTGTTATCCTATTTATTTATAATTTACTATTATATGATAATTAATTAAGAGTAATGATAATTACTATTCTGTATATAATATATATTTTCTTTTATATTTAATTTATAAAATATAAATTTAATTTATAATTTTAAAATATAAATTTAATTGATGATTTTTTATTTTTAAAAAATACTAAAAAATAAAAAACTTTTTGATAATTTTTATTTTTTTGATTATAATTATATTATCTATTTTTTGTTTATTAAGAAAATATATAAAAATGATTAATAATATAACAATAGTTAATTTCATATAATAGTGTATTTACTGATTCATATAATATTTTTAAATTAATAATATATCTCATAAAATTTAAAATATAAATATTATATATTTTAAAAAACATTAAATTTTGAAATATTAAAATAAATAATAAGTTATTAAAATAAATTTTGAATTATCAAATACATTTTAAATTCAAATTAATAAAATTTTAATGAAGTAATAATAACTTTGGAGTAATCTCATGTCATATAAAGTAGCTATAGCAAGTAATGATGGTGTAAATGTTAATGAACATTTTGGAAGAGCAGAAAAGTTTTTAATTTATGAAATCCATGAAGATGAAACTTATGAATTATTAGAAACTCGAAAAGCTAATGCTTCATGTGTTGGAGATGGAAATAACGGTAATCAACGAAATAAAGTCATAAAATTAATTTCTGATGTTCAAGTGGTTCTTGTTGCTAATGTAGGCCCTGGTGCAATCGATGACTTGATAAATAATGATATAAAACCTTATGCAACTTCTTTTACAATTGAAAATGCTTTGAATGAGCTTATTAAGATTGATAATGGTTAAAAACTCCATAATATAAATTAAAATCTGTATTTTATAATAAATATATTTTTATTTATTATAATCTATTTTTTTACATTCTATTTTTAAATAATTTTTAAATAATTTTTTAATATTCGCATATATTTAATAATCTAGATTAAGGAGATAATATTAAACATATAATGTTGAAAATGTTTAAAATTTAATTATTAATCAAACTATAAATTATTAGTAATTATTATATATAAATAAAATCTTAAATTATAATAACTATAATTATAATAATAATAACAATTTTAATAACAATTTTTAGTGATTTTATATGAAATTCAGATATTTAATGTTAACCTTCTTGTTTTTTTCTTTTATATTCTTATTTATTAACTCAGGATTTGCAACACAGTACAATGTAAATAATCAAAGTTCTTCGGATGATTTAAATAATATTATAAGCTCAATGCAAGATAATGATGTTTTATTTTTTGGAGATGGAATATATCAAAACAAGTCCATATATATAAGCAAAAATAATATAAAATTAGATGCAAACCCAGGTAAAGTATTATTAATAGGTTCAGATTATGATAAATCTTATTCTGATAATACAGAATCTATTGGCATTAAAATTAATGCAAATAATATTACTATAAGAAATATTAATATTTCTAATTATTATAATGGTTTATTCATTAATGGATCGTATAATAATATATATAATTCAACTTTTGCTGATTGTGAAGATGGAATATATATTTATAATCCTTACTATGATTCTTATATTTATAGTAATTATAATAATATTGATAATGTTAAGTGTGTTAACAATAAAAATAATGGAATTTTATCATTTGGAAATTTTAATCAGTTTTCAAACTTGACACTTAAAAATAATTATGATGGTTTATGGATTATTGGTAAGAATAATACTTTAAATAATATTTTTGCAGATAATAATACAAACACAGGAATTACGCTTGATAATTCTCTTAATTATAATATTTTATTAACTGGTTATAATAAAATTTACAATATTTCTTCTACTAACAATTCTTATGGATTAAATGTTGATGGCGGAGGATATAATAACATTTCAAACTCTTATTTTATTAATAATGATTTAGCTTTACATTTTACATTTTCAAAATATAATAATATCTACAATGTCAAATCTTTTAATAATTATGAGGGAATAAGTTTCGATTATTTAGATGATCCTGATACTGAAAGTTGTAATCATAATAATGTTTATAATTCCATATCTAACAATAATTCTGGAGATGGAATATTTATTAGTGGAGATTATAATAGTGTTTATAATTCTACTGCTAATAATAATTATTTCGGAATCTTTTTATATGGAATATATAATAGTGTTTATAATTCTACAGCTAATAATAATGGCATGTATGGTATTCATCTTTATAATGGTGAGAAGGTAGGTATTAATAATGTTTATGGTTCATTAGCTAATAATAATACTTATTTTGGGATTTCTATTGACGGAGGAAATGCTTCTGTTTTTAATTCTACTGCTAATGATAATGGAGGCTCTGGATTTTATTTACATGGAAACAATATTAATCTTAATGATTCAATAGCTATTAACAATTCTTATGGAAATAAATTAGATTGCTGGGGGCCTTATGCTGGAGTATGCATAGATGGAGATTATAATATAATCTCTAATTTATTAATTTCAAATAATACTGCAGGTATTCAAATTGGAGGATCAAATAATACCATAATTGGAAATAGGATTTTTTATAATAATGTTTCATTTAGATTTGAATCAATGGAGATGAGTGTTTATAATAATAAAATTAATTTTAATTATATTTCTAACAATACTAATAATTTTTTCATTGTTGAAGAACTTTCAGTAAATAATATATCTGCTAATTTTAATTATTGGGATGGATTAGAGCCTTTAAATACTTATTCAAATTCAATTAATACTTTTTATTATATAAAAAATATGACTGCTTCAATTAGTTTTAACAAATTTATTATGGGTAATTTTACTAATTTTATTGGGGATAATATTACAATAAATTATTTTTTTATTCTGAATACTCCTTTTAATATGAATTTACCTGAAGGTATAGCTAAAATAGTCTATAATAATGAGGCTCATTTCTTAAATGGCAATTTGACAGATAAGATCAATATTACTTTACTTGATAAAGAAAATATTTTCTCATTTTTCTTTTGTGGAGTTAATTTTAATGATTTAATTTTTACTGCTTTATATGAAAGCTTTTTAAACATAAAACCAATTAAAATTGCTAATTATGGAGATATTATTAATATAAATGGTACTTTAACTAATAGTTTAGGGGTAATTAATGGTAAAATTTATATTAAAATTAATGAGTCAAATACTATTGAAGTTGATGTTATTGAAGGCTTTTGGGAATATTCTTTTAATAGTAATATACTTAATATAGGAGATAATATTAATGTAAGTGTTAATTTTATGGGAGATAATGATAATAGTCCTATTATATCTACTTCCTTATTCAATATATCTTTTTCAAATACAAATACTAGTATAATTGTCCCATCAAAAGTTCTAATTAATGAAACTGTTCTTATTACTGGGAAATTAAAAAATTATATTGGAATTAATATGTTGAATGTTACTATCAATGGTTTTAAATATCATGTTTTTGTTGATAATAATACAGGTATTTGGAGTTTAAATTATATTCCAACTAAAACAGGAAATATTTTAGTTGTTGTTAGTTTAACTAATAATACTTTTTTTAAAGACTTTATAAATACTACTATTTTGAATGTTTTTAAATTTAAAACCCAAATAACTCTTTCCCTATATAAATTATCATCTAATGGGGAAATCACTATCAAAGCAACTCTTAAAGATTTATATGGTAATGTGTTAACTGGCAAAAGGATTTATTTTTATTATTCTTCTAAAAAGATTGGTTTTGCTAAAACTAACAATAATGGGATAGCTACTTTTCTTTATAAAAATTCCCAGTATGGACTTAAATCATTTAAAGTTAATTTTAATGGAGATTTAATTTATAATATTTCTAGTAATGTTAAAGATATGAAAATTCAAGCTATTATTTTAAAAAATCATCTTAAGAAAAAAGGTAATTATTTGATTATTACCACTGGTTTGATTAATAAATATTCCAAATCATTGTCATTTAAAATTTATTATAAATTACCTAATGGTTTTATTATTAAGAATGCAAAATTAGCTAAAATTTCTAAAAGGGTTACTTCCAATGCTAAGTTAACATATAATAATAAAAAAAGAATTATATCTATTAGTTTTACTAGTTTTAAGAGATTTAGAACTATTTCCAATTCTAAGATTTATATTAAGATTAAAACTAAAAAGAAGGGTTATTATAAGATATTAAATTTGATTAAACCTAAAAATCTTGTTTTAATTAATAATTCTAACTTTGAAAAAATTAAAGTATAGATTCTAATTTAAAATCTTTCTTCTATTTACTATATTTTTTAATATTTTTTTAATAGTCAGTTATATATTTCAATAATTATTTACAAATTATTATTATGAAATATATAGCTTTCCTTAGAGGAATTAATGTTGGAAAAAATAAATTAATTCTTATGGAAGATTTAAAAAAGTTATTTGTATCTATGGGATTTAAAAATATTAAAACTTATCTTAGAAGTGGAAATGTAATTTTTGAAAATATTAATATTAATGATAATTGTAATAATTATAATGAGGGTAATATTAATAATATCTCTTCTAAAATTTCTGAAAATATTGAAAATTCATTTGGTTTTTGGGCAGAATGTATTTTACTAAGTGAAAAAGAGATTTTTTCTTTAATCAATAATAATCCATTTTTTGATAATACCTCTCATGATAATTCAGAAATTATAGGATCAATAGGATTTACAGAACCAATAGAATCTTTATATATTACTATTTTTAAGAATAAAATTGATAAAAATCTAGCTGAAAAATTGGTTAAAGACTCTAAAAATAATGTGTCTGATGATAAATTTTCAATATATGAAAAAGAAATTTATTTAGCTTGTAAAAATGGATATCATAAAACCAAATTTAATAATAATTATTTTGAATTAAAGTTGGATAATATAGCTACTACTAGAAATTTTAAAACAATATTAAAGATTAAAGATCTTTTAATTTAGTTTAAAAATTATATAATTATATTTTTAGACTAAATATTTTTTATATTTTTTTATGATTTGATTTATTTAGTTTATTATATTTTTTATAGTTTTTAGAGAATTTAATATAAAATGGAGGATTTTCATATATTGTTGATAGGTTATCTTTGAGGTTTAATTACTAATACATTATGTAAAGTTTTATATGATACTTATTCATATATTATTAATTACTTTATTATAAATGATAATTTGAGTTAAGATTATTTTTCTATTAAGATATTCTTAGTATTATTATTTTGATAATAATTTTATTAAACAATATTAATCTGTAAAATATGTTTAATAAATTTTTAATAGGCTATTATTCCATAATAGGCTAATATTTTCTTAATAAGGATTTACTTAATTTTTAAAATATTGAATGTGATTTTTATGAATATTGCAAATAGAAAAGGAACAAATAAATGGGGGCCTGCAATTGTTGCTTGTATGGCTATTTTTATCATAGTTTTAGATATGTCGGCAATGAATGTAGCTATAACAAATCTTGTAACAGATTTAGATACTACATTAACAACTATTCAAGCAATAATAGCTATGTATGCATTGATCATTGCTTCTTTCATGTTGATTGGTAGTAAAATTCAGGATATAATTGGCAGGAAAAAATCTTTTTTATTAGGGATTTCAATATATGGTGTGGGAACTCTTATAGCATCATTAAGTGTTAATGCTGGAATGCTACTTATTGGTTGGGCCATACTCGAAGGTATTGGTGCTGCATTAATGCTACCAGCTACTACTACGATTATTGGAGTTAGCTATGAGGGTAAAGATAAAATTAAGGCATTTGGAATATGGGGTGGTATAGCTGCAATGGGATCAGCTGTAGGTCCTATATTCGGAGGATTTTTCACTAATTTTGTATCTTGGAGGATGATATTTGGAAGTGAATTTATCGTAGTGCTTATAATAATATTCTATAGCTATTATATTAAAGATTCAAAATCTATTCTTAAATGGAAAGAATTTGATTATGTGGGGGCTATTTTATCTGTAATCTCTCTTATTATTATTGTTATGGGATTATTAATATTCAATGATCCTACTAAATGGGATATTATTCCGGGTGTTCTATTTATTGGTATTGCTCTATTTGTTATATTTTTATACTGGGAAAAGAGAAGAATCCGTTCAAACAAAAAACCTTTATCTGACATTGCATTGCTAAAAAATAGAACTTTCTCTATTGGTATTGTAGCCTCAGTTTTTGGACAAATTCCATTAGCAGGATATTTATTCATAATGCCTGTTTTTTTACAACAAGTAACACATATCGATGCTTTCATGACTGGTGTTATTTTACTCCCTTCATCTATAGCTGTAATGATTTTATCATTGATGGGTGTTAAAATGACAGAATATATTCCAGCTAAATATGTTGTATGTTTAGGATTCCTTATATCTGCATTAGGTACTTTTATATTAGGTGGAAAATTCTCTGCAACTATGAATCCATATAGTGTTATTCCAGCTACAATTATTTTTGGTGCAGGAGTAGGTATGATATTATCTCAATTGACTAATTATGTTATGTCTGCAGTTGATAAAAGCAAGGGTTCTGATGCTGCAGGACTATTAAACACCTTCAAAAATTTAGGTTATTCTATGGGAACTGCTCTTATAGGTGTTTTACTTATTGTAGGTGTCATTGGAGGTTTAAGTATTTCAATTGAAGATTCAGGGCTTGGAACAAATTTAACAAAACAGGAACTTAATAATGAACTTCTTGTATATGTCGAAAAAATGCAAACTGGAACTCCAGAGAAAATTCCTCAACAATATCAAGATGATGCATCAAATTTGATTTCTGAAACTATTAGTATGGCGATGAGTTTAATATTTAATATATTGACGTTGATATTTATTGTTGGTGCAGCTATTAGTTGTGTTATGCCAAGGATTAGAATTTCGAAAGATTCTCCTCCTGGTGCCTAATAATCAGGATTAATAATATCTATTTAAAATATAAAAGAGAATAAAAATGAATATTGAATGATATTTAAAATGAAATAATAAATTGAAATAATAGTTAATAGTAAAATATTTCAAAAAATAATTTATTTATAAATAGTTTATTTAGATTAATTTTATTTAGGATTGATTTATAAATTAAAATTGATTTATTTAGATTAATTTTATTCTAAGATTAATTTACTTTGTTTGAAAATTATAAAAATAGATTTATTAAAAATTTTAAGATATATAACTTCTTATTATTTTTATTCATTTGATAATTTTTTTATTTTTTATCTATTTTCTATCTGATTTTTATCTAATTTTTTTATTTTTTATTTTTTCATTTATTTTTATTTTTTGTCATGTTTTTTATTCGGATTTTCAGGAAACCATCCTTTTTTTACTCTTTGTTCCTGTTCTATAATTTCATGTATGCTCCATAATAATGTAAATCCTAAAACTCCTATTAATGCAGAAATTATTATATTATTCATAAATAAAGATAGTATTAATGATATTATCCCTAAAATTAAAAATATTGGCCAAATCTTTTTACCTATATAATACTCTCCTTTTATAACAATTGGGTGGAATATTCCTATTATTATAAAAGTACAAATTCCGATAATTATTCCTTCAAAATACATAATAATATTATTTATATTCTATCTAAAATTTCTTTTTATTAAATTATTTTTATTATTATTTTTCATTACTATTTTTATTTTTATATTGATGATGAAGTACATAATGAATTAAACGAGTTGATTATTATTATTAATAATAATAAATATAATGTTTTTAATAGTAATGTTGATAACCGGATTGACTATTTGTATGATAAAAATATAATATTTCCTTTATTTATACAATATTTATCAATTTCCTTTTTTTTAAACAAATCATAATTTTTAATTACATCAATATTAAATCCCACTGATTTTAATTTGTCTGTAAAGTCAGCACCATATCTTCTTAAATGATCTGCCTGTCCATAATATTTTAATCTTAGTTTTGGAGTATTATATTCTTCTTTTTCTAATGTTTCATCAATATTACAAGATATAGGAACTAGTGTAATCACAATTCCATTATTATATTTAGGTTTAACTACTCTGTAAAGTTCACTCATAGCTTTTATATCATCGGGGACATGTTCTAAAACATGTGAATTATATATTACATCAAAATAATCATCTTCATAAGGAATATTCTGTATATCTACCTTTTCCTTTATTTTTCGGGATTTTGAAATATCTACTGGATAATAATCAATATTTTTGCAATTAGAGAAAATTTCATAAAAAATATTTTCAGGTGCAAAATGTAATAATTTAATTTTCTTATTAAAAATATCAGATTTTTTTAAAAAATAGTAAACCATTCTATGTCTTTCTGCAGAATTACAATGTGGACACAATGCATTTTTTCTTGGAGGATTTCCATATGGTTTGAATTCTAAACTATTTTTTTTACATATGGGGCAATGTTTTTTAGGTGAAAATATATTTTTTATTTTATTTTTTATTTGCATTGTATCATCTCTTTATATATTATTTTATATTTATTATTTATTATATTAATTTTTTTATAAAACATTAAATATTTTTTATAAATTTTTATCAAATGCTTAGTGTTAACTATCAATCTTTTAAAGTAATCTATAAGCTTACAATCAAAAATAAGTAAATATAAAATAGTATAAATATGTTAAAAATAGTAAAATTTTTGCATAATCATTTTAAAGATTATAAAAGATAAAAATTATAAAAAAGATTATAAAAGATTAAAAACTATAAAAAAGATTATAAAAAATTAAAAACTATAAAAAAGATTATAATTGTTAATAAAAAAGAAAGGAGAAAAATAAAATCTCAAAGGTACCTTACATCAGATAAATGAATTGAAAGGTAATTTTTTTTTGAAAAATAGATTTTATTAGGGTTTTTTTACATATTTTCTATTTGTCTTTTTTCTAAAAGGATGAAAAACTAATTATTTACTAATAAAATAATGAAAAATTATGTATTAATTATTATTAATGTTATTATGTCAATATAAACATTTTATCATAGAACTTTAAGAAAACTTTTTATATAACTTCAAACCCATTTATATATTATGAGTGATAAGTATTGTTTTTATAATTTATTGATTTAAAAATTTTTATATAATTTTAAAATGCCTTTTTATACAATTTAAAATGTTATTTAAAAGGTTAAATATGTAATAAAATTATTATGCAGTACTTTAAATATCATGAATTTATAAATTAGTTCAATTTTTATATGTTATATATTTATTCATGTATATTTTTATTTAATATATATTTTAAATATATAATTTAAATTATTTTAAATTATTTTAAAATTGTCTTAAATTATTTTAAATTATTTTTTAAAATGATTTAATTTTTAAATAGTTTAAAAATAATATTTTATAACTTTTATAGGTGAAATTATGGCGCAATATGATGGTAATCAACCAATTTTTATCTTACCTGAAGATACTCAACGTTTCTTAGGTAGAGATGCTCAAAGAATGAATATTATGGCAGGAAAAATATTAGCTGAAACTATAAGAACTACTTTAGGTCCTAAAGGTATGGATAAAATGTTAGTCGATAGTATGGGTGATGTTGTCCTTACCAATGATGGTGTAACTATTCTTCGTGAAATGGATATAGCTCATCCAGCTGCAAAAATGCTTGTTGAAATAGCTAAAAATCAGGAAGATGTTGTTGGAGATGGAACCACAACTGCTGTTATTATAGCTGGAGAACTTCTTAAAAAAGCTGAAGAACTTCTTGATGATGGAATACATGCTACAACTATTGTTAGAGGTTATAGAGAAGCTTTAATTAAAGTTTATGAAATTCTTGAAGATATTTCTCTTGATTCTAAAGACCAAGATACTCTCATGAATGTAGCTATGACTGCTATGACTGGTAAAGGCTCAGAAAAAGCAAAAGAACCATTAGCAGAACTTATAGTGGAAGCTGTTCTTAAAGTTGAAGAAGATGGGGAAGTTGATAAGAAAAATATTAACATACAAAGAGTTTCTGGTGCTAGTGTTGATGAATCTGAAATTGTTAATGGTGTTCTTGTGGATAAAGGCAAAGCTGATCCTAACATGCCGAAAGAAGTTAAAAACGCTAAAATTGCTTTATTGAAATATCCATTAGAAGTTAAAGATTTAGAAACTGATGCTAAAATTAATCTCACTAATCCTTCTCAAATGCAAGCTTTCTTAGATAATGAAGAACAAATGGTTCGTGAAATGATTGATAAAGTTGTTGATTCTGGAGCTAATGTCCTTTTCTGTCAAAAAGGAATAGATGACATGGCTTTACACTTACTTTCTCGTGCAGGAATTCTTGCAGTAAAAAGAACTAAAAAATCTGACATGAATCGTCTTTCAAAAGCTACTGGTGCTAGAATAGTTACAAACATTGATGATCTTTCTAGTGATGATTTAGGTGAAGCAGGTATTGTATATGAGAAAAAAATATTTGATCAAATGATGATATTTATTGAAGAATCTAAAGATCCTAAAGCGGTTTCAATAGTTCTAAGAGGAAGTACTAGACATGTTACTTCTGAAATAGAAAGAGCTTTAGAAGATGCATTAGGTGTTGTAGCTGCAACTTTAGAAGATGGAAAAGTTGTTATTGGTGGAGGAGCTCCAGAAATAGAAATAGCTCGCCAACTTAAAGAATATGCAGAGACAATTAGTGGAAGAGAACAATTATCTATAAATGCTTTCGCTGAAGCAATTGAAATTGTTCCAACTACTTTAGCTGAAAATGCAGGTTTAGATACTATTGATATTCTTGCAGACCTTAGAGCTGCTCATGAACAATCTCCTTTTATGGGATTAGATGTCTTTGAAGGTGAAGTTACTGATATGAAAGTTGCAGGTGTAGTTGAACCTCAAAGAGTTAAAAGACAAGCTATTCAATCAGCTGCAGAAGCTACTGAAATGATTCTAAGAATAGATGATCTTATAGCTGCAAGAGGTGCTCTTGAAGCTGTAGATAAAGATGATGCTTTAGATGATGGTGGAATGCCTCCAATGGGAGGAATGGGTGGCATGGGTGGCATGCCTCCAATGATGTAATTATTTTCACTATTTTTTAATTTTTTATCTTTTTTTATTTCCTATTATTTTTTTATTTCTTATTCTATTTTTATTCTAATTTTTTCTTATTTATTTTTAAAATCAATAATTTTCTATTTCTTAATTATCATTAATCTAATAAATTTTTAATATAATCTTTTTTTTTTTTAGTTTTTTCATATTACTAATTTAATTATAATTTTTTTTAAATTTTTAAATTTTTCATAGTTTTTAAATTTTTCATGTTTTTTAATTTTTTTAAATTAATTATAGAAAGAATATATATCTTTTGGAGTATTGTTGGATATTAAATATAATTATTAATCTATAGTTTCTATATTAGGTTCTATAAATAATATATAAAAAAACTTATATTCAAAGAAGTTCTATTAATACTGTAAGTAATATTTGAATATAAATCAAATCATATTTATATTACTTGCTTATTTAATAATTACCTTTTAAATAGTTTATTTTTAAAAATATTAGGAAAAATATGTTATTTTATCCTATTGAATCAATTTCTTTTATTTTAATTGATATAATAAGAGAAATCTTTCTGAAAAAGCAAATTAAAAATAAAAAAATAAAAAAAAAATAAACAAAAGAAAGCAATTTTTAAATTTACTATTTTAGGTAGGTAGAGTAACATGGAAAGGAAAAATAAACTTATTATAGCAATTGCAGTTGTAAGTGCAATTGGAATATTAGCTGTAGCATGGGGTACTTTCTTGCATGGTCCTGATTTGTCTTCAGGAGATAGAAATATATTAGTTTTAGCTGGTGACAAAACAGAACAGCCAGGTGGTGCTGTGGACATGGCCTTTATGGTTACCCTAGAAAATGGTAGTATAAAAAATTATACTGCAATATATCCTGGGGGAAAAACACATCCTACACAACCAGCACCAGGCAATCTTCAAGGAAAAATGCTTCTCCATGATTGTTTGTGGAATGGTCAAGAACAAGGTATGCAGTATGCAAAAGAAATTGTAGAATCAAATACTGGAATGCATGCTGATGCTGTAGTCGTTGTTTATAATGAAGGATTAGATTCAATTATAAATTCAGTCGGCCCACTTAAAATCGATGGTGTGGAGACTAATCTCAGTGCAACAGATATTATACGAGAAAATGATAACTATTCTGGATATAAGGGTAGAACTAGTGCAATTACTGGGACTATGTCTCGGGGTGATGCGGTTATGGTATTAGTTAAAGCACTTTCACAAGCTGCTGAAGATCCAGATAAAAAGAATACTATGGTTAAAACAGCTTTAAGTGAATATTCTAAAGGAAATATTTTAATGACTCCTAAAGGATCATTTATTGGGCTAATGAGCACTAAAGGATTTGAAAAACTCCTATAATCTAAAAATAAATTTTTAAAAATAAGTTAGTCTTTATTAGGCTAACTCAATTTATATATAAATTTTAATAAAAGTTTTTTATTTTTAATATATTTTTTATTTTTATGGTTTAGAAAGTTATTTAATCTTTTAAAAACTATCCTATTTTAATTTAATTTTATTTATTTTTCTAAATTTTATTTATTTTTCTAATATTTATAATAGCAAAAAGAAATTAATTTTTTTCACTTAAAAGAGCTATTAATCTATCTAGCGAATCGTTCACACTTTCATATATTGCATCGCTACTATTTTCTGCATCAATTTGTCTTTCTATTCTTTTTAATTGAAGACCTATAGTATAATTTACTATTTCTTTTTTATCAACATCTTCATTGTTCTTTAATCTTTCTACAATATTATTTTTATCAGACATTTTATATTCTCCTATTAATTATATCTGTGTTTTAAAAGATATATATCATTTATTAACTGAATACTAAAAAGTAATTATTAATCTTTTTACTATATCTAGTTTATTTTAATATTTTATTTTTAATAAATTTATAATTATATAGGCTTTGTAGAAACCCTTTTTTTAATTAATTTTTTTGGTTTGGAATTTTTTTTTT
>JADHEF010000999.1_pt1 | contig 21227 bp, 17 predicted proteins | sample 8952391 | NCBI WGS metagenome assembly JADHEF01 (sample SAMN16124439, study PRJNA663245) | bioreactor sludge metagenome | isolation source: sludge (nitrite) | place: India:Bengaluru | collected 2019-02-28
TGTCTATTCATCTTGATCTCGCTCCGCTATGCTTAATAATCATTGAATCGAACAAACCACAACATCACTTATCCAATTAACAGTTGCATGGTACCATACGCCAGGCGAGCTAAAAGCAGTGAAAAAACAAATATGGTTTCATTGTATTCTGAAGATTCATGGCTTCGCATTCACCTTTTTCTTTAATACAGGAACAGAGAACACGGTACACGCGATATGACGGATCTGATCGTCAGTCGCGTAATAGTAAATCGCCAAGACGTCTCCGCCCGGCAATTTTACAGCCCGCGGATACCCCAGATCGTACCCCTCCCCATCATCGCGAAGCACCAAAACATGATCCGTACGCCAAGTCAGGCCCTCATCCTCGGAGACGACCGCACGGATGCCGTGAGGCGCTTTCCGGTAACCATAGATCAGCACCAGCCGTCCGTCGTTGAGTTTGACAAGCCCGCTGGGCGGGCTTTGTCCGGCATCGATCGCGGTCTTCCGCGATGTCCAGGTGCGGCCACCATCCTTGGAAACCGCCTGCCGCATGAAATCACCGTCCCCATGCACGCGGGTCAGCATCCAGACCGCACCACCGGAAGTGGCGTGCATGAGCGTCTCTTCAGTAAAGGTCAGACGATTGTCGGGATCGCCCATGACCGGCACCACGTCGGCCGTCCGTCCGTCTCGGGTGATGGCCACAACCACCTTCCCGCGACACGCCGCATCACGCCGCACCATGAAGGCGCGCAGGACGGTTCCGTCAGCCAATTGCGCATTCGACCAGGGCGACGAGCAGGAGCTGTAGGTGTCCAGCCCGGCAATCTCCGTGCGCTGCCAGGAGCGCCCGTCATCCTCGGAACGTTCGATGTAACCGCCCGTGTTAACCGCGAACAGTCCTTCCTTTCCGCCGCGAGCGGGGCCGCTGATCGTGATGCCGTATTTCCCCTTGAATTCATTCAGCCGTTCCAGGGGATACCAGCGCCTCCAATTCTGCCCGATGCGTACTCGAATCCCGTTCCGCAAGGTAAAGACTTCACCCGGCATATCTCCGCGAGCGCCGGGAGGAATGGCAGACACTTCGTTCCAAGTCACGCCCCGGTCACGGCTTTCCATGGTGACTTGCTTCGTGTCAGCCGTCTCAAAGTGTGTGGCCATTTCCTTCGCCCCGAAACGGGTGTAGAGATACCCGGTATCCGGATCCAGAGCCAGACTGGGGAAGCAGGCGTACCGGCCCGCGCGCTTATAGACCACCTGGTGCTCGGCACCAGGCACGACACGCTCTTCCGGTTTGCGCCGGATTGGCTTAGCCGTCCAGCGCACCCAATCCCAGAAGGCCTCGCCTGTGGCCGAACTGCTGCCTGCGCCGAAACTGACATGGTTGCGCCCTTCGTGCGCGGGATGCGTGAAGCGGCCTGCACCGTCGAGGACTTTCCTGCCGTCCGCCATAATGCTGACGTTGGTTCCGCGGATATCGACGCGGTACACATGGAAATCGTTGGTCGTGTCAAAAGCGTATGACAGCTTGGCATGGTGCAGTTCAATCCGGTCGACATATAAGGTCAGGATGTCTTCGTGGACACCGTCAGCGAAACCCAGCATGACCCCCGCCATCCCTTTACAGGACACGACGCGAACACAGGCCTCCGCAGCGGCTCCGGTCTCGGGATCTGCGCACCAGGGGCGCAGCAAGTTGACCATATCGCCCGCTTGCGTCCCCTCGTCGACCACATGCAGTTTTCCGCCGCTGATCTTGGCCTCAGCCCGCGGGCTGCCTGTCATGGGATGCATGTCTGTGGCGAAATGCTCCGTTTTCCATTCAAGTGACGCAGTCGGGCCGCCTGTCAGGCAGCCGACAAACATCAAAAGCGCCAAGGCGCCGAAACGTATGAAGACTTCAACGCTCATGGCCCCTCCACCTTTTCTGTCAATTTCCATTTCGTGCCCATCAGGCATGTTTTTTCGCCCCTTCTGTCTGCCTGATAATAAACGGTGAGAATGCAGCCATCCGGTAATTCCGCTGAAGCGGGATACCCGAGATCGCCATTGAAATGTCCGGCCAATTTAATCTCGTTCGCCACATCCCAGGTGCGGCCGTGGTCGTCGCTGACGCAGGCGTATTCGCCGAACGCGCCAAAGCGCCGACCGTAGACCGTCAGCAGTTTTCCGGAGCGCAGACGGATCAGATGCGGCGGCAAACCTGTCAGTTGCGTCTGCCATGCGGTTGTCCAGGTCTTACCGCCGTTGCCGCTTTCGGACTGCCAAAGCTTGGTGCCCTTGTCGTGACGGATCTGTGCCACGATACGGCCATCCGCCGTCTCGACCGCGTGGGGTTCGTGAAACTCCCCAGTCAACTCGCCTGCCGGCAGGCAGATCGCACTGATGCGCTGCCACGAGCGCCCCTGGTCGCGCGACTCCGCCACCGTGATCTCGTTCGTGCTCCCGCTATAAATCCCGTAATGTCCGGAATAGGTGATGCCGACAAAAAGCAGCCGTCCATCCTTCAGCACAATGGGACCGTGCGGCGCTGTGCCAGGAGTGCGTACAGGCGCTTCCCACGTCTTGCCGCCATCTGACGATCGGATCGTGAAATAACCCAAGCCGTCCTTCTTCACCGCGTCCGGGATTTTCTCGTCATGCAGCCACCAGTAGAAGCGGGGAGTACCCGGTACGAGTTTATTACGGTCGCGGATGCTCCCTTGGTACGCCAATGACGTAAACCACGACGCCACAAGATCTCCGCCGAGCATCTCAACGATGCCCGCATCGCGGTCATCCAAATCCGTGTTGCTGATATTGACAGCCGGCGTCCAGGTCCCCCCTTGATCGTTGCTCCGTATCATCTGCACCTTGCCAAAGGGACAGACGTGCTCATCCCGATCTCCCGAAAAGACAGCCAGCAGTTCGCCGCTCTTGCGGGCGCACACGGTCGGCCAGCCGATGTACCGTCCGGGTTCCTTGCAAAGCACCTTCGTCCAGAGAAGTTCCGCGCGGTTCTGTTGTCTTGGAGCCTGGCGAATCCGTGTCTCGTCTGTGCCCTGTTCCTTCTCCTCGTCAACCGCCATCCATTCGATTCCCTGGCGCGTCGCTCGGAACCTTTTGGCACGAATGCTCGAACGGGCCCCCTCTTCATAGTAGATGATCAGGATTGATCCGTCCTTCAGCGTCACCATGCTGGGATAGGCGCCAACGACCGTGTCTACCGGCACGTTTTCACTCCACGTTTTTCCATCATCGAGACTGTAGTGCAGGCTTGTGGCCGGCAAACGGTGGGCCATGAGAAGAATGCCATCGGGCGTCCTGTGCAAGTAAGGGCAATGTCCGGGAAAACCGAAAAGTGTGGCTGTTGACCACGTTTTCCCGCCGTCCTTGCTCACTGACCAACCGGAGTGTTTCTGGCCGCGGAGTGCCGCGTAAAGGCTGCCGTCCTGGCGTTCGATCAGGTCTGTTTCCGCCTCATACCGCAGGCCTCCGGTGGGAATGTCGATGGGCAGGCACCAGTTCTTGCCTCCGTCCGCACTGAAAGTCACCGCTCCGCAGGCCTCTTTTCGGTCCTGTCGGTAGAGGCCCAGCGCGAGTCGTCCATCTTTGAGTTCTCGTATCGGTGATGAACAATAGTAGTCTTTGACGATCTGTCGCGGCTCGGTTTCCCACGTCACACCGCCATCCTTGCTGGTCACGCAAAAGGACCCCAGCCCGTCAAATCCTGTTTGCCCTTCCGGCTTTGGTTTCAGCGTGAAGAAGGAGCACACCAGCCGACCGTCCTTCAGTTGCGTAACCGATGGGTCGCGGTCATCATAAGGCCCGTCGAAAAGGGTGAACGCAGGACCCCATGTCTGACCTTCGTCGGCTGAAAAACAGCCGCTGATCCTTCCGCCCTTAGGTAGTTTGTCAGTCGGCATCGAAACATGCCCGTACCCCGCGTAAAACACGGCCAACAGCCGGCCGTCAGAGACTCGGCACACGTCAGGGAAGGCCTCATAAGCTCCCGCGCCCGCATCGGTACAGACGTAGACCCAATCCTGGATCGGCGTCACTTGCACCCACGGTTTGGCAAGGTTGTCTGACAGTCCCTTAACCGTGATAGCTTTGATTTGAGCAACCGTCTGGTTTGCGTAGAACCCGACTAAACCGGGCGTTCCGGCGCAGTCAGCTTCGTACAGCAGTTTTCCATCAAAGGTCACGCTGACACGGTTCCCTTTGCGCTCAAGCGTGGCCGTATGCCAGGTTTCAGGTGACTGCGCTTTAGATGACCGTTTGATCTCCCGCCATTCTTTTGTCACATCGCTCTGGCAAAGAATGGCCGAGCGAGCATCGTAATGGACAAACGTGTAAGTCGCCGAATCGGTCGAACCGATAACGAACCCAACAGCCATCACGCCGTCATGCTTCTCCACGCGATATGAAGCGGAGAGCGAAACGTCGCCAAACGCCGGCGTTTTCAAAAAGGCGGCACAACGCGCCTCACGGCCGTCGAGACGCAAGAAACCATTCGTAACACTGGCCCTCGAATCCGCCACATGCCATTGTTCCAAGGCGTTGGTCACGCTCAGCTTCACCGTGAGTTGCGTCTCCCGTGTAGCGCACCAGGCTGCCGTTGTGATGCACGCTCCCGCCACCAGTACCAGCCGCTTCATCGTCCCGACCATCATTGATCACCTCATCTCGTTTTTCTAACCCCGAATCAAGCCTGTCAACAAACACACACGTTTTCCGGTCACCATACACGCTCTGATCACTTAACGCTGATCAGGGTCCCACCCGGATGCGGGGGCGTGTAGAGCCAATGCGCTTCAACATCATCGACCCAATAGACCGTGGTGCCGGCCCCGGTCTGCAACCACAGCCTGTTCAGCACGTTGGGGACCGGCCCATAGAGGCTGTTCCTGAGGGGAGTCCCGCCATTCAGGCTCAGCGTACACACCTGTGTCTTGGGATACCAGACGAGTTCAATAAGCGTCCACATGTTGGTCGGGAAGGTTCCCGCAGGTGCAAGCACCTGATAGACTGCTCCCGTTAACGCTTCAACGGTACGCGTGTTACGTATGCCGTTAAAAACCAGGCTGTTGGTCGGGGTTATCGACAAACTGTCACTAAGCGCGAAAGAGACAAAACCCGCGGTGTTCCACCAGAGTCGAAAACTTGCGTGAAGTTCCTGGGCGTTGGGCTTTATCGCCCCGCCGGCAAACATGCAACCGATGTTGGCATTTAACCCGCCTAACCGAGTGACTTCAAGATAGTTGCTGCCCCTGAAAGCGCCCGGGGGACCGTTGGAAGCCAACAGGCTCCCGCTGCGGACCAGCGCCCCATTCCCCACGCCGAGATAAGTTCCGATATCCGGATCTTTTATGACGGGTACAGCCCCTGTGACGCTGTTTTCAAACCCGTCACGGAAAAGCGTGAACGAATCCTGTTTTTTACCATCATATCCCGTGGAATCAAGCCTGAACTGCATATTCGCGGCCTGTGCCCCGCAACGGAAGGACACGATCTTAATATCGCCGGCGACTCCTGAACGAGGCAACGTCTTTTTCACGCCGTCGATGGTGAGATCAAAATTCGTGTTCCCTACCGCGTAGTCGAATTCCCATTTCTGCCAAGTGTTGACCAGCCAGTCGAGCGTGGTGTCGACAAAGGTCGGGATGGTTAATGTGGCGTCCCACACGTTCACATTCCCGCCATTGCCGCTGGGCGCGGCGGTCGTGACATTCACGCGGTAATCGGTGACCCCGCCCGAGCCAATGAGTTGTATCTGGAACGCGTTAGCGTTCACACCGCTGGGAATCCAGACCATCGCCTCCGTGTGGATGACGTCTCCAGTTGTGCTTTGCGGAACAGGCATGCTGAAGTCGACTTGCGCGACTGCCGCCATGTGGCGTACAACACGCAGGTAGTTCGTGCCTTGAGGAATGGCGGCTGGATCCGGCGAATTGCCGAGATAAGAGGTGACCTGAACGTTAGTCGGTCCGGTCTCATTGACCGACCATGACCCGATCCGGGCCGTCGGGTCATAGTCGCCGCTGACATCTGGATACGCAGAGAGGCTGATACCGTTGCCGGCTTTTTCAAAATCATCGAAAAGCAAGACTTGGCCGGTTGTCTTGTTGATGACGGTCACCGCCTGCGCAAAGGTTGCCGACAGAAGGACCGCCGCCCAAATACACGCTTTCACGTCACATGTTGAAGCCATAAATGCCCCCTTTCCTGTGCTATTCCGACACCGTCTAGCCCTCATTCACCCAGCCGCAAAGCATTCCCAAAACCGGACTTCCCACGGCTGGTCGTGAACGATCGCCACCTCCCGCAGCTTCGGCGGATGCAGAGTCAGCCGGACATTGTCCAGGCTGGCGATCCGGTCCATGTCCCACAGCACCTCCAGACTGTTTTCCAGCGCCGTCGGCTGTGCGGCGGCGAGCCCTGAAGAAGCGATAAAGGCACAGGCCAATCCCACTCTGACGGCTGTTCTCTTCAGCCGCTGAGCATCTGCTATCCGGCGTCCCGTCTTGATTTTCATGTCACCTTTTCCGTTTCGCCAGGACTTCACGACTTGGCCTTTAGCCCATTAGGGTTTCTTGGAAGATTTCACGCGCGCGCGCACCTCGGGCGGCGCTTGCCAGCCATAATCGCGCGTCGTGCGCGGATCGTAAGCGCACGACACGATACACACATCCAACTTAGAAGCCTTCGCGGGCGGCACATTCACTTGCACCACGGTCCAGCCATCGCCGGCCCACCGCTGGTATCCATCGGCATCGCTTTCTTTCAGCAACTGGCCGTTGAGCCGGAGGTCCAGCAGGTCGGGATTCGGGCAGGAGATCCGCAGGCGAAGAGCCAGCCCATTCAGCAGCGGCGCGTCCGTTGGTGGGATTTCACCAGCCTCCTTGTACAGCTTGAGTTCCGGTCCCGCCTGAACGAACGCTCGGACGGCTGGCGCGTTCATGTCCGCGCAAGCCGCCAAATTCGTATAAAATGCGGCCAGGGAAGGCTCCAGCAGGGAACAGCCGCGCGCGGTCAGCCCCAGCGCAACCAGCGTTCTGCAGTCGGTTTGCGGGTAGAGCAGGCCAACGGCGAACGACCCCTGCCGCGTCCAGAGCTCCATGCGGCTGCGCCGTCTCTCGGCTGCGGTACGCCCCCACGAGACCAGCTGGTGCTCTTGCATCGATTTGAGCACATGGACCGGATATCCGGACAGTCGCTCGCCTGGCCACACATGATTGCCGATGCCAACAAACGCTTTCAGACGAGCCACGCCGCTTTCTTCCCAGCTGACCTCCGCCGTGCTCAGCAGCGTGTGGCAGCGAACATAGGCGTAAGAGGCCGTATAAAAAAATGTCCTCCCGTGCCAAAACCGGTCTCGATGCGCGTCCATATCCGGGCCCCAGAAGAGGCGTTGGGCGTCGGCCTCGGCGCGGTCGATGCCATAGCCCGCCTCATTGGCGGCGCGAATCATGCGGTCGCTGACCCGCATATCCCAAGCCCGCAATCCGTAATTCGAATAGGCCGTGCCCGCCGACTCCGTGGTGCGCTCGCCGTTCCAGCGCAGCCCGACGCCGTGCATGTCCACGTGAGCTTCGGGCTGGTATTCGTCCACGACGCCCGCAAACGCTGCAATCTCCGGAACCTTCTCCGGCTCCCGCAGCTTCAGGTTCGGTATGTCCCAGAGCGCTCCCCTCCGTGAGTCGTATATGCCGAAGCCGCCCTCATTGCCGTTCACGTTGTTCGTGACGTAAGCGTACGGGTTGACAACCGGCATCAGCAGAAGCACCTGTCTTTTCCGTGTCTCACAGGCTTCCGGGCTGTCCCCCAGCAGCCATTCCGCGTACCGCATGATCGCCGTTGCGCCGTTGCGTTCGGGACCCGCGTGAAGGCCCGTCACCACCACCCGCTGCTTGTCCTCGTCAGGAATCGCCGAGTCAGTCACCTTCGCGAGCAGGATCGGCAGCCCGCTGGCAGAGCGGCCCCGCACCTGCACCTCCATAAGTCCGGGGTTCTTCTCCGCCCAGAACCGCAGCGCCTCGTGAATCTCCTCAAGCGCGGGAACGTTGGGCGGCAAGGCCCAAGGCCGCGGCATGCGCGCCAAACGGGCCGCAACCTCGGCTGCCGCCTTCCTTTCAGCCGCGGAGTCTGCCGCCGGGGCGCTGGCGTCACTCCCGGCTGCCACAGCGGGCAGAAGAAGGCTAGCCGACAGCGCAGCGACGCATGCCGCAAACGGGAAGCCCCGCATCCGATAAACCCCCACCTTTGCCACGTTTTCCTTCATGCTTAGGCCTTTTGAGCGCTTCGGCTCACTCTCCCATTCGCAGCGCGTTTCCGAACCCCGGAAGACTCTCCTCCAGCCGCGAGCCGTCTAGCCCCGTGAGTGCAGCGCGAAGGGCACTTCGCGGCACGCTGTTGGCACAGGTGGTGCCATCAGTCAATGCATCAAAATGGTAGAGCGCCAACGTCCCTGGCTCGGCACCTGTATACGGCGCACGTGGTGCTTCCGTGAACGAGCGCGCAACCGTACTGATGCGCAACTCATCGATGAGCCCTTCCGCGTAAGACATCGCGCTGCCGCCGTATCGGCCGAGCACCAGATCCTGGTCGGGGTTGGACCGCAGCGGCATGTCAGGAATGGAACACCGTGCCTCCAGCTTCCCAGCCACGTACAGTCGCAGTTCGCGCTTGGGACGGTCATATACCGTTGCCACATGCGTCCATTGATTCGAGGGTAGAACCGCCTTCGAGTCCACAGCAAAATCCAGGCCCGCGCCCGGCTTGCCGGACGCTTGGAGATTGATCCGGAAACGGAACCGGCCACCGGGCAGGATGATCCACTCCCATCCACGGGCGACATGATCGTTCTCATGGTCGTATTTGCTGAGTACGCGCTGCCACTCTTTCATGCCGCCGGCAGCGGGTTTCAAGAATGCCTCCACCGTCATCTCTCCCTGCCTGAAGTCGAGCGCAGGATCGTGCATCAAAACGGGCGCAGGCGACGACGAAGGACAGCCGATCATCGCCCCTGTCAATTTCGGATCCTCTGCCGCCCATTTGGCAAAGCCTTTACTATACCCGCTTTGCAGGTAGAGCCGCACGCCGTTTTCCAGACAGAGTGGCCCATAAACAGTGTCCACGCATTCTTTGTTCGTCGGGATGCCGATCTGGTCATCTTCGCTGGAAAGGTAGCCAATCTTGCGGTGAGGCACATAGAGCGGCGGGTGCAGACCCGCACCTGAACGCACGCCGAGCACCAGGCCATCCACCAGTTTATTCCGGACGATCTGTTCCCAATCCAGATAGAGGTTCCCGTAAGGCGGGCCGAGATAACGGCCGCGCGGAATGCCCGTGATAATCTCCTTGTTGGGCAGAGCCGCCCGCAACTCGCGGTAGAACTGCACCAGGTATTCGCCACGCAGTTTGCGCCATTGCTCCACGAGCGGGTCAGCCGGGGCATAAAACGTTGACAACGTGTCGAACCGCGGATCGGTCAGGATGTCGACACCGCTGCGTCGTTTGAACTCCGCTGCCACCAGGGGGCCGAACCCGAATTGGTCGGCGTGGAGCGCGGGCAGCGAATGCGTGCGCGTGCAGACGTACACGCCGTCGCATTCGAAACGTTCCACATAGCCCTTGATGCGCTCGACCATGAGCGACCGCGCCTCGGGCCATGAAAAATCGAGCACGCCATAGTGTGGCGTTCCCCGCACGTCCACATCCTGCCATTCGGGGTGCGCGATGGTCGCGTGGTCCTGCCACGGAAACGGCGAGGATCCTCCGTATAATTGGCTGGTCGGCGCGCCGTGATCGAACACCGTCATATAGATCAGCATTCGCTGACCGTGCTTGCGCGTCTCGCGCCGAACCACCTCCAGCGGTTGGAACTGCGCCTCGATGCTGTCGACCTTTGCATAGTAGTTGCTGATGAAACCCTTAAAAGGTCGTTGCTCATAGAACTCCTTGATGTAAAGAGAAGATCCGCGCCATAGGATGGCGCCGGCGTTGTAATGTGTTGCCCATCCCGCTACGCTACGCTTGATCTTGTCGACCGTATCGAGCTGCGCATCCCCCTTGGCCACCATGATCTGGTCGCCCCAACTGACATAGATGAGGTTATCACCCGAAGCACATGCCGTTTTTCCGCAGCGGCACAACCCGCACCCGGTAACCGTCAACACCGTCAATCCGAAAAGGGCGACAGGTATCCTGACCGCATTCAAACCCATAGGATTATACACGTTAAAAGCCTTGCTGTTGACTATTTTGAAAACGTCGTCAAAGTCCCGTTGCGCCCAGCCTCTGTTGTTGCACGCGAGCGCTCAGGCTGTCCGAAGCGATATGCGAAAAGGTCGGCGTCCTTCAGTGCGAAGTGCAGAGTGAGGGTCCTGCCGGCCAGGGCCTTCACGTCAGCGCCGTTTTTCCAGACAAGCGGCAGTTCGATCTCGTCGCCGTAAAGCGGCTTGCACTCCGCCAACGTGAAGCCGGGTATAGCCAGACCCGCCTCGTCGCGAATTTCGCAGCGGATGCTACCTGCAGCCGACGTTGAGGCGTTAAGCAATAACATGGCGTTACCCCATTTCGCTCCTCCGGGCAACGGAATAGCAGAAACGCCGGACTTCAGCTTGTTACTGAGAAACGGTCCGGTGTCGCTTTCCATGTCGAGAAACACGCCCGTGTCTGCTGCGGGTCGGATCACGCCACCCAGGCCCTGCCGGTTGGCGCTTTCGATCTCCGATGCACTCAGCACACGCCCGAGCACCGTGATATCATCGGCCATCCCCAGAAAAGGCTCATTGGTCGTAACAGCCGGAGGATAATCCTCACCGAAACGGAGATCCCCCAGCGCCGGCCGCAGTGCGCCCGCGCCTGACGTTCCCCCGCGCCCGCATTCCGTTCCGTTCACGTAAAGAACAATCACGCCGTCATCGTAGGTGGCCGCGACATGCATCCGACCCAAGCTGAGGGTTTCCCATCCCGGAACCGCCGACGTGGACACATTAACGGCCAAGCCGTTGTACCAGAAGCGCGTCGCCGTGCCGTCCGAAAAGCTTCCTCCGGCCATGAGATCGAAAATCACTTTCCGCCCGCCTGCGGTGTTGGCCCCGCCCGAATAAGCGGAAAAAAGGCGACGCTGCCCGGCGGGCATACCGCAGAAAGTGACCGCGAACGTGACCTTCGATCCAAGATTGGATGTTCCAGGCAGTGTGAAGACCGATGGAGCCCTGACCTTCAAAGCGGAAGAACCGCTTAACAGGTTAGTCTTAACCGTCAGCAGATCCAAGCCTTGATCTGGGGTGGGAAACGGCTTTGCCGGTGCAGTGAATGTCAGCGGTTTGGTCGTCACGGTTCCACCCTCCATATCCGCCCGTACGGAGACAAACCCGTCCTGACGCACCGTCATCCGGCGCAGGCGGGCCGGCGTTTTGGAATAGTAGTTTTCGGTGGAATAGAGCGACAGCTCGCGCGGCGCTCCGGGGAACTCCGGCTCCGTCTCGATCAGTCCCCAGGTGATCATGTTGTTGCGATTGACCCAGCGCTCAGTCTGTAACCCCGGCCGCAGGAACGCTTCCTTCCAACGTTTAAAAAGCTGCCCGTCTCGGCTGCTCATAAACACGCCGTCTGAAAGGCCGCCCGCCCCGCTCGTATCATACTTCGTGGTCCTGTCAGGCAAAAGTCGCTTCGGGAACCCGACATAGATCCAAGGCGCGCGAGGATAGGGCCGGATTGCGTTGGTGTACAGGTGCTCCACGGCGGTCCCTTCCTCGTATGTCAGCCAGTGTGGTTCTGTCCAATGAATGAAGTCGACCGACGTGCAGGTCATGATCGCCCGGACACCGTTAGTGAAGTGCCTGTGATAGTCCACGTAAAGGGAGCGTTCCGTGTCCCAAAACGCTATGTTCTGAGAGTCGAATGCCCCCTTGGTAATAACGGGCTCTGGACGTAGCAGGCTCCAGCGGACCCCGTCGCGTGAGACAAAAGCAAGCAGGCCAGCCTTGGCTGAACCGTCATTGCCCAACGCTTTATATTTTTGGTCAGCACGGCACGCGGGGTTGGCGTCGAGAAACGGCGAAAAATTGTGGCTGCCAAGACCTTCCCACACGATGTTGTTGGAGGTCGAACCGTTATAGGCGATCAGCCCCAGTTCCGGCTTACGCCACACGATCCCGTCGTCGCTCTCCGCGGTGCAGGTGTATTCGGGATGCTTTTCTCCCGGCACACCGTACGTCGCACCCCGGTAGTACATACGGTAACGGCTGCCGTCTTTAAAAACGGTATGGTAGCAGCAGACGTTACCCTCCCAAGGCTTGTCGTGCACAATCGAAACTTCCCGCAATTTCGGCGGGTGCAGGGTCAGTCGCGCGTTGTCAAGGCAGGCGATCCGGTCCATGTCCCACAGCACCTCCAGACGGCTGCCCAGCGGCGTCACCGGCGTCTCAGCGGCCCGTGATAAAACCGCTCGCCCAAACATGAAAAATGCAAGCGTGCAACTGAAAACAAATGTCACGGTCCTCATCTTCACCTTACAAATCCTTTCTCATTTCGACTGAAATGATAACAGGCCATGGGCAAGCAATCCTTCAATGAAAAAAGTTTTATTGTTTCATTGTATTCTTTGGCCGGTAGTGGACATTCCTCTTGTCCTCCGCCCCGTTCCACGCTACCCTTACGCCATGCCTTCGGTATATGCCATGCTGCTTGTCACGGCCGCCTCCGGCCTGATCGCCGGGGCCGGTGTGGAAACTTTTATATTCGCAGCCGTCTCTTCTGTTCTCGCCACATGGTTCACACGCATTCCGCGTGATGCGACGGAGCATCTCTTCGCGAACCTCGATCCGCTCGATCCCGAAGGCACGCACCTGCTGCACGCGGCACGTGAAGCGCTGAACCTGATCCGGCGCACGGGTCACCCCGTGCGCTTGCGTATTTCCGCGATCTCACGCAAAAAATACCCTCTCTTCCGAGTCGATGTGAATCGTGAGGGCGATCTCACCGTGTGCAGCGGTGGCAAACGTTCCGCGCCACTTAAACAACCTGGGGTTTGGATAGCCGACCATCCGCTTACGCTGACCTTGCCCCACACGTGCTGCGCCACCCTGTGCCTGACACCGTCCGGGCAGGAGCGCGTTCGCGCTTCGCTCGCGACCGCGAGCACCTTTCCGCGCGGGATGTGGGGCGCAGTCGCGCTAGTGGCCTTCACGGCCTGCGCCTTCGACGCCGGATGGCTGCTCGCCGCCGCGCTGGGCTTCGCGTTTCAGGCACACCTCCTTGAGTATGACCCGCACCGTTCGGCCAACCAGCCATAAATCGAAAGCAATCGACCTGTTGCACAGATAGTAGCAGTCCAACAGGCACATTTCATCGAAGGTGCGTTCGTTGCGCCCCGCCACCTGCCACAGCCCCGTGATACCGGGCATACCCTGCAACCGCTGCGCGTGGTACGGCCGCGTATAGTGCCCCTGGTCGCTGGCCGGCAGCGGGCGCGGCCCGATGAACCGCATCTCGCCTCTCGCCACATTCATCAGTTGTGGCAACTCGTCCAAAAATGTGCGGCGCAGAAAACCGCCCAGTCGGGTCACGCGCGGATCATGTTCCAGCTTGAACAGTCGGTCCCCTTGTCCAAGCTTCTTCTGCAATTTCAGATGCAAGTGCTCGGATCGCCGTATCATGGTTCGGAATTTGAAGACCGTGAACGGCACGCCATCGAGGCCATATCTCTCCTGCCGAAAGAGCACAGGCCTTCCTTCAAAAATCAGAACCAAACCGGCCACGATCGCAAAGAGCGGCGTGAAAAACAAAAGCAGCAGAAAAGCCATCGCACGTTCAGCCCACCCGCAGCGTTTGACCGACGCAACGGGCGCCCCGAAAACAAAACAACCTTCCGCTTTCGGAGAGCACCCCGCCTCCTGAGTCAACACCGGCAAACAGGATGCGGGAACGGTCGCGGCCACTTTTTCTTTCGTAGCCATCTCAATGAACGAAAGGACATCCCCCAATGTCGCTGCCCCAGTAGTTTTGAATGAGTATGACATTCCTATGTTTTTTATTATCCGACTTCCTCCCCGCCGCTTCAAGCCTAGAGTCACGAATGCTTCTTGCATCCTTTAACAGCTATGCTTGCCACCCATCCCCAAACTCCTCCCTTGTGGTCACCCGTCCTCTCAGGTAAACTATAAAAGTCTAAATTTGCATCAAGGAGGACGTACATGAAACTGATTCTCAGCACCCTCGCTGTCTGCTTCTCGATTCTCGCATCCGTGTTCACCACCCAAGCCGTGGTGCGCGATGAAGGCAAACGCACAAGGGCGTCGGTTTCAAAAGGGTTTGTAGAGCCGTCCGCCCTTGCCGACAATCAGGAGCCGCTATCGCAAAAGCTGGATGCGATCAACAACCAACTCGCAAACCTCAGCCGCAGAATGAGTTTAATTGAAGACGCTCTAAAGCCTGACGAGTCCTCCGGAGACAAAGACGTTTCCCAAAACATGCAGAGCACCCTTCTCTCTATGCGGAAAGAGCTGAATGTGGTCTCGGCCTCAGTCGCCAGACTCGCTGGCGTCCCCTCTCATCTGGCCGAACTCACCGTCTTTCTCGACAAATCGTTCGAGCATATCGAAAAGACCGCAACCGGGAACGCCACGCCCGAGACGGTCATGGCATCCCTCGAAGCGATGACCCAGAAGATCGAGATCATCGACAGTTACTTCACGCCGCTTTACGCCTTTCTCGGGCTTGTGTACGATCCGGCCAACCAGAGCCGTCTGGCCGCTTATCCGACTGTCGATGAGCGCATCAATGAACTGTATCTACAACAGCAAGCCATTCGTGAAGACATTGCCGCCTTCCGCTACATGATGACCCCTCGCAACATCGAACCGACCAAGCACCCGCGCTGACCGCAGTCCTTCCCTTAGCCTTTCAGCCCTGACAGGTCGGGGCGCAATTCCCGGTTATCCCGGATCAGTTCATCCAAGGTCACCAGCGTCCGCCGCATCGCGGCTTCGCGTCCAAGAATGGCAGCGAAATTGCTATCGACCGCGCGCGTCACTTGTGAATTCGTATAATCTTCCGTATCAATCGCCTGTCTGAACTCGTCGATGTTCGTGCGAACGCTCGCTTCCGGATTCGGCACGCCACCGCTGAAATGCCGCGGACCGCCGCGCACATATGACTTGCCCGCGTACGAAAGACACGCTGCACCCTGGGTTCCTTGCAGAGACGCCGTCAGTCGCCCCGTCCTGATCCAATCGTGATAAGCCCCAAGCACACCCTGGTGACACCAGACCGTCCCGTCATCAAACAGATAAACGACCGTGCTTGAATCCCGTGCATCGCCATGCGCAGAGGGACGGAAAGCCGCTGAAGCGCCCATGGCGGCCACAGGGACTTTGCCCAGCGCCCACACAACCGCATCGATGATATGTACGTCATAGTGAACGATGTAGTCGCCGCCCAGTGCGACATCATTACACCACACAAGATCTTTGAGCCGATTTTCGATCGTCGTCTCCAGCGGCGGGTCCTGATAGCCGTTCCCGCCCGCCCAGCCAGAGGAAAACACGGTCTGGAGTTTTCCCAGAGCGCCAGCACGGATGCGTTTCGCGACTTCCGTATTCACCGGATCGCGAGGCAGTTGATAATCGGATTGAAATACGCGCTTCTCCGCAGTCGCGCGCACAGAAAGCCGCTTAATCACTTTCGTGCCGGGAATGTCGATGGCAACCGGCTTCGCCATGTAGAGATGCAAACCAGCGTCAAGCGCCGCCTCCGCATGTTGAGGGAAAAAATACGGGGGCGTCTGCAACACCACCGCCTCGACACCCGAAGCCATCAGCCGCTTAAAGCCGTCAATGCCGGAAAAACACCGAGCCGCCGGCACGCCCAACTGCGTACCGACCCGAGCCGCACGCTCCGCGAAATAATCGGTCACAGCGGTAAACGCGAATCCTCCATGCGCAGCAAAAAGGCTTAGATGCGCAACACATAGGTATGAACCGTCGCGAAACCCACGTTCAATTTGTCGGCGATTTCCTTATAGGAGAATCCTTGCGCCAACAAATCCAAAACCTCTTTCTCACGGGGCGCAAGCTCGTCCGACTCGGCGCCTCCCGCAACAGCACTGTTTAAAGACGGTGCCGACGGAACCGTCTGTTTACGGAACGCATCCACTACCTTGCGTGCTAAGGCGCTGGTCATCGGCGCGCCGCCCCTGTGAATGTCGCGGATCGCCGCCAACAAATCTCGCGCCCTTGCGGGTTTCACCAAATATCCATGCGCCCCCGCCGCCAAAGCGCGAAAGAGGTTGTTGGTGTCCTGATAAACGGTCAGCATGACAATTTGTAGCGCGGGTAGTCTCTCGGAAAGCTGCCGCACACACTCGATTCCGTCCATGCCCGGCAAATTAATGTCCATCACCGCGACTTGCGGCTTCAACGGCGGCGCTTTTTCCAAGGCTTCTTCACCGGAACCGTACGCGCCAACGCAGGCGCATTCCGGATCGCTGTTGATGATTTCCATGAGTCCCGATCGCAACCGGCTGTCATCTTCCACAACTATCACATGAATCGCCATACTGCTCTATCCCCATGTGCTCTCATATCCGGCTTTAGCTTAGCGAGATCAACGGGGCAACGCAATGCAAAAAATCCTCGCTCCCGTTCGCCACCCCCAACTGCACGATTCTACCGTATAGTAAGCCCGTAAACACATATCAAAGAGTTCCCAAGAGGGGGGCGGGTGGACCGTATGTTCGATTTTCGCCTTTTCGGGCCCACCTAAATCCTTTAATCTATTGATCATGAGTGAAATTCCTCCCAAACATACGCCTGAATCGTCAGCTTATGAAGCTCCGGAGACCGGCAGCGGGTTGGTCGCCATGTACAACGCGGCCTCGCATTCGAATGCCGAATCGTTTCCTGTCCTAAAGGCATTTCAGGACTATATTGATGCCGAACGCGCGCAAGCGCGGAAACGCGTGATGCAGCTCTCAATATTCTTTGCCGTGCTGATGTGTGTGGTCGTCACCGGATTCCTCACCGCCGGAATCTTCATGCTGCGCAACATGTCGACCGTTCAAACCAAGCTTCTGGATGTCGCGCTTGCCAACAAGCAGGCGCCTGCTCCACAATCCTCACCCGCGCCCCTTGCGCAGACATCACCCCTGCTCGAAGAGTCGGTCAGACAGATATCACGTGCCACCACCGAACTCCAGTCCAGCTTAGATAAGAAGCTGGACGGCGTCAGCGAACTCACTTCCAAAGTCCACGATAAGATGGCTTCGCAAGATGGAGAACTCGACAAGCTGCGGTCGGAGCTACGCCGAATGCAAGAGCAGAGCGCCAAGCTGAACTTCGAGTTGGCCACCATGAAGACGGAAAGCAAAAAGGCCGCCGTGACCGCTGTCCCCAAGGTTGCGCAGCCCCCTGTCGCTCGCGCCAAACAGGCACCTGAGCCCGTCGTTGCCGCAGCCGCAGCAAAGGCACCGGTCACTGCCCCAACCCCGACCGTGACGGCCGTGCCTGCGGCTATAGCCGTGGCTCCCCCGGCGATCACCCCGGCCGCAGTTCCGGCCAAGCCGGTGCATGACCCTCGCTTTCCGCAAGCCGTGAAGTCGCCGCCGGTCACCCCCGAGGGTGTCATCCCGCCGGCACCTCCTATGGGCATGATGGCCACGGCTGTGCCACTCAAAACAAAGAACATCGGCACGATCCCCTGGCGCGTGCTGATTCCGGAATGAGACCGCATGGGCTCACTCGTCCTCTTTGTCTGTACCGGGAACACATGCCGCAGTCCGATGGCTGAGGCTTTGTTGCGACTTGCCTTACCAACTCCTACAACATGGCGAGTGGCTTCCGCCGGACTGGCTGCCTGCGAGGGCTGCCCCGCATCCGAAGCCGCAGTCGAAGCCATCGCCGAAGTGGGCGGCGACCTGAAAGAACACAGCAGCCGGCCGGTCACGCTCCGACTCGTACAGGAGGCTGTCGCCATCGTCGTCATGACCGACGCACACGCACAACAGATCACTGGACTCTACCCCTCAGCTCGCGACAAGCTTTTTCTGCTGCGCGCTTTCGATCCCGATGCGCCAGCCCAAAGCAATGTCGCGGACCCATTTCGCGGCAGCCTGGACGATTACCGAAAATGCCGCGATCTTATCCGCAGGGCCATTCCCGGCCTGGTCAACTATCTTACTCAGACCGCCCTACCGGCCCTCTGACCCACAAAAGAAAGGAAGCTACGATGGTCATCGACACAATTGAGAACTGCAGCCGCTACGAGAGCCTGCATCCTCGCTTTAAAGCCGCCTTCGAATTTCTGAAACGTTCCGACATCGGAGCAACGCCCGTTGGACGCATTGACTTGGATGGCACGTCGCTTTACGCGCTGACCCAAGCGTACGAAACCAAGCCCATCCAGGAAGGTAAACTCGAGGCTCACAAAAAGTACATCGATATCCAGTTCATTCTTGAGGGCGAAGAATTCATGGGATATGCGCCGCTGAAGAACCAAGCGGCCGCAAAGCCGTTCGACGCCGAAAAAGACTGTGGCTTCTACGACGGCGAGTCGTGGTTCACCCTTTTCCGCAAAGGCATGTTCGCCATTTTCTTCCCTCAGGATGCCCATCTGCCCGGACGCCACACCGAAAAATCCACACATGTAAAAAAGATTGTTCTGAAAGTTTCCGTTTCCTCATAGACATTCCTGTCAAGTTTTGGCATCTTTATAGCCCCTTCAAGCACAAGGGTGGTGCATCGCACCTAAAGCGGGGGAAAATACACTGAATAGCGGAAAGGCTAATAGTTATGTCGGTAAAAACAATGATCTTTGTGGATGGCAGTTGGCTGTATCATAGCCGGCAAGCGCTCTTTGAATCATTAGGCGAAGAGAGCGGTTTCGAAATCGATTATAAAAGGATTCCGGATATCATCGCCCATGAGATCGCCGAGGTTCTCGATGCTGAAGTCGATGTCGTCCGCACGAATTATTTCGGTACGATTCCCGTGAACAAGCAGGGCTACAACCCGGCCAAGCAAAAAGCTTTCTATGAATTTCTCGCGCTCCAATGCGCGTACGACACTGAAATTCTCGAGATCGATTTCCGCCGCGAGCCGCACGCCCGCCCTGACGACAAGTGGGTCAACGTCGCGCTCGCGTCCGCGATGCTCTATTTCGCCGCCGTTCCAGGCGCGTATGATGTGGCAACGATTGTAGGCGGCGACGCGGACTACATTCCGCTGCTTAAACGCGTCAGAGCCATGGGCAAACGCGTGCAGATCGTCGGCATGAACAATCTTGACGGCAAGTTCCTCACCAGCGCCATGCTGCTGACGACCTCCGGCATACAGGATATGCCGCCGATCTTCCTCGACGAGCATGCCCAAAACATCCGTCTCGTGCGCGAAGAGCAACGGCGCACCTGCAAGAACTGCGGAAACGAGGAGGTCACCACGTGGGCCGGCCCAGACTTCTTCTGCTCAAACTGCCGCACCGAGCATCGCAAACAGGTGCGCGTGTGCGACACCTGCGGGCGCGAAGAAGAGACCACCTGGGACAAGCCCTTCTTCTACTGTTCGAACTGCCGCAACAAGCACCGCGAAGGCGAGACCGTGGCATAAGGGAGGGGATGCCCTACCCCGTCACATTCTTTCCGAGCGGCAAGACCGTCCATGTCGATGAAGGCACGACGGTCATGCAGGCAGCTATACAGGCGGGCTTTCTGTTGGACACCCCCTGTGGCGGCGGAGGAACGTGTGCCAAGTGCCGCGTGCGCATCCGGTCCGGCCACACTTCCTCGGGCGGTTCGTCTCACCGCCTGACGCCGGATCAACTCGCGGAGGGCTGGCGGTTGGCCTGCGCCACCAAGGTCACTGAGCCGCTCGTCATCGAAGTGCCACAGACTTCACTCGTGCCGCGACTTAATGCCATCCTGGTGGACGGCGATTCCGTTTCGTTGCGGCGCGACCCGCACACGCTAGGACACCTCGGCGCAGCGATCGATCTCGGAACGACCTCGGTTGCCGGCACGCTGTTCGATCTCCACACAGGCCTCGAACGCGCCACATGCGCGGTCATGAACCGTCAGATCCCCATCGGAGACGATGTGATCAGCCGCATTGCCTCTGTCAGGGACACTCCGGCTAACCTCGCGAAGCTCCAAAATCTTGCCGTCGCGACTCTCAACGACATTTTGCGTGCCCTCTGCGACGAATGCGACGAGCTCCCAAGCTCCATCCACAAGCTCACCGTCGCTGGCAACACGACCATGCAGCAGTTGCTGCTGGGGCTCGACCCATCCCCTTTGGGCGCGCATCCGTTCAAGCCCGCTTTCACAGACGCGCAGACGGTCAATGCCTCACGACTTGGCTTGCTGACCAATCCCGAAGCCACACTCACTGTGTTTCCGCAAATTGGCGGGTTCGTAGGCGGCGACACGGTTGCGGGGCTGCTCGCCTCACACTTCGACACACTCGCGCAGCCCACTCTGCTGGTTGACATCGGAACCAATGGCGAGATCGCTTTGCTGAATGAGGGACACATTCTTGCGGCCTCCACGGCTGCTGGACCCGCCTTCGAGGGTGCCCGTATCTGCCAAGGCATGCGCGCCACCACCGGCGCGATCGATCAGGTTTGGCTGCAAAACGGCGAACTGCGCTGCCATGTCATCGGCGAGAAGCAGGCTTGCGGACTCTGCGGCTCAGCACTCGTCGACGCGGCCGCCGAACTGCTGCGCCTGGGACTCATCGACCCGACGGGCGTGCTGGCCTTGCCTGACCCTCGACCTTATGGACTGACCGACGCCCTTGCGAAGCGGTTGTTGGCCACCGAAGAAGGCAACGTTTTCGTGCTCGCCTACGACGCGTCCGGCATTCCCACTGTCATGCTGACACAACGGGATATCCGCGAACTTCAGCTCGCCTCAGGCGCGATCCGCTCCGGCATCGAGGCGCTACTGCGACGCGCCAAACTTTCGCTTCACGATCTTGACTCCATCTTGCTCGCGGGGGGGTTCGGCAATTATATCCGCCGTGAGAATGCATTGCGCATTGGCCTGCTGCCTCCCGTTTACTACCTTTCAATCCGCTTCATCGGCAACGCGTCACTCACCGGCGCCAAACGCGCCCTGCTCGCTCAGAGCGAACTGGCGCGCGCCCAGATGCTCCGGTCCCGCACCACACATGTTGAACTTGGCTCTGAACCGGCGTTTGCGGACCTTTTTATGGAACATATGCTCTTCCCCGAAAAATAAGCGCACGCGCTTTTTTCTC
>JADHEF010001004.1_pt1 | contig 21220 bp, 9 predicted proteins | sample 8952391 | NCBI WGS metagenome assembly JADHEF01 (sample SAMN16124439, study PRJNA663245) | bioreactor sludge metagenome | isolation source: sludge (nitrite) | place: India:Bengaluru | collected 2019-02-28
GACGAGTACCAGGACGTCAACCCGGCCCAGGAGAAGCTCGTCGAGATCCTCGCCACGGCCCCCGTCGAACTCTGCGTCGTCGGGGACGACGACCAGTCGATCTACCAGTGGCGCGGCGCCGACGTGGGGAACATCCTCTCCTTCGCGAGGCGCTACGAGGGCGCGAAGACCGCCGTCCTCGACACGAACCGCCGCTCGCGCCCCGCCATCATCTCCGCCGCGAACGCCTTCGCCGCCACCATCGCCCCCCGCCTGTCGAAGACGATGGCGCCCCACCGCGCCGGGGCGCCGGTCGAGGTCGTCCCCTGGCGGGAGGAGACGCCGGAAGACGAGGCGACCCGCATCGCCGAGACGATCGAGCGGCTCGCGGAGAAGGGCTTCGCGTACCGCGACGTCGCCGTCCTCTTCCGCTCCGTCCGCACCTCCGGCCCGCCGCTCATCGCGGCCCTCGAAGACCGGAACATCCCCTTCGCCTGCGCCGGCCGCACCGGCCTCTTCCTCCAGCCCGAGCCGGCCCTCTTCGCCCAGATCCACGTCTGGTTCACGGACGGCGACTGGAAGGACGAGCGGTACGCGCAGACGCGGAAGGTCGACCTCGGCGCCGTCGTCGGCGGTCTCGAGCACCACTTCGGCGACGGGAAGCCGATCCCCGGGCTGAAGAAGTACCTCGAGGATTGGAAGCGCGACCGGCTCACTGGCAACCGCTCCGTCAGCCTCGTCGGCGACTTCTACCGCCTCCTCCAGCGCCTCGGCGTCGAACGGATCGACCCCGACGCGAAGCCCGGTGCCGCCCGCCTCGGGGCCTTCGCCCGCTTCTCGCAGATCCTCGCCGACTTCGAGCACGTCACCCGCCGCGGGCGGTACCTCGAAGAGGACGGGAGACGCGAGTTCCGGGGAGGGCAGGACCGCGGCCTACCCTACGCGCAGCAGCTCACGAACTACCTCTGCCACTACGCCTTCGACGCATACGAGGAGTTCGAGGGGGAGCCGGCGGCCGACCTCGACGCCGTCCAGGTCCTCACCGTCCACCAGGCCAAGGGGCTCGAGTGGCCCGTCGTCTTCCTGCCGGCTCTCGTTGCCCGGCGCTTCCCCTCGCAGCGCACGGGCCAGGCCCGGACGTGGCTCCTCCCCGACGCCCTCTTCCCGCCCGCCACCCGGCGGCGCTACGAGGGGAGCGAGACCGAGGAGCGCCGTCTCTTCTACGTCGCGATGACGCGGGCGCGCGACGCCCTCTATCTCTCATGCTTCGAGCGCCAGGCGAAGGCGGCAAAGCCCTCCCCGTTCCTCCTCGAAGCGGCTGGCGGCTCGATCCCGAAGCTCGGGACCCTTCCTCTGCCGGAGCCGCCGGAGCCCGCCGGCTCGCGAGCCGCCCCGCCCCTCACGCTCAGCTTCTCCGAGCTCGCCTCCTACGACGACTGCGGCTATCGCTACCGCCTCGGCACCTCGTTCGGCTTCCAGCAGGAGCTGGCCCCCGAGCTCGGCTACGGCAAGGCGATCCACCACGTCCTCCGCCAGCTCGCCGAGCGCTCGCGCGCCGAGGGGAAGATCCCGACGGCCCGGGAGGCTCTCCAGCTCCTCGAGGCCGAGTTCTACACGCCCTTCGCGAACCGTCCCTCCTTCGAGCGGATGAAGGCCGCCGCCGAGCGTCTCGTCCGCGCCTACCTCGCCCGCTGGAAGGAAGACCTCGGCCGCGTCTGGGCGACGGAGCGCCCCTTCGAGCTCCACCTCGAGGACGGCGTCCTCTCTGGCCGCGCCGACGTCATCCTGACCGGCGAGGCCGGCAAGGCCGACACCCTCGCCATCGTCGACTACAAGGCCTCCACTGACCCCCGCCGGGAGGACCACTTCGCCCTCCAGCTCGCCGTCTACACCGCGGCGGGGCGAGGGGAGGGACTGACGGTGGAGGCGGCCTACCTGCACGACCTCCACACCGGCGACCGGCGGGACGTGAACGTGGGGGATGGCGTGACTCGATCGGCAGTCGAGAAGGTCGGAGCGCTCGCTGGCGGCATCCGCCGGGGCACGTTCCCGGCGAAACCGAATACGGAACGCTGTGGGGCCTGCGACCTCCGGCGCGTTTGCCGAAGCGCGCCGGCCAACTGCCGGGAATAGGAGACGAATGAGGCCGCACTACTGGTCGCTTGGCGAGCTACTCAGGAAGAGGGTCTTCGAGATTCCGGAATACCAGCGGACCTACAGCTGGACGGAGCGCCAACGCGACGACCTCTTCGGCGACATCGAGCGCCTTCTGCGGCCTGAGGAGGCCAAGCGATCGCACTTCATGGCCACGATCGCATGCCTAGCGCCACCTGCGACGGACGGGGCCGAAGAGGCAGACGGGTTCGACCGTAGCCGCGAGGAGGGGGCGTCGAGGCTCGACGTGACCGTGGTCGACGGACAGCAACGCCTCACATCGCTGGTGATTCTCCTCAAGGCGATCGAGAAGAAGCTGCGTCAGCTCGCGCGCGAAGCGCCCGCCGATACAAATGAGCTTGCCGACGCGGCGTCCCGCCTGGCCGTTCTCTTGTATGACGAGGATCTCGGGCGGGAGGTGCTGCTGCAGGCGAACCACGAGAACTCTGCGCACCTGCGGAACTACCTCTGTGACGGTCGGATCCTCAGCGAGAAGGACGCGGCGACGTCGGCGGACTGGAACCTCAGGGACGCTTGTCTGAAATCCGAGGGGTTCGTCGACCGAATCGCGAACGACAGCGGGGTTCCATCCGCGGGCCACGGACAGCTTCTGAGGCTCCTGGCGACGGTCGAGGACAGGCTTCGGTTCATCTGCATCGATCTCGACGATCACGCCACCGTCTATCGCGTCTTCGAGACGATCAACAGCCGTGGACTCGTCGTCGACGCGCTCGACAAGAGCAAGAGCATTCTCATGGGGATCGCGACGAGCCAGGCGACCGGGCGAGACGCGGAACGCATGGTCGCGGAGCTGCACAAGATCTGGACCACGATCTACAGGACGATCGGAGTGAGCGAGGTGAACGGCGAGGAGCTGCTTCGCTTCGCTGCGACCCTCATCGAGCCCGGGGAGCACAGTCGCGTCCTGACTGCGGCGGACAGCATCGAGGTCCTCCGGAGAATCTGCAGCGAAGGCGGCCGCGGCAGCCTGTTCAGGGTCACGAATTTCCTCGTGGACGTGGCGAAGGCACTCCGCGACATCGCGAGGTCGCCTGCGACGAGGGCGGTCGCACGCGTATCGCAGGCGCGACTGCTCTACGTGGGTATCAGCCTCTCACGTGGGCTCACCCCCGACGAGCGGTCGCTGGCGCTGGAACAATGGGAGCGGGTGACGTTTCGGATCTTCGGCTTGTGCCGTAAGGATGCTCGCACCAAGCGTGGGGATTACACACGGCTGGCGTGTCGGATCTACCACGGGACAGCGAGCGCGAAGGGCGCGCCGGCGTTGCCGCCCTCGCTTGCCGAGATCTGCGGCCAGCTGCGGTCGCTAGCGGGAGACGAATACGCCATCGAGAAGGCGGTCGTTTCACTCGTGAAGCCCGACTGGTACGACTGGGAGGGGACGCTCCGCTACATCCTCTTCCGCTACGAGGAGCACCTGGCGGGCGGCGACGTCAACCGGGATACCTGGAACGTCATCTGGCGCGAGTCGGCCTCGAAGACGATCGAGCACGTCTTCCCACAAACCCCGTCCGCGGGATGGACCCCTCGATACGACCCCGCAGAGGAGAAGTCGCTGATCTCGCGCCTCGGAAACCTCGCGATTCTGCCGCAGGCAATCAACTCCGCGGCGTCGAACCAGCCGTTCACGAAGAAGAAGGAGATCTACGAGGAGAAGGGTGCCCTCGGCCTGCGCCATATCAAAGACATCTGCAAGAAGGCAGAGTGGCGCCGAGAGGAGATCGCCGAGCGCGAGGAGCTGATCGTGAGCTTCGCGAAGTCGCGGTGGGCCGACCTGCCGGGGGAGCCGACCCGGGAACAGCCTTGACGGCTGTGTCGGGACGCGCGCACGATTCCGGAATGACCGCTTCCGTTTTGCGACCCCGAACGGAGGTAATCTCCCGGTTCTTCGAACCGCCCCGGGAGAGCTTCTTCCTTCTCGGGCCGCGCGGGACGGGGAAGTCGACATGGCTCCGGCACGTACTGCCCGGGGCTCTTCACGTCGACCTCCTCCGCCCCGAGGTCGAACGGGAGCTTTCGGCCCGGCCGGAGCGGCTGCGAGACCTCGTCCGCGGCGAGCCGGGTCGCGACACCGTCGTCCTCGACGAGGTCCAGCGGGTCCCGCAGCTCCTCCCGGTCGTCCACGAGATCCTCGAGTCGCCCGACCGCCGGCGCTTCGTCTTGACCGGGTCGAGCGCGCGGAAGCTCCGTCGCGGAGGTTTCGACCTCCTCGCGGGCCGGGCGCTCGTCCGGAGCCTGCACCCGTTCATGGCCGCGGAGTTCCCGTCGTTCGACCTCGGGGCGTCCGTGAAGCACGGCCTGCTGCCTCTCGTCCGCGCCAGCCGCAGGCCAGCGGACATCCTCGCGGCGTACGCCTCACTCTACCTCGAGCAGGAGGTGCGACTCGAAGGCCTGGCGCGGAACGTAGGCAGCTTCGCCCGGTTCCTCGAGGCCGCGAGCTTCTCCCACGGTGGCGTCCTCAACGTCGCGAACGTCGCCCGCGAGTGCCAGATCGAACGAAAGACCGTCTCCGGGTACGTGGACGTCCTCGAGGACCTCCTCCTCGGCTTCCGGCTGCCCGTCTTCGCGAAACGGGCGAAGCGCGAAGTGACGGCCCACCCGAAGTTCTACTTCTTCGACGCGGGGGTCTTCCGTTCCCTCCGCCCAAACGGGCCGCTCGAGCGTCCGGAGGAGATCGACGGCGCGGCTCTCGAGGGGCTCGTCGCCCAGCACCTCCGGGCGTGGCTCGGGTACGGGGGCGCGGGGAACCTCTTCTTCTGGCGCACGCGTGCCGGCTCCGAGGTCGACTTCGTCGTCTACGGCCCCTCTGGCTTCTGGGCCATCGAGGTGAAGGACACCGGTCGCGTCCGCCCGGAGGACCTCCGGCCGCTCGGAGCCTTCGCCGAGGAATACCCGGAGGCCGCCTCCATCCTGCTCTACCGCGGAGACGAGCGGCTGCGGATCGGGAAGACCTGGTGCCTCCCCGTGGAGGCCTTCCTCCGGCAAGTCGTCCCCGGCCGGCCCCTCTGGAACGAGGGGTACGGCGAAGGCGGGAAGGAGAAAACCGGGCTCGCGGAAATCGCCGGGGGGTGGGATGGTTCGGAGGAGCTCGTGAAGGTGATCGACCGCGGCAGGCGAAAAGCGCCGAGGCGCGCCACGCGGCCGCCGGCGCGCCGTTTGGGCCAGAGTGGACGCAAGCCGACGAGAGGGGCCGCGCGATGACGCATCCCGCGACTTCTCTCGCACAGCTCGCCGAGTGGATGGCCGCCGAGGAGGGCCACCACCTCGAGTTCAAGGAGGCAGCTCGCCGAGTGGATGGCCGCCGAGGAGGGCCACCACCTCGAGTTCAAGGAGGCGAAGAACCGCTTCGACTTCGAGGAGCTGGTCCGGTACTGCGTCGCCCTCGCGAACGAGGGAGGCGGCCGGATGGTCCTCGGGGTCACGGACCGCGAGCCCCGCAAGGTCGTCGGGTCGCAGGCGTTCGTCCCGCCGCAGCGAACGGAGGAAGGGATCGTCCGGCGCATCGGGCTGAAGGTCCGGGCGGAAGAGATCGACCATCCCGACGGGCGCGTTCTCGTCTTCCACGTCCCCGGGCGCCACCGCGGAATCCCAGTTTCGTACGAGGGCGCCTACTGGATGAGGTCCGGGGAGGGGCTCGTTCCGATGACGGCCGACGAGCTGCGAGCGATCTTCGACGAGGCCGTCCCCGACTTCTCCGCGACGACGATTCCGGGCGCCACCGTAGCCGACTTGTCGCCCGAGGCCGTCGAGGAGTTCCGACAGCGCTGGATCCGGAAGTCGGGGAACACGGCCCTCGAGCGTCTCTCCGTCGAGCAGCTCCTCTCCGACGCGGAGCTCGCGGTCGACGGCGCCCTCACAGTCGCGGCCCTCGTCCTCTTCGGCACGCGGGCGTCGCTTGCGAAACGGGACCTCGCACAGGCGGAGGTCGTCTTCGAGTACCGCGGCAGCGAAGCCGTCATCCCGTACCAGCAGAGGGAGGAGCACCGCGAGGGATTCTTCCTCTTCCACGACCGCCTCTGGCAGCTCGTCGACCTCCGCAACGATCGCCAGTCGTGGCAGGACGGCTTCTTCCGGTACGACCTCCCGACCTTCGAGGAGCGGAGCGTCCGCGAGGCCGTCCTTAACGCCGTCTCCCACCGCGACTACCGCTCGGCCGGGTCGGTCTTCGTGCGGCAGTACCCGAAGAAGATCGAAGTCGTCAGCCCCGGCGGCTTCCCGCCCGGGATCTCCGCGACGAACCTCCTCGACCACCAGTACCCGCGGAACCGCCGCCTCGCCGAGGCGCTCGCGCGGTGTGGCCTCGTCGAGCGCTCCGGGCAGGGCGCCGACCTCATGTTCAAGCAGGCGATCCGGGCGGGGAAGCCGGTCCCGGACTTCTCGGCGTCCGACTCTCACCAGGTCTCCGTCGTCCTCCGGGGCGAGATCGAAAGCCCCGCCTTCGTCCGCTTCCTCGAGCGGCTCGGGAAGGAGAAGCTCGAGTCGTTCTCGACGCAGGATCTCCTACTCCTCGACGCGCTCCGCCGCGACGGGCCTGTGCCCGAGGCGCTCCGGTCGAGACTGCCGAAACTCGTCGAGCTGGGGGCCGTCGAACAGATCGGGAAGGGGCGCGGGACCCGGTACCTCCTCTCGCGGAGCCTCTACGCGGAGATCGGCGAGAAGGGGACCTACACCCGCAAGCGCGGCCTCGACCGCGAGACGAACAAGGAGCTCCTCCTTCGGCACCTGCGAAATGCGGGGGCGGAGGGGAGCCCGATGGGCGAGCTCGTTCAGGTGCTCCCGCAGCTGAGCCGACCACAGGTCAAGACGCTCCTCGCCGAGCTGCGAGCGGAGGGGAGGGCGCGGGTCGAGGGGGACCGACGGCTCGGCCGATGGTTCGCGGGCGCGGAAGCCACTTTGGACGGGAAAGGCCCCGAATGAGCGCCTCCGTCCAAAGAGCCGTGCGCATAACGCCGGAAGTCCTTACCCTGCAATCACCTCTTTGGACCGGCGGGACGCGGCTCCGCGCGGACCGGGTCCAAACCTGACGTTAGGTTCAGCCCGGCCGACGACGTTTCGCCGCCCGGTGCGTTCGACCGGAGGAATGAACATGGCCCGACCCAGGAAAAGCGGCGGAAGCGGATCTCTCGACGCCTCGGTGACGGCGGACTACAGGCACACGGGGGTGAAGCGGAAGAACGTGCCGCCGGCGACGATGGCCGCGGAGGGGACGGTGCCGAAGGTGGCGAAGGCGAGGTATGCGTACTCGCCGCATCTGCCGCCGGTGCTGCGGTTCGACGGGACGGGGAAGGCCGACGCGCTGCCGGAGCTGCTGGCCGAGGCGGGAAGGCGAGCACTGCGGGCGGAGGAGCTAAAGACGCTGGCGGAGGTGCTGCGGCGGCAGGAGCCGTGGCTCGAGTGGGCCGGGAAGCGGGAGAGCGACGGCGAGGGGCGGGGCTTCCTCGAGGTGGACCCGGTGGCCCTCCACATCCACGAGCGGGTCTCGGCGCAAGCGGTGCTGAAGGTGGCCGCCCGGCAGGACGTGGCGCGCGACCTCTTCGCCGACCCCGAGCAGGAGTACCGCGACGCCGTGCAGTTCTATAGGCACGACGTTGACTGGTCGAACCGGCTGATCCTGGGCGACTCGTTGCAAGTGATGTCGTCCCTCGCGCGGCGCGAGGGGCTCGCCGGCAAGGTCCAGATGATCTACATCGACCCGCCGTACGGGATCAAGTTCGCGAGCAACTTCCAGCCCGAGGTGGGGAAGCGGGACGTCAAGGACAAGGAAGAGGATCTGACCCGCGAGCCGGAGATGGTGAAGGCGTACCGGGACACGTGGAACCTGGGGATTCACTCATACCTGGCGTACCTGCGGGATCGGCTGGTGGCGGCGAGGGAGTTGCTGACGGACAGCGGTTCCATCTTCGTGCAGATCAGTGATGAGAACGTACACCTCATCCGGAACCTGCTTGACGAAGTGTTCGGTGAGACGAACTTCGCATCGCTGATCACCTTCCGGAAGAAGATGATGCCGCTCGGGGCCGACTTCACGGAGGCCGTGTCCGACTATCTGCTCTGGTACGTACGAGATGCAGAACGTGCCAAAGTTCGGCCCGTTTTCCTCCCGAAAGACCCGGTTGGCGACCCCGCGTGGTCGTGGGCAGAACTATCAAACGGGTTTCGGCGGCGACTGACCCCCGAGGAGTTCGAGGGCCGAGCCTCTCTTCCAGAGGACGCGAGTCTGTTCCAGGCGATTTCGCTGCTGCCTGCGCAGTACCGCCCGAACCAAGACTACGAGGTCGAGTGGGAAGGTCGGCGCGTCGGACCACCGAAGAACAACTGCTGGAAGACGGACCGTATGGATCGCGTCATCAAAGCGAACCGTGCTCACGCCAGCGGAGAGACTCTCCGGCAGGTGCTCCTGCACGCCGACTACCCTGTTTCGCGGTTGACGAATCTCTGGGCTGATGCTGCGCCTGCAACAGGCCCGCAGTATGTCGTTCAGACGAATGAAACGGTCGTAGCCCGTTGCATCTGGCTAACCACCGACCCCGGCGACCTCGTCCTCGACCCCACCTGCGGCAGCGGGACGACGGCCTTCGTCGCCGAGCAGTGGGGTCGCCGCTGGATCACGATCGACACGTCGCGGGTGGCGGTCTCCATCGCCCGCCAGCGGCTCCTGACGGCGAAGTACGACTACTACGCCCTCCGCGACGAGGACGCCGGGATCTCCGCGGGCCTGAAGTACCGGACGGTCCCGCACATCACGCTGAAATCGATCGCGCAGAACACGAACCTCGACCCGATCTTCGCGAGGCACGAGCCGATCCTCGAAGAGAGGCTGAAGGCCGCGAACGCTGCGCTCGGGCGCGTCACGGACGCGATCCGGACGCGGCTCCTGACGAAGCTCGTCGAGAAGCAGCGGGCCGATGGGAAGCGGGCGGTCACGGACGCCGACCGGCGGCGTTGGGAACTGCCGAAAGCGGGTGGCGGGTGGGAACACTGGCAGGTGCCGTTCGACACCGACCCGGAGTGGCCGGAGGCGCTGCGGGCGGCCGTCGGGGCGTACCGGAAGGCGTGGCGGGCGAAGATGGACGAGGTCAACGCGTGCATCTCCGCGAACGCCGAGCAGGAGGAGCTCGTCGACCAGCCGGAGGTGACGAAGGGCGTCGTCCGGGTGAGTGGGCCGTTCACGGTGGAGTCGGTCCAGCCGCCGGAGGTCTCGCTCAAGCCGGAGGACGGGAAGTTCGCCGGGGAGCCCGAGGAGCTCGGGACGATGACCGTGAGCGAGACGGTCGAGGGATGGGACGCCACGAACCTCCGCGCCTACCTCGCGCAGATGCACGGGCACCTGAAGCGGGATGGCGTTCTCTTTCCCAAAAACAAGCAGAAGCTCTTCTCGCGGCTCGACCCGCTCTTCGAGTCGGGGCGGACGGACGAGTTCCACGCCGAGGGGCGCTGGGCGGCGTCCGGGGAGAAGGACCACGACCCTGACGGGGCGGCGACGGTCGGCGTCGTCTTCGGGCCGCAGTACGGGCCGATCTCGGCGCGGATGGTGGAGGACGTCATCCGGCCGGCGGCGCGGCGGTACGAGGACCTTGTCTTCGCCGGCTTCGCCTTCGACGGGGCGGCGCAGGAGGCGATCCGCGCGGCGGCGCACCCGAAGCTCCGGATCCACATGGCGCACATCCGCCCCGACGTGAATCCCGGCATGGCGGGCCTCCTGAAGGAGCAGCCGGGGGCGCAGCTCTTCACCGTCTTCGGGCAGCCGCGCGTCCATGCGAAGAAGGCCCGGAGCGAGTGGACGGTGGCGATGGACGGGGTGGACCTCTACGACCCCGTGAACAACGTCATCGTTCCGACGAAGGCCGACAAGGTGGCCGCCTGGTTCCTCGACGGCGACTACGACGGGCGGACGTTCTGCATCACGCAGGCGTTCTTCCCCGACCGGGGGGCGTGGGAGAAGCTGGCACGGGCGCTGAAGGGGGTGCTCGACGAGGAGCGGTTCACGGCGATGAGCGGGACGGTGAGCCTGCCGTTCCCGGCGGGGAAGCACCGGCGGGCCGCGGTGAAGGTGATCGACCCGCGCGGGAACGAGGTGATGACGACCGTCCCGCTGGAAGGGTGAGGGGAGGCGCGCGATGGCACGCCCGACGTCCCTTCCCGAGCGGGAGCAGGCTCCCGTCCAGGCCGTTCCCGACCCGATCCTCTCGTCGCCGTACGAGGAACCGCAGTCGCACTGGCTCTACGTGGACGGCGTGCCGTCGATCAACCCGGGCCGGAGGCCGGCAAGCTACTGGGCGAAGAGCAAGGGGACCGGGAGCGCGCAGACGGACCTCTTCGCCGAGGAGAGCCGCGAGGACCTGCCGCTCGTCAACAAGCTGCGGGAGGACGTGAAGCGCTGGCGGGAGTCGGGGTACCGGGGCGCCTCGGCCGTCACGCAGGACCTCCTCGCGTGGTGGGGGCGAAGCGACAAGGCGCGGCGGCTCTTCTTCTGCCAGCGGGAGGCGGTGGAGACGGCGATCTACCTCCTCGAGCTGCGGCTCCCGGGGCGATCGAGCCGGACGGGGTTCAAGAACTTCAAGGTGTCCGACGAGGACGTGAGGCTCCTCCTGAAGGGGGAGAAGCCGGGGTGGGAAGAGATCTCGTATGGGAGCCTCCTCCAGTACCCGACGCTCGTCGACCGGCCGGCCGATTCCGACCTCCTGCCGCTGACGCGCCTCGGCTGCAAGATGGCGACGGGGGCGGGGAAGACGGTCGTCATGGGAATGCTCGTCGCCTGGGCGTTCTGCAACCGCGGCCGGAACCCCGGGACGCGGGACTTCCCGGGGGCGATCCTCATCGTCTGCCCGAACTTGACGGTGAGGGGGCGCCTGCAGGTGCTCCGGACCGAGATTGCGGACAACTACTACGACCAGTTCGACCTGGTGCCGGCGAAGTACCGGCACCACCTGCGCGAGGGGAAGGTCCTCGTCACGAACTGGCACGCCCTGGCGCTGAAGAGCGAGCACACCGAAGGGGACTCGAGCTATCGGGTCGTCGACAAGGGGGAGGAGACGAACGACGCCTTCGCCCTCGACCGGCTCGGAGAGCTGGCGGAGCGGATGCCGATCCTCGTCCTGAACGACGAGGGGCACCACTGCTGGCGGCCGAAGCCGAAGCCCGAGGAAGAGGTCCAGCTCGAGAAGGGGCTCTCGCGGGAAGAGAAGAAGGAGATCGAGACGGAAGAGGAGGAGGCCCGCGTCTGGCTGGCCGGCCTCGACCGGATCAACAACTCCGGCCTCGCCGGGAAGGGGAAGCCGGGCGTCCTCGCCTGCGTCGACCTCTCGGCCACGCCGTTCTACCTCGGAGCGAGCGGGCACCCGGAGGGGAGCCCGTTCCCGTGGCTCGTCTCCGACTTCGGCCTCGTCGACGCGATCGAGAGCGGCATCGTGAAGATCCCGCGGCTGCCGGTGCTCGACGACAAGCACGGAAAGGACGACGCCGGCCGCCCCGACCCGAAGTACTTCCGGCTCTGGAAGCACATCACGGAGAGCCTCAAGCCGGGGCAGAAGCTGCAGAACAAGCGGCCGAAGCCGGAGGCCGTCTACGAGCAGGCCGAGAGCGCGCTCGTGACGCTGGCCGGACAGTGGAAGGAGCGGTTCGAGCTGGTGCGGGCGGCGACGCCGCTTCAGGAGGCGATCCCGCCAGTGATGATCGTCGTCTGCGACAACACCGAGATCGCGAAGGTCTTCTTCCAGGCGATCTCGGGCGAGAAGCAGGAGGAGGTCGCGCGGCCCGACGGGAAGAGCGAGAAGAAGACGGTCTACGGGACGAGCGAGGTGCTGCCCGAGTTCGCGAACACGGAGGAGTGCCGCCGAACGATCCAGATCGACAGCAGGATCCTCGAGAAGCTCGACGTGGGCGAAGGATCGACGAAGGACAAGGAAGCCGCCGCGCTCCGGCGGGTCATCGAGACCGTGGGCCGCCGGGGAGAGCCGGGAGAGCACGTGCGGTGCGTCGTCTCGGTCTCGATGCTGACCGAGGGGTGGGATGCGAACAACGTGACGCACATCCTTGGGGTCCGGGCCTTCGGCAGCCAGCTCCTCTGCGAGCAGGTGGTGGGGCGGGGTCTCCGGCGGATGAGCTACACGGTGGACCCGGCGACGGGGAAGCTCGCGCCGGAGTACGTCGACGTCTATGGCATCCCGTTCTCCCTCATTCCGTTCAAGGGGAGGCCGAAGGACGCGAAGGGGGACGACGCCCCGAAGAACCACGTCTACGCGATGGACGAGCGGAAGGCGTTCGAGATCCGCTTCCCGAACGTCGAGAGCTACGCCTACGCCCTGCGGCAGGAGGGGATCGTCTGCGACGTGGACAAGCTCGAGGGGTTCGTCGTCAACGAGGAGCCGACGACCGTCTACATGACGCCGGCGCGCGGATACATCGACGAGAAGGACGCCATCCGGGCGGGGGAGTTCGTCGAGCACGACCGGACGGCCTACTACGAGGCGCAGCACCTACAGACGATCCTCTTCCAGGCGACACAGAAGATCGTCGACCGCCTCCTCGCGGGGCAGCAGACGCCGGAGGGGGAGAAGAAGGCCTTCGTCTCCCTCCAGTCGCGCCACCGGCTTTTCCCGGAGGTCTTCTGGTACGTGCGGAAGTACGTGGCGCGGAAGGTGACGTTCGGGACGAAGCCCGACGGGACGCCAGTAGACCAGCGGGAGCTGGGGCTCGAGAAGTACAGCCGGATGCTCATCGAGCGGGTGGCCGACGGCATTCTCCCGGCCGCCGCGGCCGACGACGCCCCGCTCCTGCCGGTCATCAACTCCTTCCGGCCCTTCCTGACGACGGCCGACGTCGACTACACGACGACGCGCCCCGTCGTACCGCTGACGAAGAGCCACCTGAACGCGGCGATGTGCCAGGGGTCGTGGGAGAAGAAGGCCGTCGAGATCCTCGAGGACTCGCCCGACGTCCTCTACTTCACGCCGAACGACGCCAAGGTCGGTCTCCGGATCCCCTACGAGTACCAGGACGCCCCGCACCACTACGAGCCCGACTTCCTCGCGAAACTCTCGAACGGCACGATGCTCATGGTCGAGATCAAGGGGGGCGGCGGGCTCATCTGGGCCGAGGACCAGGTCCTCGCCAAGAACGCCGCGGCGAAGAAGTGGTGCGCGGCCGTGAACAACCTCGGGACGTACGGCCGTTGGACCTTCGCCATCTGCCACGATCTCTTCCAGCTGCCGGGAATCCTCGAGCGGCACGCGCGGGGCGAGGTGGACGAAGCGGCGGCGGACGCCGAGGCGGCCGCTACAGCCGCCGCCAAGCCGGCCGTCCTGCGGTTCCGGAGAGTCGAGAACCCGCCGGAGGCGGACCGCTTCCGGACCTGCGTCCCGCTCATCTCCGACCTCAAGGCGGCGGCCCACGCCGGGAGCGAGGAGCTCTTCGGCGCCGAGGCCGCGGGCGCCCTCGTCTCCGAGTGGGCCGAGCTGGGCGAGGAACGGCGAATCGAGCCCGGGATGTTCGTCGCCGCCGTCTCCGGCGACTCGATGGACGAGCTGATCCCCGACGGCGCCTGGTGCCTCTTCCGCGCGCCGCGGGCCGGCTCGAGGCACGGCCGTATCGTCCTCGTCCGCTACGGATCGCCCTCGGCCGACCCGGCCGGCGCCTTCACTGTGAAGGAGTACCGGAGCGAGAAAGTATGGGGCGAGGACGGTGAGTTCCTCCACATCCGGATCGAGCTGCGGCCCCGGAGCCGGAACCCCGTCCACCGGCCGATCGTCCTGACGGCGGAGGACGAGGGGGAGGTGCGGGTGATGGCGGAGCTCGTGGATGTGGTGGGGTGAGGCCGAGCGAGGGATCGCAAAGATGTCAGAATGTTTGGTACAAGAGACGGGTGCCGGTTGTGTGGTTTCGACTCCTTAAGGTGGTGAGCTGTGTTGAAGGCTCCAATACCGTACTGGGAATCGACATGGCCACGAAAGCGACGGCGCGAGGTCGCGGCAAGCGCATTCTTCGCCATGGCGTTGAGGCAAAGCGAACCCTGGTTCTTACTTCCCGGTCACTGGCTGGAATGGGTCAGAAGTCCGTTGGGCTATCCGGTCTGGCGAAAGGTCCTGCGTGCAGAAAATCATCCAGGTGGTATAGGCCTTGAGATCGAAACGTCGACCGATGACACTTGGACAGTCTGGCCGTCCGCCTTCGACGACGGTAGTGTTGTCGCCGTCGCGTTCGATCTCGATCTCCTCAGGCGGCAGCTGTTGGAAGCCTTTCCCGACCGGTTCGCTCGCGTCGAAGAGCGGTTCGATGATGTCTGCCGCGAGGAGGGCCCGCTTGTCGCGTTTCTCCGAGAGCTCACCTCGCGTGTCCCGCAGAGTCCCGTACCTGCGCTAGGCCGGGCGGATCTAGCGTCGAAAGTTCTCGAAGAACTCACTCATTGCCAGTGGGCTGGTCGTGATGAACCGTTCTTCGCGACGGCACGCGTACAGTTCAACGGCACCGGAAGCGCCCTCCTGCACTATTGTCGCGGATACACGCCATCTGGTTTCGATCCGGCCTCTCCTGAGGGGATGTTCGTCAATTGGAACGCAGAGCTCGGGCGCATCCTGCCCTACGACCCCCCGTGCATGGTAGACGTCGAGGATCTTCCTGCTGCATTCACCTCATGCTTCCTGATAGAGCGTGCGATCTTTCGCCCAACTATCGACGCCGCCGGTTATCTCGACGCCGCGGACTACATCTATCTCCCTGACGAGCCCGTGCGCCGATTCCTGTCAGCCCGACTGCTCCTCAAGTCGAGTCAAATTGAGAGTGCCGACCGCCTCCGGCCCACTGCCACGAGCGTCGAGTTGCCGGACCTGCTGGTCATGAGCAGGGAACAGGACCGCCTCGCCCGTCTACCTCTTAGCACGCCAGTCCTGTTCACCGGTCCGGCGGGGTCTGGGAAGACGACCGCGCTCCTCAAGCGCCTCGCGCTGAAGACGTCCGAGAAGGGCCTGACGCAGGAGGAGAAACGAAGACTGCCTCAGATTCGGCTGGGAGAGCTGGGGGGGGCGGCAGGCTGGCTCTTCTTCACCCGAACGAGTGCCATGGTGAAGTACCTGCGGAAGGCGTTTCAAAAGGAAGGACTTGATTCGAGCCGGAATGTCGCCGATTGGGACAGCTTCTTTCGGGTTCACCTCAGGCCGGCGCTTGAGGAGATCGCTGGCCGGCCGATTCTCGACCGAGAGAGCGGCGAGGCGAACACAGACACGACTGCCTCACGCGCGAAGCTGTTCCGCGACGCGCGCCGCGCGTCCGCGCCGCCCCCAGCGGTCTCTCTGAGTGGGGGCGAGGTTCGGCTGAAGTCAGAGCTGAAGAGCCTGCTGAAATTCCACGAGGCCTGGATCGGGGCGGATGCCCGGCCAAGGCCGGCCTTCTCTAAGGCCGAGGGACTGTTGCTCTTGTACGGGATCCTCCTCCAAGAGAGAACGCGAACGGGAGCACTGGGCTGGGTGGCGACGGGGCCCTGCAAGAGGATCACGCAGTGGATCCGTCCTCTTGTGCTCGTCGACGAAGCGGCCGAGTTCTCGCCTTTGGAACTGGCGTGTATGGAACTCCTGACTCTGGGATCGACCGGATCCTTCTCCGCGGCAGGAGATCCGGACCAGACAGTCAGCCCGACGGGCTCGAAGGACTGGGAGTCCGTTCGACTGCTGATTCCAGAACTGGAGGTTCGAGAGCTGGCGTCCGTTCATCGCCAGACGGCAGCTCTTCGTCGCGTCTCGATTCTGCTTGCCCGGAATGGCAGATCCGATCCCTCTGGCGTATCCGCGCTCCCGCCGGCCGAGGCAAGGGACGCTTCTGGGCCGCCTCCGGTGAGCGCGCAGATCGCGGGCGGTGCGTCGGGCGTCGCCTCCTGGATACTCGAACGCTTGAGAGAGATAGATGCCATCGAAGGCGAGCTCCCATCGACTGCTGTGATCGTGCGTTCCGAGCCAGCCTGCGAGGAGATTGCGAGCGCACTCAAGCGCGCTGACCCTCCGCGGCGCGATCGATACGAGGCGTGTGCCGATGGGATTCCGAGGAACGAGCGGGCGAGGGTCCGAATCGTAGCCGTCGATGGCATCAGAGGCCTTGAGTTCGAGTCCGCTTTTGTCTGTAACGTTCATGAGTGGCGCCCCGAGGAGAGGTGGCGAGTCGTCTACGTCGCGATGACGCGTGCGAGACGGTATGCGGGGATCAGTTTCTCTGGCTCAGCGGATCCGGGAATGATGGAGCTGCTGAAGATCTTCCCTTCGAGAGACTGGCGGTCTGAACCGACACGAGCGTCCCGGGGCGATGACAGGGAGCCGTCGGGCACGCAGGAGGTAGGGCGTCCTTCCGTCGGGCAGTGTGCCAACGGGCGAATACTCGAGAAGGCGCCGACGATAGAGTGGCAGCCTGAGGCCGAGCCTGATGTCAGGCGTTGCCCTTGGTGCGGTCGCGTTCTCGAAAAGACGAGAACGACGTACTGCTCCCAGGACTGCCAACGTCGCTGGCTGGGGAAGTTCGGGCCGCATGGCCCTCGCTAGGACAGGCTGCGAGACGATGAGTCGAGGCTAATGGCACGGGGACGCCGAAGAGTGGAGCGGGTATGGGGTGTCCATGATTGCGAGGCGCTGGTGCACCCGGCGGCGCCGCAGAGGGGAACACAGACGATTGAGGCGACGATGGCGGATCCTAGCGGGAAGGCGGGCGCAATCGACGCCCCTGGAGGAAGCGAGAGGACGCTCGCGGGCGCTTCCGCCCGGCTTCTCTTCTTGGACCAACCCGACGTAGCGGAGTCCGAATGGAAGCACTAGAGAAATGCATCGATCGGATCGCGGAAGGCCACCGCATCCGACGGGTGGACGCAGCGGCGTACGTGAAGAACATCGCCCGGCAGATCGGCGCAAAGGACGACCTCACCGTGGCCGACGCCATTATCGGGCTGCTGGAGCGTGGAGAGCCCTTTAAGGCGAAAGACGTCGCCCGGGTCTTGAATGCTGGGTCGGTCTTCATCTTGAACACGGGAAAGACGCCGTCGGGTCCGACAACTTCTCCCGCGATACCAGGCACGACTCCATTAGCCGACCTCCACGAGCCGCCGGTCCCGTTCGTGAGGCCGGACGCCGAGGCCCGACGCGACACGCGCCTGCGGTTCGAGCAGTGGGCGAAGAACCCGAAGTGCGAGGCGAACGTCCTCTCTGCGGTGCACGGGGTCTCGATGGCGAAGATCGCGAAGGACGAAGGGCTGGAACCGACGATGGGGCAGTCTCCCTTCGCGCTCGCGCGAGGGCAGAGGTTCGAGGGGCTGCTCTTCCGGAACGGTGCCGAACGGCTGATCCCGGAGCTGGCGCTGCACGAGGTGCTGCCGAAGCCCGAGGCGGAGTTCCGGGACTTCCGGCTCCGCCTCAACGGCGGGCCCCACCGGACGCTGGACGAGGCGAAGGCCGCGACGTCTGCGCTCCTCCGGGACGTGGCCGCCGGCAAGGGGGGGAAGAAGCCGATCGTGGTCGCCGGCGCGACGATCCGGATCCCCGGCGGCGGGATGCTCCCCGAGGCGATCCTCGTCGTCGACGCGCTCGTCGTTCGAAGAGACCTCGCCCCGCCGCGGCTCGTCGTCGGCGAGGTGAAGACGTACCCCGACCGCGCCGGCTACACCGACGCGAAGGAGCTCGCCGTGGCGCGCGCGCAGGCGGGGGTCTACGTGCAGGGGCTCCGGCTCGTCCTTGCGGAGCTGGGGCTCGCCGAGAAGGTCGAGGTCGCGAAGCACGGATTCCTCGTCCTGAGGCGTCCGGGCTGGAACTGGCCGTCCGTCCGGGCAGGGGAGGACCTCGAGTTCCAGGCGATCCGGGCGGAGCGCGGCTTCGAGAAGCTCCGGAAGGCGGCCGCGGCGCTCCCGCCGAAGGGCAAGGACATGGACGCCGCGATCCGGGCCGCGGAGGTCGCCTACGGCGAGGGCTGCCTGTCGTTCTGCGACAGGGCGCCCCTCTGCTGGCGGAAAGCCGAGGAGGCCGGCGAGGCCGCGATCCTCGGGGAGGACGTGGCCCGGTGGGTCGGGCCGGTCGGGCTGCACCGGGCGCTCGAGCTCCTCGACGGGAAGAAGCCCAGGACGCAGGCGGAGGAGGACCTCTTGCGCCGCATCCAGGAGGCGCGCCTGCCGGAGATCGTTTCGTGAACCCGTTCCAGGCGCTCCGCCGGCTCGAGGCGTGGAAGGAGGGGAGACCGCTGCCGAGGGGAGCGACCCTTCACTTCCCGCTCGCGGACGACGAGGAGGCGCTCGTCCTCGCCTTCGTGAAGATGGGGGGCGAGACGGCGCCCTGGGGGATCGCCTGGGGATACCCCGGCGGGGAGCCCGAGATCCGCGTCGTTCCCGAGCCGAGAGACCGCGACCTCGTGGCCGGGATGGTGGCCGAGCTCGCGCCGGCCCTCCTCTCGCACCTCTTCCACCCCGAGTTCTCGGACCTCGAGATCTTCGCGGCGAAGCAGGAGCGGCCGCTGCGGCAGCTCTGGCTCCCGAACGCGAGCCACGTGGAGATGCTCCACCACCTCGCCTACGCCTACACCTTCGCGAAGAAGGGGGAGCCGGAGCGCGTCGCGCTGCTGAACGCGGTCGGCCGCGCGGCGGGGTGGCTCTTCCGGGAGTTCAACCGGCCGGGTCAGGTCTTCGTGATGGCTGCGACGAACGCGCTGAAGGAGTCGTTCGTCTTCCCGTGCGAGGACCTCCGGCAGGGGCACCTCGGGTACCTCCTCGCCTGGATGGAGACGCGTGGGAAGCGAGAGACGCGCCTCGCGGCGGCGGCCGAGGCGGAGAAGAGGTCGATCTCGACGGCGCTCGCGCCGGCGCTCGAGAAGGAAGAGCTGGCGGACCGGGTGGAACGGTACGCCGAGGCGCAGCGGGAAGCGCGGAAGGGCGAGGAGAGGCGGCTGGCGAAGGAGATCGCTGCGACGCTCGAAGCCGAGCTTCGGCACCGGTTCGACCTGACGGCGGGGGCGATCGGGCGGCTGTGGGCGGACCGGAGAGCGCGGAACTACGGCGTCGAGAAGCTGATCTCCGAGGGGTGGGAGACCCAGTACTGGGACTACCTCCGGCGGGAGCGGCTCCTCGTGGACGACCCGGGAGGCGTCGTCTTCGTGCCCTCGCCCGAGACGGACCGGGACCCCGCGTGGGCGGCCCGCAACTACTTCACGCAGCAGGGGTGCGAGGAGAGGCTCGCCACCCTCCTCCTCGCCGACGACCTCGAGATGCAGGCGGAGGCCGTGGCGTCGGGAGACGCCGTGCAGGGGACGATCCGGAAGGTGCGGGACGCCGGGGTCGGTCGCGTGACGACTCCCGTGTGGGAGGTCGAGACCGACGACGAGGCGCCGACGAAGCTCCGGAAGGACAAGGACGTCTTCGTGGCGAGCCTGCCGGGCCGGAAGGGGCGCGTCGTCGACGTGGGCCTGCGGAGCGGGAGGACGGTCTTCACGATCGAGATCACGGGCCTGAAGACGGTCCCGAGGATGAACGTCGGAGGGACGGTGATGCCCGCGACCGACGGACGCCTCATGGGCGAGCGGGTGGTACTCCTCCCGGCGACGGCGGAGGGGATTCACGCGTTGAAACGCCGGAAGCTCGGCGAGCAGGGCGCGCCCGGCGCGTGGCTGACGGACGCGCGGCCCGCCGGGAAGCGCTGCCGGATTCCCGCCGAGGTGAGCGGTCCGATCGACGCGCCGGTCGAGACGGAAGGGGAAGAGCCGTGAAGGCAAGGGCGGCGTACCGCGCGATCGAGGAGCAGGTGGCCACGGTCCACAGAAAGCTCATCGAGCACGTCCTCGGGGGCGGGAACCTCGCCCTCGTGAAGGCGCCCCCGGGGTCGGGGAAGACGTACCTCCTTCTCGAGGCGGCGAAGAGAGCCGTGAAGAAGCGGCTGCGCGTCGCCGTGGCGACGCAGACGAACACGCAGGCCGACGACATCTGCAGGCGGCTCGACGCGGACGGAGTCCCCTCGATCCGTTTCGCGGGGACGGGGCGCCCGGTGGTGGACCTGGGGCCGTCGGTGGCGTGGGAGACGAAGGCCGGGAAGCTCCCCGTCTCGCCCTGCATCGTCGTCGGGCCGTCCGCGAAGTGGGGCCTCGTGGGCGGTCTCCTGCCGTTCGACGTCGTCTTCGTCGAAGAGGCCTGGCAGCTCTCCTGGAGCGACTTCATGCTCCTGCGGCAGGTCGCGGGGCGGTTCGTCCTGATCGGCGACCCCGGGCAGGTGCCTCCGGTCGTCTCGACGGACGTGTCGCGCTGGGTGACGGCGCCGAGGGCCCCGCACGAGGCGGCGCCCGAGGTGCTGCTCGAGGAAGGGGTCGAGAGCCTGCGGCTCTCGCTGCCGGCCACGCGGCGCCTCCCTTCGGACACGGTCGACCTGATCGAGTCGTTCTACGACTTCCGCTTCGACGCGCTCGCGCAACCGGGAGAACGGGTCGTCGAACCCAATGGCCGCTCGAGGGACGCGGCAGACGCGGCGCTCGACCTCCTCCGCGAGGGGACGGCCGTGGGGCTGACGCTGCCGACGCCGGACGGGGGGCCGCCCCTGGAATGCGACCTGGAGGTGGCCGAGGCGGCGGTACACCTCGCGGCGCGCCTCCTCGCGCGGGAGACGACGTGCGTGATCGACGGCGAGCGCCGGCCGCTGCGACCGGAAGAGATCGGCCTCTGCGCGACGCACCGGATCATGAACGGGGCGATGGAGATGCGGCTTCCGGCGAAGCTGAAGGGGAAGGTGGCCGTCGACACGCCGGAGAGGTGGCAGGGACTCGAGCGGAAAGTGCTGATCATGGTCCACCCTCTCTCCGGCGTCGTGACGCCGAGCGACTTCGACCTGGAGACGGGCCGCCTCTGCGTGATGGCCTCGCGCCACAAGGCGGGGCTGATCGTCCTGACACGCGACCACCTCTCCGAGACGCTCGAGGAGTTCCTGCCGCGTGCCGAGCAGCCCGTGGGCCGGCCCGACGTGGCCGGTCGGGGGCACGCGCGGAACCTCGCGTTCTGGACGGCGCTCGAGACGACGAACCGGGTCGTCGAAGGCTGAGGGGGAGAGCGAGTGCTGCTGGAGATCGGGAAGTTCTGCGA
>JADHEF010001008.1_pt1 | contig 21167 bp, 13 predicted proteins | sample 8952391 | NCBI WGS metagenome assembly JADHEF01 (sample SAMN16124439, study PRJNA663245) | bioreactor sludge metagenome | isolation source: sludge (nitrite) | place: India:Bengaluru | collected 2019-02-28
GCTGCACGATTCCGGCGTCGGCGGCGTGATCGACCTGGGCAAGGTGCCCACCGACGACCCCTCGCTGTCGCCGCTGGAGTTGTGGTGCAACGAGTCGCAGGAGCGCTACGTGCTGGGCGTGCCGGCCGCGCGCCTGCAGGAATTTGCCGACATCTGCGCGCGCGAGCGTTGCCCGTTCGCCGCGGTCGGCGTGGCCACCGCCGAGGAGCGGCTGGTGGCCGGTTATGGCGCGACAGTCGAGAGTGTCTACGGTGCCGCGACTGGAACGTCCGGCCCGGCGCAGCGCGCCGGGCGTTCGGGTGATCAGCGCGACAGCGCCGCGCAAGCGGCCCATCCTCACCCGATCGATTTGCCGATGGATGTGCTGTTCGGCAAGCCGCCGAAGATGCACCGCGACACCGCGCATCCGGCCGCGCCGCGCTGGCCCGCCTTGCAGATCGATGCGCTGGACCTGCACGCGGCCGGCCTGCGCGTGCTGGCGCATCCGACGGTGGCGGCCAAGAGCTTCCTGGTCACGATCGGCGACCGCAGCGTCGGCGGCCTGACTGCGCGCGAGCAGATGATCGGGCCGTGGCAGTTGCCGCTGGCCGATTGCGCCATCACCCTGGCCGGTTTCGACACCTTCGCCGGCGAGACCATGGCCATCGGCGAGCGCAGCCCGCTGGCGCTGCTGGATTCGGCCGCCGCCGCGCGCATGGCGGTGGGCGAGGCGATCACCAACCTGTGCGCCGCGCCGGTGGAATCGCTGGACACGGTCAAGCTGTCGGCCAACTGGATGGCCGCCTGTGGCCACCCCGGCGAGGACGCGCTGCTGTTCGACGCGGTCAAGGCGGTCGGCATGGCGCTGTGCCCGGCGCTGGAGATCAGCATCCCGGTCGGCAAGGACTCGCTGTCGATGCAGGCGCAGTGGCAGGCCGACGGCGTCGCGCATGCGTCGGTGTCGCCGGTGTCGCTGGTGGTTTCCGCATTCGCGCCGGTGGCCGACGCGCGTACCCAGCTGACCCCGCTGCTGGACCGCGAGCAAGACGGCGAACTGTGGCTGATCGGTCTCGGGGCCGGCAAACAGCGCCTGGGCGGTTCGGTGCTGGCGCAGGTGCATGCCGGCGACGAGGCGCTGCCGGCCTTCGGCGGCGAGGCGCCGGACCTGGACGATCCGGAATTGCTGTGCGCATTCTTCGAGCTGATCCGCGATGCGCGCGAGCTGGGCCTGCTGCGCGCCTATCACGACCGCAGCGACGGCGGCGCCTTTGCCGCGCTGTGCGAAATGGCTTTTGCCTCGCGGCGCGGGCTGGACATCGTGCTCGATGCCTGGGGCGAGGACCCGTTCCGCACCCTGTTCAACGAGGAGCTCGGTGCCATCGTGCAGGTGGCCGACGAGGACCGCGCGGCGTTTGCCGATCTGGTCGAGCGCCATGCGCTGACCGAGTGTGCGCAGCGCATCGCGCGGCCGACCACGGCCGCCAAGGTGCGGGTCAGGCTGGGCGAAGCCACGTTGGCCGAATGGAGCTGGCAGGTGCTGTTCGACGCGTGGTGGTCGGTGAGCCACGCGATGCAGAAATTGCGCGACAACCCGGACAGTGCCGACGAGGAGCGCGCGCTGGCGCGCGATTTCGCCGCGCCCGGTCTGAAGCCGAAGCTGACGTTCGACCCGGCCGACGACGTGGCTGCGCCGTACATGGAGGTACAAGTGCCGCGGGCGCAGGATGCGCCGGAGCGGCCGCCGTTCATCGCCGGCGGCGCGCGGCCGAAGGTGGCGATCCTGCGCGAGCAGGGCGTCAACGGCCAGATCGAGATGGCCAATGCGTTCGAGCGTGCGGGTTTTGCCAGCTTCGACGTGCACATGAGCGACCTGATCGCCGGGCGCGTGGACCTGGCCGATTTCCGCGGTCTGGCCGCCTGTGGCGGGTTCAGCTACGGCGACGTGCTCGGCGCCGGGCGCGGCTGGGCCACGTCGATCCTCGAGCGGCCGGCGCTGCGGGCGATGTTCGCCGCGTTCTTCGCCCGTGAAGACAGCTTCGCGCTGGGCGTGTGCAACGGCTGCCAGATGCTGAGCCAGCTCAAGCCGATCATCCCCGGCGCGCAGCATTGGCCGCACTTCCTGCGCAACCGAAGCGAGCAGTTCGAGGCGCGTACCGCGCTGCTGGAGGTGGTCGACTCGCCGTCGATCTTCCTGCGCGGCATGGAAGGCTCGCGCATCCCGGTGGCGGTGGCGCACGGCGAAGGCCGTGCCGAATTCGACAGCGCCGTCGATCAGGCCGCCGCGCGCGTGGCGCTGCGCTACGTCGATGGCGACGGCCGCGCCACCGAACGTTACCCGCTCAATCCCAACGGCTCGCCCGAGGGCATCACCGGCCTGAGCAGCGACGATGGCCGGGTGACGATCCTGATGCCGCATCCGGAACGCACGCCGCGCACGCTCAACCTGAGTTGGGCGCCGGCCGGCTGGGGCGAGGATTCACCGTGGTTGCGGATGTTCCGCAACGCGCGGGTGTGGGTCGGCTGAGCCGCGCGCGGGCATGGGCGCGGGCGAATTGCCGATCGTGCTGGTGCCCGTCGGCAGCGACGAGGATGCGCTCGACGTCACCTTGGCCGCGCTCGATGCCGGCACGCCGGCCGGCACCCGCGTGTGGCTGGCGGATGACGCCGGCAGCGGCCCGCGCGGGCAGGTGATCGCCGAGCGCTGGCAGCAGCGCACGCGGCTGCAAGCGGCCTACACCCGGCGCACGCGCCGGCTCGGCGAAGTGGCGCATCTGGACGAAATGCTGCGCGCCTGCGCTGGCGCCGATGTGGCCGTGCTGGCGCCCGATGCGCAGCCCTTGCCCGGCTGGCTCGGGCAACTGGCCGATTGTCTGGCGCGCGACCCGTCGATCGGCACCGCCACGCCGTGGAGCAACGTCGGCGAAACCGTGGCATGGCCGCGGCTGGGCGACCTCAATCCGCTTCCCGACGACCGCGAGCGCCTGGCCGAGGCCTGTGCCGCGCTGGCCCCGTTGCACCCCGAGTTGCCCAATGCGGTGAGCCATGCCGTCGTGCTGCGCGGGCGTGCCCTGCAGGTGGCCGGCAGCCTCGATGCGGAAAGCTACGGCTCGTGGTATGCGGCATTGGTGGACCTGTCGCTGCGGCTGGCCGGGCACGGTTGGCGCAATGCCCTGTGCGAAACGGCCTTCGTCGCATGCCGGGACGAAGCACGTCCTGCCGACGGCGACCAGGACCTGCTTGCCGCACGCTGGCCGGCCTGGCATGCGCGCTTGGCCGGCTTCCTGATGGCCGACCCGCTGCGCGCACGCCGCGGCGAGCTGCGCGAATGCGTGGCCGCGCTGGCCGCGCAAGGGCCGCAGCGCGACATGTTCGCCGTCGACGAAAGCATGCCCGGCGAGGGCCGGCAATGAACGCGGACACGCCCGACATCGCGGCGGTCGTCGTCACCCACCAGAGTGCGTCCACGCTGGATGCCTGCCTGCGGTGCCTGCGCGGTGCCGAGGGCGTGGCGCAGATTCGCGTGGTCGACAATGCCTCCACCGACGACACCCTGGACATCGTGCTGCGCCATGCCACGGCCGATGCGCGCGTGCGTTTCATCGCCAACCCGGACAACCCCGGTTTTGCCGTGGCCTGCAACCAGGGGGCGGCCGATTCGTCGGCGCGCTGGCTGGCCTTCGTCAACCCGGACCTGATGGCGGAAGCCGGCACGCTGGCCGGCCTGCGCGCGCAGGCAAGGGCGTTGGGGCCCTGTCTGCTCGGCGTGGACCTGATCGGCGAGGACGGCGTACACGACCCGGCCGCGCGTCGCCACGACCCGGATTTCGCCGCGATGCTGCGCTCCTCGGCCGCCCGACGCCTGGACGTGCCGTCGGACGGCACGCCGTTGCAGCGCGTGGACGCGGTATCCGGCGCGTTGATGCTGCTGCCGCGCGATCTGTTCCTGCGGTTGCAGGGTTTCGACGAAGGCTACCGCCTGCATGCCGAAGACCTGGATCTGTGCCGGCGTGCGCGCCAGTCCGGCGCCGAGGTGGCCATCGTCAATGCGCTGGGCGTGCGCCATGTGCGCGGTGTGTCCAGCCGTTCGCGGCCGGTGTTCGTCGAGTTCCACAAGCATCGCGGGCTGTGGCGTTATTTCCGCAAGTTCGAGGCTGCGCGGCGAGGCGCGGCGACGCGCTGCGCGGTGTGGCTGATGATCTGGGCGCATTTCCCGCCGGCCGTGCTGTCGGCATGGCGTCGCCGCTGAGCCGTGATCGGCGTGCGTGCGCTTGCCGCGCGCGGATGTGGACGATAATCGGCCTGTCCATCCGCTTTTCCGTCCGCAGGCCTGCAGCATGTCCATCACTTCTCTGCTCGACACCGACCTGTACAAGTTCTCGATGATGCAGGCGGTGCTGCACCAGCATCCGGCCGCGCAAGTGCAGTACCGCTTCAAGTGCCGCACGCCGGGCATCGCGTTGGCCGAGCACATCGAGGAAATCTCGGCCGAGATCGATGCCCTGTGCACGCTGCGCTTCACGCCGGCCGAGCTGGACTACCTGCGCGGGCTGCGCTTCATCAAGCCTGATTTCGTGGATTTCCTCGGCCTGTTCCACCTCGATCGCAAATACCTGACCTTGCGCCGTTCCGAGCGCGTGCCGGGCGAGATCGAGCTGGAGATCAACGGGCCGTGGCTGTACATCATTCTGTTCGAGATCCCGTTGCTGGCCATCGTCAACGAGGTCTGGTACCGCCACCAGCCGCCGGCCGACGAGGACGAAGGCCTGCGCCGCCTGCGCGCCAAGATCGCGCTGCTGCGCGACACGGACGGATTTTCCGACTGCACCATCGCCGACTACGGCACGCGCCGGCGTTATTCGCGCGCGTGGCACGGGCAGGTGGTCGATGTGCTGCGGCGCGAGCTGGGGCCGCAGTTCGTCGGCACCAGCAACGTGGACCTCGCGCGCCGGTACGGGCTGACTCCGCTGGGCACGATGGCCCACGAATGGTTGCAGGCTTTCCAGGCGCTCGGGCCGCGGCTGCGCGATTCGCAGGCGGTGGCGCTGGAGGCGTGGGCGCGCGAATACCGCGGCGACCTCGGCATCGCCTTGTCCGACGTGCTCGGCATGGATGCCTTCCTGCGCGATTTCGACCTGTATTTCTGCAAGCTGTTCGACGGCATGCGCCACGATTCGGGCGACCCGTTCGAGTGGGGCGAGCGCATGCTCGAGCATCTGCGCCGGCACCGCATCGATCCGCGCACCAAGACGCTGGTGTTCAGCGACCAGCTCGATGTCGAGCGGGTGATGGCGCTGTACGCGCATTTCCGCGGGCGTTGCCGGATCGCCTTCGGGGTCGGCACCAACCTGACCAACGACCTCGGCCCGACCGCGCTGCAGGCGGTGATCAAGATGACCCGCTGCAACGGCCAGCCGGTGGCCAAGATCAGCGATTCGCCGGGCAAGACGATGATCGACGACCTGGGGTATCTGGCCTATCTGCGGCAGGTGTTCGGCCTGCCGGCGGACCCGGTTGCGGCCTGATCCGCCGCCAGCGGTACGGGCATCCCGTGGCCGAGGGCGACCCGACGGGCGATGCGGATCGGGAGGCGGCCATAAGACGAAAGTGGTGATAAAGCGTGATTTATGTCACGGGATCATGTGGCAGAATCATGACCAAGTGTTGAGGAACAGGGGTGCGATCGATGATCGCACGCAAGGGAATGAGCGTGCGCACGCATCGGCGTGCGTGCGCTGTTTCGCATGAGGCGAGGTTGCCGGTTTGCAATCGATGAGTTTGGCGATCGATGGTCTCCCGCCGGAGTTCCAGCGGTTGCGCGAAAGCGGGATCTACTGGGTCGCGTGTCATCGTTCGGGAGACGCGCAGGCCTTGTGCTGCCAAGTGCTGACCGGGATGGCGCCCGATTCCTCGTGCGCATTGATTTGCGCGGGGCTGGACGTAGGGGCAATGCTCGAGCCCCTCGATTCGGCGGCAGGGCCGGGCTCGCTGCGGACCTTCCTGCTTTCGGCGGACGACATTGCCCGCTTCCTGTCCGCATTCGACGGCGAGATCGCGCGAGCTTGGCGGGGTGGCTGGCCGCGGCTGGTGATCCTGCTGGCACCGGAAGCGGCGACGGCTGCGCTTGCCGATGCGGCGCTTGCCGGCGTGCTGGCACGTCTGCATGCCGGCATGCGCGAGCGGGGAGGGCGGTTGCTGTGGATCAGCTATGGCGAGTCGGCCACGCTTGCACCGCGGTTGCTGCCGCTCTGCGACGTGTTGTCCGGCTTTGCCCAGATATACCCGGACCAGGGGGCCTTGCGTCACCACATCCATTATTGGGCGACCGAGTTCGGAGTGCAGGCGGCCCGCGAATTCGTCCTGGCCGAAACGGCGGCCGGGTGGCGGGTGGAGCCCGCTTCGATGCGTGCCCCGTTTGCCGAGGCCGCCGGCGACATGTTCCTCGATCTGGTACAGGACGAAGTCCTCGAGGGGGCTCCGGCACTTTCGCCGCAATGGCGGATATTCCCCGATTGGTCCGCATTGGTGGCCGCCGCGATGACGGCGCAGGCCGCCTCGGTGATGTTCGCCATCCACGGCAACAGCCAGGTCGACGAGCTGGCCGAGTCGTTGTATGCCCTGCGCCGACGGCGCGGGGCCGCGCTGGGGCTGGTGGTCCGCGAAATGGCGCCATGCCTGCGCTACGCCGACGAGCGGTTGCTGTTGGGTTGCGGGGCCAACCTCATCGTGCCCCATGGCGCCCCGCTGGCCAGGTTCCTGACCTTGGTCGAGAGTACGCGCGGCAATCTCTGGCAAGGGCACTTGCCGGATGATCCCGCCGGCCTGATCCGTGCCTACCGGCCACCGGCCGTGAGCGGGGTGGTGGCACCGGCGCGGTTCCGGGAGGTGGTGGCCGGCATCGAAGCCGATACCCTCGGCTCCGGACTGGAGAACGCGGCACTGGTCCTGCAGCCGATGCGCGGCGTGCGCGCGGATCAGGCCTTGTCGCAGTGCCAGATGCGGCGGCAAGGCGACCTGGCCTGCATCCACGACGGCCGCGTCTATCTGTTCCTGTTCGCATGCCGTCGCGATGGCATCGAAAAGGCGCTGGACAACCTGTTCCGCCTGCCGTGGCGCGAGATGTTCTCCGGGTACGGGCGCGTGGATGCCCACGATCTGGCGGCCCTGCGCGACGAGGGGGTGATGCCGTTCCCGTCCCGTCGGATGGCGGCATCCACGGAGCGGCCGGACGTGGCCGCACAGGCAATGCCGCCCCTGCGGCGGCTGCGCCTGCGTACCGGGAGCGAAGTGCCATGAACCTGCAGCAATTGATCCAGCTGGTGCTGTTCACGAGCTTGGTGATGCTGCCGCTGGGCATGTTCTCGGGCAGCGCATGGCGCTGGCTGAAACGCCGTGTCGGACGATGGTTGCCGCCACGTTACTTGCGGCGCGGGCCGGTGCGCATCCGCTCCATTCAGAGCCGGGGAGATCGCGATGGGACGCGCTGAACGGCAGGCGGCGCCGGCCGCGGCGTCCAACCCCCACGCATGGGCGGACATCGGCGCATGGAACGTGTATTTCCTGGCCAAGCTCGCCCTGGGGTGGATGGGGGTGTTGAACCTGCACGTGCTCCCCAACCTGCTGTTGCTTGCGGTGCTGCTGCTGCCTTTGCCGTGGCGGCGCGTGCGCCTGCTGCGCACCGTGTTGGCGGTGCCGGCGGGCATCGTTCTGCTCTATCACGACACGTGGTGGCCTCCGTTCCAGCGGTTGCTGGCGCAGCCCGGCGTGCTCGATTTTTCCTGGCAGTACCTGGTGGAGTTGGCCGGCCGCTTCGTCAACTGGAGCATCGTCGGCGTACTCGCTCTGGCCGTGGTCATGTACATGCTGCTGAGGCCATGGGTGCGGATGACCACGCTCAGTGTGCTCGGAGTGCTGGGGCTGGCGGCGAGCCAGTTGCCATGGCCGGCGGGGTGGAGCCCGGCGGCGAGGGCGACGGCCGCCGCCGACGCGCCGGTCACGCCCGGCGCACCGGCGCAGGTGCAGGCCGGCCCCGCCGATTCGGCCACGCTCAATGCCTGGCTTGCCGATTTCTACGCGAAGGAATCTCGTCGGCAGACGCGTTTCCCCGCCGCCGCGCCGGGAGCGGCGCCGTTCGACGTGATCGTGCTGAACATCTGTTCGCTGGCATGGAGCGACCTGGACGAGGTGAAGTTGCGGCACAACCCGCTGTTCGACCGGATGGACGTGGTGTTCGACCGCTTCAATTCCGCCACCTCTTACAGCGGGCCGGCCGCGATCCGTCTGCTGCGGGCGAGCTGCGGGCAGACGTCGCATTCGGCCTTGTTCGACCCGGCACCCGGGCAATGCCATCTGTTCGACAACCTGCGCCAACTCGGGTTCGGCAACGAGCTGGCGATGAACCACGATGGCCATTTCGACGATTTCATCGGCGAGCTGCGCCAGTACGGGGGCCTGCAGGCGGCGCCGCTGGACATCAACGGGATGCCGCGCGCCTATGTGGCGTTCGACGGCTCTCCGTTGCGCCGCGATCGCGACGTGCTGCTGGGCTGGTGGCAGCATCGGCTGAACGAGCCTTCGCAGCAGGTGGCGTTGTTCTACAACACGATCACGCTGCACGACGGCAACCGCACGATCGGCCCGGACGGACGCACCGCGTCGGGCGATTACCGGGTGCGGGCCGAAGCCGTGCTGGGCGACATCGCGGCCCTGATCGACGCGATCGGCCGCAGCGGCAGGCGCGCGATGGTGGTGGTGGTCCCGGAGCACGGCGCGGCCTTGCACGGCGACCGCATGCAGATCCCGGGCATGCGCGAGATTCCCAGCCCTTCGATCACCCAGGTCCCGGTCGGCGTGAAGTTGGTGGGCATGGGGCCGGGCCCGGCGCAGGGGCCGGTGCACGTGACCGGGCGCAGCAGTTTCCTTGCCGTGTCCGAACTGGTGTCGCGCGTGTATGCGGCCAACGCCGGCATGCAGGCCGGGCAGGGGCCGGACTGGAAGGCGCTGCTGGACGGACTGCCGGTCACCGACGCGGTATCGGAAAACGAGGGGGCCAAGGTCGTCACCTACGGCGAGCGCCCCTACCTGCAACTGCAGGGCAGCAACGACTGGGCGCCATACCCGCAGGACACGCCATGAACCGGACTTTCCCCGCCCGCTCGGTCAACGAGGACGACATCGAACACCTGCGTCACGATCTCGGCATGCCGGGTTTCAACTACGTGGATTTCTCGGCGATGCGCGAGCGCGAACAGGCCCTCGCGCGCTGGCCCCTGCTGCGCGAACTGGAGCTGGCCGCCGGCCCGCCGCCGGCGGACGATCCCCACGCTGCGGATGCGGAGCAGGCCGCGTGAGCGTCAGCCTTGCCTTGCGCGGCATCCGCGGAGGCAGCGGGGTCACCTCGCTGGTGGCGGCGCTGGGCCATGCGTTGGCGCGCCAGCAGCAGCGGGTGCTGCTGGTCGATGTCAGCCCGGACAACATGCTGGCCCTGCATTACGGGCTGGCGGCGGACGAAGCCGCGGGCTGGGCACGCGCCGATCTGGACGGCCACGATTGGCGTGACTGCGCCTTTGCGCTCGATGACGGCCTTGCCGTGCTGCCTTGTGGCCGGCTCGCCGCCGACGAGATCGGCGCGGTCGAACGCCTGCTGCGCAGCCGGCCGGGGTTGTGGACACGCCGCGCGGCCGCGTTGATGGAGGCCGGCTGGGATTGGGTGGTTTTCGACGTTCCGCAGCGGCTGGAAGCGCATGCCGTGTCGTTGCCGGCATTCGACGGTTGCGATCTGCGCCTGTGTGTGGCCCCGGTCGATACCGCAGCCCACGTTTTGCTGCAGCGTGACCCGCGCTTGGCGGCAGGCGACGAGCGGATCCTCCCCAATCGCTACGACCCGGCACGACGGCTGCAGCGCGATCTGATGCAGTTGTGGATCGCCCGTTACGGTGCACGTCTGGTGCCGCAACCGGTGCACGAGGACGAAGCGGTGGCCGAAGCACTGGCCGGCAAGCATCCGCTCGGTCTGGACGATGCCGAAAGTCGCGCGCGCGCGGATGTCGAAGGCCTGGCGATCTGGTGCCTGGCGCGGCGCGGGGACATCGAGGCCGGAGGCCGGCCCCGGTGATCCGTTACCACCCGTATCGCGAGATCCGCGACCGCTTGTTTGCCACGCGGCCGACGGCTGCCACGCTGTGGCTGCTGCAACTGCTGGCTTGGTCGTTGCTGCGTCTGGAAGGTGCGGCATGGCGGCGGACGGAAACGGTTTGGGAAGGCGATTTCCCGCAATTGCGCGGCAAGCGCATCTGGACGATTGGCGACCCGCTGCGTCTGGCCATCCAGGCGGGCTGGCTGACTCTGGTGCGCGCCACGCCACAGTGGTCATGGCGACAGCGCACGCTGGTGGATGCTGGCCGTGGCGGCTACGACTCGCTTCGGGGCGCCGCCGCGCGTGGTCGGGCCCGCTATGTCTCGGCATTGCATCATTTTCCGGCGCGGGTGCGCGCCAGCCACGGCTGGCAGTCCTTCCAGCACCGACTGCGCAGCCTGTCGCCGCGGACACGGCGATGGGCCACCATCCTGCTGGTCGTGGCTACCGCCCTGCTGGCCGTGGTCTGCGTGACCCAGCCGTTCGGGTATCCGGCGCAGTTCCTGTTCGTGCTGTTGCTGTGGGGCATCGCGATGCTGGTCCGGCGCATGCCCGGACGTTTTGCCACCCTGATGCTGGTGGCGCTGTCGGTGACCGTGTCTTGTCGCTACCTGTGGTGGCGCTATACCTCTACCCTCAACTGGAACAGCCAGTTCGATCTGGCCTGCGGTGTCGTCCTGCTGGTGGCCGAGACCTATTCGTGGCTGGTGCTGATGCTCGGCTACGTGCAGGTGGCCTGGCCACTCGGCCGCAAGCCGGCGCAGTTGCCGCCAGACCCCGCGACATGGCCGACGGTGGACCTGCTGATCCCGACCTACAACGAGGATCTGGCGCTGGTGCGCAACACCGTGCTGGCGGCGCTGGGCATCGACTGGCCGGCGGACCGCCTGCGCATCCACCTGCTCGACGACGGGCATCGCGAGGCGTTTCGCCGATTCGCCGCCGAAGCGGGCATCAACTACATCGCGCGGGCCGACAACACCCATGCCAAGGCCGGCAACCTCAACCATGCCTTGCACCAGATCGATGGCGAGCTGGTGGCGATCTTCGATTGCGACCACCTGCCGGTGCGCTCGTTCCTGCAGGTAACGGCTGGCTGGTTCCTGCGCGACCCGCGGCTGGCGCTGGTGCAGACGCCGCACCATTTCTTTTCGCCCGATCCGTTCGAGCGCAATCTGAACGTGTTCAGGCGTGATCCGAACGAGGGCGAACTGTTCTACGGGCTGGTGCAGGATGGCAACGACCTGTGGAATGCCTCGTTCTTCTGCGGCTCGTGCGCGGTGCTGCGGCGCGCGGCACTCGACGAGATCGGCGGGTTCGCGGTCGAAACGGTGACCGAGGATGCGCATACGTCGCTGCGCCTGCACCGGGCCGGCTGGAACTCGGCCTACCTGCGCCTGCCGCAGGCTGCGGGGCTGGCCACCGGCAGCCTCGGCGCGCACGTCAACCAGCGCATCCGCTGGGCACGCGGCATGGTGCAGATCTTCCGCATCGACAACCCGTTGCTGGGCAAGGGCCTGAACCTGTTCCAGCGTTTCTGCTATGCCAACGCGATGCTGCATTTCCTTGCCGGCATCCCGCGTCTTGTCTTCCTCACCGCGCCGCTGGCTTTCCTGTTGTTGCACGTCTACATCATCTATGCGCCGGCCGTGGCGATCCTGCTCTTCGTGCTGCCGCACATGGCCCATGCCAGCCTGACCAATGCGCGCATCCAGGGCGCGTACCGCCGCCCGTTCTGGGGCGAGGTCTACGAGACGGTTCTTGCCTGGTACATCGCGCGGCCGACGACGGTGGCGCTGTTCAGTCCGGGGCGCGGCAAGTTCAACGTGACCGCCAAGGACGATATCCAGGTCAGCGACAGCTTCGACTGGCGGATTGCGCGGCCGTATCTGGCGTTGGCATTGCTGAACCTGCTTGGCCTGGGCTTCGCCGTCTGGCGTTTTGTCCATGGCCCGGGCGACGAGCGGGCCACGGTGGTCATCACCTCGCTGTGGGTGGTCTACAACCTGATCATCGTGGGCGGAGCCCTCGCAGTGGCGGCCGAAGTGCACCAGGTCCGGCGCACGCACCGCGTGTCCACGCGCATGCCGGCGGCGTTGCGCCTGCCGGACGGGCGCCTGCTGCCGTGCACGCTGCGCGATTTTTCCAGCGACGGCGCTGGCCTGGAATTGCCGCTCGCATCGCACCCCGGCGCAGGCACCCGCGTGCACCTCGTGCTCGGGCGTGGACGCCGCGAGTTCGCCTTCCCCGCCACGGTGCTGCGCGGCGTGGGCGCGCATGTCGGACTTGCGCTCGAACTGGCCGACACGCAGATGCGCGTGGATTTTGCCCAGTGCACGTTTGCGCGCGCCGATGCCTGGCTGGACTGGCATCGGGGCTTCCAGCCAACCAGCCTGCCGCGCAGCCTGCTCGGCGTGGTGCTGCTCGGTTGGCGCGGCTACCGGCGGATGAGCGATTTCGCGCCCGCGCCGATGGGCCGGGCCGCGCGGCGCGGGCGCCGTTTCCTGCATTGGCTCGGCAGCTTTCTGCCGCGCCCGCCGCGTATCGCGGCTTCCTCCGATCCGACTGTCCTACCGGGGATCCCGTCATGACATCCCGTCCCAAATTCCGCTGCTTGCTCATCGCCGTCCTGCTGGGCGCGCTGCCCGCCCTGGCTGCGCCGGTGGCGGCCGTTCCCGCGGCCCCGGCTGCCGCCGTCGGCCCCGTGCAGGTACCTGCTGCCGTTGCCGGTGCGTCCGGTACCGCATGGGACTGGACCCGGACCCGCACGCTCGCGCAACTGGGCCGGCATGGCGACCTGCTGCTGTCCGGGGTCCGCAGTACCGGCAACATCGAATTCCAGGTGCGCCATGACCGGATCGTCAAGGCGGCGGGGCTGGATCTTGCATTCACGCCGTCGCCGTCGCTGCTGCCGGTGCTGTCCCATCTGCGCGTCTATCTCAACGACGTGTTGATGGGCGTGGTGCCTGTTTCCCGCGAACAGCTCGGTGTCGCCTCGCGCGCGCACGTGGATCTTGATCCGAGGCTGATCCAGGACTTCAACCGCGTGCGGCTCGAATTCGTCGGCCATTACGCGGCGGTCTGCGAAGACCCGGCGCACAGTTCGCTGTGGGTCAACGTGGCCAGTGGCAGCACGCTGCGACTGGATGGGCAGGTGCTTGCGATGGACGACGACCTGGCCAACTTCCCGTTGCCGTTCTTCGACCCGCGCGACAGCGACCGGGTCGAGGTGCCGATGGTCTTCGGCACGGTGCCGGGTTTGGCCGAACAACGTGCCGCGGCGGTGCTGGCCTCCTATTTCGGCAGTCAGGCGGGGTGGTGGCGGCAAGCCCGCTTCCCGGTGACCTACGGCGCCCTGCCGGCGAGTGGTCATGCCGTGGTTTTCGCGACCAACGACCGCTTGCCGGCCTTTCTCGGCCCGCATGCGCGCGTGGCTGGCCCGGTGGTGGAACTGGCGTCGGTGCCGGGGGACCCGCGGCGCAAGCTGCTGCTGATCCTCGGCCGTGACGATGCCGACCTGCAAAAGGCCGTGCTCGGCCTGACCACCGGCAGCGTGCTGTTCCGCGGCCGTCAGGTGCGGGTGGACGAGGTCAAGGCATTGCGTCCCCGCAAGCCGTACGACGCGCCCAACTGGACCCGCACCGACGGGCCGGTGCGCTTTGCCGATCTGCTCGATTACAACAGCCAGCTGCAGACCAGCGGGCTTTCGCCGGACCCGATCACGCTCAACATCAACCTGCCGCCGGACCTGTTCATCTGGCGCAACCAGGGCATCCCGCTGAAGCTGCGCTACCGTTACACCCCGCCGTACGGCAACGACGAGTCAAAACTCGGGGTCAGCATCAACGACCAGTTCATCGCCAGTTTCCCGCTGGTGCGCAGTTCGGGCGAGCGCAAGCTGGACCAGATCCGCCTGCCGGTGCTGTCGGCGGAAGCGGGCAGCGGCGACGGCAAGCTGCTGATCCCTGCGCTGAAGATCGGTGATCGCAACCAGATTCGCTTCGACTTCGGGTTTTCCAGCGTGCTCGGCAGTGCCCGTCGCGACGAGTGCCGGACCATGCTGCCGCCCAACGTGCAGGCCGCGATCGACGAGGATTCGACGATCGATTTCTCCGGCTTCTACCACTACATCGGGCTGCCCGACCTGTCTGCGTTCGCATTGAGCGGGTTCCCGTTCACGCGCATGGCCGACTTGTCCGACACGGTGGTGCTGATGCCCAAGTCCGCCGGCGCGCGGCAACTCGAGGTGATGTTGGACGCGGTCGGCGGGCTGGGCGCGCAGAGCGGCTATCCGGCTTTCGGGCTGCGCTTGTCGGACGACATCGCCTCGACGCGCCGCATCGATGCCGATTTGCTGGTGATCGGCCGGCTGCCGGCAGCGTTCGATGCGAAAACCGAACCGGCGCTGCTGCTGGAACAGCAACGCAGCACGCTGTTGAACGGGCGCGATGTTTCGCCCGAGCGGGCGGCTACCGATGCGCGCCTGGGCACGCGGGCCTCCGACGACGCAGTCACCCGGGTCGCGGTCAGCGCGTCGGCGCCGCTGGCCGCGATCGTCGGCCTGCAATCGCCGGACCATCCGCAGCGCAGCGTGGTGGTGCTGGCGGCGGCAGATGCGGGCGATTACGCTCTGATCGACGATGCGTTGACCGATACCGGCAAGCGCTCCGCCATCGCCGGTGCCGTCGCGATCATCCGCAGCAGCGGCATCCACAGCCAGTTCGTCGGCGAGCACTATTACGTCGGCGACCTGCCGTGGTGGTTGCTGATGTGGTTCCACCTGGCCGACCACCCCGCCTTGCTGGCGGCGCTGGCGGCGCTGGCGGTGGTGCTGGCTTCGTTCCTGCTGTGGCGTGCATTGCGCTGGATTTCGCGGCGCAGGCTGAATCCGGAGGCGTGAGCGTGAAGCGTCCGGCGGCGAAGCGGTCCGATGGCAACGAGGGTGGGGCATGGCCCCCCTCGCTGCGGCCGAGGCTGGGTTCGATGGCCTGCGGGCTGGCCGTGGCGGCCCTGCTGGCCGGGCAGGCCCCCGCGTATGCGGCGCAGGCATTGCCCTCGTCCCGTCAGGCCACGGCTGCCGAACAGCGGCAATGGCTGCTGACCCAGCTGCGGTTGGGGCAGGCGGCCGGCCGTGCGACGCTGGTGGAAGACACGCTTGCGCGCTTGCAATTGTTGTCCCCGGACGACCCGGCCACGCTGGAGGCGCTGATGGAAGCGCAACTGGCGCGGCAGAAATACGCCGAGGCCGAACGCTGGCTGGCGCGCCTGCGCGCGATCGCGCCGGCATCGGACAGCCGGCTGCGCGCCGAGCGCCTGTGGAATGCCTATCGCGGCGACCAGCGCGAACAGGTCCAGCAGGCGCGGATGCTGTCGGTGGCCGGCAGGACCGAGGACGCGCTGGCGATCTACCGGAAGCTGTTCGGCGACGATCCGCCCGGGCTCGAACTTGGCATCGACTACTGGCGCCTGCGCGCGGCCCGTCCGGGGGACCGGCGTCTGGCGACCGACCGCCTGATCGCGCTGGACCAGCGCTATCCGGGCAGCGTCGTGTTGCGGCAGGCCTTGTCGCGTCTGCTGATCGATTCCGGGCGCAGCATCGAAGCGATGCGCCTGCTGCACCGGATGGCGGACGAACCGGAAACGCGCGACCTGGCCGCGCGCACCGAAATGGACTACCTCAAGGGCTTGCCGACAAGCGACGCCAGCGTCGCCGCGTGGCGCGCCTATCTGGCGCGCTACCCGGAGTTTTCGCAGATTGACGATGCGCGGGCCATCTACGACGAGCAGCGCGTGCGCGTGTCCAACCCCGACTGGCGGGCGGGCTATCGTGGCTTGCAATGGGTGGACAAGGGACGCGATGTCGAAGCCGAGCCGCTGTTGCGTCGGGCCGTCCGGGCCTATCCGGACGATCCACAATTTCTCGGCGGGCTGGGGCTGGCGTTGATGCACCAGGGGCGCCGGGCCGACGCCATCGCATGGTTCGAGCGCGCGCGCAGCCGCGGTGCCCGCGACGGTTCGGAAAACAAGTGGGTCGACCTGATCGCGTCCACCCGTTACTGGTTGCTGCTCGAGCAGGCGCAGGCCGGCCTGGATGCGGGCGACATCGGGCAGGCCCTCCGCCTGTATGGGCAGGCGCAGCGGCAGCGGCCGGACGATTTCCATGCGCGGCTGGGTCTTGCCGAGGCGGCATTGGCCGGCGGCGACCGCGATCGGGCCCTGCGCGAACTGCAGGCCGCGCGGCGGCTGGCACCGGCCGATGATGCGGTGGTGCGCGGTTTCGTGCGTTTCTACGCGGACGACCCGGAACATCTGGAAGCCTATCTGCAGGCATTGCCGCCGGCACAGCGTGCCCGCCATGCCGACGATCTGCGGCGCATCCAGCGCAACCGGCTGGAGCAGCAGGCCGAGCTGGCCCATGCCGATGGCGACGCACAAGGCGAAGCGCGGCTGCTGGCACAGGCGGCGGAACTGGCACCCGAGGACCCGTGGCTCGCCTACCGCCTTGCGAACGCATTGCACGCATTGGGCCGCGATGGTGAGGCCGATGCCGCGTTCGCGCGGATGCTGGGGCGGGCCGGCGACGATCCGCAGGCCCGCTATGCTCATGCGTTGTATCTGTCGGCGACCGACCGCGTTGCGGCGGCACGTGCGGAGCTGCAGCGGATACCCGGCAATCGGCGCAGCGACGGGATGGTCTCGCTGGACGAGCGACTGCGGCGGGAACAGACCGTGGCGCAAGCGCGTCGTCTGCATGCCGACGGACGCGGCGTGCAGGCCGAAGCCCTGCTGGCTTCGTTGCCTGCGGACGAGGACGTGCGGATGCTGCAGGCCGCCTGGGCGATGGACCGCCAGGATTACGCGCAGGCGCAATCCCTGTACGCGGGCGTGCTGGCGGCCACGCCCGAGCAGCCGGAGGCACGCATAGGCCTGATCGAGGCCTGGCTGGCAACGGGCCAGCGCGAAAAGGCGCGACAGGCGCTGGACGGCATCGACCCTGCGAGCATGCGCGATGATGCCGATCGCGGTCGCCGCGTGGCCGATGCCTGGCTGGCGCTGGACGAGCCGATGCAGGCACGGCGCTGGCTGCAGGCCGCACTGGCGCAGGGCGTTGCGCCGGAGCCGCGCGTGCGTCGCGATCTTGCACGGCTGCTGGCGCGCACCGACGCACGCGCCGCACTGGACGAGTACGCGTTGGCGATGCGCGACAACGGCCTGCTCGCCCAGGACGAGGCCGTGCCGCGCGACGACCGCGCGCTGACCCGGGCCAGCCGCGAGCAGGATGCGGACGACTGGCTGCGGCGCAGCCTGCGCGGCGATGTGGATGCCTTGTACCGTCGCGAAAATCCCACGCTCACCGTGTTCGACGACGTCAGCCGGCGCAGTGACGGGACGCCGGGCATTTCACGTTTGCGCCGCGACACGCGCATCGCCCATCTCGACTTTCCGCTGGCGGGTGGCACGGCGTTCGCACGGGTCGAGCAGTTTTCCTTCGATGCAGGGCGTTTCCCGAGCGATGCCGCCGGCGCCTACCTCGAAGATTTCGGTACCTGCCTGCTGGCGGCGACCGATGCCGGCGGCCGGACGTTCACGTTGCCCGGATGCACCCGCAACCGCCATCAGCACCTGTCCACTGGCGTGGCGCCGGCGATCGGCTGGCGAAACGCGGGCGATACCCTGTCCTTCGACCTCGGACACTCGCCTTCCGGGTACACGGTGGGCAACTGGTACGGCGGCATCGGCACGTCGGGGGATCTCGGCCCGCTGTACTGGTCGGCGACCGCTTCGCGGCGGCCGATGTCCAACTCGCTGTTGTCGCAGGCCGGAGCCATCGATCCCCGCACCGGGATCCGTTGGGGCGGGGTGACGGCCAACGGCGTCACCTTCGGCCTCGGATACGACCATGGCGGTGCCGACGGCGTGTGGTCGAACTGGAGCTGGCACCGGCTGACGGGCGACAACGTGGCCGGCAACGACCGTGTCAGGGCCATGGCGGGCTGGTATCACAAGTTCGTGCAGCGTGCGGATCTGCGACTGGATGCCGGAGTGACCGCCATGTATTGGCGGTACGCGAAGGATCTGGGCGGCTACAGCCTCGGGCAGGGCGGTTATTACAGCCCGCAACGCTATGCCTCGCTGGGTTTGCCGGTGTCCTTCGCATGGCGCGATGCGGACTGGTCGGTCAGGCTGGATGCGTCGGTCAGCATCTCGGCCAGCCGCAGCGACGCAATCGCGCGCTATCCGTATGCGCCGGCCATCCGCGAGGCGTTGGCCCGTTTGCGCGACGAGTACGGCGATCTCGAACTGCTCGATTCCGGCAGTGCGGACAGCCGCAGCACCGGTACCGGCTACAAGCTGTATCTGGCTGTGGAGCGGAGGCTTTCCGATCACTTCGTCCTCGGGGCGGCGGCCACGTTGCAGCACAGTCAGGACTACTCGCCCAACGCCTTCCAGGTCTATCTGCGCTATGCCTTCAGGCCCTGGCAGGGCAATCTGCCGTTGCCGGTAGCACCGCTGGAGCCCTACGCCGAATTCCGCTGACCGGTCCGCCCGGACCGGTGCCGGGCCATGGACTCGTGGCGAAGCGCCCGGGGCGGGACGGCATTCCATGCTGTCCAGGTTCCGTCGCGATCACCTGTCATGATTCAGGCCGAGAATGTGTCGGATGAGGGGTGTGCCTGCGCGGGCTCGGTGTGACGTTCGTCACGAAAATTTGCATGACTTGCTGCACTGCGGCATCCTGCGCCCTCGGCGATGAATCGGTTACGGCGGCAATTGCGCAGCACATCGGAGTTTTCATGGAACAGTCGAAGTTGCTGGATTACTACCGCGATGGCAGTTGCTCGCGGCAGTGGCGCCGTTTCCTGCAGGCGTTTGCCGAAGAGATCGCCGATGCATTGACTGCGCACGACCAGCGTCTGTTGCTGGCGCGGGTGGGGCGGCGTTTTGCCGAGGCCAATCCGCTTCCTCCCGTGGAAACGCTGGAAGCCCTGCAGGAGGCGTTCAACGCCATCTGGCAGTCGCTGGGATGGGGGTTCGTGGTTTGCGAAGAGATGCGCGACCGGCTCCGCCTGGACCATTACGCGTCTCCCTTGGCCGTGGCGGCCCCGGAGTGCCCGGAATGGAGCGCGGGTTTCCTGGAAGGTGTCTACCATGCGTGGTTCCAGCAGGTGGGGCTGTTGCCCGGGCTGGAGGTTCGCGCGGTACAGGGGCAGGAGCGCCCGGATGTGCGGCAACTGGAGCTTCGGCGTCTGGCATGACGGATGGCCTCATCCTGTCGTCTGGACGGCAGGGCAGTACCTCCCCCCGTTTCGATGCGAATTCGAGAAGACGATGTCCAAATCGAAAAAGACTGACATGCCCGGGGATGGCCGGGGCGATGACGTTTCCGGCCTGTTCGCCCGCTTGGGGCTCGCATCCGCGGACGATGGTTATCGTGATTTTTCGCGGGAGCGCTTGCGCACGGTGACGGCCTCGCCTGTGCCGGCCGCCAGCGATCAGGCCGCTGCAGCCACATCCGGCGAGGCCGTGCCGGCCTCGCGGCAGGCCGCACAGTCGGCGGTACAAGCCCGGGCCGTGGCCGCAGTCTCCCCGGATGTGAATGGGCGTCCGCTGCGCGCGCTGTTCGAAAAGATCCTTGCGGCCGGCGACGCCGCCGACATCGACAAATCGGCCAGCCCGTTGCGCAAGCTCAGGGCGTCCAACTAGCTCATACAGCACGGGGATGTCCCGCGCGATGTCCGGATGCCCGCTTGCCGGGCGCGGCCGGTTTCGTACGGAAATTCAGGTGCGCAAGGGAGGGGAAGTGATGCGGGAAACATCGGGGCATCGGAATCACGGGCCGTCGCGACTGCTGGGGTGGATGCTGGCGGCCGTGGGGGCAGCGACATTGGTGGCGGTGGTGTCGGTACCGATGGATGTCGTGCAACAGCTCACGTTCTCGTTGGCCGTATTCGTGGTCGGCCTGCTGCTGCGCAAGCGCGGCGGGCGGCTGGTCACGCTGGTGATGATCGGCCTGTCGCTGGCCGTATCCAGTCGCTACATCTGGTGGCGCTGCACGCAAACCCTGGGCATGGGCAGCTTCGTCGACCTGACATTGGGCTTCGGCCTGATCATGGCCGAGCTGTACGCATTCCTGATCCTGGTGCTGGGTTTTTTCCAGGTGCTCAGGCCGCTGGAACGCAAGCCCGTGCCGCTGCCCGATGACCAAGAGGCATGGCCGTCGGTGGACGTGTTCATTCCGACCTACAACGAGCCGCTGTCGGTGGTGCGCGCGACGGTGCTGGCAGCCTCGGTGCTGGACTGGCCGGAGGACAAGCTCAACGTCTACCTGCTGGACGATGGTCGGCGCGAGGAGTTCCGTGCGTTCTGCGAGGAGGCCGGCGTCCACTACGTGACCCGCACCAACAACGCCCACGCCAAGGCCGGCAACATCAACGCGGCGTTGAAGAAGAGCTCCGGCGATTTCGTCGCGATCTTCGACTGCGACCACGTGCCCACGCGCTCGTTCCTGCAGGTGGCCATGGGCTGGTGCGTGCGCGACCCGAAGATGGCCGTGGTGCAGATGCCGCACTACTTCTTCTCGCCCGATCCGTTCGAGCGCAACCTGGGCACCTTCGGCAAGGTGCCCAACGAGGGCGAGTTGTTCTACGGCCTGCTGCAGGACGGCAACGATGAATGGAATGCCACGTTCTTCTGCGGCTCCTGTGCCGTGATCCAGCGCGCGGCGTTGCTGGAAGTCGGCGGCGTGGCCACCGACACTGTCACCGAGGATGCGCACACCGCGCTGCGCCTGCATCGGCACGGCTACAACAGCGCCTACATCGCCGTGCCGCAGGCGGCGGGACTTGCCACCGAGAGCCTGTCCGCGCACGTCGGCCAGCGCATCCGCTGGGCGCGCGGCATGGCCCAGATCGCGCGCATCGACAACCCCGTGTTCGGCAAGGGGCTCTCGATGGCGCAGCGGGTCTGCTACGGCAACGCGATGATGCATTTCTTCTACGGCCTGCCGCGCATCGTGTACCTGACCGCGCCGCTGGCCTACCTGTTCTTCGGCGCT
>JADHEF010001007.1_pt1 | contig 21150 bp, 16 predicted proteins | sample 8952391 | NCBI WGS metagenome assembly JADHEF01 (sample SAMN16124439, study PRJNA663245) | bioreactor sludge metagenome | isolation source: sludge (nitrite) | place: India:Bengaluru | collected 2019-02-28
GCCCCGTCGCCCGTCGTGTTGTCGACGTGGATCGCAGCCGCGAAGGCGCCCGCCATCTTCGGACGGACCGCGAGGTAGGCGTTCGGCGTCGGCGCCGCCCTCATCCACGAGAAGAGGTCGTTCACCTGGTGCCAGGTGAACGGCGACAGGAATACCGTCCGGCGGCAATCGGCGCCGGTCTCGTCCGTCAGCACCTCGCCCGCGGGGCCCATGAGGACGACGTCGAACGTCCCTGCATCCGTCGTCGATACGAGGACGAGGTTGGCCCGCGACGCGTTCGCCACGGACGCGGGACCGGGAGCGATGGGGAGCGGCATGAAGGCGTCCTCGTCCGCCGACAGCGTCGTCCCGCCCGGCGAGTAGGGCTGCGACACCTTCTGCGCGTCGATCCCGAGGCCGAATCGTCGCGGGACGCCGTCCTCGTCGAGCCCGGCGTCGTTGAACGTCTCGCTCCGGATGACGATGCGCCGGACGTCCGTCACCGTCATTTCGTCGACGTCGAAGGACATCATGCCGGGTCCGGAGATTCCGACCTCGACGTCATCGAACGCGACGGTCCGGCCGGGTGGGACGTGCAGCTGCGTGGCCGGGCGCTCCTCGAGATCCGGAAGGCTCTGGCCGAAGTAGCCCCGGATCGCCGCCGTTCCGGGGTCGCCATTGAAGATCCATATGCGCGTGCGCCAGGAGGTCCCGTTCACGCCGGAGTTGTTCGCGACGGTCGGGAGGACGAAGTCGATCGTCACGGGCGAAGCCAGGCGGTCGAAGGCGGGCGCTGGCGCCGAGGCTCCCGGCGAGGACAGGATCGCCGATACGAGGACGAGCGGGCAAAAGCGCGACCCGGGCAAGCGAACGTCGTGAGCCAACGAGAGGGCCTCGAAGTGAAGTATAGGGGCCACGGGCGGACCGACGAGACTCGCCGGGGCTCCGAACGCTCCCGCCCGGGCCTGCTCTCCACGGCGGCGTCGGACCGCGCGCCCTTGACCCGGCCCGCGGGCGTTCGCTACGGTCGAGCGCGGAGGGGCGGAGTGACGGATCGACGGAGGCCGGTGAAGCGGGTAGGACGCCGGGCGGACTCGAGGCCGCGGGATGAGGCCGATCCGCTCCTCCGGGCGTGCGAGGCGGCGCTCGAGGGGTGGATCCGGGCGCTCGATCTCCGCGACCGGGAGACCGAGGGCCACAGCCGTCGTGTCGTCGGGCTCGCGGAGAAGCTCGCGGAGGAGCTCGGCGTCTGCGGCGAGAAGCTCGTCCACATCCGCCGCGGCGCGCTCCTCCACGACGTCGGGAAGATGGCTCTTCCCGACTCCATCCTCCTGAAGCCGGGCGACCTGACCGAGGAGGAGCAGGCGGTCATGCGCCGTCACCCGGAGCACGCCTGGGAGATGCTGAAGGGAGTCGACTTCCTCCGTCCCGCGCTCGACATCCCCTACGTGCACCACGAGCGGTGGGACGGCTCGGGCTACCCGCGCGGACTCTCCGGCGCCGGGATCCCGCTCGCCGCGCGCCTCTTCGCGGTCGTCGACGTCTGGGACGCCCTGCGCTACGACCGCGCCTACCGCGCGGGCTGGCCGGCGGAGAGGGTCAAGGAGCACCTGCGCGACGGGTCGGGGACGCAGTTCGACCCGGCGGTCGTCCCGGCCTTCCTCCGCATCCTCGAGCGGGACGGCGAGCCCGTCTTCGCCGACCCGGCGAACGGGCGGTAGAGAGCGATGCCGCCCCGGGCGCTTGCGCGGGGACAGGCGGCGGGGGAGACGAAGGGGCGAGATGCGAGCCGCGCCGGCGGCCACGGAGGAGCCGGCGGACACGGAGCAGCCGCGGGTCTTGCGGGGCCGCTCCTCGGCTGCCCCTCCGCCGTCTCCTCGGCTCGCCCGGCGCTCTCCGCCCCGGGGACGACGGCGAGCGGGTTCGATCTCGCGAGCTCCCGACCGGTCAGGAACGGCGCGCCGGCGTCCCGCGCCCCTCCTCCGGGAGGGGGCCCCGCGCTTCCGGGCTCGCGGTACACGCGGCGGCCTTCGAGAGGAGGAGCGACCGCTCCCTCTCGTTCCGCGTCAGCGCGGCGGCCCGCTCGAGCTCGGCGCGCGCCTCGTCGCGCCGGCCGAGCTTCGAGAGGAGGTCGCCGCGGACGGCCGGCAGGAGGTGATAGCTCCTCAGCGCGGGCTCGGCGAGGAGAGCGTCGACGATCGGGAGCGCCGCCAGCGGGCCGAGCGCCATCGAGACGGCGACGGCTCGGTTCAGCTCCACGACGGGGGAGGGCGCGACGGCGCCGAGCGCGGCGTAGAGCGCGGCGATCCGCGTCCAGTCGGTCGCCTCCGCCGTGAGCGCCCGGGCGTGGCACGCGGCGATCGCGGCCTGGAGCGCGTAGGGGCCGAGCGTGCCGCCGAGCGCCTCGGCCCGCTCGAGCGCCTCGAGGCCGCGGCGGACGAGGAGCCGGTCCCAGCGCGAACGGTCCTGGTCGAGGAGGAGAATCGGCTCTCCCGAGCGCGAGGTCCTCGCGCCGAGACGCGACGCCTGGATCTCCATCAGCGCGACGAGGCCGTGGACCTCGGGCTCGCGCGGGGCCAGGCCCGCGAGGAGCCGGCCGAGCCGCAGCGCCTCCTCGCAGAGCGAAGGCCGGGTCCAGTCGCTCCCCGAGGTCGCCGAGTAGCCCTCGTTGAAGACGAGATAGACCACCTCGAGGACGGAGGCGAGCCGGGGCGCGAGGTCGGGGCCGCGCGGCACCTCGAACGGAACCCGCCTCCCGGCGAGCGTCCTCTTCGCCCTCACGATCCGCTGGGCGACCGTCGACTCCGGGACGAGGAAGGCGCGCGCGATCTCGTCGGTCGTCAGGCCGCCGAGGAGGCGGAGAGTGAGCGCGACGCGCGCCTCGCGCGGCAGCACCGGGTGGCAGCAGACGAAGACGAGCCGGAGGAGGTCGTCGCCGACGTCGTCGTCGAGGGCGGACTCGAGCCGCAGGGCGTCGTCCTCCGGCTTCTCGGCGAGCTCCCGCGCCAGCTCGGCGTGCTTCCGCCCGAGCAGCCGGTCGCGCCGCAGGAGGTCGAGCGCCCGGTTCCTCGCGGTGGTCCGGAGCCAGGCCCCCGGGTTCTCGGGGATGCCCGATCCGGGCCATTTCTCGAGGGCCGCGACGAGCGCGTCGTGCGCGAGGTCCTCGGCGAGGCCGACGTCGCGCACCATCCGCGCGAGGCCGGCGACGAGCCTTGCGGACTCGATCCTCCAGATCGCGTCGATCGCGCGCGGGACGTCTTCGGCGGCCACGGCGGCGGATCAGAGCACCCCGTCCGCCGCCGCGGCAAGACCGCCGCGCGCCGTCAGGAAGCGGAGCGCTTCGCGCTCGCCTGGAGCTTCTCCTCGAAGCCGGCCACCGCCGCCTGCACGTCCGGCGGGAACTCCTCCATCTCCTGTACCTGGCGGACCTCGATGATCTCGTTCGGCCCGGCCGGGCAGCGCCTGGCCCACTCGATCGCCTCGTCCCTCGAGCGGACCTGGATCATCCAGTAGCCGCCGAGGACCTCCTTCGCCTCCGGGAACGGCCCGTCCGTCACTTTCGGACTCCCGCCCTCGAACGTGACGCGGGCGCCGGCCGAGGGCGGATGGAGGCCGTCGAGCGCCAGGAGGACGCCGGCCCTCTGGAGCTCTTCGTTGTACTTCATCATCGCTTCCACGGCCTTCGCGTCGGGCATCGTCCCGGGCGCGGCGTTCTCGTAGCCCCTCGGGATCATCAGCATCATGAAGCGCATCGTCGTCTCTCCCTTCCTCAGGCGGTCTTCCGCTCGGTGCGCCAGAGCGGGGCGCTCCACGTCGGGGCCGCCTCCGCGATGAGCGCCTGGTGCTTCGGCTCGAGGTCCGAGAGCTCGGTGAGCTGCCGGATCTCGAGGCCGTCGCCCGCGCCGAGGGGGGCGGGGTGGCGCAGGGCCCAATCGATCGCCTCCTCCTTCGACGCGACCTCGATGACGTAGAAGCCTCCCAGGACCTCCTTCGTCTCGGCGAAGGGGCCGTCCACGACGGCGCGCTTCGACCCGTTCGGCACGACGCGCGCCCGGAAGCCGTCCGGGTTCAACCCTTCGGCCACGACGAGGACGCCGGCCTTCGCCATCTCCTCGTTGTATTTCATGTACGCGGAGAAGAGCGCCGCATCGAACGGCTTCGTCGCCGCCTTCCGCGCGTCGGTCTCGCAGGGTTTCGCGGTGATCAGAAAACGCATCGTCGATCCTCCCTTTCGTGGGGGCGGGGCCCGGGGTCGTTGTCCTCCGTGTGCCCCGACTCTACCCTCTCGACGAACGGGAGACGGCGGGATCGACACCCCCGGACCGTGGGCGCGGGACTCCCCGGCGAGGGACGCCGGCGATGCGTTCGCGGACCGCGCCGGCCGGCTTTCGGCTGCCGTCGTCTTCGCCGGAGAGCGTCTCGTACCGCTTCTCGAGCCCGACCTTCTCCAGCGCGGAACGGGAGACGCGGACGCAGGCGGCGAGAAGGCCGAGAGCCCCGCGGCGATGCCGCCCCGCCCGGGGCAGAATCTGCTCCCGTACTAGAAAACTCTACGTCGGCCCGGCCGCTCGCCCGGCCGTGGACGGGCGGCGGAGCTGTCCGGTCCCGCGAGGAGGGGCGCCTCGCCGTGGCACGTCGATTGCGCTTCCCGGCTCGATCCTGGAGGTGCAAGAAATGAAGAAGCTCATCGTTCTCCTCTCCGCGCTGGCCCTCTCCGCGCCCCTGCTCGCGGACGAGGCACGCGTCCGGTCCCCGTCGCCGGCCGTCGTCGGCGCGGTGTCGCACGTCCTGCTGCCCACCTCGGCCTTCGCCAGCGGCAAGTTCGGGGCGGTCTTCAAGACCCGGATCAGCATCGCGAACGTCACGAGCTCGGCCTACGACATCCGCGTGGGCTTCAGCACGGGCGCGGGAGAGGCGGTCGTGCGCTCGCTCGCGATCCTCCCCTACGAGACGCGGACCTTCGACAACTTCCTGAGCGACGTGCTGCAGACGAGCGGCGCCGGTTCGATCGACTTCGACAGCCAGAACGCGGCCTATCGCTTCATCGTCGCGGGCCAGGTCTACGTGGACGGCCCGAACGGCCGCTTCAGCACCGCGGTGCAGGCCGGCGACGAGGACGGCACGATCATCGCCGGGCGACCGGGCTACGTGGTCGGGATCAGCGTCGACGCGTACGACCGGACGAACCTCGGCTGCGCGAGCGACTCACCGTTCGCCCAGACGATCACCGCCCGGGTCTACAGCGCCGCCAACGTCCTGCTCGGCACGCTCTCCTTCGACATGAACCCCTGGGGCTGGAGGCAGGTCGGCGTCGACGTCGGAGTCACCGACGGCACCATGGTCATCTCGAGCACCCAGCGCGCCGTCTGCTTCGGCGTCGTCGTCGACAACGTCAGCAACGACGGGACCTATCAGATCGCCGTTCCCGACTGAGGCGGGAGGTCCTCTCGGATCCCCGGCGCGGGCGCGTCGAAGAATCTCCTCCGTCGCACCGCGCCGATCTCCTCCTCCCGTGCTTCGTCGTGAGGGCAGAGGCCCCGATTCGCTCGCTCCGACTCTCCACGGAGGCCGCGGGCGCGCACGCCGGGGAAGACGCGTGGGCCGAGTCGGTACCTCCGAGGTCCGTCGCCCCTGCTAACCTCCGCCATCCTCGCAGGTCGACTCCTCCCGGCCGCGGCCCTCGCCGCGACGCTCGCCGCGCTTCCTGCGGAAGCCGAGTTGCGCTGGACGAGCGTCCGCGTCGACGCGGACCTCGATGCCGACGGGACGGTCGTCGTGACGGAGAAGCACGTCCTCGTCGCGTCGGGGAGCTCCTTCGTCGCGACGCGCCGTCTCGACCCCCGGTCGCCGGCCTCTGTGGAGCTCCTCGAGGTCGTCCTCCTCCCGTCATCCGGCGGCGAGCGGAAGCTCGAGTACGGGAACTTCCTCGGGGCGGATGTCTACGCCTTCGACGGGACGACTCTGTCCTGGGCGCTCCGCCCCGAGGGTGCACCGCCGTGGGGGGCGCCGACGACGCTCACGTACCGGCTCCGCTGGAAGGCCTGGCGGGCGATGACGCCCGTCTGGGCGCCGCGACCCAGGGCCCGGCCGTTGCCCGGGAGCTCGTTCGGGGACCGTCTGGGCGCCGCGACCCAGGGCCCGGCCGTTGCCCGGGAGCTCGTTCGGGGAGCGCCTCTCCGCCCGGTGGCGCGAGACCCGCGAGGCGCTGAAGCGCGCGGGGCCGAACCCCCTTCGCCGCTACGTTCTCGACCTGAACGTCGCGGCCCCGGGCCGGGAGGGACCGATCGAGACGCTCGACTACGGCCTCACGGGGCACGACTCCTGGAGCTTCGCCGGCAACTTCATGTTCGTCACGCTCGAGCGGGCGCTCCCGGCCGAGGAGGGGATCGATCTCTCGTTCTTCTTCGATCGGGAGGACGGGAGAATCCCCTCCGGCGTCGCGCACGACCTCCCGGCGGCGCTCCTCGCGCTCTCGATCCTGCCCGTCGTCGCGGGGACCTACCTCCTCGGCAAGAACCTGCTCGCGTGGCGTCGGCGACGGCGGCCACGGGTCTCGGCGCCGACACCCCTTCCTGACAGGCCCGAGGCGATCTCGCCCGAGCTCTTCGCGGCGCTCTTTGGCGAAGGGGCACCGCGTGCGCCGGGGGCCGGCACGGTCTGGCGCCGGCTGCGCGACGCGAAGGCAGTCGTCGTCGACCGGCAGGAGCCGCCGAACCTCGTCCTCCGCGCCGACCCGGCCGACCTGCGGCCGCCGGAGGCCGCGCTCGTCGGCCTCCTCTTCGGCGACCGGAGCTCGCTGCCCCTCGCCGAGGCGCGCGAGCGCGCCAGAACGCTCGGCGGCCGGCTCGACGAGGCGGTCGACGAGGCTTTTCGCCGCGAGGCGCAGACGTGGCTCGGGGAGGGCGAGCGCCTCGACGCGCCTCGCCCTCCGGAACGGGACCGCGACGTCGCGGAGGCGGCTCCGGCCGCTTTCGTCCTGGGGCTCGTCCCGCTCGCGTTCCGGGGCGGTCCCCTCGGAACGAGGATCGCGGCCGGCGTCGCGGTCCTCGCCGTCGCCGCGGCGGTCTTCTTCGCCGCGCGAAAGATCCGGGACGCCGGATTCGGCGCGCTCTCCGCGCTCGTCCCGGCGGCGGCGTCGCTTCCCCTCGCGGCCGCGCTCCTCGCCTTCTCCTGGCTCGATCCCGAGCCGCGCCCCGACGTCCTCCCGGCGCTCTTCCTGTCGATCTCGGCGATCCTCGTCGTCCGCACCGGTTTCGTCGGCGCGCGGCCGGGAAGGAAGACGGAGCCGTCGCCGCTGCGCGCGTGGGCGCTCGAGCAGCGCGAGGTGCTCCGCGAGCGGCTGATGCGGGGAGGCGGCGAAGTGGAGCCGGCCGAGGCTCCCTGGTTCCGGGCGGCCGGGCTGGAGGTCTCGCTCACGGAGCCCGGAGTGCCGGAGGGCGACCTGGAGGGGATCCTCGGGCTCTCCGGGGGCGAGGAGGGCGAGGCTTCCTAGATCACGGGGACCTCGGCGGGAGAGCCACCCCGCGGGAGCGCCGGGGCCCGGCGGAGGACGGATCGGGGCCCCCGACGTTCTTGCCGCCCGGTCAGAAGGTCGTCGCTTCCCCTCGCTGCACCGACGTCCATGGAGGAAACCGATTCCCGTGTCGATCTCGTTCGACCTGCAGCCCCTGCTCGTCGCCCTCCTGGTCGTCGTCTTCCCCGTCTGGGAACGGCGGGAGACCCTGCGGCTCCAGACGTCCTCCGATCCGCTCGTGTGCGTGCGGAGCCACCAGAAGACGATCGGCTGGCACCTGCTCGCGACGGCGCTGCTGCTCACCGCCGTTTCCGCCCGCCGCCTTTTCACGGCGCCGGCCACGCCGCGGGACCCCGGAATCGCCCTCGGCGCGGAGCACGTGATCCCGATCGTGATCGGCCTGCTGATCGGCTTCGCCCTGCCGGTACTGCTGGCGCGCTTCCCCCGGCGCGGCGACGAGCCCGCGTATCTCCCGCTGCTCGCCGCGATCGCGTTCCTCCTGCCGCGCGGCGGCCGGGAGCGGGCGTGGTTCGCGGCGATGTGTGTGGTTGTGGGCGTGTGCGAGGAGATTGTCTTCCGCAGGCTCCTGATCCCCTCTTTCGCGGAGCCGCCGGTAGGGATCGGACTGACGGCGGGCGTTGCGGTCGCCGCGGCGATCCTCGGGATCAACCACGGCTATCGGGGGGGCAGGAGAATCGTGACGACCGGCGTCCTGGCGCTGGTCTTCACCGCGTTCTTCTTCGGCACCGGCTCGCTCTGGTTGCCGATCGTCGTGCACGCGCTGCTCGACCTTCGCGTGCTGGCCATGGTTCCGAACGAGGGAATTCCCTGGCCTGCCGCGGCGTCCCCCGAAGTCGGACCCTGACTTGCTCGCGGAGCCGTACGGGAGCACGAGGGCTCGAGAACGTCGGCGTGCCGCCGCGCGCCGGCGCGCGGCGTGGTGCCCGGCGTCTACCCGCCGGGCGGCGTCGCCGGCGGGGCGGCCGGTGAAGCGGACGTCACGACCGCGAATCCGGCGTCGCTCCCCTTCTCGTCCCAGATGCCGACGCAGATACGCGCGTCCGGGCCGGTCGCCACGATCTCGAGCTCGTACGTGTAGTGGCCCGCCTTCGCGGTCTCGAGCTCGGCCGCGGGGATCTCGAAGGCCTGGCTCCGCCGGGTGACCTCGGAGAAGTCCCCGGCGGCGGCGACGGAGGCGACGAGGACGGAGAAGGCGCCCTGGGCCCCCTTCGCCGTCGGGAGGAGGGCAAGGGAGGCGATGGGGATCCGCACCTCGACGCGGATCCGGTACTTCCCGTCCTGCGAAGGAGCCGGCGAGGCCGTCGCGGAGATCGGGATCCGCGCCCGGCCGTCCGGCTGGAAGAGGTGCGCGAGGACCCGGTCGGCCATCTGCTCGGCGGTCGTCTTCTCCACGAGCGAGCTCCGGACCCGGACGTCGAGCTTCCGCCCCTTCACCTTCACCGCGACCGGCACCGACCGGCCCGCGCCCGGCGGCGCGGGGTAGCCGATCGAGTACCACGACTCGAGGTCGGAGGCGACGCGGTCGACGAAGCGGTCGACGTTCCCGGCGCCGACCGCCGCGACGCCGCCGGTCTTCTCGGCGACGAAGGAGAGCGCCTCGAGCTCGTTGTCGAGGACGATCTGCTCCTTTCCGCCGAGCGGCTGGTCCGAGAGCCCCGGCGCGGAGAGGCGCGACCGGTCGGCCGAAGGCATCGCCGCCTCGAGCTCGGTCGGGAAGACGCCGTGGAGGGTGACGCCGTTCGCGTTCGCCGCGCGCGCCACCTCCTCGAGGAGCCGCTTCGAGTCGAACTGCCGGGTCCGCGGGTCGCCGAGCGCCTCGGCACCCGTCCGGTCCTTGAGCAGGAACTCGAGGCCGGCGTAGCGCGAGAAGCGGTGGGAGACGAGGACGAGGACCTTCCTCCCGTCCATCCCGCCGAGCGTCGCGGCGAGACCCTTCAACGCGGACGTCTTCGCCTTCATCTCGAAGAACGCCTGCTGCGCGGCGAGCTCGGCCGAGGGCATGAAGCCGCCGAAGTCGGTCCCGATCCGCGGGTCGGCGGCCAGGGAGGTGAACCACTCGTCCGACTCGCGCAGGAGGTCCTGGTCGCCCCTCTCGGGGGCGACGCGGCCGCTCTGCCGCTCGATCCCACGGAGCGTCGCCGCGAGGAGCTCGACGTCGCCCGTGAAGGGGAGGACCGTCCGGATCGACCGGTTCCAGGTGACGACCATCGCCTCGTCTCCCTCTTCGATCGACACCTCGAGGAGGCGGGAGAGGGCGTCGAAGAGCTCGGCGCGGCGGGCCGCGTCGGGGACGTGGAGCCGGTCGAAGAAGAGGACGATCCGGCGGGGAGGGCGCGCGGCGGCGGCGGGGGGCGCGGCGGCGCCGGGCTCCGGCCCCGGGGTCGGACCGCCCTCGCCCGTCCGGATCTCGCTGAAGTTCGAGATCGGCACGACCTTGCCGTCGTGGCGGACTTCGAAGTCCTCCGCCTTCAGCCCTCGGACGCGGGCCCCCGACGGTTCGGTGACGACGACGTCGAGGTTGAAGAGCGTGACCTCGACCGAGGCCGCGGCGCGGGGAGGCGTCGCCGGCGGCTCCGCGGCGGGAGCCGCCGAGGCGGCGAGGGCGGCGAGGAGAGCGAGTGTGCGCATCAGGCTCCGCCGAAGCACGCACGCGGCGTGCCGGACGTGCCGTACTCTAGAGCATACGCAGGCGGCCATGCTCTCGTTCACGTCGCTCTTCGTAGGACTCGTCTTCGGGATCGTCCCGGTCAGGGTCGTCGCGACCGCCCCCGTCGTCCGCGTCGAGCTCTACCTCGACGGGGAGCGCGTCGCCGACCTCCGGGAGCCGTTCGAGGCCCGCCTCGACCTCGGCTGCGAGCCGGCCCCCCACGAGCTCGTCGCCGTCGGCTACGACGATCGCGGCCGGCAGGTCGACCGCATCCGGCAGTGGATCAACCGGCCGCGGCCCCCCGCCGAGGCGACGCTTCTCCTCGAGCCGGGCTCGGGCGGCAAGGAGAGGATTGCGAGGCTCTCCTGGCGTTGCCTCACGGAGGAGAACCCGCGCTCGATGACGGTGACGCTGGACGACGTCCCCCTCGCCGTGGAGGACCCGTCGGCGATCGCGCTCCCTCCCCACGACCCGTCGAAGGTCCACTCCCTGAAGGCCGTCCTCGACTTCGGACGCGGCGTCGTCGCGACCGCCGAGGCGATCTTCGGCGGCCCCCGCCGGACCGAGGCGTTCACCGAGATGACCGCCGTCGCCGTGGAGCTGCCGGACGGCGGGGGCCTCCCCCCGGCTTCCGACCTGACCGGCTGGTTCGAGAGCCGCGGACGGCCGCTCGAGGTCGCTGCCGTCGAGGAAGGGCCGCGCGAGGTCGTCGTCCTCTGCGAGGGGAGCGCGCTCGCCTCGCTCCGGAAGATCTTCCGGTACCGGACCACCGCCTTCGAGCCGAGCCTCCCGGAGGACGCCGTCCTCCGCTACGTCTGGCCCGTCGCGCAGTCGGCGGCCCAGACGGCGATGAGGACGAACGTCTACCCGATCACGCGCCCGCTCGGACCGGGCGACGGGAGCCTGAGCTGGATCGCGACGCGCCGTCTCGACTGGCCCGCGTGGCGGCCCGGCGGGCAGCGGATCTCGGACGCGCTCGCGGTGGCGGCCCTCGCGGCCGCGGACGGGGAGCGGCGGCGGGCGGTCGTCCTCCTCCTCGGCCCCGAGGCGGAGGACGCGAGCCTCTTCGCTCCGTCCGAGGCGACGGCGTTCCTGGGGCACCTTCGCGTCCCGCTCGTCGTCTGGACGGTCGGCGGGAAGGCGGCGCAGAAGGCGACGCCGTGGGGAAGCGCGACGCCGATCACGACGGCGCGCCAGTTCGACGCGGCCGTGGCCGCCCTGTTCGAGAAGCTCGCCCGCCAGAGGATCGTCTGGGTCGAGGGGACGCACCTGCCGCAGGACGTTCAGGCGGGAGCCCTCGCGGGCGAGGTCCGGATGGCGCGCTGAAGGCCCGGGCGACCCGCCCCGAGGCGATGCCGGCGCGGCGAAGCGGAGGCGCTCCCGCCGCGGGCTTCAGGGCGCCGCGAGGGCCCGCGCGAGGGCGAGCACCTTCTCGCGCTCGACCTTGTACGTGATCATCCGCGCGACGCCGTCGGCGCGCTGGACGACGACCGCCAGGGCGTCGTCCCCGGCGGGGAGGACGGCGGCCTTCACGCCGACACCGGGCAGCAGCTCGCGCTTCGTCGTTTCGTTCTCGAGAGCCAGGACGTCGAACTCGAACTCATCGTCGGCGGTCCGCTGGTCGTCGGCGAGCGCCTTCAGGCTGGCGAACGTGAAGCCGAAGTTGCTGCCGTCGCCCTGCCAGTCGCAGCTCGTGAACCCGGGCCGCGGCTCACCGACCGCCGGGCCCTGGTACCCGTCGCCCACGACGGCCACGGCCTCCTCCGGGGTCAGGACCGCATCGCACCGCACCGCGGAAGGCTCCGCGGGCGACTGCGCGTGGGCGGTGGCGGCGAAGAGCAGCAGGACGGCGAGCGGGATCGTTCGCATCATTCAACCTCCTCCGGACCGGTGACGGATGATCGGGCCCGACGATTCTCGTTCACGGGGTCGCCGGCCGTGTCAAGTCGAGGGACGAGCGTCCGCCTTCCGGGCCGCTCGTGGCTGGCGACGTCCGCCCGCGGTGGGCCGCACCGCGAAACCCCCGCTCCTCCACCCCGTACCTCCCGGAGATGAAGCCGCTCGCGCAGACCCTCGGCATCGCCCTGCTCCTCCTCTCCGCCTGTCGCACGGCCGGCCCTCCCGCCGTGCCCACGACCACGGCGGCCCCGGCGGAGAACGCTGCCGCGGCCGACCCGTCGGAGCGGCTCGTCGCCGCCTGGGTGCGGGCCCGGCGGGGAGACGCTGATGGGGCGCTTCGCCTCCTCCGCGAGCTCGACGCGGGGGGGTGGGACGTCCCGCCCGACGCGGCCGATTTCCCCGCGCTCGAGGCGAGCGCCGAGCTCGCGGCGATCCGTGCGCGGATCTCCGCGCGGGCGCCGCGAACGCCCCTCTCCGACGTCGCCGTCTCGATTCCCGAGGAAGGGCTCGTCGCCGAGGGGATCGCCGCCGACGCGAGGGACGGCGCGCTCTACGTCGGGAGCATCGCGAAGCGCAAGATCGTCCGCGTCTCGTCGTCGGGAGCCCCGAGCGACTTCGCGACGGGCGAAGCGTCCGGCCTCGGCGAGGTCCTCGGGATGAAGGTCGACCCCGCCCGGTCGCTCCTCTGGGCCGTCTCGAACGTGAAGGCGGGAGCGGGAGCCGGCGAGGCCGCGCGCTCGACCCTCCAGGCCTTCGACCTCGCCTCGGGCGTGCCGCGTGTCTCGGTCGCGATCGAGGAGCCGAAGCATCTCCTGAACGACCTCGCGGTCGCGGAAGACGGCTCGGTCTTCGTGACCGACAGCGAGGCCGGAAGCGTCCTCCGCCTCCCCCCGGGCGGCGCGCGCCTCGTTCCGTTCCGCGAGAGGGGCTTCACCTACCCGAACGGCCTCGCGATCGTCGACGGCGTCCTCCTCGTCTGCGACGTGTTCGGCCTCTGGGCGCTCGACGGTGAGGGGGCCGCTCCCCGGCCCCTCCTCGCGCCGGAGAGGTTCCCGCTCGGGGGGATTGACGGGCTCTCGGCCCGCGGACGGACCCTCGTCGGCGTCCAGAACGCGCTCGGAGCGCCGCGCATCGTTCGTCTCGAGCTGGCGCCCGCGGCCCGCGCCGTACTCCGGGCCGAGGTGATCGAGGCGGGGAACCCGCTCTGGCGCATTCCGACGACGGGCGCGTTCCGCGGGGACGAGTACCTCTACATCGGGAACAGCTGCCTCGACGCGCGCCGCGACGGCGAGGTGACGGCCGAGGGGCGCATCCCCACGCGGCTCCACCGCCTGAAGCTCCCGTCCTGACCCCGGCCGGCCCCCCGAGCGCGGCGCTTTCGCGGCGCCGCAACGACGCACCGCCGACCGCCGGCCCAGGGCGAGCCAGTCGCCTCCCCGTAGACTCGTGGAGTCGGAGGATCATCGTGACAGCTGCGTATCGGTCGCTGCCTCGCCGCTCCGGAGTGCTTCTCCTCCCCTTGCTGGCTCTCCTCGCGTCCTGCGCCTCACGGCCCGTCGTGCCGACCGGAGCCCTCGCGCGGCCCGATCTCGAGCGGGCGAGGAGCCGGTTCGCACAGCACGGCGTGACGGGGGCGTTCGTACTCCTGACGCCGGGCGTCGTCTCGGACCCCGGATCGGCGACGCAGGCGATCGTGGTCGCGAGCGGCGACGACGCCGGGAGGCGGACGATCCCGGCTTCGACGTTCAAGATCCCGAACACCCTGATCGGGCTCGAGACGGGAGCGGTGAAGCCCGACGAGGTCTTCCGGTGGGACGGCAAGCCGAGGGAGTTCGAGGCCTGGGAGCGCGACCTCACGTTCATCGAGGCGTTTCGGGTCTCCTGCCTCCCTTGCTACCAGGAGCTGGCGCGCCGGGTCGGGATCGAGCCGATGCGGAGGCTCGTCCGCGAGCTCGGATACGGCAACGGCGAGGTGGGCGACACCGTCGACGTCTTCTGGATCGACGGGCCGCTGAAGATCTCGGTCCGGGAGGAGGCCGAGTTCGTGCGTCGCGTTTACCTCGGGGACATTCCCTTCGGCCGGGACCACCTCGAGACGCTGAAGGCCGCGATGAAGCTCGAGGACACCCCCGCCTACCGGCTCTTCGCCAAGACGGGCTGGGCGGGCATGGCGAATCGAGTCGATCCCGGCGTGGGCTGGTTCGTCGGCTGGGTCGAGACGCCCGAGGGACCGCGCTTCTTCGCCACCCGGGTCGTGATCCCGCAGGACGCGCCGAAGGCCGATCTGACGTTCCGAAAGCAGCTCACCCTCGAGCTCCTGAAGGACGTCGGCGCCATCCGCTGACCCGGCTCGCGCGGGCTCCAGGGAGGATCGGCGCAGAGGTCGAGGCGCGCCCGAATCCGTCGCCGCGTCCTCTTCCGCATCCCTCCCCCTCCCCCTCCCCCTCGTACCCGAAGTTCGCAGCGAGCCAGCGCTCGGCCTCGTGGAGGGGCATTCCCTTGCGCTGGGCGTCGTCGGCGACCTGGTCGCGTCCGAGACGGCCGACGGCGAAGTAGTGAGCGTCGGGGTGCGCGAGGACGAGGCCGCTGACGGAGGCGGTTGGAAGCATCGCGCAGCTTTCGGTGAGGGGCATCTCGGCGTTGACGGTGGCGTCGAGGAGCGAGAAGAGCGGCCGGCCGGTCGTCCATCTCGTAGACGTGGTCGCCGGAGAGGATGAGGACGAGGCGCGGCCGCTTGTTCTCGATCAGGCTCGCGTTCTGGCGGATGGCATCGGCCGTCCCCTGGTACCAGCTGCTTCCGAGCTGCAGCTGCGCGGGGACCGCGTCGATGAACTGGTCGAGGCGGGCACTTAAGAGGTTCCAGCCCCTCTTGAGGTGGCTCGAGAGGGAATGCGACTTGTACCGCGTGAGGACGTGTATCCGGCGGAGCCCGGAGTTGACACAGCTCGAGAGGGCAAAGTCTATGGTCCGGAAGATCCTGCCGAAGGGGACCGCCGACTCCGCCCTCACGTCGGTGAGAGGCCGCAGAAGCTCGTCTTGGCCGCCCGCCGTGACGAATGCAAGGGTGTCTTCCATGGGGCTCCTCCTCGGCGGGTCCAGCCCTCGCGAGCTCGAAGAGGGGAGATCCGCAGGGAGGGAAGGTCGGCGGTCTGTTCTACGCTCTACGGTGCGCCGCAGAGTGTAGAAGGTAGACCTGACCCTCCTCTCGGGTCCCGTGCTACTTCTTCCCCTCGAGCTCCCTGAGCCGCGCGTTCGCGGCACGGTACGCCTCGAGGGCCTTCTGAACGTCGCCCGGGCCTCCCTCCGTCACGAGCCGGGTGTAGACCTCGAAGGCGCGCTGCTTCTCGGCGCGGGCTTCCCGGAGCTCCCGGCTCTCCGTCGACGGGGCCTCCGGCGCGGCGGACGCCGGTCCCGGCGGCAGCGACAGGACGCGCGTCCCCTCCGATACGCCGGGCTCTCTCGGGCTCCCGGCCGGCGGCTTCGCGTTCGAGCGGAGGTCCCGGGCGCCGAGCGGCCCGAGGCGCCGCCGGCCCGGGCCGAGGAAGGCCTTTCCGAGCTTCGCCCCGATCCGGGCGCCCCAGACGTTGAAGCAGTACTTCTCCGGGTCGGGCACGTTCCTCCCGAGGAGCTCGCGGTAGTACTGCTCGAGCGCGTTCGCGACCTGGGAAGCGCTCGTCGGGTCCACCTTCCCCGGGGCGAGCCCCGCGGCGCCCGGCGCGGGCGTGCCGTCGAGGGCATCGGCGAGGACCGAGCCGAGCTCGCCCTGCACCTGCATCTCGAAGAACGCCGTGCCGAAGAGGTGATACCAGGGGCCCGCGTTGTCGCCGGCGAAGGGATCGGGCTTCGTCTCGGGCAGCGGCCTCGGGCCGTCGATCCGCCGGGAGCCCCCGGCGGTGTCCGCGTCAGGCGCCGCGCCCGCGTCGCGCAGCTCGGGCGTCTCGAGGGCGCCTCCCCGGATCGGCGCGAGGTACTTTTCGAACGCGGCGAGGTTCTGCGCGACGCCGGTGAAGTTCCCGTCGGCGCCCCGCGCGAGGGACCGCATCGTGTTGTGGGCCATCAGCAACGCGTGCCGCGAGTCCCCGGCCGTCTGCTCGAGGGCGAGGTAGAAGACGTCTCCCGGCGTGAGGCGTCGCCGCTCGCGCTCCGAGGTCGTGACGATCGACTGGAGGAGCGCCCCCTCCGTTCCGGGCTGGGCGCGTGCCGCGGCGCCGTAGAGCGACGCCTGCCGGGAGAGGAGCCTCCGTGCCTCGGTGCGGTCGGTGAAGACGAACTCGTCCGAGAGGCCATCCCCGAGCGAGGTCAGGTTCGCGGCCGTCCCGCCCTCGGCGAAGAGCCAGTTCAGGGCGCTCGCCGAGCCCCCGGGGGGCGTCGAGGCGAAGGTGGGCGCCCCGGGGTGTTTCCGGTCGTAGAGCGCGACGGCGGCTCGGAAGGAGGGCTCGAGGTCCTCGTAGTCGGCGCGGATGTGGGTCGCGGACGGCTGCAGGAGCATGCCGAAGAAACGGAGCGCCTCCTCGCAAAGCGGCTTGCCGGTGTCCGCGCGCCCTTTCGACAGGCCGGAGCTCTCCATCTTCGCGTGGAGCGCCTTCGCGAGCGCCTGCACCTTGCCGAGTGTGCGGCGGTTCCCCGGGTCGTCGCCGTCGAAGCTCGCCCAGACCATCGCGCAGTGCTTCGGGTAGAGGATCCGCCAGTTGACCGAGGAGACCGACCCGTCGTCGTCGGCGAACGGGCCTCCCGACGTCGACGGCGTCGACGGGCGCCTGGAGGCGACCGTCTTCTGGTGGACGCGGACGCCGGGGAGGACGTCCACGAGGACCTCTCCCTTCCCGACGCGGCAGACCGATTCCGGGCGGTCGAGCGGGCCCTTCAGGACGACCGAGGCGTCCTCGCGTCCGCTTCCCCAGCGTCCGACGACGACCTTCCCGGGGGCCGCGAGAGGGGTCTCCGCGCGGGTGTAGTAGTAGCCCTCGAAAAGCTGCTGGAAGACCTGCGTCGATCCCAGGAGAGGAGCGACGGCCGTCACCGCGGCCTTCTCGGTCTCTCCCGCGGCGCGGGCGAGGCCCGGTCCCGAGAGGACGAGGGCGACGGCGACGAGGGTGCGGCGCGTCACGGACCCTCCGCGGCGCCGCTCAGTTCAGCGGCGCGTCGAAGGAGTAGTCCTCCGTCTGCTCGCAGTACTTGCCGTCACCGCACCAGCCTTCGCCGCCGCGAAGCGTCCCTTTCACCCGCTTCGCGTTGAAGACCTCCAGCGCGACGACGACACTGTCGAGGCCGTTGAGCGTGCTGACCATCTCGGTGCCGAAGTGACCGGCCCCGCACTGGTGCAAGAGCTCCACCTCTCCCGCGTCGTTCAGCTCGAGGTCGACGAAAGGAGCCTTCTTCTCTGCGCAGAGCTTCCGCCGGGCGTTTGCACGATCCCTTGCCATCGACAGCTCGACGACCGGTGCCTCGCTCTCCGCCAGGAGGACGTGGATCCGCTTGCCGGCCGGCCCGCTGTCGTCGGCGTACGCCCAGGCGACTTTCGGCGAGAACGCGACCTCGGCCTTCTCCATCGTCTCGGGGTTCGCGAAGTAGACGATCCTGCCCTTTCCGCCGGCCGTTCCGCTCTTCTGGGCCAGGGCCGGAAGGGACGCGAAGACGAGGGCGACACCGACGGCGAAACGGAACAGGCCCATGGCTCCTCCGTACGATCCTCAGCTTGTGTGCCGCGATGATCCCACGAGATCGCATCGGCGCCCGTCTCGACGAGACTCCGGTCCGCCCCGGCGGATGGCTTTCGGGCGTCGTGGAGGTCCCGAACCGGGTTCGCGCAGCCGACGTCCGGCTCTACGTGGAATGCGTTCACACCTTTCCCGGATTCTCTTCCGCAGAGAGCTCGGGCGGCCCGAACCGGGAGTTCCTGTGGCACGCGATCGCTTGACAAGGGCCGAGGAGCTCGCGGCGCGTGCATGAAGTAGGGGCGAAGGCGCTTCCGCAGAGGGGGGCTTGACCACGCGTGGCCGACGTCGGCGCCGACGCGACCTTCTGGAATGCTGCGAACTCGGCGCCGCGATTGGCCTCATAGGGAGTGCAGCGTCCGCCGTCCGCTTCGCGAGGCCTCTCCAGACCCCTCCCGATTGACTCCCCCTCAAAGGTGCCATGAACCCTTGGTACCAATTGACAACTCCGCGGGGGGGAAGAATCCTCCGTCCTCGGCGACGAATCGACGCTTACGTCTCCGTGCAGCCCGGAGCAGTGCGAGGCCGAACAGACGCGAGCGTGCGGGCAAGGCTGTGTGGCGGGGCCGGAGAAGCAGGCGCCGAGAGGGAGGATAGAGGATGAAGTTGGTGCGGTTTCTGATCGGTTCGCTGCTCGTGGCCGGAATGCTCGCAGTGGCTCCCGCCGCGTTCGCCGACGAGGACGGCGGAGAGAGAGGCCCTCGTGAAGTCTCCAACAAGGATCAGGGGGGGACTCGGGAGAGGGGGGCTCGGAATGCTGGAACCCGATTTGCGCCCGCGGCGTCTGGAATCCGGAAACGCAGGCAACGGCCTGCGACGAGCTTCCGTATATCGGTGAGTGTTACTGCAACTTCATGACGACGCCCGATGGTGGAGCTTGCGAGGCCACCTGATTCCGCGGGTCGGGGTCGTCGCTCTCCTCGCGGCGGCTCTCGCACAGCCAGGCCTCGCGCGCGAGGTATCGGTCGTCGTGCACGGCCCGCTCCCCAGGGGCCAGGTCGAGGTTCGGCTGATCTCCGAGCCTTTGGATGGAGCGAGAGCGGCTGCGGACGCGCGGCGCGTGGTCACCGCTCAGGTCGGTGCGGAGGCGGAGGTCGATCTCGGGCTGGATGAGGTCAGGCGGTGGCGAGTCAGCGCCCAGGCCGAGAGCTTCTGGTCAGAGCCGTTGACGATCGAGCCGGGGAGTCGGTCCGGTGGCAGGCTCGAGCTCTGGCCCGCCGGCTTCGTCAGTGGCCGGCTCGTGCTTCGGTCGCGGGTCGACCCATTACCAGCGGCCATACAGATTCGATTCGAGCCGGCTGGCGCTCTCGGCCGCGAGCATGACGCGGGGCCCCCTTCCGGCGCGAGGGCCCCGTCGGGAATCGCGGAGTGCCCCCTCGAGAAGAGTCGGTGGCAATGCCTCCTTCCTGCGGGCTCGCACGATCTCCGCATCCGTGTCCCCGGTCGGTCCTCGACGTTCCGGTTCGGCGCGCTCGTCAGGGCGGGGGAAGCTCTCGACCTCGGCGACCTCGAGCCCGCCACCGGCTCGTCCCTCATCGGGCGGCTTCACCAACCTCCCGTTCCGTCGAACGACGGAACGGGAGAGTCCGAGAGGCCGTCCCTCCGCGTTCTGCGGTCGGTCGAGCAGACCCTCGTTCCCGAAGGCGAGCTGGTCTCGGGCCCGGAGGGGGTCTTCGCTGCGACAGGCCTTCCGCAGGGGCGCTACGTCGTTCTCGCCTCGGGTGCCGGGTACCTGGCCGACCGGCTCGAGGTCGATCTGGGCGCCTCCGAGGAGATCGAAGTGCCTCCTCTGGAGCTGAGGCGGGCATGCCGGATCCGGGTCGACGTGACTCCACCGCTCGATCCCCGGGGGATGCCCTGGCAGCTCCTGCTCTTCGACCGCCGGCCCGGAAGAGGCCGTGTGCCCGTGCGCGAAGCCGCCGTCGACGCTTCGGGGAAGTGGACGTTCGATCGTGCCGCGAGCGGGCGCCCCTACAGGGTGAAGCTGAAGTCGAGCCTGGACGAACCCTGGTGGCTGGACGACAGCGACTTCACGGTGTCGGAGCCGGAGACCGTCCGCAAGATCGAGATGGACGTCGTGAAGGTGAGCGGGACGGCGCGGCTCGGGAAGCAGCTCCTGAGCGGCCGCGTCAGCTTCGAGGACAGGGGAGTCTCGGTCAGCCTCCCCATCTCTCGCGAAGGCAGCTTCGCGGGTTCGGTGCCGCGCCCTGGGGCGTGGAAGGCCCGCGTCACTTCCGAGGTGATGGCTCTCCGCCGAGACGTCGACGTCATGGTCCCGCGCGGCGGGGGTGAGGTCACCCTCGAGTTCCCTGCCACCGCCGTCGAAGGGGAGGTCGTCGACGAGAACGGCGTGCGTGTCCCGGGCGTCAGCCTCGTGCTGTCCCGCAAGACCCCCCCGGGACCCATGCCGGGGCACACACTGGATGACGGGGCGATCTTCCTGACGGGGCTCGCCCCCGGCGAGTACACGGCCTACGCCGTGACTCTGCGCGAGCCCTATCGCGAAAGCCTCGTGTACGACTTCGCCGTGAACGAGGACGGCTCCTCGGAACCGTCCCCCCTTCGCATCATCGCGCCGGTCAAACGCGCTCTCCGCGGGCGGGTGGTGTCGCCGGAGGGAAAGCCATTGCCGGGGGCGAGCATCCAACGCACGTCCTCCGCGGGGGACACGCGCACCCACTTCTTCAAAGACTACCTGACGGACGCCGAGGGCCGATTCAGCATCGACATCAGAGACGACGAGCGGACGCCGTGCCTCGTCGTCCAGGCCGCCGCCCATCCGGTGCGCATCCTGCAGGTCTTGGATAGAGACCAGGAGCAGATCGTGGTGATGCCCGCAGCCGGCGGCGTGCTTCAGCTCAGGGCAGACAAGAAGTTGGGCCAGGGACCCCGCCCGGCTGGAAAGCCCGGAAGGACGCTTCTGCGCGGTAACTGTATCTTCGCCGTGGCGAAGTTCGAGATCCTGCGCCTGGGCGCTACGTTCTCCATGATCAACGGCGAGAGCTACCTGCAGACCCCGCTTCTCGAGCCTGGCAGCTACACGCTCTGCGGACTGATGCCGGGTGAAATCCGGAACTTCTCCGGGGAACGACTGCCGTCCTCCAACTGCTCGACCGGAACGCTGGTGGGCGGCGGGCGCCTCATGCTGGAAGTCCAGTAGGCCGAGGCGAAACCGGTCCGCGCTGGCCGGACTGCCTGCCGCCTCGACAGGCAGTCCGGCAGCTGCGAGCCACTGGTCCTTCTGGAGAGGGGAATTGGCGCGAGGGTCGGCGGGCCTCCGCGGCGCACCAAGCGCCCGCTTCAGCTCCCGGTCCCCTCCCCCTCGTACCCGAGGTTCGGGGCGAGCCAGCGCTCGGCCTCGTGGAGGGGCATCCCCT
>JADHEF010001010.1_pt1 | contig 21144 bp, 10 predicted proteins | sample 8952391 | NCBI WGS metagenome assembly JADHEF01 (sample SAMN16124439, study PRJNA663245) | bioreactor sludge metagenome | isolation source: sludge (nitrite) | place: India:Bengaluru | collected 2019-02-28
GGTCTCCGACGTAGTCGTATCGACCAGCCAGTCCGATCGGATCTGGCTGAGTGTAAAGACCGAGATCCGATGCGACTTCCGACCAAGAATTCCCGCAAGCCCGATGCGATGTGGAGGTTAGGCAGGCGAGAGGCTCGGTGCGGGTCTGACCGAAAACGGCCGAAGGCCCGATGCGAGTTTCCGCGACGCAGGCCAGAGCGCCCGGTGCCGGCTCGGTCGTCTCGGGGTGCTGGAGCACGAGAGGATCTTATCGCGCCGAGACTGAGCGCTCGCGGCAGAAGCGGCTCGGGAGGCGCGCCGGGGCGCGCCTCTACTCGGCGCCGCTCTCGTCGTCTTCGCCGGCGATGCCGGCGGCGGGCGGCCTCTCGAGCGAGGCGCCGGGGTGCGTGGCGGTGTGGATCTCCTTGAGCTTCTTGATGGCCACGTGCGTGTAGATCGTCGTGGCGTGGAGCGTGGCGTGGCCGAGCATCTCCTGGATGAAGCGGATGTCGGCGCCGTTCTCGAGCATCAGGGTCGCCATCGTGTGCCGGAAGAGGTGGCACGAGCCGGGCTTCGTGATTCCGGCCTTCTTGAAGTAGTCACGGACCATCTGCGTGAGCGTGTCTGGCCAGAAGGGCTTGCCCGTGACGGTGAGGAAGAGCGTCCCGTCGTCGGGCGAGGTGGCGAGCTGGCGTCTGACGTCGAGGAGGTAGCGGTGGATCCATGCCAGAGCCCGCGAGCCGATCGGGATCACGCGCTCCTTGCGCCCCTTGCCGTGGCGCACGCGCAGGATGCCGGCCGCCGACTCGATGTCGGAGATCAGGACGCGCGAGAGCTCCTTCCTTCTCATCCCCGTCGAGTAGAGCGTCTCCAGGATCGCCCGGTCCCTCAGGCCGTAGGGGGCTTGGAGATCCGGCTGAGAGAGGACCAGCTCGACCTCGGCGAGGGTGAGGATCTCGGGAGGCCTCCGCGGCGGGACCTTCGGCAGCTCCAGCTCCGAGGCGGGGTTGGCGAGGATGTAGCCGTGCCGGGTGAGCCAGCGGAAGAAACCCTTGAGGGCAGAGAGCTTCTCGACCTGGGTCCTGAGGGTCAGCGGCTCCTCGCTCGACCCTTCGTCCGGCCGCGCGCCGGCGGAGGCCTTCGTCTCCTTGCGGTAGTAGAAGAGGAAGCGCTGATAGCTCTCGAGCACCGGCCTCGTCACCTCGCGGGCCTTCGTCACGCCGCGCTCCTGAGCCCAGAGGATGAAAGCGGCGAGGGTCATCTGGCAGTTGTCGACGTGGGCCTCCGAAAGCCCGCGTGTCCTCATCGCCTCGACCCACAGAAGGCGTAGCGCCGGCATTCCCTCGGGGTCCGAGGGGGTCAGGAAGAGCCAGTCCTTCTTCTGGCCTCTGCGGGGCATCAGAAGCCCCGGACGGGACGGCGGACCAGGAGCTGGCGATGCGAGCGAGCGCCGTCCCCGTTGCCTCCTGGCGGCACGGTGGCGGGCATCGGCGGGAAGCGGAGGAGGTCGACGGTCAGGCGCGGCAGGTGGCCGTTGCCGCTCGCGGCGCCGGCAGCGCCTGAGATGTATGTACGACCACCCTGCGCGTGCGATTTCGGGAGGGCCTCCATATGTGGTGTTTCGGCGTTTTCGGCCGAAATCGGCCCGCAAGCCGCTCGGGGAGCGGGGTTGATCACCCCGGAAGCGGCCCGGAAGCTGGCCGGAAGCGGCCCGGAAGCACCCCGGAAGGTGGGCTCGAAAGTCCGGAAGGTCTCGATCGTAGGCACGGGCGGCAGCGGCTCGAGAGAGGCCGGCAGGGTCGGGACGGGCAGTCCGCGCTCCTTCGCGATGGCCTCCACGTCGGCCAGGCCGATGACGAAGCGCTCGCCCTCCTTCCCCTTGCCGTCGTAGAGCAGCTCGTAGACGAAGCCCTGCCCGTTGCGGCCGCGGTGGACGAGCAGGTACTCCATCTCCTGGAGGCGCGAGAGGTGGACAGCGACCTGCGAGGGGCTCCAGTTCGTGAAGAGCTGCACGTCACGGCGCGAGAAACGGAAGTCCGCGCGTGCGATGCCGTACCCCGTACAGGTCTCGGTGACCATCTCGTCGAGCAGCATCACGAAGCGCCGCGTCTGCGGTCCCAGCTCGTCGAGCGTGCGGCCGAGGACCTCGGCGGCCAGGCGGTTGGCCAGGGCGACGTCGTCGAGCGTCGCCTCGATGTACTCCTTCGTCCTGCCGCCGCGCGTGTCGCTCTTTACGGGTCGCTGAAGCTGGTGGAGCAGCGTGACCGCCTCGATGAGCCCCAGGTATTTCGTGTGATCGCGCCTCGTGCGCGTGCGGTCGTCGAGGAAGGTCAGCTCGCGGACGTAGGGGTTGACGACGGGAAGGGGGCGCAGGAGCCGTTGGAAGGCGTGGTGACGCCGGTAGACCTCTTCCCGCTCGTCGCTGGCCCAGAGCCCTTCGAGCGTCTGGCTTTCGCGCTGGAGCTGGTGGATCGCCCGCGTCTGCTCGCGCCCCTCGTCGACGGTGAGGACGATGGCGCGATTGAGGAGCTCGTCCTCGATGTCGATGGAGGTCGACGCCAGGAAGATCATGACGGGGCCTTCGACCCGGTATTCCTTCGTCACGAGCCTTCCGGTGCCGGGGTCTTTCCCCGTCGAAGCGATAGTGATCTCGCCCTCGGACTGCAGGAGCTTGAGCGCGTAGGCGGCGCGGCTCGCGCCTTCCTCTTCGACGATGGCGAGGACCTTGTGCTTGAAGTCCTTCCCTTCGAAGTAGAAGAGGGCATGCCCGGAGAGGGCCGAGTACTTCTCGCGTGATTCCTTCGGGATGAAGCGGAGGATGGCATCCATCAGCGCCGTCTTCCCCGCGGCGCTCGAGCTGCGGATGATGATCGCGAGCGGCCTTTCCGCGAGACGCGAGACGCCGCCGAGATAGCCCATGAGCTTGTTCGTCCTCTCGCCGACGACGCCCGAGCGGTCGAAGTCGGCGAGGATCCTCTCGACGAGCTGGGGCGCCGAGCCGTAGTCCAGCCCTTCGGCGCGCTCTTCCTCGCTCATCGCCGGCGAAGCAGCCTTCGGCTCGAGCGCCTCTTCGATGGCCTTGCGTTGAAGCTCTTCGAGACGGCGCAGGACGCGCCCGAGATCCCACTTCACCGTTTCGACCTTCACGCCCATTTCTTGGGCGGCCTGCTTCTCGAAGCGCGAGCGCGCCAGCGCCGAGACGAAGTCGAAGCGGTCGAGAAACCAGCCCTGGATCGGCGAGGGGGGCGCGAAGAAGTCGCCCTCGCGCTGGGCGTGGACCCTCACCTGGAGCGAGCCGCTCCGAAGCGCCTTCTTGAGGCCCTGGACGTTGTAGCTGCGGTCCTCGAAACGGAAGAGCGCCTCGTCCTCGCCGCTCAGCTCCGCCGCGCCGCTCGCCGATGCCTCGCGCGCTCCGGGGCCGGTCGCGCCTGCAATCCCTTCTTTAGCGGCCTCTCCGGGCTCGGGGTCCGGGGTTGAAGGAGGCTCCGGACCCGGAGCCGACTTAGCCGCTACGGCCGGGCTTTCGACAGCCGCCGCCTCGTCCGCTCCGCCGCGCGGGGGCGGCGCACCACCGCCCATCCACTCGGCCGTCCTGAGGAAGTGCCCGAGCGTCTTGTCGGCCGGCACCATCCTGAGCGCCACCTCGTTGACGTCCATCCCCTTCGGGAAGAGAACGCGGTAGCACTCGACGCCGGCCACCATGAGCTTCTCGGCGACCTTGCGCGCCCCGCGGTCTCCCGCGTCGTCACGGTCGTAGGCGATGAAGCAGCGCGCGATGGCGTTCGAGACGAAGGCGCGGAGCAGCTCCTCGGTGAAGCCCTCCACGCCGTACGACGTCGTCACGTTTCGGAAACCCCACCGGAAGAAGGTCAGCGCGTCGATCGGCGCCTCGCAGAGGATCATCTCCTTCGACTCTTTGAAGGCGGGGAGGTTGAGGACGCCGCGGTGAGGGCCGGGGAGGTAGAGGTGGCGTGGCGCGTCGGCCGGAAGGTGCGTCTCGATCCTGCGGCCGTACATGCCGGCGACGTTCCCGGCTTCGTCGAAGAGGGGGATCGTCACGCAGCCGACGAAGTGCTCCCGCGCCGTCGGGCGGTAGATGCCGATCTTCTGGAGCGTCGTCCGGATCGACGAGCCCGCCTTGCGGTTGCCGAGCGGCAGCCTCAGCCCGAGGGTGCGGTCGGAGAAGCCGAGCTGGAAGCGCTCGATGACCTCGGCTGCGTCGATTCCGCGCTTGGCGAGGAAGGCAAGGGCGTCGGCACTCTGCTCGAGCCGCTCGTGGTAGTAGCTCACGACGCCGCGGGCGGCCTCTTCCTCGGAGGCCCCCGGATCGAAGGGTGCGGGCAGCCTGGGGACGGTGCTTCTCTTCGGCGGAGCCCCGATCCCCAGCGAGAGCGCCTCCATCGGGAAGAACTCGAGAAGGAGGATCTCGACGGCCGCGCGGAAGCTAACGCCTTCGGCCTTCATCACCCAGTCGATGACGCTCCCGCCCGTCTGACAGGCGCCCATGCAGTGCCAGAGACCCTTTGACGGCGTGAGGACCAGCGACGCCGTTTTGTCGGGATGAAACACGCAGAGGCCGACGAGGTTTTCGCCGTGGTGCTTGAGGTCGACACCCGCGCGCTCCACCAGGCGCTCGATCGGGGCCTCGGCCTTGATCCGCTCGATCAGCTCGTCGGGGATTCGGGGCATGTCGTGGCTCCCTTCTTCGAAAACAAGATTCCCGGAAATCCTTGTCAAGCGGAATCGTGCGTAGTATGTTACTGCATATCAAGCATGGCATTACTCAATATCACCGGCGAGCCCACCTCCCACGCGCCTCCGGTCGCGCCGAAGCGACCCGAGACTCGGGGCATGGCTGGAAAGGCGCGCGGCAAGAAGGACGTGATGCTCGCCCGGGAGGTCGGAGCTCGGCTGAGGAAGATACGAGAGGCCCGCTTCGTATCTCAGCGAGAGCTGGCCAAAGGAATCCACATCGAGACCGCTCAGATCTCCCGCTACGAGCGCGGTCTTTCGCTCCCCAGTCTCGAGACGCTCGTCGACCTCTGCCGCTTCCTCCAGGTCGGGCTCGAAGCCCTGGTCCTGGGCAGAGAAGGGACGTCCCCCCCGACCGCCGACCCGCCGATTCAGGACATCTCTCTGCTCGAGCGCTTCCGGGAGCTGGAGAAGCTCAAGCGCAAGGACCGCGAGACGGTCATCGAGCTGATTGACGCCTGGGTCGGGAGCCGGAAGATGGAAGAGGTGGTCTCCCGGCTTCGCCGGAGCGCCTGAGCAAGGGCCCTTCCTGCAGGAGGGGCGCCGGAAAGAGCGAGAGATGTTCGGGACGATCGAAAGCGCCACGAAGACGATCGGCGATCTGGTCGAGCGCTACTCGGCGAATCGGGACCGTTACCGCTCCTCGTCCTACAACGAGGAAACGGCCCGCAGCGAGTTCATCAGCCCCTTCTTCGCAGCCCTCGGCTGGGACGTGCACAACCGCCTCGGCGCCGCCGAGCCGTACAAGGACGTCATCCACGAGGAGTCGATCAAGGTCGGCGACTACACGAAGGCGCCCGATTACACGTTCCGGATGGGCGGGACGCGGAAGTTCTTCGTCGAAGCCAAGAAGCCGTTCGTGGACCTGCGCTCGGACCCCGCTCCCGCGTTCCAGCTGCGACGCTACGCCTGGAGCGCCAAGCTCCCGCTGTCGATCCTGACCGACTTCGAAGAGCTGGTCATCTACGACACGCGCATCCCGCCGCGGCAGACCGACAAGGCCTCCGTCGGCCGGATCCTCTACTACACCCACGAGGAGCTGATCCCGAAGCTGCCCGAGATCTGGGGGATCTTCTCGAAGGAGGCGGTGCTCAAGGGGTCCTTCGACCGGTATGCCGTCGACACCCGGGGCAAGCGCGGGACGAGCGAGGTGGACGCGGAGTTCCTGAAGGACATCGAGTCCTGGCGCGAGGAGCTGGCGAAAAACATCGCGCTGAGAAACCCGGACCTGTCCGTGACGGACCTCAACTTCGCCGTGCAGGCGACGATCGACCGGATCATCTTCCTGCGCATCGCCGAGGGGCGCGGGGCCGAGGAGTACGGCCGGCTGCAGGCGCTCCTCAACGGCCCGGAGATCTACCCGCGGCTCGTCGCGCTCTATCGACAGGCGGACGCGCGCTACAACTCGGGGCTGTTCGACCTCAAGACCGACCGGCTGACGCCGGAGCTGGCCGTCGACGACAAGGTCCTCAAGGCGATCGTCGCGCAGCTCTACTACCCGCAGAGTCCGTACGAGTTCTCGGTGCTGCCGGCCGAGATCCTCGGAAACGTCTACGAGCAGTTCCTCGGCCGGGTGATCCGTCTGACGAAGGGCCACAGGGCCGTCGTCGAGGAGAAGCCCGAGGTGAAGAAGGCCGGGGGCGTCTTCTACACGCCCGCCGACATCGTCGGGACGCTCGTGGCCGGGACGCTCGGCCGCCTCTGCGAGGAGAAGGCGCCGAAGCAGATCAAGGCTCTGAAGGTGGTCGACCCGGCCTGCGGCTCGGGATCGTTCCTGCTTCAGGCGTACCAGCTGCTTCTCGACAGGCACCTCGACTGGTACCGCGAGCATCAGCCGGAGCGGCACAAGAAGGAGGTCTTCCTCGGACCCGGAGGCCAGTGGCGGCTGACGACGGCCGAGAAGCACGCGATCCTCCTGAGCAGCATCTACGGCGTGGACATCGACCGCCAGGCGGTGGAGGTGACGAAGCTCTCGCTGCTGCTGAAGGTCCTCGAAGGCGAGACGGACGAGACGCTGCGGCACTTCGGGCTCTTCGGCGAGCGGGCGCTCCCGAGCCTGGAGCAAAACATCAAGTGCGGTAACTCCCTGATCGGGCACGAGGCGCTGCACGGCCTCCTGCCCGATCCCGAGGAGCTGGTCCGGATCAATCCGTTCGACTGGAAGCGGGAGTTCCCGCAGGTCTTCAAGGATGGCGGCTTCGACGCGGTGGTCGGCAATCCCCCGTACATCCGCATCCAGACGATGCAGGAGTGGGCGCCGCGCGAGGTGGCGCTCTACAAAACGCTCTACCGCTCCGCCGCCAGCGGTAACTACGACATCTACGTGGTGTTCGTGGAGAAGGGGCTTTCGCTCCTCGGTCCTTCCGGCCGGCTGGGGTTCATCCTGCCGCACAAGTTCTTCAACGCGAAGTACGGCGAGGGGCTCCGCGGGATCCTCTCCGCGGGCCGTCACGTCGCCGAGGTCGTTCACTTCGGCGACCAGCAGGTCTTCGCCGGTGCCTCGACCTACACGTGCTTGCTGTTCCTGGAGAAGGCGCAGACGAAGAGCGTCAAGGTCTCTCGTGTGCAGGATCTCGGACGTTGGCGGCTCGAGCGCGAGGCGGTCACGGGCTCGGTTCCGACGGGATCGCTGGAGAGCGGCGAGTGGCACTTCGCCGTCGGGCCCGCGGCGCACCTGATCGAACGCCTCGCCGCTCATCCCACGACTCTGGCGTCGGTGGCCGATCGGATCTTCCAGGGGCTGATCACCGGGGCCGATCCGGTGTTCCTCCTGACGCCGGCCGGCCGCGGGCGATACCACTCCGAAGCGCTCGACACGGACGTGGCGCTCGAGCCAGACCTCCTGCATCCTCTCTGCAAGGGATCGCTCGACATCCGGCGCTACGCCTTCGACGACCCTCGGCGCGTGGTCCTGTTCCCCTACAAGGTCACCGACGGGCACGCTCAGCTGCTCGCCAAGGGCGACTTCCAGAAGCGGTGCCCCAAGACCTGGGAATACCTTCAGGCGAATCGCGAGGCGCTGGAAAGCCGGGAGCGGGGCAAGTGGAAGCACGACCGCTGGTACGCGTTCGGGCGCTCGCAGAATCTCTCGGAGATGGAGCAGGTCAAGCTACTGACGCCCAGCATCGCCAAGAGCGCGTCTTTCGTCCTGGACACCGAGGGGCAGTACTACTTCGTCGGGTCCGGCGGCGGCGGGGGCGGCGGCTACGGGATCACGCTGCGGCCGGACCTCGGGCTCGATCTCCGCTTCGTGCTCGGCCTGCTCAATTCCCGCCTCCTGGACTTCTACCTCAAGGCGATCAGCTCGCCCTTCTCCGGCGGCTACTACGCTTACAACCGGCAGTACATCGAGCGTCTGCCGATCGCAGGCCTCGACGACGAGAAGGCCCAGTCGGCCATTTCGAAGCTCGCCGAGCGGGCGATGGCTCTGCGTCGGGCACTCGCCTCGGCACGGTCTCCGCACGAGCAGACCGCTACGGACCGGCAGATCGACGCCGTGGACCGTGAGATCGACGGCATCGTCTATCGCCTGTTCGGATTCAACGCCGAGGACGTGAAGGCCGTCGAGCAGGAAGCACCAGGAGCGTAGCGGCACGCCCCGGGCCTTCGAAGAGCACGAAAGGGCACCCGCGGGCGGCTCCGGCGGAAGGCCCGATCGAGCCGGACGCTCCGCAAGGGTCGCGCCGGGCGGGTCCCTCCCGGCCTCCCGCCCGTCACGCCCCTCGCATCCCGGCCCGGTCGCGTCACTGCGGCCGAGGGCGGCCTCCGTGTCCCGGCGCTTCGCGCCGCCGCGCCCGGGCCGGTCCGCTTCGGCCGAAGTGCACTTCGGCCGCCCGGCACCAGCCATGTCCCTCGCGGCCTCCGCCGCGAGGCGGCGGGCCTTCCGCCTCCGGGGCCGGCGTGGCCGGCCCTGCGGCCCAACAGAGTTGGGGCCGACACCGCCCGCGGGTGTAGGGAGCGCGCGGCCTACGGAAGCTCAGCTTCCGCTTCACGGCCGCGCGAGCAGCTAAAGGCCCGTCACGCGGGCTGCGAGGCCGGGCACGCCAAGCCCCTGCGCGTTCACTGCTCGGGCCTTGGCGCGCCCGCGCAGCCCCCGCGCCGGGCATCCCTTCAAAGGCGGCGCCTGCCGGCGCGGCGCTCAATGCCCTGGCGGTGCGGCCGCTCGGCCGCGCTGCGGTCCTCTCGCGCGGGCCGCAGGCCCGCGCTCGGGCACCTTCGCGCGTGCGGATTCCGGTGATGGTGAGCGTCGATTCCGGAGGAAGGTGAGCATCGATTCCGGCCATGGTGAGCACTCGTCGGAGCGAAGCGACGGGAAGCCTGGCGGCGATGCCCTCCTTTCTTCTTCGGATTCTACGGGGGGGATGTTCCGGGGCCCCTCCCCGGTCTCTCTCCCGGTCTGTGTGAGTCAGTAGTAGCGGTTTTTCTTTTTGCTTCTTTTTCTTTTTGTGGATTGCAGTGGAATCGTGTGCGTTTCGTCTCGGCGGGCCGGATGGGCCGGGTTTACTCGCGCCTCGACGCCGCTCGGTCCGACGAGAATCGTGCCGCCGGATCGCGCATCGACTTCCCCGACATGTGGACCTTGTGGGCGCCTGGGATGAGCCGGTCGCAGATGGCGTCGGCGAGAGTGGGCTCGGCGATGGCGTCGTACCAGGCCTTGACCGGAAGCTGGCTTGTGACGAGCGTGGAGGCGCGCTGGTGGCGGTCCTCGACGACCTCGAGAAGTTCGCGCCGCTCGGGCTCTTTCAGCGGTGCCAGCCCCCAGTCGTCGATGACGAGCAGGTCGGTGCGCGTCAGCTTCGACAGGAGCCGGCCGTAGGAGCCGTCGGCACGGGCGACGGAGAGGTCGTGGTAGAGCTGCGGGGCCCGGATGTAGCAGGCCGAGTAGCCCGACCGGCAGGCCCTGTCGGCGAAGGCGCACGCCAGGAAGGACTTTCCGACGCCCGTGGCGCCCGTGATCAGGAGGTTTCGGTGGTCGGCGATAAAGGCGCAGGTCCCGAGGGAGAGGATCACCGAGCGATCCAGGCCCCGCGGGGCGCTCCAGTCGATGTCCTCCAGGCAGGCCTGGTGCCGCAGCCGGGCGGCCTTCAGGCGGCGCCTCTGCTGGCGCTGCTGACGGGCGGTCCACTCGGCGTCGATCATCAGACCGACCCGCTCGGCGAAATCCAGCCCGGCCGTTTCCGGCCGGCGCAGCTGGTCCTGGAAGGCCTCGGCCAGGGCCGGGAGCCTCAGGGCGTGCATCTTCTCCACGGTGGCGTTGCTCAGCACGGCAGCACCTCGGTCTCGCCGTAGCAGGCCGCGCCCCGGATGTTCTCGTGGAGGGGAAGGCTCGGCTCGGGTCCGGACGCCGCCAGCGGCTGGCGGTCCATGCCGCTTCTCAGGAAGTTCTTCACCGTCCCGTAGCTCTCGGCACCGAGGCTCTGGGCCCTCTGGCAGGCCGCCTCGAGCCGATCGGCCCCGTGATTGCGCCCCAGCCGCATCAGCCCCAGGCACGCCCGGTAGCCCTGCTCGGGATGGGGCTTGCTCCTCAGGATGGCCTCCACGACGTGCTGCGTCGCCGGCCCCGTCTTGCCTGCCCACGAGATCAGACGCGACGGGCTCCACTCGGCGTGCGCCCGGTGCGCCGCCGGCATGTGCTCGGCCAGCGTCGACACTCTCCCTCGCCCGATCAGCCGCGGGTGGGACGCCACCCGGGTCGATCGCAGGTAGACCTCCACGCATCGGGCCGTCGCCCGCACCTCGACCCTCCGGCCGACCAGGGCGTATGGGACGCTGTAGAGGTTGTGCTCGTACTCGACGTGGTAGTCGATGTTGACGCCGCACTCCTTCCACTCGGACATCTCGTACCGCACGGGGGGCAGCGGCTTGAGCTCCGGCCGGTCGTACTTCTCGAAGAGCTCCCGCCTCGAGGTCCCCAGCCGCTTCATCGGCCGCTCGTTGAGCTCCCTGACCTTCTCCCGGATCGCCTCGTTCAGCTCCGCCAGGCTGAAGAAGGTCCGGTTGCGCAGCGACGCCACGATCCATCGCTCCACCAGGAGCACCGAGACCTCCACCTTCGCCTTGTCCCGCGGCTTGTAGGCCCGCGCCGGGATCACGGCCGCCCCGTAGTGCGCCGCCATCTCCTCGTACGTCCGGTTGACGGTCGCCTCGTACCGGCACGGCCCTGTCACGGCGGCCTTCAGGTTGTCCGGCACGAAGATCGACGGCGTTCCCCCGAAGAACTCGAGCATTCGCACGTTCAGCCCGATCCAGCTCCCCAGGTCCTGCCGCTCGGACGCCTCGGCGTAGATGTAGCTGCTCGCCCCCAGCGTCCCGACGAACAGCTCCACGGCCCTCACCTCGCCCGTGAGCGGGTCCACCACCGAGGGCTTCTTGCCCGCGAAGTCGACGAAGACCTTCTCGCCCGCCACGTGCACCTGCTTCATCACCGGCGACAGCCGCTTGCGCCACCGGTGGTAGTGCTCGCAGAACTGGCTGTAGCGGTAGCCCCGGGGATTCGCCTCCAGGTACTCCTGCCACAAAAGGCTCAGCGTCACCCCGGGCCGCCGCAGCTCGGCGTGCACCAACGGAGCGTCCACCGCGGCACGGTCGTTCTGCGCTTCGGCCTTCACCCCGAAGACCCGGGCCTCCAGCGCCTCGTCCGAGGCCAGTTCCTCCGGTATCGGCCAGCCCACCCCCGCCGCCCGGGCCAGCCCGAGGTACTCCGACACCGTCCCTGTCCCGGCGTTCACGGCGGTCGCCACGGCTCGCTGGGCCAGCCCGCACCCCAGCTTCAGTCTCAGGATCTCTCGCAGTTGTCTCATCGTCAGTCGTTTCGCCGCCAAGGAGTCCCCCTCTGCGGAGGATCCTGGACTCCCCGGTACCTCGACCGACCCGTGCTCACCATCCCCGGAATCGGTGCTCACCATCCCGGAATCCATGCTCACCATGGCCGGAATCAGCGCTCACCATCCCGGAATCGGCGCTCACCTTGCTCCGGAAACCGTGCTCACCTTCGACCGGAATCCGTGCTCACCATGGTCCGGAGCCGTCACGCGCGCAGCCTCCCGCCAGGGCGGACGACGACGAAGACGACGACCTCGTCGAGGACCACGAAGACGAGACCGACGAGAGCAGCAGCTAAGGGAGGGAAGCAACTCGAGCTTCGGCGTCGTCGTCGAGTCCGCGGCGACTCGTCGACGCGGAGACCGCAAGGGCTCCTCGATGGGTGACGCGGCACCGCCGCGCTGGCTACTGCGTCTCCGGCGAGCCTGCGTTGCTCTCCGCTGCCACCTCTCGCTCTGCCGCCCGCTTCGCCAGTAAGGGTGCGTAACACAGCCGCAGCGTGAGCCACCAGAGGTAGATCCCAGGGGGCGCCGAGAGCACGACAGGCTCGAGCGTGCCGTGCGCGAGCAGGTCGCGGACATGCGGCCCAAACCGATGCAGCAGAAGCGCCCGCAAGACGAAGGCTGCGTCTTCGCCGAAGAGCTCCTTCGTCTTCGGCTGCTCCAGCATCCAGCCGAGGTCGCGCTCCTCGTCGAGCCCGGTCCGATTGATCAGGACCGTGTTCACGCCGTTGTCCTTCAGGATCGTCCGAATCGAGTTCTCGAGCTGGGGCACGAGCAGATGTGCCGCGGTAAGGAAATCACCCTTCATCCCAGCGAAAAGACCGCGACCAAAGACTTCCTCACGCCCTGGCGGGACGAAACCGCTAGCCCACGCAAGCTGGACGAACTGGTGCTCGCGGAGGTCGTGCTCGAAGAGAACGGCCTCTCGCGCCGGCTCGATCGAGCCCACCACGGACATTCCGACGTAAAGCTGACACTCCTTAACCATCTCCGCGAGGACGGGCGTGTCGTCAGGATCGGATCCGGGGTTCACGCCGGTCCGCACGGCGACCCGCGTCCCCCCGGGGCCGATCATCACGGCCGGAAAGAGGTACTGGATGAATCCCTTCATCGACTCCCGCACGTTTCTCTCGAGCGCTGCTCTTGGCGGAAGATCCGTCACCAGAGCCAGACCGACCATCGCATCAGGGAGCGACTTGCCGCTCACCCGTGCACGAGCTGCGGACGCGATATCGGTAACGTCGATGCTGTGCCGCGTCCCTTTCATCTCTCCGCGCGTCTTCTCCGCCAGCTCCTCCAGCTTCCTCCTGAGTTCGGCGATGCGCGGGCGCGAGTCAGGCTGGCTCTTGTCGAGGATTCCCACCGCGTGGCGCAGGAGGAATGAGGCGTGGGTGTGGTTCGGTGTCTCGCTCGCGAGCTCTCGCTCCGCCTCCTTCACGAAGGACTCAGCGAGCTCCGCCCGTGCAGCGCGTGCGCCATCGGGTTTGCAGCCGGCGTTCTCCCACTTCTCCCTCAAGCCCCAGCACTCCCGGGCACCATGGAAGTTCCCAGCCTGTTCGAATCGGCCAGCGATGCACGTCAGCATTGCCGAGTACCGCGCGCACACATCCGGCTCGCGCCGCTTGTGATCGAAGACCATCTCCATGAGCTGACACGTGAGGAAGGAGCTGTCGTTCGGGCCGTGCCGCTCTATGGCCTCCTCCAGGCACTTCAGCGTGTCCGTGAAGAGAGGACGGCCCTTCCCGGCCTCCGCCGCCACCTGAAGCGCGCGCGAGTACCGACCGGTGCAGCTTGGCCACTCGTCAGGGGTCTCGTACGGCTGCCCGGCTTCCAGGTACGCCTTCACCGCGATCTCCGCCATCGTGTGATCGCGCGCCTTCTGCCAGACGAGGTCTGCGACCCGAGCGCGAGCCGCTGCAAGTGTGACTCTCTGCGCCAGCGTCTTCATGGCTTCGAGCTCGGCCGCGTCTGGCTCACCCAGGCGCCCGGCGAGGATCGTGTCCGGCATCTTCGGGTCGAGCCCTTTCACGTGCATGAAGAGCACTCGGCCGGCGAAGAGCAGCGCCTGTGCACCTTCCGCATCGCCTGCGGCTTCCGCCTTGCTCTGCGCATCCGCGATTGCCGCGATGTGCCAGTCGAGCTTCGCGTCGGCAGACGCCAAGGCGGCGTTGATGAGCGCGATCTTCCGGTCGTCGAGTGGGACAAGAGGCTTCTCGAGAAGTGCCATGTGCGAGAGCTTCGCAGAAACCGCCACGGTCGGCGTGGCACAGCTGCGCCGCTGCTTGTGGCGCCGGCCCCGGCGTAGACCCCGCGGTGGCGCGACGCGTGAAGGATCTCTTATCGTTCTTCACGATCTGTCGGGCTTGTCTCGGCGCACTCATCCTAAAGTCACCGACTCCACTCCTCCCGCTCCTCCCGGGAAGCAGCTCGAGCTCCGACGCCGTCGTCGAGATCCCGCGGCGACTTCGTCGACGCGGAGACCGCAAGGGCTCCGCGATATCAGAGATGCCGCGCTCCGGCCCGGAGCCGGTCAAGGACGCGCGTAGCGCGAGGCTCGAAGAGCCGATTCCTTGACCGGCGAGGACCGGGGCGCAGCCGGGGATGTCGGCGACGGCGGCGCCCTTCGTGACGACGGTGACGAGGTTTGTGACATCGGCGAGAAGGTGGCAGAAATCGTTAGCCTGCACGGCTACGTGGCAGACGTCGTTTGCCTCGGGGCCGTCGCGTGCAGAAGAAGTTCGGCGAGAAGGGCTGCCAGGCTTCTTTTCTTAGCCGCTCCCGGCGGCTCCCGGTCGCGCTGGCGCGAGGGCGCTCGGGGCGCGGTGCTCGAGCACCGCAGCGACAGCGAGGAGCGCAGAGGACTGCGCCCCGGTCTTCGCACCCGCAGTGCCAGCGCTTCAGCGCAGCGTCGGCGGAGCCGACGCCTCCGCTGAAGAACGGCCTGGCGCGGCGCTCGCGAGCGACGTGATCAGGCCCTTCAGCGACCGCGCGTAGCGCGCTCCGCTCGCCCCCGGCGGTGTCGGCCTAACTCTGTTAGGCCGCAGGGCGTCGCCGCAGCGAGCGTCAGCGAGTGGAGGCGATGCCCCGGAGGCGCGCGGGGCCTGCGCGTAGCGAAGCGGAGCGCCTCATTTCAGCCGGCGCGGCCCAAAGCAGCTTTGGGCCGCGGGGCGCTGCACGGCGCGCGTCAGGAGGAGGTCCGAGGAGGTGCCTCTGGCGCGCGCCGTGCTCGCGCCCGCACCGTCCTCGCCCCGCGCGCCGGAGCCGCCGGGGCGCCTCCCCTCCACGGCGCCCGCGGGCGCCGTACCGTGCTCTGCCCCGGTCGATCTCCTCACAGGTGCGTAGTGCACGGTTTCACGCTTGGCTCCGTCGGGACATGAGCTCAGGATCCAGGCCCTGAAGATCGTTCGTTGTCGGACCAGACCACTCGAAGTCGGGTCCTGCCTCGTTCATCGACGTAGGTCTCCACGCGCACGATCTTTCGATCGACAGACTCCTCAGCGACCTGAGATGCGAGATCGCCATTGAGAATCATCGAGGCATAGGCATCGAGCTTCATCAGGTTCTCTACCCGCTCGTCGGCCCCGAGCAATGGCGAAGGCGAGTACACCAACATCTCGCTCGACCGCAACTCTCCGTGCCTCCGCCGAGCCTGCCTTATCGCATCGTCGTAGGGCTGTCGGGCGTTCCGAAGGAACTCCCTGTCGAAGAACTCTAGAAAGGACTCGGCGATCACCTCAGGTTGAAGCGCGAGGCCTTCGAGGAAGTACACGCGGTCTCGGCCCTCCACGAGGTCATCCTGAGCGTACGCGTACTGGTCCCCGAGCGCGGTGCATCCAAAGCAGTAGAAGCGTCGGACTCGTGGCGGCCACGCGAATTTCCAGGCTTCCAGATCATTCCAGCGCTTCAGGCCAATGGGCGACCCCGGGGCGGACCCGAAGAGACGGAAGTACCCTCCGAAGGCTGTCACGCCACCCGACATCAGTAGGAGCTCTACGTGAGAAGTCGGCAGCCAGACCCCGAGATCCTCCGTTGAGCGCGTGCTCTCTGGCGCTATCTCGATCTGGAGCAATGGACTTCGAAAACGTGTCATCACTATCGACGCCGTTTACGGCGCCTTGCCGTCAATCGTGAAGTGGTCGACAAGTTGACCCACCTTGCAGCCGAGCACCCCACCGCAGACATCATTCGAGACACCGGGCATGTCCTGCCATCCTGCCGGCGGGTTCGGTTGGCCAGAGACCGCGGTGTCAGGGACGTGCCCCGCCTTCCACTTGTAAGGGGTCCCGGCACGTGCTGCCCTGAGCCGTTCGGCGCGTGCGGAGGCGTTCGCACTCCGCCTGAGGGGCCCCTTCGTGCCAGTGATTCTCTGCGGGCCGTTCTCCGCTAGCCACGCATTGGTGCGCGAAGCGTACTCGCGCATCGCAGCGACCTCCTCGGGGGTACGTCCCGCGGTAGGAAGGTCGATCGGGTGCTGGAGTCTTGGCCCACCGGAGAACGGCTGCTCTCCCATTCGGAGGGCGTCATCTGCGAACTCACCTCCCGCCGCCGCGTCGACCTGACGCCTCACCGGCGCTGATCCGATCGCCTCCTTCGCGAGTTGGCGTTCCGCGACGGTAGCAGCGACCTTTCGCCCAGCAGCAGTCACGGCCCGATCGACTCCGAGCCCGAGCATTCCGGAGGTCCACAGCTCCGTCGCCTCGTCCTCCAGCTGTCTGCTATCTCGCGAAACCTGCCGAACGAAGAACTCGCGTCCCGCCTGGCCACCCGGCATCACGCCGTTGTCGGCCATCAGCTTGCCGGCCTCCAGCTCGTTCATCCCACCGCGCTTCGTCAGCAGGGCGTAGAACTGATCCGGATGCTCGGCAGCCCAGTCCCATGAGAAGTGCTCGATCGGGGTATCGAGCAGCTCCTCGCTGGCGATCATCACGCCCTTCTTCGTGGCGGAGACCGCCAGCCCCCACGGGTCATATCGGCTATCCGACGCGACTTCTCGACAAGAGAAGCCGCAAGCCCGACGCGACCAGAGGCTTAGCGAGGGCGATGCCCCGCCGCGGAAGGGCGGGAGAAGCTCGAAACCCCTGACGCGAGTTTCTGGATAACTCGACGGCGGACCACGAAGAGGAGTAGGGCCGAGTAGGTCGAGAGGCCCAAGTCCAAAGCGGTCTTCGTGCTCGACCTCGCTTTCGATGAGGACGACGCCGCCGAGGTTGAAGCGCGGCGTCTCGACGAGCTCGGCGTCCGCGACGATGCTCTCGAGCGGCCCGGTCGGCGCGCGCGAAGCGAGCAGGCCGGACGCGTCGGTCTTCGCGAGGACGGAGGCGGCGGGTGGGTTCGACTCCCACACGCTCGTGCGCGAGGCCTCGGCTCGCGGCGCCATCAGCGCCGCCAGGGCCAGGAGCACGAAGGGCCGCGTGATCCTCACGCGGCCCATTTTGCGGCTAAAGAGAGGAAGCCCTCAGTTCGCGCGTTCCGGAGCCTTCGGCTGCGGCAGGAGCAGCGCGGCCGGGTGCGTCGCGGTGTGGACCTGCTTGAGCTTCGTGATCGCCACGTGCGTGTAGATCTCGGTCGTCGTCAGCTTTACGTGGCCAAGGATGGCCTGGATCATCCGCACGTCGGCGCCGTTCTCGAGCATCAGCGTCGCCATCGCGTGCCGGAAGAGGTGACACGAGCCGGTCCGCGCGACACCCGACGCCTTCACGTACCGGCTGACGTAGAGGCTGAGCGTCTTCGGTGCGATCGGCTCCCCCTCGGCCGCCAGGAAGAGGAAGCCGTGGTCCGGCTCGATCACGAAGTCGGGACGGGCCTCGCGGACGTACTTCGCGATCCAGGCCCCGGCCCGCTCTCCGACAGGGACGACTCGATCCCGCCGGCCCTTGCCCTGCCGCACCGTGATCGTCCCGCGCTCCGTGTCGACGTCGTGGATCTTCAGTCCCGACAGCTCCGTCCTCCGGATCCCCGTCGAGTAGAAGGTCTCGAGAATCGCCCGGTCACGGAGGCCCTGGGGCTTTCGGATGTCGGGTTGAGCCAGGATCGCCTCGGCCTCCGTGGCCGTCAGGACGTGCCTCGGCAGCCTCTTCTCCACCTTCGGCAGCTCGAGCTCGGAGGCGGGGTTGGAGAGGAGGTGGTTCTCGCGGGCGAGCCACTTGAAGTACTGCTTGATGAAGCTCAAGCGGTGGTGCTGCGTCGAGAGGGTCAGCGGGCTGCCGTCGGGCTTCTCCGTGTAGAAGAGCGTCCTCTGGTAGCGCTCGATCATCGGCTTCGTGACGTCCCGAGGCTTCATCACGTCGCGCTCCTGGCACCAGACGGCGAAGTCCGCGACGGACCACTCGGCCGATAGGACCGTCCTCGGCGAGTAGCCCCTCACCTTCATGTGCTCGAGATGGGCCTTGAGGAGGACGACGAAGCCGCGCGGATCGGTCGTGTCGCGGAAGGCGAAGACCCGCTTCCTCCGGGCCGCCGCGCGCCGTCGGGCCGGGCTCGTCACGGCCGTGCTCCTACAGGCTCCCGGCCGCCCGCTTCATCACGAGCCTCGGGTACGACGCGACGGAGGCCGGGCTCCCGAGTGGCGCGGAGAGGACCTCCGCGGCGACGAGTTCGCCGAAAGCGTTATGGGGAGCGGCTTCGGAGCCGTTCCGGCCGGCCGCGAGCGGGCCGCGGTCGGCCCGCAAGAGGGGCGCGAAACCACCCGCGAGGGTCTCTTCTTCGTCCGCGGAGGTCGTCTCCTCCCCCGCGGAGGTGACCGTCGTACCTGCACCGATGAGGCCCGGGAGGAAGGGACGGCCGTCCTTGCCCTCGCCGGCGTAGAGCAGCTCGTAGACGAAGCTCTGTCCCCGCCCGCCCCGGTGGACGAGGACGTACTCGAGAGAGACGAGCCTTTGCATGTGCCGCCAGAGCTGGTCGTGGCTCCAGCCGGTGAAAGCCCGCACGTCGCGGAGGGTGAAGCGATGGTCGGCGCGGCCGAGGCCCTGCCTCGTGCACGCGGCCGTGACTATGTCGTCCAGGTGCAGCAGGAGCCGCCGCGTCTGCGGCGGCAGCTCGTCGAGGCTCCGGCCGAGGACCTCTCCGGCGAGGCGGTTGGCGAGGGCGATGTCCTCCGGCGTCACCTCGACCCACTCCTTCGTCTGGCCGCGGCGCGTCTCGCTCTGGACGGGCCTCTGGTGCTGGAAGAGGAGGGCGATGGCGTCGATGAGGGCGAGGTACTTGGCGTGATCGCGCCGGGTCCGCGTCTTCTCGTCGAGGAAGGTCAGCTCGTGGGCGTAGGGGTTGATGACGTGGAGGGGCCGGAGAAGCCTCTGGGCGTTCTTCTGCCGCCGCTTGACGTCCTCGCGCTCCTCCTCGGCCCAGAGGGCCGAGAGGCTCCGGCTCTGACGCTGCCTCTGGTGGATGCGCCTCGTCTGCTCGCGGCTCTCGTCGACGGTGAGGACGAGGCATCGGTTGAGGAGCTCTTCGTCGATCTCGATGGCCGTCGTCGTCAGGAAGATCATCACCGGCCCTTCGACGCGGTACTCCTGCGTGACGAGCCTTCCCGTCTGCGGGTCCTTGCCGGTGGAGGCGATGGAGAGCTCGCCTTCGGACTGGAGGAGCTTCAGGGCGTAGCCGGCCTTCTCCGCGCCTTCCTCCTCGGCAATGGCGAGGATCTTGTGCCGGAGGCTCTTGCCCTCGCCGAAGTAGAAGAGTGACTGTCCCGTCAGGGCCGAGTACTTCTCGCGCTCCTCCTCCGGGACGAAGCCGAGGACGGCCTCCATGAGGGCCGACTTCCCCGCCGCAGAGCTCGACTGGACGATGACGGCGAGCGGCTTGTCGAGCTTTCTCGAGACGGCCGCGAGGTAGGCCGTGAGCTTGTTGGTGTCCTCGCCGACGAGGCCGCCGGTCTCGAAGTCTTCGAGGATGCGGGCGAGGAGGTTGGGGTCGCGCAGGAAGGCGAGGGCTTCAGCCGTTTCGTCTTCACTGAGGAGGACGGCCTTCTCCTTCGGCTCGAGCGTCTTCCTGATGCTCTCCTGCTGAAGGTCCTCCGCCTTCCGGAGGAGCTGGCCGAGGTCGCGCTTGATGGTCTCCTCGACGAGACCCAGCTCGTGCGCCGCCTGTTTCTCGAAGGCTGCACGCTGGCGGGCCGAGTAGAGGTCGAGGGTGTCGACGAAGAAGCCGGAGAGCGGCGACGGCGGCGCGAAGAGGGCCTCGGCCTCGGGGCCCTCGCGGGTGACGAGGACGTTGAGCTTCAGGACGCCCCAGGCGAGGTTCTTCTTCAAGCCGCGCAGGCGGTAGCGGCGGTCGCCGAGGGGGACGAGGACCTCGTCGAGGTCCGGGGTCGTCGTCGAGGCCTCGCCGTGAGGCTTCTCTTCTTTAGCTGCTAAAGGGGCCGGCTGCTCGGACGTGCGTACGGCGGGGACGGGTGCGGGCAACGAGGTGACAGGCGCAGCCGCCTCTGCCGGCGTGGGCGCCGCGACAGCGGCGCTCGTCGCCGTCGTGACGCTCTCCGGCCGCTTGCCGTTCCCCATCCACGCCGCGGTCCTGAGGAGCAGCCCGAGGGCCTTCCCCGCCGGCTGGACCTTGAGGGCGTACTCGTTGGCGTCCATCCCCTTCGGAAACTGGACGCGCGAGCAGCCGATCCCTTCGGCCGTCAGCTTCTTCGCGAGGCTCTCGGCCGCTCTGTCGCCCGCCTCGTCGCGGTCGTAGGCGATGAGGACGTGCTCGGTGCCGTAGGCCTTGAAGGCCGCGAGGTGGTCGTGCGTGAAGCCCTCGACACCGTACGCGGCAGTGACGTTGCGAAAGCCGGCGCACCAGAAGGTGAGGGCGTCGATCAGTGCCTCGCAGAGGATGACCTCCTTCGAGGAGACGAGGGCCTCGACGTTGAAGACGCCGCGGTGAGGACCGGGGAGGTAGAGGTGGAGCGGCGTACCCGCGCGGAGCTGGTGAGCCGGCGTGATCTTCCGGCCGTAGGCGCCGAGGACCTCGCCTCCCTCGCCGAGGATCGGGACGACGAGCGAGCCGTTGAGGTGCTCGTGGCCGCTGTCACGAAGGACGCCCAGCTTCTGGAGCCTCGTCCGAATCTCCTGGCCGACCTTCCTGTTCATGGCGGGGAGGCGGTAGCCGAGAGTGCGGTTGGCGTAGCCGAGCCGGAAACGGTCGACGAGCTCGGAATGCACGAGGCCCCGCTTCTCGAGATAGCCGAGGGCCTCGGGGCTCTCCTTCAGCGTCTGGTGGTAGTAGCCGACCACCTGGCCGAGCAGCTCGCGGTCGTCGGCGTCGAGGTCGACGGGAGGCGCGAGCTTGGGGACCGTGGAGCGCTCGGGCGGGCCGTCGAGCGAGGGCGTCGTCGGGAAGTGCTCGGCACGGAGGATCTCGACGGCGTGCCGGAAGCTCACGCCCTCGGCCTTCATCACCCAGTCGATCGGCGAGCCGCCCGTCTGGCATTCGCCGAGGCAGTGCCAGAGGTTCTTTCCCGGCGTGACGATGAGGGAGGGCTCACGGTCGTCGTGAAACGGACATCGACCGATCAGGTCTGCCCCGTGCCGCCTCAGCTCGACGCCCCGCGACTCGGCGAGGCGCTCGAGAGGGACCTCGGTCCGGATCCTGTTCAAGAGGTCTTCGG
>JADHEF010001009.1_pt1 | contig 21133 bp, 21 predicted proteins | sample 8952391 | NCBI WGS metagenome assembly JADHEF01 (sample SAMN16124439, study PRJNA663245) | bioreactor sludge metagenome | isolation source: sludge (nitrite) | place: India:Bengaluru | collected 2019-02-28
TGAGCAGCGGGCCGTGGGCGATGGCGGCGATCTTCGTGGCGTAGCCCGGTTGGGTGGCGTAGCCGGCCTTCTGCAAGGCGTAGGCGAACTCGCGCACGTCGCCGCCGGCGGCCAATGCCTGCTGGTAGCGCGGGTTGTTCTTCAGCATCCGCACGTAATCGGCAAAGCTTTCCTTGGCCGACGAATAGGCGCGGAAGTCGGCCTTTTCGGTGCCGGCCACGCCGTTGCGGTACTCCTGCGTGCTGCGGCGCACGCTGTCCCCGCTCCAGCCGGTGGACTTGATGCCGAACAGGTTGTGGGCGCTGCTGCCGTCGTTGCGGCGCATGACCTTCTTGCCCCAGCCGGTTTCGAGCGCGGCCTGGGCGACCAGCGCGCGCGGATCGACACCGAGCTCGCTGGCCGCGCTCTGCGCGTGCTGCCAGATCGCCGAGACGAAACTTTCGGGTGAGTGCTTGCCGCCGGCCGGCATGGTGATGGCGTTGCTGCCCGAGTCGTTGCCGTCGCCGCCGCTCTTGCGCCCCATCAGCACGCCGATCAGGCGGTCCAGCGGCGAGCCGTCGGCATCGTCGCCATTGCCGCCGTCCGAAGGCGGCGAGAGCGTGTCCATCAGGCTCGGCAGGACGCTGCTCCTGGAGGTCGTCGCGCTGCCCGTGCCGCGGCCGGCGATGGCGTCGAGCATCTGTTCGCCGGCCTGCGTCGAGGGCAGCAGCTTGCGATACTGCGCCAGTGCCTGCGACGAGGTGGCAGTGGCTTGGCCCGCATCGGTCTTCGCGGCCGCGCTGCCGCCAAGTTGGCGCTCGATCATCGGGGCCAGACCGAGGCCGCGGCCTTCGGTCAGCTTCTTGGCGATCTGCTGGTCGTACATCTCGCGGAACAGCTGGTTTTCGCCGGGGAACAGCGAGTCGCCCGGACTGGCATCGCGCATCGACTTGACCAGCATCTGCGCGAACTGGCCTTCGAACTGCTTGGCCACATCCTTGATGCGCGCGCTGTCGCGGGCCTGGGTACGGGCCAGATCGGCGGCGGTGCCGGGCAGCGGCAGGGAGGGCTGGACGAGATTCATCAGATGACCTCCAGTTCCGCGCGCAGCGCGCCGGCCTGCTTGAGCGCTTCGAGGATGGCGATCAGGTCGCCGGGGGCGGCACCGACCGCGTTGACCGAGCGCACGATCTCGTCCAGCGTGCCGCCGCCTGCGAACTTGAACATGCGGCTGCCTTCGTTGGAGACGTTGATCGTGGACTGCGGCGTGGCCACCGTGCGCCCGCTGCCGAAGGCGTTGGGCTGACTGACTTGGGTGTTCTCGGAAATCGTCACCGTCAGCGAGCCGTGGGCCACGGCGGCCGGCAGCACGTGCACGTTGCCGCCGATCACCACGGTGCCGGTGCGGGCATTGACCACGACCTTGGCCGGGCCGGTGCCCGGGGTCAGTTCGAGGTTTTCGACCGCGGCCAGGAAGTTGACCCGCGCACCCGGTTCGACCGGGGCCTTGACCACCACCGTGCCGCCGTCCTGCGCATAGGCGCTGCCGGCGCCGAAGGTGCCTTGCAGGGCCGACACCATGCGTGCGGCCGTGGTGAAGTCGGTGGTGTTGAGGTTGAGCGTGATCGTGTCGCCGCCGGCCGAGAGGCTGTCGGGCAGGGCACGTTCGACGCTGCCGCCGTTGGGGATGCGGCCGGAGCTGGGCACGTTGACCGACACCCGCGAACCGTCCTTGCCCTGCGCGCCGAAGCCGCCGACGATCAGGTTGCCTTGGGCGATCGCGTACACCTGTCCGTCGGCGCCCTTGAGCGGCGCCATCAGCAGGGCACCGCCGCGCAGCGAGGTGGCGTTGCCGAGCGAGGAGACGGTCACGTCGATCTGCTGGCCGGGTTTGGCGAAGGGCGGCAGTTCGGCCTGGATCGCCACTGCGGCCACGTTCTTCAGCTGCGGGTTGACGTTGGAGGGCACTGCCACGCCGAGTTCGGCCAGCATGTTCTTGACGCTCTGCACGGTGAAGGGCGCTTGGCTGGTGCGGTCGCCGGTGCCGTCCAGGCCCACCACCAGGCCGTAGCCCACCAGCGGATTGCTGCGCACGCCGCCGACCTGGGCGATGTCCTTGATCCGTTCGGCGAAGGCCGGCGAGGACGACAGCGCCAGCAGGGCCGCGCAGGCGGCGAGGGCGAGACGGTGGCGGCGGTAGGAGCGGTGCATGGCCGGCCTCAGTTCGGGAAGATCGGGGAGTTGAAGAAGCGGCCCAGCCAGCCCATCGCGTTGGACTTGGCGATCGGGCCGCGGCCGCCGTAGACGATGCGGGCATCGGCGACGCGGCTGGACGAAACGGAGTTGTCCGTGGCGATGTCCAGCGGGCGGATCACGCCCTGGATCTGCACCAGCTCGTCGCCCTGGTTCAGGCGCATGTTCTTCTCGCCCTGCACGACCAGATTGCCGTTGGGCAGGCGCTGCACCACGGTGACGGTGAGACTGCCCTGCAACTTGTTGCTCTGCGCGCTGTTGCCCTTGCCGCTGAAGCTGCGGTCGCCGCTCATGTCGGTGCTGAGCAGGTCGCGGCCGTTGAGGGTGACCGGCCCGCCGAGCACGGCGCCGGCGGACAGCGCGGTCTTGCTGCTCTTGTCGATGCCGGTGGTGGCGCTGGTGGTGGCGGTGGTGCTTTCCACCAGGTTGATGGTCAGCAGGTCGCCGACGTCGCGGGCACGGTGGTCGCCGTAGAGGTTCAGCGACGGGCCGCTGCGGTAGATCGCGCCGGGCGTGGCCTGCCCGACCTCCGCCATGGCCGGCTGCACCGGCGCCATCGGCGCGTAGGGGCGCACGTCGCCGTAGCTGGCCAGCATGCAGCCGTTGCCTGCGAGCAGGGTCGCGGCGAGCAGGGCGGCGGTCGGGAGAGAGGGTTTCATTGCAGGCCTCAGACGTTGTTGTTCAGATAGCCGAGCATCGAGTCGGTGGTGGAGATGGCCTTGGCGTTCATCTCGTAGGCGCGCTGGGTCTCGATCATGCTGACTAGCTCTTCGACGGTGTTGACGTTGGAGCTTTCCAGCGAGCCCTGCTCGATGCTGCCGAGCCCGCCCTGGGCCGGGTTGCCGGCCTGTGCCGGGCCGGACGCCGTGGTTTCGACGTAGAGGTTCTCGCCCTTGGCCTGCAGGCCCGAAGGGTTGATGAAGTCGGTCAGGGTCAGCGCGCCGACCTGCACGTTCTGGGCCTGGTCGGCCATCTTCACGCTGACGGTGCCGTCGGTACCGATGGTGACCGACTGCGCGCCTTCGGGGATCTGGATGCCGGGCTGCACCTGGTAGCCGCTGTTGGTGACCAGCTCGCCCTGATCGTTGATCTGGAAACTGCCGTCGCGGGTGTAGGCGGAGGTGCCATCGGGCATCAGCACTTCGAAGAAGCCGCGGCCGTTGACCATCACGTCCAGCGAACGCCCCGTCTGCTGCACGTTGCCCTGCTGGAAATCCTTCGAGGTGGACACGATGCGCACGCCGGTGCCGAGCTGCAGGCCGCTGGGCAGGGTGGTCTGCTGCGAGGTGGAGCCGCCCGGCTGGCGGACCTGCTGGTACAGCAGGTCCTCGAAGCTGGCGCGGTCGCGCTTGAAGCCCGTGGTGTTGGTGTTGGCGAGGTTGTTGGCGATCACCGACATGCGCGTCTGCTGCGCATCCAGTCCGGTTTTCGCGACCCACAGGGCCTGGTTCATCGGTGACTCCTCGGTAGTGTCTGATCGGCGGGGCATCGAGCCGTCCTGCCGGGAAACTGGCGGGTGCGGCCCGCGTCATGACTCATGCAAGGTCCATGCAAGAACCTAGCCATTTAGCCGCAGCAAGCCGTTGGCGCTCTGCGCGTCCTCGTCGCCGGTCTTGATCACCTTCACCTGCATCTCGTACTGGCGTTGCAGCTGGATCATCTGCACCAGCGTGTCCGGCGCGCTGACGTTGCTGCCTTCCAGTGCGCCGGTAGTCAACACGTTGCCGGCCGAAGGCGGCGGCGCCAGGTTCGGATCGGTGGTGCGCATCAGCCCGTCGCTGCCGCGGGCGATCTGGCTGCGGTCGAGCTGGACCACGCGCATGCGTCCGAGCACCACCATCGTCGAGGCCGCTTCGCCTTGCGGCACGATCGAGATCGTGCCGTCGCTGCCGATGTCCACCGACTGGTACGGCGGCACCGCGATCGGTACCTGGTTGTCGTCCAGCACCGGCCGGCCGCCGGCGGTGACCAGCTGGCCGTTGGGCGTGATGGTCAATTCGCCGCCGCGCGTGTAGGCCGGCTTGCCGTCGCTGCCCTGTACCGCCAGCCAGTTGCCGTCGGTCAGCGCCACGTCGGTGTTGCGGCCGGTGACGCGCTGCATGCCGACACTGGCGTTGAAGCCCGGGTCCATCAGCGTGGCGTCGATGCGCGAGGCAAAGCCCGCGCCCTGCACCTTGTATTGCCGGGTGCCGGCCAGTGCGGCCTTGAAACCGCTGGTGTCGACGTTGGCCAGATTGTTGGCCACCACGCCCTGCGCCTGCAGCGAGGCGCGGGCGCCGGTCATGGCGACATAGAGGGCCTTGTCCATGGGTCAGCTCCGGTGCGCGCCAGGGTCAGCGGATGTTGATGACGGTCTGGGTGACCTGGTCTTCTGTGGACAACATCTGCGAGTTGGCCTGGAAGTTGCGTTGCGCGGTGATCATGTTCACCAGCTGCTCGGTCAGGTTGACCGTGGACGATTCCAGCGCCTCGGACTGGATAGAGCCGAAGTCCGACGTGCCCGGTGCGCCGGTGCGCGGCTGGCCGGACGCGCCGGTCTCGGCCCACAGGTTGTTGCCGACGGCCGACAGGCCCTGCATGTTGGTGAAGTTGGTCAGCGAGACCTGGCCCAGCGCCTTGTCCTGGCCGTTGGAGTACTTGGCATAGACGATGCCGTCGCCGTCGACGGTGAATTCGTTGAGCTTGCCGCTGGCGTAGCCATCCTGGCGCAGGTCGTTGACCGCGAACTTCTCGCCGTACTGGGTGGTGCCGGTCAGGTTCAGCGACATCGACAGCACGCCGGCACCGGTGGACGGGGTGAACGGGTTGAGCGCCACGGTGGCCGGCGCGGCCGGCGTGGTCAGCGCGCCGTTGTTGTCGAAGCCCAGCGCGGAGGTGGTGGCCGCGGCGGTGTCGCCGTCGACGATGGTGTGCACGTCCCAGCTGTTGGTGCCGGTGTTGACGTAGTAGAAGCGCACTTCGTGGGCGACGCCCAGCGAGTCGTAGGCCGTGGTCGCGGTGGTCTGGTTGTAGCTGTTGGTGTCGGTCGGGTCGAAGGTGGCCACGATCGGCGCGGTGGAATTGGCCGGCAGCGAGACGCCGAGGTTCAGCGTGGACGTGGCCTTGGGCGCGGCATCGCTGGTCAGCAGCTGCAGGTCGGTCAGCGAGCCGGTATTGAAGCCACTGCCGTCGGCCAGTGGCGGGAATACCTGCAGCTTGTAGCCGTCCGGGGTGGTCACGTAACCGTTGCTGTCGCGCTGGAAGTTGCCGGCGCGGGTGTAGTAGTTGGTGCCGTCGGTGCCCTGCACGGTGAAGAAGCCGTTCTTGCTGATCGCAAGATCCAGGTAGTTGCCGGTCGGGGTGATGTCGCCCTGGGTGAACTGCTGGGAGATCGTGCTCACGCGCACGCCCGAGCCGATGCTGTTGGTGCCGGCATTGGTGATCAACTCGGCGAACTCGGCGCGCGACTGCTTGAAGCCGGTGGTGGCGACGTTGGCGATGTTGTTGGAGGTGACATTGAGGTCGGCGTTGGCCGCTTTCATGCCGGACAGTGCAGTGGTGAAGGCCATGAGGGTTTCCTTGCGTCTGTGCTGATGTGGGCGGTCGGTCAGGACTTGGTGCCGCCGATGCGGATCACGTTGTCGATCGGGGTGCTGCCGAGGTTGGCGAGATTCACGTACAGCCCGCTGCTGCCGACGGTGACGCTGTCCACCGTGGCGTTGACGTAGGTGTTCAGCGAGGTGCTGGCGCCTGCGGCGGTGAGGTGGGTGGCGGTGGCCTTGTAGGTGCCGGCCGGGAGAGCGTTGCCGGAGGCGTCCTTGCCGTCCCAGGAGAACGGCACCTCGCCGTTGCCGGTGGCGGTCAGGCTCAGCTTGCGCACGGTCTCGCCGCTGTCGTTCTTGATTTCGACGGTGATGTCGCCAGCCGAAGGCGCGATCACCACGCCGTCGGTGGTGCTGCCGTCCGGGGAAATGGCCAGCGACGTGGATGGCACCAGCACCTGATGGCCGACCAGTTCGGCGCCCTTGAGCATCTGGTCGTTGGTCAGCGAGCTGGACAGGGTGGAGAAGTTGGTGTTCAGCGTTTCGATGCCCTGCACGGTGGAAAACTGGGCCAGCTGGCCGAGGAACGCGCTGTTGTCCATCGGCTTGAGCGGGTCCTGGTTCTTCAGCTGCTCGGTCATCAGCTTCAGGAAGTCGGCCTGGCCCAGGCTCGATGTGGACGACGTCGTGGTCGTGCCGCTGGTGGAGGTGCCGTCGCTGCCCGTGGACGACGCGCTGGCGCCGCTGTAGGTGGTATTGGTGATGGTGCTCATCGCGGAAATCCTGTTGAGTGAGAAGGGCGCGATCAGCGGCCCATCGTCAGCGTCGCCAGCGCGAGGTCCTTGGCGGTGTTCAGCATTTCCACGCCGGCCTGGTAATTGCGGGAAGCGGAAATCAGGTTGACCATCTGTGCCACCGGGTCGACGTCCGGCGCGTAGACGTAGCCGTCGGCATCGGCGAGCGGGTGGCCGGGTTCGTAGCGCTTGATCGGGGCGGCGTTGGTCTGCTCGATCTGCTTGACCTGCACGCCGGTCAGCGAACCGTCGGCGGAAGCCGGCACGGCCTTGAACACCGGCTCGATCGGCTTGTAGACCGCATCCGGGGACGAGGCGATCGAATCGGCGTTGGCCAGATTGCTGGCGATGGTGTTGAGCCGGACAGACTGGGCCTGCAGGGCCGAACCGGCCACGTCGAAGATGGGCAGGTTGCTCATGGCTTACTCTCCGGTGATCGCCGTCATCAGCGTGCGGGTCTTGGATTCGACGAAGCTCAGCGAGGCGCGGTACTCCAGCGCGGCGCGGCCGTAGGCGGCGCGCTCGATGTCCGGGTCGACGGTGTTGCCGTCCAGGCTGGGCTGCAGCGGGGTACGCTCGAACAACTGCGGCTGCAGGTTCAGCCCGTTCATGTGCCGGGCATCGGTGGTCTGCAGCGGCGCGGCGGTGCCGGCGGCCTGGCGCAGGACATCGTCGAAAGCGATGTCCCGGGCCTTGTAGTTGGGGGTGTCGGCATTGGCCAGGTTGCTGGCGATCAGCTTCATCCGCTGGTCGCGCAAGGGCATTGCCACGGCGGAGACGCCGAAGTACGAGGTCAGGGGATTGGACATGGAACTCTCCGCAGGGGGCTCGCCGGAGAAAAGGCAAGCCCCGTGCCAATCACGGAGAGTCGGTTGTCTGGCGCCGGGCGCCACCGGCCGGGCTCATGTTTGCGACACAACGCAAAAGGCCCCGTTCCGCGATGGCGGAAACGGGGCCCGGAGCAGGGTGCCGAAGGCGGGGCGAGGCGGCTTTCAGGCCGCCATGGCTTCTTCCACGAAGGCCTTGAGCCGGCGCATCACGTGCTCGGCCAGTTCGTTGGCGCTGTATTTGGGCACGAAATCGTTGGCGCCCACGCGTTCGACCATGGCGTGGTTGAACACGCCCGACAAGGAGGTGTGCAACAGCACGAACAACCCGGCCAGGCCGGGATTGCGGCGGATTTCCGACGTCAGCGTGTAGCCGTCCATCGAGGGCATCTCGATGTCGGAGATGATCATGGCGTAGTAATCGGCCGGGTTGACGCCCGTTGCCAGCAGCTGCTGCAGGTGCTCCAGCGCCTGCCGGCCATCGGACAGCAGGGTCACTTCAACGCCGAAGCGGTCCAGCACGCTGCGGATCTGCTGCCGGGCAACGCGCGAGTCGTCCACCACCAGCACGTGCAGCGGCGGGGCCCATTCGGGCAGCATCAGATCCGGGGTGAGATCGACCTCGGTGCGCGGCGGGGCGATCTCGGCCAGCACACTTTCCACGTCGATCACCTGGATCAGCTCGTCGTGGAAGCGGGTGATGGCGGTCAGATAGCTGCTGCCGGCCGAATCCGGTTCCGGCGGCGGCAGCACGTCTTCCACCGCGATGTTGACGATGCGCTCCACCCCGCTGACCAGGAAGCCCTGGATCGAGCGGTTGAACTCGGTGACCACCAGATAACCGGTGCCGTCGTCGGCATCGTGTTCTGGGTGGTGGATGCACTGGCCCAGGTCCAGCACCGGCACCGAACGGCCGCGCACGTCGGCCACGCCGGCAAACTGCGGCGGCATGTCCGGCAGCTGGAACAGCGACGGGCGGGACAGCACTTCCTGCACCTTGAACACGTTGACGCCAAAAAGCTGGCGCCCGCCCAGCCTGAACAGGAGCAGGGCAAGCCGGTTGTGGCCGGCCAGGCGGGTGCGCTGATCGATGCGGTCCAGCAGATCTTCCTTCATGCCAGCCGTATCGGCCCGACGCACGGCAACTTGAGCCGCCGCCGCCGGCATCCGGCCATGCCGTCAGGCACGCGGCTTGCATCGGCAGGCAGGGGCGGGACCTTGCCCGCGAAATTTCCGCCCACCGACCTCCGGAGCCCGGCACGCATGCCCAAACGCCTGACATCGTCCTTGATCGGCATCGCCATGCTGGTCTCGACCGCCGTTTGCGCGGCGGCCGAATTCCAGCCGTTGGCCGCGATCCGCCATGCGGCGCTGGGCGCGCTGGCACCGGATGCGGATGCCGAGGCGGCGCTGGACCCGGCCCTGCGCATGCCGTCGTGCACGGCACCGCTGCTGGCCCGGCCCAACGGCGCGGCCAGCGTCGAGGTGTCGTGTCCGGCGCCGGCATGGCGGATCTTCGTCCCGATCCGCCTGCATAGCAGCCAGAACGTGCTGGTGCTCAAGCGCAACATCGGCTCCGGCGAGGCCGTCGGGGCGGCGGACTTCACCGTGCAGTCGCGCGATGCGGCCCGGCGGGTGGCCGGCGTGATCGCCGATCCGGCACGGGCGGTCGGCCGCGTCGCGCGGCGGCCGTTGCTGGCCGGCAGCGTGCTATCGTCAGCCGACGTGGCATCGGCCGTGCGCATCCGCAACGGCGACAATGTCGAACTCGTCAGCCGCAGCGGCGGCATCGAAGTCCGGGTGGCCGGGCGCGCCCTCGGGGCTGCCGGCGAGAACGAACGCCTGAATGTCGAAAACCTCTCGTCCCGCAAGATCGTGCAGGGCGTGGTGGATGCCAGCGGCGTGGTCCTGGTCAACCGCTGAAGAAAAAACGTGACGGATTTCCTAAAGTTTCAGCTTGCCCCCGCCGATATGGTCCACGAACCCGTACAGGTATGACGAACATGAGCCAGAAAATCGAAGGTGGATTGCCGGCTGCCAGCCTTGCCTCCACCGTTGCCGTCGGCGCCCGGAGCGCGACGGCCGGTACCGGTCCGGCCAAGCCCGTGGATGCCGTCGCCGCCGGCGACAGCCTGCGCCTGACTGGCGAGGCGACCACGCTGCAGGCGGTTTCGCGCGAGTTTTCGGCAACCCAGCCGGTCGACCAGTCCAAGGTGCAGTCGATCCGCGAAGCCCTTGCCGCCGGTACCTACAAAGTCGACGCCAAGGCCATCGCCGGCGCCATGATCGACTTCGAGAAGGGGCTGGGCGCATGAATGGCCCCGACGTCTGGCTCGACAGGCTGGACGCCGCCCTCGCCGAGGAACGCCGTGCCCTGATCGAGCACGACGTCGAGGCGTTGGTCCGCAGCACCCGCGACAAGCTCGATGCGCTGCGCCAGTTGGAAGCCGAGCCGCCGGCCGCCGAATTCGCCCACCGTCTGCGCACGCTGGCCGAAGCCAACCGTGCCAACGGTGCGCTGCTCGCACGCCGCCGCCGCGAGGTGAACTGGTCGCTGCGCCATCTCGGGCGCGGCGAAGCGGCCCCGGCCTACGATGCGCAGGGGAGCAACACGGTGGTTAAGGCCTCGGTTCCTCTGGCGGTGGTCTGACCCCCGGCGGACGAGGGCACAGCGCCTGTCCGTCCGCTCGACCTGCTTCCCATCCGCAGTGGCAGTGCCGGCAGGCGCTGCCGGAGGGCGCGGCGGGCGTTAAGCTGTCGGCACGTGTCCATAGATTTCGTGCCTCGATGAACGCCGCCGTTGCCATGCCGGATTCCCGTCTTCCCGATCTGCAGTCCTTCATCGACATGATGGACGACGGCCTGTTGCTGTGCGATCCGCAGGGCGTCGTCCTGCAGGCCAATGCGGCCGTGCGCTCGCTGCTGCTGGTGGGCGATGCCGGGCCCGAATGCCTGATCGACCTGCTGCCGGACGAGGCACGGGCTGCCTTGGGTGCCGGCGATGCGTGGGAAGGGGATTTGCCCTTGCCCGACGAGCGCGTCCTGCACGCGCACATCCACCGCCCTCCCGCGGTGGCGCCGGCCGGCCGCTTGCTGGTGTTCCGCGACATCAGCGATGTCCGCGCACGCGAGCGCGAACTGGAACGCTGGCACGCCGAATTGCGTCAGACCACGGTGCGTCTGGCTGGTACCCAGGAGCAACTGCTGCAATCGGAAAAGCTGGCGTCCATCGGCCAGTTGGCTGCCGGCGTTGCCCACGAGATCAACAACCCGATCGGCTACGTGCACTCCAACCTCGGTTCGCTGCAGGAGTATCTCAACAGCCTGTTCGCGATGATCGATGCCTACGATCAGGCATTGCGCTCCGCCGATCCGCGGGCGCATCTGCACGACATCGACGCATTGCGCGAGCAGCACGACATCGACTTCATCAGCCGCGACCTGCCGCAATTGCTGGCCGAATCGCGGCAGGGCATCGAGCGGGTGACGCGCATCGTCCGCGACCTGAAGGATTTCTCGTACTACGGCCGCGGCGATGCCTGGAAGCGGGCCGACCTCCATGCGGGTCTGGATTCGACCCTGAACATCATCTGGAACGAGCTCAAGTACAAGGCAAAGCTGGAAAAGCACTACGGCAAGCTGCCGCTGGTGGAGTGCCTGCCTTCCGAAATCAACCAGGTTTTCATGAACATGCTGCTCAATGCCGGCCATGCGATCGGCGAGCAGGGCACCATCACCCTGAGCACGGGCGCGGGCGACGGCGAGGCGTGGGTGGAGATCGCCGATACCGGCAACGGCATTGCGCCGGAGCTGCTGCAGAAGATCTTCGACCCGTTCTTCACCACCAAGCCGGTGGGCAAGGGTACCGGGCTGGGGCTGTCGATTTCCTACGGCATCGTCAACAAGCACCACGGGCGCATCGAGGTGGACAGCGTGGTCGGGCAGGGCACCACGTTCAGGGTCACGCTGCCGGTAAAGCAGCCCGAGGCCGCCGGCGCCTGATGGCCGTCGCTCGGGTGTGGCTCAGCCTGCGGGCGATGCGTTCTGCGCATCGTGGGTGCGGAACGCCTGGCGGATGTGCTCGCGCAACTCGTCGTCGTTCCACGGCTTGGTCAGGAAGCGGTAGATCGCGCCTCGATTGATGGCGTCGGTCACGGTGGCCAGGTCGGTATAGCCGGACAGCACCAGTCGCACCGTGTCCGGGTAGAGCATCTTCACCCGGCCGAGGAATTCGGTGCCGCTCATGTCGGACATGCGCTGGTCGGACAGGATCACCTGCACGTTGTTGGTGGCCAGCAAGTCGAAGGCGTCGCGCACGTTGCCGGCGGCGAGGATGCGGTAACCGTCGCGGCGGAACAGGCGTACCAGCGCGCGCAGCACGTTTTCCTCGTCGTCCAGCAGCAGCAAGGTGCGGTCGGACTGCGCGGTGGCGAAGGATTCCGGGCGGATGTAGCGCCTGCGCAGGATCTGGCCGGCATGCTCGGCGGTGTTGGGCTCGCCGAACAGGTAGCCCTGGAATTCGTCGCATTCGTTGCGGCGCAGGAAGCCGACCTGGGCTTCGGTTTCCACGCCGTTGGCGACGACCTTGATGCCGAGCTGGTGGCTCATCGCGATGATCGCGCGCACGATGGCCGCCTCGCGGTTGCCGGTGGGCGCGCTCATGATGAAGCTGCGGTCGATCTTGAGCTTGTCCACCTGGTAGCGGACCAGCGAGCCCAGGCTGGATTCGCCGGTGCCGAAATTGTCCAGGCACAGCTGCACGCCTTCGCGGCGCAGGCGCGCCAGCGATTCGTAGATCGAGGCGACGTTGTGGGTCAGCGCGCTTTCGTTGATTTCCAGGATGATCGACGGGGTGGGAATGCCGTGGGCCTGGGCGGCGTCGAGCACTTCATCGACGAATTCGGCGCGCAGCAGCTGCAGCGTGGACACGTTGATCGACATGGTGAAATCGTCGAACCCCGCATCGCGCCACGCGCGTGCCTGGGCCAGAGCGTGGCGGATGGCCCAGTTGCCTATCTGCACGATCACGCCCAGCCGCTCGGCCATGCGCATGAACCGTTCCGGCACCAGCATGCCCAGCGTGGGGGAATGCCAGCGCAGCAGGGCCTCCATGCCCATCACCCTGCCGTCGCGGGCACTGACCGCTGGCTGGTAGCGCAGGCGCAGCTCGTCGTTGGCGATGGCGTCGACGATCTGGCGTGCCATGATGCTCTCGCTGCTGGCGCTGACCATCGCCTCCATGCCGTACAGCCGGAACGAGGTGCCGCCGGCATCGCGCACGGCTTGACGCTGGGCGATTTCGGCGAAGTCGAGCAGTTCGGACGCATCCAGCGAATGCTCCGGGCACAGGCTGATGCCGATCTTGGCATTGAGGAACACGGTGTACGGCAGCACGCTCAAGGGCTTGTCGATCTGCTCGCCGAGTTCCTCCATCAGCATTTCCAGCGGTGGCAGGTCGGCGGTGCGCGGTATGGCGACGATGAATTCGTCGCTGCCGTGGCGCCACACGATGCCGCGCCCGTCCAGGTAGTTGCTCAGCCGTTCTCCCAGCAGCACCAGCGCCTCGTCGCCGGCATCGGTGCCCATGTTCTCGTTGATCGAGGCGAAATGGTCGATGTCGATGTGTGCCAGCAGCAGCGGCGTGCCGCCGTTGGCGGCATCGTCCACCAGCATGGCCAGCGACGGTTGGCCGGCACCGAGGCGCGGCACGAAACTGGCGGAGGGGCCGGACAGGGGCTTGGACATCGTGGTCGATCAGTCCGGCGATGCAGCCGATGGCTGGTAGGGCAGTCGAAGTTCCACGGTGGTCCCGGCACCGGGCGCGGTGTGCATTTTCAGGAGCCCGCCCACGCCCTGGGCACGTTCGCGCATGACCACCAGTCCCAACCCGGCGGCCGCGGCCGGCTCGAAGCCGTCGCCGTCGTCCCGCACTCGCAGCTCCAGCCATTGGCCGTCCATGTCGCGCAGGCTTACTTCGACGTGGCCCGCATGAGCGTGCCGCACGACGTTGGTGAGGCATTCCTGGGCGATGCGGAAGCAGGCCTGTTCCACTTCGCGCGCGGGGCGGGCCGGCAGCGGCGTCAGTTGCAGGTCGAGGGCGATGTCCGAAGAGCGCAACAAGCGGCCGGCCTGCCAGCGAATCGAGGCTTCCAGCCCCAGCGCGTCCAGTTGCGGCGGCCGCAACAGGGTGGAGATGTCGCGCAGCTTGACCACGGTGGCATCGGCCAGCGCCACGATTTCGTCCAGCTCCTCGCGTCGCGTCGCCGGGTCTTCGTCGTCCATCGCCGCATGGGCGGACAGCTTCATCGCGGTGATCGCCTGGCCGATGTCGTCGTGCAGGTCGCGCGAGATGGCGCGCCGTTCGTCTTCCTGCAACGAGAACAGCCGGCGGGCCAAGGCCTGCAGTTCGGCGTTGCCTGCGGCGAGCGCATCGCGCATCCGCTCGGCATCGGACAGGTCGCGCACGAACAGCAGGCGATAGACGCGGCCATCGTGGCGCGCCACCTGTTGCACGATCCCCGCACGGAACACGCTGTGGTCGCGCCGGTGCATCAGCGGGGCCGGCGTCAGCAGCAGGGCCTCGCCCTCGGCGGGTGTTTGCCGCAGCCAGTGCACGAAGCGTTCGCGGTCGTCTTCCACGACCAGTGCGGGCAGCGTCACTTCGGTCAGTGGGTCCTCGCCCAGGCCGAACTCGAGCCGGAAAGCCGGGTTGGCGAAGATCGCCCGTTCGCCTTCCAGTACCAGCAGGCCGTCCGGCATCACCTCGACCAGCCTGCGGAAGGGCAGGTCCGGGCCCTCCGTCGGCGCCGTGCGGGTGATGTCCTGCAGGATCCCGCGCACCATCGGCCGTCCGGTGCCGTCCTCGAAGCTGTCGGCGAGGATCAGGAAGCGCCGGGTTTCGCCGGCGGCATCGGTGATGGCGAACTGGTCGTCGACATGCGTGGTCAGGCCGAGCCTGATCAGCGACAGCCGCTGTTCGATGCACTGCAGGTGCGGCGCCGACGACGGGGAGGCGAAAAGCTCGCCCAACGGTCGCCAGCCCGGGGAGTCGGGGGGCTGCCGGCCGATCAGGCGATAGAGTTCGTCCGAGAAATGCCCGTAGCCGGTGGCGGGGTTGAGCTCCCAGTAGCCGATGCCGGCGATGGATTGGGCTTCGCGCAGTCTCCGGCTGGTCTGTTCCAGTTCATGGAGGGCCTGCAGCTCGGCGGTGCGGTCGTGGACGGCCACGAGGCGGGCGGGCTGCTCCGGCGTGTCGGCCGGGCAATCGAACAGGACCACGTCGCGGTAACCGCCCGATCGCGTCCGCAGCCGGTGCATCGATTCGGGAAGCGGGCCGGAGGCCGCGCGGGCGGCAGCCAGGTGTTCGGCCAGACGGGCGCCGTCCTGCTCGGGCCAGAGTGCCGGCAGGCGCAGAGCGAGAAACTCTTCGTGCCGGCTGCCGTGAAAGGCCAGTGCCGCGTCGTTCACCGCCAGGATCTCCAGTGATTCCGGCGCGTAGATCCACATCGGCACGGGGTTGGAGAAGAACAGCGAGCGGTAGCGCTGCTCGGAGGCTTCGAGCAGTTGGTGTGATTCGGTGAGGCGGCGCAGCAGCGGGCGCAGCAGCAGGTAGAGCAGCGCGGCCGTGGCCAGGACGTACAGCAGGCCCTTGAGGGTCTGCAGGCCGGCGAGCCGGTCGGGGTCGCCGGTCAGGGTGGCGATCAGGTTGTCGCTGCCGAGAATCCACAGCGAGCCGGACATCAGGTAGATCAGCGGCACCGCCCATTGGCCATAGGCCATCAGTCGCGACCAGCGGCGCGACGGCGTGGCGGTGGCAAGCGGGGAGCGGGCTGCAGCCGGGTCCATGCACGGTTCGAAGGCGAAGGATGCAGGCATGGTAGCGGCTTCGGGCCCGCGCGGTGCGGTGGTGGGGCCTGCGGGCACGAAAAAACCGCCGTCCGGGGACGGCGGTTTCCGGGTACGGAATTTGCGGTGCTCAGAACAGTTCGACGCTGCCTGCTCCCATGTCGTGCTGGGTCACCGGCTTGTGCGGCGGGCGTTCCCATTCGCCGCGCATTTCCTGCACGCGGCTGCCGAAGCGCTGCAACGTGGCGATCACTTCGCCGTTGACCGCGCCGCCGTTCTTCTGCAGCAGTTCCTGCAGAGCGACGGCCTCGCGGTTGATCGCGGTCAGGCGGTCGAGATGGACGTGCACGCCGCCCAGCGCCTGGGTGGCGATGTCCTCGAACTGCAGGGCCCGTACCGCTTCGGCGACGCTGCCGTCGATGGCCTTGGCGCATTCGGAGATCTCGCGCATGCCTTCACCCAGTGCGGCGTTGATGCCGGCGACGTTGCTGACCATGTTGGCCGCCTCGGCGCGCGCCTCGCGGGAGCGGTCCATGTCGCGCGAGGCCATGTGCGAGACCGTCTCGCGGACCTTGGCGATGGCATCCTTGGAGCTGTGGGCCAGCTTGCGGATCTGCTCGTTGAAGGTGGTGGAGCGCTCGGACAGGTTGCGCACCTCGTCGGCGACCACGGCGAAGCCGCGACCGGCCTCGCCGGCGCGCGCCGCTTCGATGGCGGCGTTCAAGGCCAGCAGGTTGGTCTGGTCGGCAATCGACTTGACGTCTTCCAGCAGGGCGAAGATGCCGTCCAGATGCTGGGCCATTTCGTCGATGTGGTTGACGGTGACGGTGCTCTGGCCGCTGACGTCTTCCAGCGCCTCCACCAGCTGCTCCATCTGCTGGCTGGCATGGCGGGCGAAGCGGGCGAAGTCCACGCCGCCGCCGCCTTCCTCGCCGGTGCGATCGACGATGCGCGACATCGCGGTGCTCTGCTGGCGCGATTTCTTGTTCATCGCGTCGAAGCTGGAACCGAGGTTGGCGACGGCCTGCCGGATCAGGTCGCGGGCGCGTTCGACTTCCGAGCGCGAGCCGTCCACTTCCGAACCGACGAAGTTGCGCAGGTCGCCGAGCAGCTTTTCCTGTTCGCGCAGCACTTTAAGGTGCTCGGGCGAGGGATGGGCGGCGCTGCTCTGGCTGTAGGCCGTCCAGCCGGCGAAACCGAGCCAGCTCAACAGCATTGCGGTGAACACGGCCCAGACGAGGGCGGGCGACCACGCCAATCCGATGGCGAATGCCAGCAGCAAGGTCAGGACGAGGGGGGCGGCAAGGCGGGTGAAGATGCGTGAGTACATGAACGTTCTCGGCGGAGATGCAAGGTGTGTATCGGCGCCTCCCCCCTTGTCTTTAGCCGGAACGCGCGACCTCCGTCACGGAGCGCGTGATTGCCGCCGCGGAAAACGTTCAGCGCAACCAGTCCTCGGTGGCCTGCAGCAGGGCGCGGCGCGAGAACAGGAAATCCCAGAGGCTGCCGCCGAGCTGGCGCCACAGCGCTGCCGAACGCACCGCGGCCAGCAGCAGCGCGCGGATTTCCGCCACCACGCCGGGCTGGCCAAGGTAGTGCGGGTTGCCCTGCACCATGATGCGCGGGCGCAGGTGGCTCAAGGTGTCCGAATACAGGTTGCCGAGCGCGGCCAGCACGTCCGGGTGGCTGGCGCCGAGCGATTCGGCCCGGGCGGACTGCTCGTGCAGGCCGGCGACCACCTTGCGCACCGCGTCGGGCGAGGCGTCGAAGCGGCGTTCCAGCTGGAAGATGGCCATCGCCAGCCGGGCCACGGCATCGTCGCGACGGGTCTTGCGCAGATGGTCGCGCAGCAGGCGCAGGCCTTGAGACAGCTCGGTGACGCTGCCGTACACGGCCTGTGGCGAGGCGGCCTCGATGCGGAACACGCTGTCCACCGCGGTGCGCACGGCGGCGTCTTCGGCCTGGCCGGTTTCGGCGATGCGGCGGACCTGGTGCAGGGCCTGGACCAAGCCGGCCAGCGCCAGCACGCGCTGGGGAAGGGTATCGTTGTCGCTCATGCGGACATTGTACCGGTGCCGCCTTCAATCCCGGCCAGATGCTCCGGCCAGTCGCCGTTCCAGCGGCGCGTCGGTGGAGGCGATGACCGCGCCGCCGAGGCATTCTTCACCGTCGTACAGCACCAGCGACTGCCCCGGCGTGACGGCGCGTTGGGCTTGGGCGAAGCGGACATCGAGCGTGCCGTCGTCGCGCACCTCCACGCGGCAAGGCTCGTCGTGCTGGCGGTAGCGCACCTGCGCGGTGCAGTCGAAAACGCGCGCGGGTGCAGTGCCGGCGATCAATGCGCGGTTTCGGAGCGCAGCCGCGTGGACATCAGCCACGGGCTGGCGGCGTCCTGATCCACGTACAGGATGTTGCCGGGCACATCCTTGCCGACCACGTACCACGGCGCCGCCGCGCGGCCGCGCACGCCGCCGATGGCCAGGCCTTCGCGCTGGCCGAGGGTGAAATAGAACACGCCGGGGTGCTCGCCGATGCGCATGCCTTGCGGGTCGCGCATTTCGCCGGGTTTGGCCGGCAAGTACTGGCCCAGGAAACTGCGGAAATCACGCTCGCCGATGAAGCAGATGCCGGTGGAATCCTTCTTGGCCGCGGTCGGCAGGCCGGCTTCGGCGGCAATCCGGCGCACGTCGGGCTTGGGCAGCTCGCCGATCGGGAACAAGGTGCGCGACAGCTGCGCCTGACCGAGTTGATGCAGGAAATAGCTCTGGTCCTTGTTGCGGTCCAGCCCGCGCAGCAGCCGCCAGCGGCCGCCGGAGCGGGCGACGCGGGCGTAATGGCCGGTGGCGATGCGCTCGGCGCCCAGTTCCAGCGCGGCATCGAGGAAGTGCTTGAACTTGACCTCGCGGTTGCACAGCACGTCCGGGTTGGGCGTGCGTCCGGCAGCGTATTCGGACAGGAAATGCGCGAACACGCCTTGCCAGTACTCGCCGGAAAAATCGCGGAAATGGAACCGGATGCCAAGCAGCCCGCACACCGCGACGGCATCGCGGCGGTCGTCCTCGGCCCGGCATTCGCCGCTGCCGTCGTCGTCCCAGTTGCGCATGAACAGGCCGGCGACCGGTTCGCCGGCACGCACCAGCCGCAATGCGGCCACCGACGAATCCACGCCGCCGGACATGCCGACGATGGTGCGCGGCGCGTTCACGGGACGTGCCTGACCAGATCGAGCGGGTAGCGCCGGCCGGCGAGCCAGTCCTGCGCGGCCTGCCAGACCAGAGGGCTGCGCAGGCGCGGACGGGCTTGGGCCAGTTCGTCCGGGCTCATCCACAGGGCGCGGACGATGCCGGTGTCGAGCGGGCGCTCGGGGTGGTGCGCCACCGGTTCGGCGCCGAAAGCAAAGCGCAGGTAGTCGCGGCCGTCGTCGGTGCGCCACTGGTAGGTGCCGATGAAACTGCTCAGGCGTACGTCCCAGCCCGATTCCTCCAGCGTCTCGCGCGGGGCGGCCTCTTGCAGGGTCTCGTCCGCTTCCAGATGGCCGGCCGGCTGGTTGAGCACCCACTCGCGGCCGGGCAGGGGGCGGTCGGCCTGCTCTTCGATCAGCAGCAGGCGGCCGTGCGTCCCAGGCAGGCCGGGAAAGCGGGGATTCGGAATCGTTCACGGGCATGGCACGGGCGGCGTGGGCAGGCCGTGCGTTGGGGGAATGGCGGGATTGTCCTTGCTGGCGACGCCCGGCGTCCATATCAAGGGTGGGCATCCGTAATAAAATGCGCGCCATGCCGCACAAGCTCACGACCGACAACGACCTGGATCAAGGCCTGCTGGTGGAAACCGGCAAGCCGGAGATCGCGCCACCACCGCAATATCAGGTACTGCTGCTCAACGACGATTACACGCCGATGGATTTCGTGGTCGAGGTACTGCAGCAGTTCTTCACCATGGACCTGGAAAAGGCCACGCAGGTGATGTTGCACGTGCATACCCGGGGGCGCGGCGTCTGCGGCGTGTTCACGCGCGAGGTGGCCGAGTCCAAGGTGGCCCTGGTCAACGAGTACGCGCGCATGAACCAGCACCCCTTGCTGTGCACGATGGAAAAGGCCTGAACGCCGGAAGCAACACCGGCTGAACGCTGCGGTCCGCCGCTGCGCTGGAAATTCCCCCTGCAGGCCGCATATTGTGCGAAAGCCCGCAGGAGACGTATCCATGTTCAGCAAAGACCTCGAGCAGACCATCGGCCAGTGCTACAAGCGCGCCCGCGAGGCACGCCACGAGTTCATGACCGTTGAACATCTGCTGCTGGCCCTGCTCGACAATCCCTCGGCGCAAGCGGTGCTGAAAGCCTGCGGCGCCGATTTCCAGCGCTTGCGCACCGATCTGGAACAGGCCATCGAGGCCTCGGTGTCGCACCTGGCCGAAGACGACGGCCGCGACACCCAGCCCACGCTGGGTTTCCAGCGCGTGCTGCAGCGCGCCGTCTACCACGTGCAGTCCTCGGGCAAGAAGGAGGTCACCGGCGCCAACGTGCTGGTGGCGATCTTCGGCGAAAAGGACTCGCACGCGGTCTACTTCCTCAATCAGCAGGACGTGAGCCGGCTGGACGTGGTCAATTACCTGTCCCACGGCATCGCCAAGATCGGCGACGAAGGGGCCGAGGGCAGTGCGTCGGGCGAAAGCGACGGCGAGGCCAAGGCCGAAGGCGGCGAGGGCGAAAGCAAAGGCGACGCCCTGACCGAATTTGCCAGCAACCTCAACGAGGCGGCCCGCAACGGCAAGATCGACCCGTTGGTCGGCCGCGCCGACGAGATCGAGCGCACCATCCAAGTGCTGTGCCGCCGGCGCAAGAACAACCCGCTCTACGTCGGCGAGGCCGGCGTGGGCAAGACCGCGCTGGCCGAGGGGCTGGCCAAGCGCATCGTCGATGGCGAAGTGCCGGAAGTGCTCGAGGGCGCGACCATCTGTTCGCTGGACCTGGGCGCGCTGGTGGCCGGCACCAAGTACCGCGGCGATTTCGAGAAGCGCCTGAAAGGCGTGCTGGGCGCGATCAGGAAAGTGCCGAACGCGGTGCTGTTCATCGACGAAATCCACACCATCATCGGTGCCGGTTCGGCATCGGGCGGCACGATGGATGCCTCCAACCTGATCAAGCCGGCACTGGCCTCGGGCGAGCTGCGCTGCATCGGCTCGACCACGTTCCAGGAATACCGCGGCATCTTCGAGAAGGACCGCGCGCTGGCCCGGCGTTTCCAGAAGATCGACATCGTCGAGCCGACCGTCGGCGAGGCCTACGAAATCCTGCAGGGGCTCAAGCCCAAGTACGAGGCGCACCACGGCGTCACCTACGCCGACGAGGCGCTGCAGGCGGCGGTGGACCTGTCGGTCAAGCACATCGGCGACCGCCTGCTGCCGGACAAGGCCATCGACGTGATCGACGAGGCCGGTGCCCGCCAGCGCCTGCTGCCCGAGGGCGAGCGCAAGGAGCTGATCGACATCGAGGAAATCGAGACCATCATCGCCAAGATGGCGCGGATTCCGGCCAAGCAGGTCAACACCACCGACAAGGAGGTGCTGCAGCATCTGGAGCGCAACCTGAAGATGGTGATCTTCGGCCAGGACGAGGCCATCGCCACGCTGGCCTCGGCAATCAAGCTCTCGCGTTCCGGACTGGGCAATGCCGACAAGCCGATCGGCAGCTTCCTGTTCGCCGGCCCCACCGGCGTGGGCAAGACCGAGGTGACCAAGCAGCTGGCCCTGCAGCTGGGCATCGAACTGGTGCGCTTCGACATGTCCGAATACATGGAGCCGCATTCGGTCAGTCGCCTGATCGGCGCGCCTCCGGGCTACGTCGGCTTCGACCAGGGCGGCTTGCTGACCGAGAAGATCGTCAAGACGCCGCACTGCGTGTTGCTGCTGGACGAGA
>JADHEF010001012.1_pt1 | contig 21089 bp, 20 predicted proteins | sample 8952391 | NCBI WGS metagenome assembly JADHEF01 (sample SAMN16124439, study PRJNA663245) | bioreactor sludge metagenome | isolation source: sludge (nitrite) | place: India:Bengaluru | collected 2019-02-28
CCGGCGCGACCGCGCTACGCGATCGTGACGTCCTTGCAGAGGTAGACGTCCTGGATCGTGTTCAGGAGCTTGATCCCTTCGGCCATCGGGCGCTGGAAGGCCTTGCGGCCGGAGATCAGCCCCATGCCGCCGGCGCGCTTGTTGATGACGGCCGTCTTCACCGCCTCGGCGAAGTCGTTCTCGCCCGAGGCGCCGCCCGAGTTGATGAGGCCCGCGCGCCCCATGTAGCAATTCGCGACCTGGTAGCGGGTCAGGTCGATCGGGTGGTCCGTCGTCAGCTTCTCGTAGATCCGCTTGTCGGTCTTGCCGTAGGGGTTCTCCTTCGAGTTCAGCGCGAGGAACCCGCCGTTCGTCTCGGGGAGCTTCTGCTTGATGATGTCCGCCTCGATCGTCACGCCGAGGTGGTTCGCCTGCCCGGTCAGGTCGGCGGCGACGTGGTAGTCCTTGTCCATCTTGAAGGCGGGGTTCCGGAGGTAGCACCAGAGGACGGTCGCCATCCCCATCTCGTGAGCGGCGTGGAACGCCTGCGCCACCTCGACGATCTGGCGCCCCGACTGGTCCGAGCCGAAGTAGATCGTCGCGCCGACGGCCACGCACCCCATGTCGCGCGCCTGCTTCACCTGAGCGAACAGGATCTGGTCGAACTTGTTCGGGTAGGTCAGGAACTCGTTGTGGTTGATCTTGAGCAGGAACGGGATCTTGTGGGCGTACCTCCGCGCCACGGCGCCGAGGACCCCGAGCGTCGAGGCGACGGCGTTGCAGCCCCCCTCGACGGCGAGCTTCACGATCCCCTCGGGGTCGAAGCAGACGGGGTTCTTCGCGAAGCTGGCGCCCGCCGAGTGCTCGATCCCCTGGTCGACGGGCAGGATCGAGAGGTAGCCGGTCCCGGCCAGGCGGCCGTGGTCGACGAGCTGCTGGAGGCTCCGGAGGACGGGAATCGGGCGGTCGGACATCGACCAGATGCGGTCCACGACGTCGGGACCCGGGAGGTGGAGCGTCTCCTTCGGGATCCCGGAGCAGGTGTGCTCGAGAAGGGATTTCGCCTCGGCGCCGAGGGCGGTGGTGATGGTGTCGATCGTGGTCATGTGCGGGTCTCCTCGCGTGTCGTTGCGGGACAGGAGGCATCCTATCGCCCCGGGCGACGGGACGACAGGGCGCCGGGCGCCCTGCGGGAAACGCGCCGCCGGGCGATAATGAGGGTTCGGCGCGCGGCGACCCGCTTGCCCGCGGGCCGTGACCCGAGATGAACCTCGACACCTTCCGAACCCAGTTCTTCGCCGGGGCCCCCCGCTACACGTGGCTCGAGGACCTCGGCCGCGGCGGGATGGGGGTGGTCTTCAAGGCGAGGGACCGGGACCTCGACGAGGTCGTCGCCATCAAGGTCCTCTACGGGCACGTCGGGGACGACGACGGGGCGATCCTCGCCCGCTTCAAGCGCGAGATCAGCCTGAACCGCCGGGTCAAGCACCCGAACGTCGCCCGGATGTACGACTTCGGGAGCGGCGGCGGACACCCCTACATCACGATGGAGTTCGTCCCCGGCCAGGACCTGCAGACCCTCATCCTCCAGGAGGGCCGCATCCCGCCGGAAAGGGCGATCGGGATCCTCCGCCAGATCTGCCAGGGGACCCAGGCGGCGCACGAGCAGGGGATCGTCCACCGCGACCTGAAGAGCCAGAACATCATCGTCGGGGCCGGGGACGTCGTCTCGATCCTCGACTTCGGCCTCGCGCGGGGAGCCGTCGACGAAAAGCTGACGCAGGAGGCGGTCGTCCTCGGGACGCCGCACTACATCTCGCCCGAGCAGGCGATGGGTCAGTCCGCCGACGTGAGGAGCGACGTCTACTCGATCGGGATCATCGCGTTCGAGATGCTCTCCGGCGTCCTCCCCTTCACCGCGGACTCCGCGCTCGGGATCGCGATGAAGCAGATCTCCGAGCCGGTTCCGGGAAACCTCTCGCTCTACCCAGAGATCCCGCAGCGCCTCCGCGAGGTCGTCCACGGCGCCCTCGCGAAGCGACGCGAGGACCGGCCGCCGACCGCGGCCGCGCTCGACGCAGCGCTCGCGCGAGCGGCGGGCCACCCGGACGCTTCAGGCGCCGAGGACGAGGAGGCCGCGCTGGCGCGGGCGATCGACGCGGCCCTCGGCGACCCGGGCGGCGCCCGGCCCCAGCGCCCCGTCGACTCCCTTCGTGACGAGGACCCCACTCCCGTCGTGCCCCATCGTCCCCGCCCGCGTCCGGCACCTGTGGCCGAGCCCGCACGCGCCCGGACGGAGACGACCTCGCCCTCCCTGCGTCCCCCCTCGGACGTCTCGTCGCCTCCCGCCACGCCGGCGCCGCGGCGCCCCGCCGGCCGGCCCACGGTCTTCGTCGTCATGGGAGACGGGGCGGATCGGATCGCGGCCGGCCAGGCGTTCTCCGAGTCGGGCTGCGACGCCGTGGAGGCGCGGAGCGGCGAGGAGATCCTCGAGCTCCTGATGTCGCGGGTCCCGGACGCGGTCGTGATGGACATCTCCCTCCCGAAGGCCGACGGATTCGAAGTGGCGCGGATCCTCAAGGCGACGCCGACGTTCGCCCAGATTCCCGTCCTCCTCCTCGGGACACGGGTGGACCGGGCCCAGGAGCATTTCGCCCGCCAGGTCGGCGCGAGCGAGATCCTCTCCAGGCCCGTCTCCGACAAGGACCTCGTCGAGCGGACCTGGCGCCTCCTCGCGACGCGCGGCTTCTACCGGGATGAGGCCCCCTCCTCGCGGATCTCGCGGTCGACGACGCCCGTCCCGCCCCCGATCGACCCCACACGGTCTTAACGGGGCGGCGCTACGATCCCGGGCTCTCATGACGACGCCCGAACCGCCCCGCCCCCTCCACCGCGCCCCGGCCCTCGCCCGGAGGCTCGCCCTCCCCTTGCTCCTCGGGCTCGCCGGAGGCCTCGTGGCGGGCGCCGTCCTCGGACGGATCCTGGAGGGGGCGATCGCGGGCCGGACGGAGGAGGCCGCGTTCTCGCTGCTCGAGCGGGTCGGTCCGGACGTCGAGGCGGTCCTCGCCTCGGGCGGGGACCCGAAGGAAGCCGTCGACCGGATCGGCCGGCAGCTCGCGCTCCGGGCCACGCTCGTCGCGACCGACGGCCAGGTCCTCGGGGACAGCGGCGTCGACCGCAGCCGGCTCGGCTCCCTCGAGAACCACGCGGGCCGCCCCGAGGTGCGCGACGCGCTCCGCACGGGGCGGGGGGTGGAGGCCCGCTTCTCCTCGACGCTCGGGCAGCGGCTCGTCTACGCGGCGGCCCGGCTCCGGAGCGGAGAGGTCCTGCGCCTGGCCTTTCCCGAGAAGGACCTCGCGGCCTGGGAGGCCCCCTACCGCCGGCGCGTCCTCGCGGTCTGCGCTCTGGCCGGGCTGCTCGCCGGAGGGGTCGTCGTCCGGCTGCGTCTCCGTCAGGCGGCCGAGCTCGGTCTCGTGCTCGCCGCCGTGGAGGCCGTCGGACAGGGACGGCGCCCGGCGAACCCGGGCGCCGTCTCCGAGGAGACGGCCGCCGTCCACTCGGCGCTCGGCGACCTCCTGGATCGGACGAACGAAGGGAACGAGGCGGTCCTCCGGCAGGAGACGGTCTCGCGCGCGATCTTCGAGGGGATCCCGACCGGGCTCTTCGTCGTCGACCGCGACCTCTCCCTTCTCGACGCGAATCCCGCGGCGCTCGGCCTCCTCCGCCTCCCGCCCGACGCGCTGCGGCGAGGGGAGCACGTCCTGGAGCTGGTCCGCGAGAAGGCGGTGACCGACCTCCTCCGCGAGGCCCTCGAAAGCGGCCGCGCGGCCGGCCCGCTCCGGCTCGCGACCGGATCCGGCGACCTCGAGCTCCGCGCGGAGGCGATCCGGGTCTCCGGCGAGGCGGCCGCCGGCCGCCCCGCGGCCGTCGCGATCCTCCGGGAGGCGGCGGCGCCCCGGGAGAGCTGAGCCGCCGGGCTTCGGAGCGTCGCCGCAGCGCGGCGGCTGATAACCTCCTTCGCCCGGAGGAGAGCTCCAGATGCGCCTTTTCCCACGCGAAGAGACCTTCCTGCCGCAGTTCGCACGCGGCGCCGCGGTGATCCTCGAGGCGGCGCGGGTCCTCGACGCCCTCGCCGCCTCCCCGGTCCTCGACGACGAGCGCGCCGTGCGGATCAAGCAGCTCGAGCACCAGGGGGACCAGATCGCCCACGAGACGTTCGACCTCCTGAACCGGACCTGGATCACGCCGATCGACCGCGAGGACATCCACGTCCTGGTGCGGAACCTGGACGACGTCCTCGACTACATCGACGCGGCGGCCGCCCGGATCGTCCTCTACCGGATCGCCTCGACGACCCCCGAGCTGAAGAAGATCACCTCGATCATCGTCCAGTCGGCGGAGGCGATCCAGAAGGCGATGGCTCTCCTGTCCGACCTGAAGCACTCGAAGCAGATCCTCGAGGCCTGCGTCGAGATCAACCGCCTCGAGAACGAGGCCGACACGGTCGCGCAGATCGCGATCGGGAGGCTCTTCGCGGAGGCGAAGGACCCGATCGAGGTCATGAAGTGGAAGGAGATCTACGACTTCGTGGAGGGCGCGACCGACCGCTGCGAGGACGTCGCCAACACGCTCGAGGCGATCGTCATCAAGTCGACCTGAACGCCCGTGACCTACGTCGTCCTGATCATCGCCATCGCCCTCGTCTTCGACTACATCAACGGATTCCACGACGCGGCGAACTCCATCGCCACGGTCGTCGGGACGCGGGTCCTCTCGCCCAGGGTCGCCGTCGTCTGGGCCGCCTTCTTCAATTTCGTCGCGGCCTTCGCGCTCGAGACGCGCGTCGCGAAGACGATCGGCAAGGGAATCGTCGATCCGGCGGTCGTCGACCCCGACCTCGTCCTCGCGAGCCTCGTCGGTGCGATCGTCTGGAACCTCCTCACCTGGTGGTGGGGCCTCCCGTCCTCCTCCTCCCACGCGCTCATCGGCGGCTTCGCGGGCGCGGCCTTCGTGAAAGCGGGAGTCGGGAGCCTCGTCGTCAAGGGGCTCGTCGTGACGAGCGCCTTCATCGTCCTCTCGCCCCTCTTCGGCCTCGTGCTCGGATTCGCGAACTACGTCGGCGCGGCCTGGGCGTTCCGGCACTGGAGGCCCGACCGGGTCGACCGCGTCTTCCGAAAGGTCCAGCTCCTCTCCGCCGCCGCGTTCTCCTTCGGGCACGGAATGAACGACGCCCAGAAGACGATGGGGATCATCTTCGCGCTCCTCCTCTCGACCGGCCATCTCTCCGGGTCGCACGTGCCGTTCTGGATCGTCCTGATGTGCCACGCGGCGATCGGTCTCGGGACCCTCTCCGGCGGATGGCGGATCGTCCGGACGATGTCGATGCGGATCACCCCGCTGAAGCCCGTCGGCGGCTCCTGCGCCGAGTTCGCCGGGGCCGTCACGCTCATCGGGGCGTCCCTCGGAGGGATCCCCGTCTCGACGACGCACACGATCACCGGGGCGATCATGGGAGTCGGCGCCACGCACGGCCTCTCCTCGGTCCGGTGGGGCGTCGCGAGGAACATCGTCGGCGCCTGGGTCCTGACGATCCCCGCGTCGGCGCTCGTCGCCGGCCTCACCTGGAAGCTCTTCGCCTTCCTTCGGGGGTGACCCCGACCGAAAAGTGGGAGGCGGCGGGGCGGGGTCCGGTGCAGAATCCCCAGCAATGGGCAGCGGAACGGTACTCGGGGGACGGCACTCCTCCTCGGGATGGCGCATCCCGCGCCCGCCGAAGAGGGAGGGACCCGTCGTCCCGGTGAGCGAACGGGACCTCGACGACGCCTGGAAGCTCCGGTTCCGCGACCCGCTCGTCGAGGCCGCCTTCCGCGAGGAGCAGCGGTCGTCGAGCGCACGCATCCTCCGCCCGTCCGTCTTCGTCGCGCTCGCGACGATCCTCGCGTTCGGGGTCCTCGACCCGATCGCGTTCCCCGAGACCTGGCGGAGCATCCTCGTCATCCGCCTCGTCGCGCTGGCCCTCCCGGTCGCGGTCCTCGCCTTCCTCGCAACGCTCCCGCGGTTCGCGCGCTGGACGCGGCCGCTCCTGGAGGTGGGAAGCGTCGGCGCCGGATGGGCCGTCGCGGCGATGATCGCCGTCGGGCAGCCGCAGGAGCCGGGGACGACGGTCTACTTCGCCGCCCTCAGCTTCCCGCTCGCCTCCGCGGCGATCGGCCTCCTCCCGTCGGGCTTCGCCGCGAGCGTCGTCCGGGCCGGCCTCATCGTCCTCGCCTTCCCCGCCGTCGCCCTCGTCCGCAAGCTCCCCGGCTGGGGACCGCCCCTCCCGGCCGACGTCGTCGTCGTCTCGCTCGGGACGCTCCTCCTCCTCTGGTTCTTCTTCTCGGTCGCCGGCTACTTCCGGGAGGCGTGGCAGCGCCGGACGTTCGTCACGATGCGGCTCCTCGAGGCCGCGAGCGAAAAGGTGCGGAGCGTCGCCGCCGACCTGAAGCGCCTGAACGAGGAGAAGAGCACGTTCCTCGGGATCGCCGCCCACGACCTGCGCAACCCGCTCGGCGTCATCCTCGGCTACGCCGAGATGCTCCGGGACGAGGAGTTCCCGAGGAAGGAGGCCGCCGAGATGGCGGCCAAGATCGTCGTCTCGGCCGAGCGGGTCCGCGACCTCGTCGCCGGGCTCCTCGAGGTGAGCGCGGCCGAGGCGGGCCGCGTCGCGCTCGAGAGGCGGCCGTGCGACCTCCTCGGGATCGCACGGCGGGTCGTCGAGTCGCAGCTCGAGACGGCCGCGCGGAAGGAGATCGGGATCCGCCTCGACGGGGCGCCGGTCGTCGTGACCGGCGACCCCGGAGCGATCCAGCAGGTGATCGAGAACGTCGTCTCGAACGCCGTGAAGTTCTCGCCCTGGCGCTCCACCGTCGTCGTCGCCGTTCACGCCGACGGCGGCGCCGGCCTCGTCGACGTCGAGGACGAGGGTCCCGGGGTGAGCGACGCCGATCGCGCCCGCCTCTTCGCGAAGTTCGCGCGCCTTTCGGCGCGCCCGACGGGGGGCGAGTCGTCGACGGGCCTCGGCCTCTCGATCGTCAAGACGCTCACCGAGGCGATGGGCGGGGAGGTCTCCCTCGAGAGCCCGCCGGGACGGGGCGCCCGCTTCCGCGTGAGGCTCCCGGTCTAGGAGCCGTCTTCGGGCGACGGGGCGGCGAAACGGGCGCCGGGGAGCCCCGGTCGCGGCCGGCCTGTTCTATCCTTCCGCCACGTGAGCTCGCGCGCCGCCAGCTGTCCGTCCTGCGGAGGAGAGGTCCTGTTCCGCGCCGGGTCGTCGGTCGTCACCGTCTGCCCGCAGTGCCGCTCCGCGGTGTCCCGGAAAGGGGCGAACCTCGAGGCCCTCGGCGTCGTTGCGGAGCTCGTCCCGACCTCGTCGCCGTTCCGCATCGGGATGACCGCGAAGCCGAAGGCCCAGGGGCTGAAGCCGTTCCGGATCGTCGGCCGGCTCCAGCTCTCGACGGGCGAGGGAACGTGGGACGAATGGCACGTCTCCTTCGAGGACGGGCGCTACGGCTGGCTCGCCGAGGCGCAGGGGACGTTCTGGGTCACCCGGCCGCTTCCCCCGCCGACGAACCCGCCCCCGCCGGAGTTCCACCAGATCGCGCCGGGGCAGCGCCTCTCCCTCGGCGGCTACGGCGAGTTCACCGTGACGGACCGCCGCCAGGCCCTCTACGCCTCGGCGGAGGGAGACCTCCCGTTCGCCGCCACCCCCGGGGCCGTCTTCATGTACGCCGACCTCTCGGGCGCCGACGGGAGCGTCGGGACTCTCGACTACGGGGACGACCCCGGCGTCGACGCGTTCTTCGTCGGCCGGCCCGTCGCGCTCGCGGAGCTCGGCGTCGAGGGGCTCGAGGGATGGAGCGAGAGGAAGGTCGCCGCCCGCGCCTCCTCGCTGAACTGCCCCGCCTGCGGCGGGGGCCTCCAGCTGAAGGACCCGGCGAACACGGTGCGGGTCGCCTGCACCTACTGCGGCTCGGTCCTCGCGACGCCGCAGGACGGGGCCTCCTCGGCGAAGTTCGAGGTCCTCGCGAGGCTCCAGAAGCTTCCGTTCAAGCCGCTCCTCCCGCTCGGCGGCGAGGGAACGCTCCGCGGGAGGCCGTACGCGATCCTCGGCGCGGTCCTCAAGGCCTGCACCGTGGAGGGGGTCCACTATTACTGGAGGGAATACCTCCTGAAGGAGACGAAGACCGAGGCTTACCACTGGCTCGTCGAGTCGAACGGCCACTGGACGCTCGTGGAGCCGGCCGCCGCGGGCGAGGTCTCGACGGCTCCGCGGCTCGCCGTCTGGCGCGGGACGCGCTACAAGCATTTCCAGTCGACGACGGCCCGCGTCGAGGCCGTCCTCGGCGAGTTCTACTGGGAGGTGAAGAAGGGGGAGTCGACCGACGTCTCCGACTACGTCGCCCCGCCGAGGATCCTCTCGGAGGAGCGGTACGCGAACGAGGTGACCTGGTCGGAGGGGTCGTACGTCCCGAAGGAGGAGCTCGAGACGGGCTTCGGCCTCGGCGCGCCGCTGCCGGCGCCCGAGGGGGTCGGCTCGAACCAGCCCTGGCCGCACGCGGAGACCGCGCGAGGGTTCCTGCGCACCGTCGCCCTCTTCGCCGGGATCGCCGCCTTCCTCTTCGTCTTCTTCAACATCAAGGCCGACCGGAAGGTCGTCTACCAGAAGCGGCACGACCTCTCCGTCGCCGCCACCGACCCGACGATCGCCCCCGACGCCTTCTCCGAGGCGCTCACCGTCGTCACGGAGCCGTTCGAGGTGCCCCATACCGGGAACGTCGAGGCGCGGATCGACGCGCCGACCGACAACTCCTGGGTCTACGTCGGCGCCGTCCTCCTCGAGGAGGCGACCGGGCAGGCGTACGGCTTCGGGCTCCAGTCCGACTACTACCACGGCGTCGACGGCGGCGAGAGGTGGAGCGAAGGCTCCCGCTCGCGGACCGTCTACGTCGGACGCGTCCCCGCCGGGCGCTACGTCCTCCGCCTCGAGCCGGAGCTCGAGCGCGGGAAGGCGCCTCCCTACTACGACATCCGCCTCCGGAGCGGCGTCCCCCGGTTCGCTCACCTGATGGCCGTCCTCGTCCTCCTCCTGCTCGGCCCGGTCGCGCTCGCGATCTCGAAGGCCCGGTTCGAGGGACGGCGGTGGGCCGAGAGCGACTACGGCGGGGGGAGCGGCTCGGACGACGACGAGTGAGGCCGACATGCTGAGACGAGGTTTCCAGGTCTTCGGCGCTCTCCTCCTGACGGCCTACGCCTGGGCCGGCTTCGCCGGGTGGGAGCTTCCGACGAACGCGAAGAAGGGCGTCGTCGCCGCCGGGGCGCGGAGCGCGACGGGATTCCGGGCCTACAGCTTCTGGACGGGAGGGAAGTGATGAACTGGTGGCAGCTCCACGCGGGACAGGTCTGGTCGGCGCTCGTCTTCTCGGCGATCGGGATCGCGGTCTTCGGGCTCTTCTTCCTCGTCCTGCCGCGGATCCTCCCGTTCTCGCTGAAGAAGGAGATCGAGGAGGACCAGAACGTCGCGCTCGGGATCGTGATCGCGGCGGTCGTCCTCGGGATGGCCTTCATCATCGGGTCCGCCATCGGCTCGTGACCCGGTGACGCCGAGCCCGGTCCGGCCGGGGCCCGTCTACCTGACGGTCCTCGTCATCGCCACGTGCGGGCTCGTCTACGAGCTCGTCGCCGGAGCGCTCGCGAGCTACCTCCTCGGGGACACGGTCACCCAGTTCTCGCTCGTCATCGGCATCTACCTGACGGCGATGGGGGCCGGCGCCTGGCTCTCGAAGTTCATCGAGAAGGGCGTCGCACGCCGGTTCGTGGAGATCGAGATCGCCGTCGCGTTCCTCGGCGGCTTCTCGGCGCTCATCCTCTCGTTCGCATTCCTCTCGCCGCGCTGGTTCCACCCGGTCTTCTACGGCCTCGTCTTCGCCGTCGGGACGCTCGTCGGCGTCGAGATCCCCCTGATGCTCCGGCTACTGCGGCGGTCGGTGGCGTTCAAGGACCTCGTCGCCCAGGTCCTGACGTTCGACTACCTCGGGGCGCTCGCCGCCTCGCTCCTGTTTCCGCTCGTCTTCGTCCCGACGCTCGGCCTCTTCCGGACGTCGCTCCTCTTCGGCCTCCTGAACGTCGCCGTCGCCTTCACGTCGATCCGGCTCTTCCGCGAAGAGATCGGTCCCGCCGGCGGACTCCTCGCGAAGGCGGGCCTCGTCGCGGCGCTCCTCCTCGGAGGCTTCGTCGCCGCCGACCGGCTCTCCGGCCTGGCCGAGGAGCAGCAGTACGCCGACGAGGTCCTCCTCGCGAAGAGCTCCCCGTACCAGCGGGTCGTCCTGACCCGCAACCGCGCCGGGTTCCAGCTCTTCCTGAACGGCCACCTCCAGTTCTCCTCGGTGGACGAGTACCGCTACCACGAGGCGCTCGTCCACCCCGCGTTCGCCGTCGTCCCCGGCGCCCGGCGCGTCGCGGTCCTCGGCGGCGGGGACGGCCTCGCCGTCCGCGAGGTGCTCCGGCACCCCTCGGTCGAGGAGGTCGTCCTCGTCGACCTCGACCCCCTCGTGACCCGCCTCGCGCGAGAGAACCCGCTCTTCCTCGAGCTGAACGGCGGCTCTCTCCTCTCGCCGGAGGTCACGGTCGTCAACGACGACGCGATGAAGTGGCTCGAGACGGAGACGGGGCTCTTCGACCTCGTCTTCGTCGACTTCCCCGACCCGAGCAGCTTCGCGGTCGGGAAGCTCTACACGAGGCGCTTCTACGGCCTCCTGAAGCGGCGCCTCGCGCCGGACGGCGCCTTCGCCGTCCAGTCGACCTCGCCCCTCTTCGCGCGCCGGTCGTTCTGGATCATCGACCGGACGATCGCCGCGAGCGGCTTCGAGACGCGGCCGTACCACGCCGCCGTCCCGTCGTTCGGCGAGTGGGGCTTCGTCCTCGCGTCGCCCCGCCCTTTCGACGTCCCCTCCGACGTCCTCCCCGGCCTCCGCTTCCTTTCCCGCGAGACGCTTCCCGCCCTCTTCTCGTTCGGGCCCGACATGGCGCCGTGGGCCGAGGCGCCCGTCAACCGCCTTCACGACCAGGTCCTCGTCCGGACCTACGAGAGCGAGTGGCGGGCGTTCGAGTGACGTGAGGCCCTCCCGCCGCGAGGCCATCGCCGCGCTGGTCGGCCTGCCGGCCCTCTCGTCCTTCCTGGCGGCCTGCCGACGAAGCCCGGACGGCCCCGCCTTCTCCGGAGCGATCGTCGGGGCCGACGTCCTGCGCGGCCACCGGATCCGGACCGGAGAGCTCCTCTCCCGCCCCGTCGCCCGCCGGGAGAGCGTCGGCGTCGCGATCCTCGGCGCCGGGATCTCGGGCCTGACGGCCGCCTGGACCCTCGCCCGGGCGGGGTTCACGGACTTCCGCATCTACGAGCTCGAGGACGAGCCGGGCGGGAACGCCCGCTCGGGCGCGAACGCCGTCTCCGCGTTCCCGTGGGGCGCGCACTACGTCCCGGTGCCGCTCTACGGCAACCCCGCCCTCGAGACCCTCCTCGACGAGGTGGGCGCCGTCGCCGGCCGAAGCGCGGACGGCACCCCCGAGTGGGCCGAGCAGATGCTCTGCGCCGAGCCGGAGGAGCGCCTCTTCTTCCGCGGCCTCTGGTACGAGGGCCTCTACCCGCGCGCCGGCGCCTCCCGGGAGGACCGCGAGGAGCTCTCCCGCTTCGAGCGGGAGATGCACCGCTTCGCGAGGCTCCGCGACGCGAAGGGGCGCCGCGCGTTCGCCCTCCCCCGCCGCCTCTCCTCCGACGACGCGGATTGGACGGCGCTCGACCGGATCTCGATGCGCGAGTGGCTGACCCGGAGCGGCTTCCGCGGCGCGCGCCTTTTCTGGTTCGCCGAGTACGCGACGCGCGACGACTTCGGCTCCTCGCTCGACGACGCCTCCGCCTGGGCCGGCATCCACTACTTCGCCTCGCGCCTCCGCGGGACCGCCCCGGACGAGCCGTTCGAGGAGCCCGCCTCGTTCCTCACCTGGCCCGAGGGGAACGGGCGCCTCGTGAAGCACCTCGTGACGGCGGCGGGCGGGCGGATCGTCACGGCGGCCGTCGTCTTCGACGTCGTCCCCCGCTCCGGCGGCGCGACGCTCCGCTGGCTCGACGCGCCCCGGAACGAGGTCGTCGAGGTCGCGGCCCGGCACGTCGTCTACGCACTCCCCCGCTACACCGCCGCGAAGGTCCTCGCCCCGTGGCGCGAGAGCCCCCCCGCATTCCTCCGGGCGTTCGAGTACGCGCCGTGGCTCGTCGCGAACCTCACCCTCTCGGGGCGCCCGGCCGACCGCGGCTTCCCCCTCTGCTGGGACAACGTCCTCTACGACTCCCGGGGGCTCGGCTACGTCGTGGCGACCCACCAGGGCGGGCGAAGCCACGGACCAACCGTCCTCACCTACTACCTCGTCTTCGCGGGAGAGGAGCCGCGGAAGGCCCGCGAGAAGCTCCTCTCCGCGACCTGGAAGGAGCTCGCGGAGGCGGTCCTGGCCGACCTTTCCCGCGCGCACCCCGACCTCCCGTCCCTCGTCACGAACGTCGACGTCCATCTCTGGGGGCACGCGATGGCGCGCCCGCACCCCGGCTTCGTCTGGCACCCCGACCGGGAGGCCCTGGAGCGGCCCGTCGGACGCGTCCGCTTCGCCCACGCCGACGCCTCCGGGCTCCCGCTCTTCGAGGAGGCTCAGGACGCCGGGGTGCGGTCCGCCGAATCGATCCTCGCCGAGGAGGGAGAGCGCTTCCGGACGCTCCTCGGCTGACTGGTAGCTCGCGGCGCGCCGACTCGGCGTCAGTCGTCGAGTAGGGGACCGGGCGCGATCGCGGGCGCCGCGACGGCCTCTTCGCCGACGACCTTCTTCCCGAACGCGAGGTTGAAGACGGGAAGGGCGGTCAGCGTCGTGACGATCGCCATCAGGACCATGATCGAGAAGAGCGTCGGCGTGATGACTCCGCGCTCCAGGCCGATGTTCAGGATGATCAGCTCCATCAGGCCGCGGGCGTTCATGAGCGCGCCGATCCCGACCGCTTCCCTGTGCGGCTCGCCGCCGAGGCGCGCCGCCGCGTAGCAGGCGCCCCCCTTGCCGAGCGTCGCGGCGAGGAGGACGAGGAGCGCGAGGCCCCAGAGCGCCCAGGAGTTCACGAGGCCGATCCGCGTGTTGAGGCCCGAGTAGACGAAGAAGAGCGGCAGGAGGAGGTTCACCGTGAGGGGCTGGACCTGCTTCTCGATCCGCTTCGCGATCTCGCCACGCGGCATCGCGGCGCCGAGGACGAACGCGCCGAAGACGGCGTAGATGCCGACCATGTCGGTGTACCAGGCGGCCCCGGCGAGGAGCGTCAGCGCGCCGGGGAGCGCGAAGCTGTCGTACGCCTGCTTCCGTTCGACCCACGCCCCCGCACGGGCCAGGAGCGGCTTGAGGACGAAGAACGCGAAGAGGCCGAACGCGAGGCCGCCGCCGATCGCCCAGACGGCGATCGACGCCTGCCCCGAGAAGCTCGCGAGGACGACGGCGAGGATGCACCACGCGGCCGCGTCGTCGGCCGAGCCGGCCGCGAGCGCGAGCGTCCCCATCGAGGTCCCCGACAGGCCACGCTCGTAGATGATCCGGGCGAGCATCGGGAACGCGGTGATCGACATCGCCGCGCCCATGAAGAGCGCCGCCTCGCCGACGGAGACCTTCTCGGCGAAGAGCGCCGTGTCGCCGTGGATCGCCCACGCGATGAGCGCCCCGAGAGCGAACGGAGTGAGGATGCCGGCCCACGAGACGGTCACGGCGCTCCGGGCCCGCTTCCTGAGGAGCTCCACGTCGAAGTCGAGCCCGACGAGGAACATGTAGAGGACGAGGCCGATCTGAGCGACGACGTAGAGGACCGGCATCGCGGCCTTCGGGAAGAGCGCGGCCTGGGCCTGCGGGACGATCCAGCCGAGGAGCGAGGGACCGAGGAGGACGCCGGCGATCATCTCGCCGACGACCTGCGGCTGGCCCACGTAGCGGGCGAGGTACCCGACGAGACGGCAGGCGAGGAGGATCGCCGCGAGGGCGAGGAAGAAGACGATCGACAGCTCGTGGTTGGACACGCGGCGCGCACTCTACCCGGAAATCCGGTGATGATCGACACCGCTTCTTCGACCGGCGCCTCGGGAGGGGTCCCGGTGGCCCCGCGGACCGCTAGACTCCGCCGGCAATTCCGGGATGAGTCGGGCGTGGCGAAGGCGCCGAAACCGTCCGAGAATGTCCCGCTGCGGAGGCTGTCGACGTCATGGATTCCGTGCTGGCTGTCCGATCCCCCCAGGTCATCTCCGAGATCCTGGACGGCGAGGCCGTCATCATCGATCTCGAGACGGGCACGTACTACAGCCTCGACCCGATCGCCTCGAGCATCTGGGACGCCATCGCGGCGGGCGGCTCGACGGCCACGGCGATCGTCGAGGGAATCGGGGCCGCCTACGGGAAGAGCGCTCCCGAGGTGGAAGCGACCCTGACGCCGTTCTTCGCCCGCCTCGCGGCCGAGCGACTCGTCGTTTCCGTCCCCGGATCCCAGGCCGCGCCCGCGCCCTTTCCGAAGGTCTCGACCAGCCTCACCGAGCCGACTCTTTCCCGGTTCGACGACATCCAGGACCTCCTCCTTCTCGACCCGATCCACGAGGTCGAGGAGTCCGGCTGGCCGGCGCGAAAGCCCGACCCGGGGGACGAGCCTGCATGACGAGGTGCGCGGCGACGCCGCCCGCTTCCCTTCCAGGGACGACCTTCGAGCGGATGACGGACGCCTTCCGCCGCGCCGCGCGGGCCGCGGGGGGCGAGGAAGTGCGCGCGTTCGTCATCGGCGGCCAGAGGCTCGTCCTTCGGACCGCCGGCCCCGCGATGCTCCCCGTCCTTTCGCCCGCGCTCGCGCACCTCGTCGCGGCGCCGGGGAAACCGGCCGGCCTCGAGGTCTTCGCCTGGGATTCCGCCTCGACCGGAGTCGAGCTCCCCTCCCCCGGGTCGTCCGGGGACGAAGACCGACACGTCTGGCAGCCCGGCGTGGGGATACTGACGGTCCTCGACGACTCCCGCCGACGCGCCGTCGTCTGGGTCGCGTCGGCCGCGGACGTCCCGTCCAACGAGGTCGCCGCTCCGCTCCGCTCCTTTCTGCACCTCGCGTTCTTCGAGCTCGGGGCCCAGTTCGTCCACGCGGCTGCGGTCGGGAGGGCCGACGGCGGCCTCCTCGTGGTGGGTCGGAGCGGAGCCGGGAAATCGACGACCGCGCTCGCGTGCCTCGGCTCCCCTCTCGGCGTCGCGGGGGACGACTACGTGCTCGCTACGGACGGGCCGGAGCCCCGGGTCCACTCGCTCTACAGCTCCGCCAAGCTCGAGCCCCACCAGCTGCAGCGCTTCCCCCACCTCTCGGACGGCGTCGTGAACCCCGGCGCTCCGGGGGAGAAGCCGATGATCCTCCTCTGTCCCCGCTGGGCCGGGTCCGTTTCGGCCGGCTTTCCCCTCCGGGGAGCGGTGGCGCCGCGAGTCGTCGGTCGCGGACCGACGCGGGCGCGCCGGGTGGGCGGCGCGGCGCTCCTCGCCGCGCTCGCGCCGAGCACGATCTTCCAGCTGCCCGGAACCGGCCGGCACACGCTCGCGAGGATCGGGAGCCTCCTCCGGCACCTCCCCAGCTGGGAGCTCGAGCTCGGCGAGAATGTCTCCGAGATTCCGCTCGCTCTCGAGCGAGTCCTCGAAGAGGCCCGGCCCTGAACGGACCCGTCGTGACCATCGTCCTCCCCGTGTGGAACGGCGAGCCCTTCCTCGGCGAGGCGCTCGAGAGCATCGGCCGTCAGCGGTGGCGCGCCTTCGAGATCGTCGTCGTCGATGACGGCTCGACGGACGCGAGCGCGGCGATCGCCGGCGCGTACCCGGGCGTGCACCTCCTCAGGCAGGCCCGCGCGGGCGTCGCGGCCGCCCGAAACCGCGGGGTCGCCGCCGCCCACGGCGAGCTGATCGCGTTCCTCGACCAGGACGATCGGTACACGCCCGACAAGCTCGAGAGGCAGGTCAGAGCGTTCCAGGCCGATCCTGCGCTCGACCTCTGCTTCGCCCATCAGCGGCTGTTCCTCGACGGGCTCTCGACGCCGCCCTCGTGGGTGCGACCCGGCTGGCTCGACGGGCCCCTGCCGGGCCTTCTGCCGGGGACACTCGTCGTCAGAAGGCAGGCCTTCGACGCGGTCGGCCCCTTCGCGGAAGGAGAGCCGATCGCGAGCGACTCCGACTGGCTGATGCGCGCGAGGAGCCGCGGTTTGCGGGAGCTCCTCCTCCCGGACGTCCTCCTCGAGCGCCGCATCCACGCGGCGAACCAGTCCGCGAACGTCGCCGTGGGCCACCTCGAGCTGCTGCGCGCCGTGCGGCGGGCCGCGAAGAGAGGCACGCCGCCGGCCGGGGGAGCGTCCGCGTGACCGGCGGGAACCGGCGGATCTCGGTGCTCGTCCCCGTCTTCGACGCCGAGAGATACCTCGGCGAGGCGCTCGATTCGGCCCTCTCGCAGTCGGTGCCGCCCTCGGAGGTCGTCGTCGTCGACGATGGCTCACGGGACGGAAGCCTGCGGGTCGCCGCGTCGTTCGGCGAGAGGGTCCGCGTGGTCCGCCAGGCCCACGCGGGCATCGGCGCGGCGCGAAACCGCCTCGTCTCCGAGGCGTCGGGAGACTGGCTGGCCTTCCTCGACGCCGACGACCGCTGGACGCCGACGGCCCTCGCCGCGCACCTCGCAGCCCTCGAGACCCGGCCGCGCGCCGACGCGGCGCTCGGCCGAGTCGTCCAGTTCGTCTCGCCGGAGCTGCCCGATACGGCCCGCGCGCTCCTCGCGTGCCCGGAGGGGCCGATGGCGGGCGCGCACCCGGGCGCTTCCCTCCTCCGGAAAGGCGCCTTCTCACGCGTAGGTCCCTTCCGCGTCGACCTTCGCGTCGGCGAGTTCGTCGACTGGTGGATGCGGGGGCTCGAAGCGGGCCTCGACGCGGCGTCGCACGACGCGGTCGTCCTGGAGCGACGGCTGCACGAGACCAATACCGGTCGACGGGAGAAGGCCGCGGTGACGGACTACCTCAAGGTCGTGCGCCAGGCGCTCGCCCGGCGTCGGAGCGGCGCGCCGTGAGCGCGACGGCTCCTCCCGCGTCCGTCCGGCGCACGGGCGGGTGCTGGCCCACGCGCGAGCAGACGTTCCTCCTGCGCGCGGCGCTTCTCGCCGAGCCCGAGGCCCGCGCCGCCTACGCCTCGTGGCGGGAGACCGCCGACATCGAGCGGGTCGATCCCGCCTCGTACCGGATCCTTCCGCTCCTCGCTCACAACCTCGGCGGCGTCGACCCGGTCCTCGCGAGAGCGAGGGGTGTCCTTCGCCACACCTGGTCCCGGAACCAGCGACTCTTCCACGAGGCTTCGAGCGCCGTGAAGGCGCTCCAGGCGACGGGCATCCCCGTGATGCTCCTGAAGGGGGCCGCGCTCGGCCTGCGCTGCTACGAGAGCCTCGGGCATCGTCCGATGAACGACGTCGACGTCCTCGTCCCTCCCGAGAGGTCGGCCGAGGCACGGACCGTCCTGGCCCGCCTCGGCTGGCGTCCCTCATACCACGTCGTGCCCGGCCACCTCCCCTACGTCCATGCCGTCGGGCTCACGATCGGGCCGGGCCTCGACCTCGACCTTCACTGGCACGCCATCTACGAGCGCCGTCGGGCCGAGGACGAACGGCCATTCTGGGAGAACGCGGAACCGCTCCGCGGCCGGGCCATCGACGCCCTCGCCCCGAGTCCCACCGACCTCCTCCTGCAGGTGGCCGCGCACGGTCTGAGGTGGAGCCCCAGCCCGCCCCTGCAGTGGGCAGCGGATCTCGTCGTCCTCCTGAGGGCCGAGGGCGCTCGGGTCGATTGGGACCGCCTCCTCGCGCGCGCCCGGGAGGCCGGCTTCGTCCTCCACCTCGGCGCGACGCTCTCGTTCGTCCACGGGGAGTTCGGCGCGAACGTACCGGCGGACGTCCTGTCGGACCTCCGTTCGACCCGCCCGACGGGTCGGGAACGGCTCGAGCTCGCCGTTCGCTCCGCTTCACCCGGCCTCCTGCCGGGACTCGTCACCCACTGGCTCGACTTCCGCCGTGTCGACAGCACGGCCGCCCGCGGGAGCCGGCTCCGGAGGTTCCTCGTCTACCTCGCGACGATCTGGGGGGCGCCGTCGCTCGCGGCCGTGCCGCGCGTCGCCCTGGTCAAGTCGGCGAGGCGCCTTCTCCGCACACGGCGCGCGTCGCACGGACGTACGGCGCGCCTGTAGGCTCGGCCTCCGGTCGTGTCCTCGCCCACGTCATCCCCCTGGCTCTTCTCCCGCCGCGCCGACCTTCTCCTTTTCGGAGGGCCGGCTCTCGCGTCGCTCCTCCTCCTCGTCGGAGGCGCGCGGGCGGGCCTCCTCGGCGGCGACCTCCCCGTCGCCCTCTGGCTCCTCCTCGTCGTCGGCGTCGACGTGGCGCACGTCTGGTCGACCGGCTGGCGCGTCTACGCCGACCCCGACGAGCTGCGGCGCCGACCGTCGCTCTACCTCGGCCTTCCGGCGGCGGCGTACGCGGCCGGCGTCGTCCTCTTCACGGCGGGAGACCTCATCTTCTGGCGCGTCCTCGCCTACCTCGCGACGTTCCACTTCGTGAGGCAGCAGTACGGCTGGGTGGCGCTCTACCGGAGGAAGAGCGGCGAGAACGACGAGCCGGGCGCGGCCCGGGAACGCCGGATCGACGCGGCGGCCGTCTACGGGGCGACGCTCGCGCCGCTCGTCTGGTGGCACGCTCACCTTCCGAGGCGGTTCCACTGGCTGATCGCGGGGGACTACGCCGCCGGGCTTCCCGCCTGGACCGGTCCGGCCGCCCTCGCCGCGTTCGGAGCCGTCTTCGCGCTCTGGGCCGGGAAGGAGGTCCGCCGCCTCGCCACGGGCCGCCCCGTCTCGTGGGGAAAGGTCCTCGTCATCGTCTCGACGGCGCTCGTCTGGCACCTGGGGATCGTCGTCTTCGACTCGGACTACGCCTTCGCGGTGACGAACGTCCTCGTCCACGGCGTCCCGTACTTCGGCCTCGTCTTCCTGTCGGCTCGCTCCTCGGCGGCCGCGCGGACCGCGGCCGGCCGGCGACCCGTCCTCGCGGACCTCGGCGCGCGCCACGCGCTCCTGTTCGCGGCGCCCCTCCTCGCGCTCGCGTTCCTCGAGGAATGGGGCTGGGACCGCCTCGTCTGGCACGAGAACGGCGCGCTCTTCGGCGGCGCCGCGGTCGAGCCCGGCCCGCTTCTCCTCTCGCTCCTCGTGCCGCTCCTTGCTCTCCCCCAGGCGACGCACTATCTTCTCGACGCGTGGATCTGGAAGGTGAAGCCGGAGAACCGGGCGGCGGCCCAGGCGGTCGGCCTCGCGGCGCAGGCGAGGCCGGGCGCGGAGTGACGGCGTGAGCCCGCTCGGGACGCACCTCCTCCTCGACCTCGCCGGCGCTCCGTTCGCGACGCTGGACGACCCCGGCGTCGTCGAGGCGGCCCTCGTCGAAACCGTCGCGGCGATGGGCGCTCACGTCCTCGGCGTCCACCTCCACCGCCTCGAGCCGCAGGGGATCTCCGGCGTCGTCGTCATCTCCGAGTCGCACCTGACGATCCACACCTGGCCGGAACGGGGCGAGGCGGCGGTCGACCTCTTCACGTGCGGCGACCCGGAGCGCGCCCGCGAGGCCGTCGCCGCGCTCGTCGCGCGCCTCGGCGCCGGGGTCTCGACCCTTCGGGAAGTCTCGCGGGGCGCCGCCGGCTGACGGCTCCCGGATCAGCCCGGTTCGCCCTGCTTCGCGAGCTTCTCGAGCGCCCTCTTCGGACCGAAGACGATCAGCGTGTCCCCACGCTCGAGCGGCGTCGCGGGAGAGGGGATCCCGAGGATCCGTTCGACCATCCGCGTGCCGAGGCCGAGGATCCGCGTCTCGGGGACGATGCGGCGGATCGTCACGATCGAGACTCCGTAGTCCGCCGCGAAGTCCACCTCGCCGACCTTCTTCCCGAGGAGCTCCTCGGGGATCGCGACCTCGCCGACGGCGTAGTCCGACGAGAGCGCGAACGAGTCGTAGAGCCCCTCCACCATCAGGCTCCCGGCAAGGCGCGTGACCGTCTCGTTGACCGGGAGGACGACCTCGTCGACGCCGAGGTTCTCCAGGATCCGCTCGTGCCGGACGGTCGTGGCGCGGACGATGATCCTCTTCACGCCGATCTGCTTGAGGACCGAGACCGTGAGGAGCGCCGCTTCGAAGTCGCTCCCGAAGCTGACGACGACGGCGTCCATCTCGGAAAGCCGCTGTTCGGCGAGGGCCCTCTCGTCGGTCGCGTCGACGCGAACGGTGTGGGTGACGTGGTCTCTGACGTCGTCCACGGCCTCTTCGCGCTCGTCGATCGCGAGGACCTCGGCTCCCCGGCGGGTGAGCTCGGCGGCGAGCTGGGCGCCGAAGTTCCCGAGCCCGATGACGGCGAACTGTCTCGGCATGACGGCTACGTTATCAGGACGTCTTCACGGGCGTACTCGTGTCGCGCGTCGCGCCGAAGCGGAACGGCCGCGAGGACGCAGCCGAGGAGCCCGACGCGCCCCGCGAGCATCAGGGCCGCCAGGAGGAGCTTCGCCGGGACGCCGAGGGACGCCGTGATCCCCGTGGAGAGCCCGACCGTCGAGAGGGCGGAGACCGCCTCGAACGCCAGGTCGAGCGGAGGCTTCCGTTCGAGGGCGAGCAGGGCGAGGACCGAGAGGGAAAGGAGGAAGACGGAGACGACGACGGTGGCGAAAGCGCGCTGGATCGACGCGTCGCCCAGGCGCCGACGGAACAGCTCCACGCGCTCCTTGCCCCCGGCGATCGACACGACCGTGAGCAGGGCCACGGCGGCCGTCGTCGTCTTGATCCCTCCGGCGGTCGAGGCCGGGGAGCCGCCGATCCACATCAGGAGCATCAGGACGAAGAGCGTCGCCGGCGCGAGCTGGGAGAGCTCGACGGTGTTGAACCCCGCGGTTCGGGCGGAGACGGAGTGGAAGAACGCCGACAGGAGGCGGTCGCCGCCCGAGGCTCCGAGCGCCCCGCC
>JADHEF010000997.1_pt1 | contig 21074 bp, 30 predicted proteins | sample 8952391 | NCBI WGS metagenome assembly JADHEF01 (sample SAMN16124439, study PRJNA663245) | bioreactor sludge metagenome | isolation source: sludge (nitrite) | place: India:Bengaluru | collected 2019-02-28
GAGCCGAGCGCGCCCGCCGAGCTCCACCACGCCGAGCCCATGCCGTTGGTCTGCCACCACAGCGAGACGGAGGTGTCGGCCGGCCACGCGACTGGATCGCCGTTCACCGTCATGACGGGCTCCAGCGAGAGCGTCTCTCCGCGCCACGCGTCCACCGCCAGCGCCACGGGCCGCGAGCTCTCGGCATACCAGCGCACCGGGACCTGGGAGAATGAAGACTGAGGGCAGAGGACGCAGACCAGATGGCAGACTGCCGACACAACTGACGAACTAACGAGCTTGCGCACGATGGTGGGACTAGGCATGGTTTAAACTCCCGGCGCCGCCGTGAAGGCGACGCGCGTGGTGAAGATTGCGGTGTAGATGACGAGCTGCTTCTTGTCGTTGCGGTCGTACAGGATCTCGCTGAACGTGAGGGCCTTGCCGCTCTCCCAGGGGAAATGGTGCAGGGCACAGACGGCGATGACGGCGGCCGTGTCGGCGGGGATCTTGCTCCCCGCAGCGCCGCGGTTCACAGCGGGGACCTCGGCGACCTCGACCACGACCTCGACGTCCGCCTGCGGCAGAGGGTCGTTCGGGGCCGCGCCTTTCGCGCCGCCGGTCCCGACCGTGACCACGAGCCCGCCGCCCTGGCCGAGGGCCTTCTGGATCTCGGTGACCACGTTCATGCGGTCCTCGGCGATGACGGGCACGCCCGCGAGCGCCGGGAGGGACTCCAGGCGGCGGACGACGGAGGCGCGCAGGTCTTCGAGATTGCCCACGGTCATTTTCCTTTCGCGAGGGTCACGGTGAGCACGTCGTCATGCACGCCCGGCGAGAGGCGCACGGAGGCGACGGCGAATCCGGCGGCCTTGAGCGCCTCGGCGCAGACGGCGGCGGGATCGGGAGGTGTTTCTTTTTTCGTTTCTGCCGGCATGGGTGTCTCCTAGAGGCCCGCGAGGTCGTCGCGGCGCAAAGGTGAGGCGGACTGCGTGACCACTTCGGCGGAGGCGCTCTTGGCGTCCTCGCCGGCGGCCGGCGTGTCCGCGGGCAGCTCGACCGCGAAAAGTCCGCGCGCCGCGTCGCGCAACAGCGAGGTCGCGCTCTCGGCGGCTTTCTTCCGCGTGTCGGAGAGGTCGATCAGCAGCCCGGCCGTGCGGCCGTAGACGTCGACGACCAGGAGCGCGACGGCGGCGTCGATGAGTCGCTCGGGGATGGTTCCCTCCGGACCCATGACGTTCCGCGAATTCGCCGCCACGAAACCGCGCACCTTGTCCGTGATGATCCGCACGGAGTCGGCGACGGGGTCCGTGCCGGCCTCGGCGCTGGCGCGGATCTGCGCCAGCTCGTCCGAGGACAGCTTGCTCTTGATGTCGGTGTCTGTGACCGCACGCCAGGCCATGGTGACCGCCCTTCCTTACGCTCCGGCGCTGACCGTGTACTTGGCCAGGCCGAGCGTCGAGGTCACGCTGAGGAGGTTGTAGCGCTCCACCGTCACCGCCCACAGCTTCTCGCTGACCTGGCGGATGTACACGCGGGTCTGCGTGCCGTCGCCGCAGGGCGTCCAGAAGCGTTTGCACGCGCTCGGGTCCTCGGGGCCGACGCCGTCTTCGGCGTAGAACGCCACGACGTAATTGCCGCCGGCCACGCCCGCCTTGGTCGCGCCGCTCTTGACGCGCGCCGAGATGTCCATGCCGGACTGCGCGCCCCAGTAGCGGGCGATCTCGGTGGGATCGGAGATCGACGCCGTGGAGAACGCGCCGGCCGTGGCCTTGGCGCGCAGGCTGATCAGGCGCTGCGTCAGCGCGTTGCCGAAGAACGCGATGCGGTTGGGGTTGAACCCGATCAGGTCGCCCGCCGTCTTCACCAGGCTGAGCCCGTCGGCGTCCGGATCGGCGGCGGCGTCCCACGTCTTGTTCGTGTTGGACGCGGCGGCGATCAGCAGCGCCACGGCCCGGTACAGGTCGTTGCGCAGCGAGCGGCGCAGCAGGCGGCCCGTGTAGAGCTGCTGCCAGTTGGGGATCTCGCGCACCTGGTCGTCGTCGACGAACAGGGTGAGCCCGCGGTTGGAGGTCTTGGCCTGCTCCAGCGTGCCGCTGTACTTGACGCGCTTGAAGTCCGCGCCGATGCTGCGCTCGTCGTCGGTCTCGACCAGGAAGTCGGCCGACTGGTCGTGCTGCGCGAACTCGAAGCGGCGCGCGACCTGCACGGGCGGGAACAGGAAGTCCAGTTGCGCCTGCAGGTTGGACGGGTCGCGCCAGCCCTGGGCGTACGTCGTCAGCGGCTCGCTGAAGAACGTGTTGTTGAACGAGGCGGCGTCGGCCATGGCCACGAGGCCGTGGGCGGGATTGCGCACCTGCGAGTCGAGCAGCGAAATCGCGCCGTCGAACATGTCATTGATCGTCTTCATTTCTGCTTGTCTCCTTGCGGGCGCGGCGTGCCGCGCCTGAACGGGTTTTTACTCGGCGGGGTTAGGTCACGACGACGGGCACGGGTGTGCAGCCCTCGAACTCGACGAGCACGCCGTCCGCGCCGGCGGCGGTGAGCGCGCGGCCGATGACGTAGTAGGTGCCGCCCGCGACGGGCAGGGCCACGACCTTGCCGGCGGCGGTCGCGCACAGGCGGTCGTTCACCGCGATCGCGGCGGCTGCCGTCGCGAGCTTGGTGCCCTTGCTCGCGCCCGGCAACTCGATGGCGACCTCGTCCTCGGCCGCGTCGGTGGCGTGCTCCGTGATGCCGATGGGGCACTCGGTGGGGGCGGTGGTGACGGCGACATGCGCGCCGTCCGTTCCGGCCTTGACGAACACGGCGTCCGCAAGGGCGGCGTCACACTTGCGTGTGATCCGGCCGGTCGCGTGCGACCCGGCGTCATTGATCATGGGGATCAGTTTCTTCATGATGTCTCCAGGGGGCGCGGCGTGCCGTGCCCTTACGGTTTTACTGACCCGCGCCGCCACTCAGCAGCTCGGGGTGTTCTTTCGCGACGGCCGCGAAGGCGGCGTCGTAATCGTTGCCGTGCGCGGGCATCGCCGCGTTCACGAACTCGTGGAAGCGGGCGCGGCGGTCCGCGATCTCGGTGGAGCGCGCCTCGACGCCCTGGGTGCGCGGCTCGGTCTTCATCAGCGCGGGCAGGCTGGCCAGCTCGCGGGCCTTGTCGGCGAAGGCGTCGCCCGCGTTGACCATGTCCGCGATCCGCGAGGCCGCGTGCTCCTGCAGGACCGCGCCGCGCGAAACGGCCGCGTGGACGAGCGTCTCGGCGTGGGCCGTGCGCTCGGCAACGACCTTGGCGTTGAGCGTGGCCACGAGGTCCGTCTGTGAGGCTTCGAGCTCCGTTGCCCTGGCGTTGGCCGCCGCGAGCAGCCCGTCCATGTTGGCGATGAGCCCCTCGGCCAGCGCGAACGGGTCGCCCGCGTTGGGCAGCGCCTGGCGCGCGGCGTCCTCGGCCTTCCAGCGCGCGTCGATGCTGTCGCGCAGGGCCTTGAGTCCGCTTATCATTTTCTGGACGGCGTTGACGAGATCGTCTTCCGTCGCGATCGTGGCGTCGCCCAGCAGGGCGATCAGCCGTTGCAGCAGATTCATGCTGCCCTCCGTTGGTTCTTGATCCAGCCCACGGCGGGCGGCTGCGCCTGCATCCAGCGGCGCACCGCGTCCGCGTCGGACGCGTTAAAGAAATCGGGATGGCCGCAATAGAACGGGAATCCGCCGGAGTTGCGCGGGTCCAGCGTCATGGCGCGGGACATGACCGCGCACAGCAGCTCCGCCACGCCGAGGTTCAGGCGCTGCAGGCCGTTGACCTGGCCGACGTGGTACGGCACCGTGCCGTACGGGATGGCGAGCCACTCGGGGGCCTCGGCGTCGGGCATGGCTACCGCGTTGAGCGTCGGCGTCAGTCCGTCGGCGGCGGGCGCGTCCGCGTTGGGCGTCGCCACCCTTCTGACTTCCGACTTCCGTCTTCTGACTTCTGACTTCATGCCTCTTGATCCTCCATTGAATTTTCAATGCCGTCGGCGAAGCGCTGCGCGTAGCGGCGGGCGAGGGCGGCGGGCAGCGTGCCGGCGTCGTCGATGGCGCGGAACAAGTCGGGGGCCTCTGCGGCGAGGCGCTCGAGCGCGGGTATCATCTCCGCGTCGGGCAGTTGCAGGGCGTCCGCAAGGCGCGCGCGCAGCGGCTGCAGGTCGGCGTCCAGCGCGTCGAACACGGGATCGCGGCGGACAACGGGCACGCCCGCGTTGGGAGTCTTCTCGGTCGTCGGAGGTTCTCCGCCCTCGGGCTTCAGGCCTCCGGCCTCGGGCTTCGCTTCTCCGGCGATCTCGTCGCCCGCGTCAGGCTCGGCGCGGCCGTAGCGTTTGCGCAGGTCGCTCTTGGCGATCTCAACGCCCCAGCCGATCAGCTTGCCGTCGATCGCCAGATCCTGATTGGTCTGAGGGTTCGGTGCCTGCAGGCGGAAGGCGATCAGCGGGCGCACCTCCCCGAGCGTGTAGCGCAGCACGTGCGGCAGCAGGCGGCGGTTAAACGTGTCGCTGATCATCGCGGCGTCGTCGACCGTGAGCAGGTCGGTCTCGCCCTGCTGCAGGGACGCGCCGGTGGCGTCCGCGCTCGACAAGGTGCTGAGGTCCGCCCCGCGCCAGAGCACGGCCATGCGGCGGTCGCTCCGGTCGACCAGCGGCGGATAGGGAAGCTCGCCCTTGGACGAGGCGTCGATCGTCTTGACCTCCACGTCCTTGCCGGTGAGCATCGCCCAGTCCTGGCCGAAATTGGCGAGCGAGCCGGAGAGGTCGTTCCAGTCGTCCGAACCCTTCTGGGCGGGCGTGAGGCCGTGCAGGCCGGGCACCACGTAGCGGTGGCAGTAGATCAGCCAGTCGCGCAGCGGCGTGTGCTTGAACAGGTAGAGGGCCAGCGAGGCCACGCCCAGGCGGTCTGGGCACGCGGTGACGAGCCAGCCGCCTTCGTCCAGGTCGACGCCGTCGTAAGCGCCCTCGGTGGCGAGATAGCGCAGGCGGCCCGTGCGGCGTTCGAAGAACGACAGCGGGATCTGACGCAGCGACGCGGTCAGGCCGTCGGTCGACGGACGCCACACGATCTCCTGCACGCTCCAGCCGTGGCCAACCGCGAGCATCATGCCGCGCACGAGCGCCTGGACGCCGCCGCTCTGGTCGGCGTCCATGGCGTCGCTGTATTCGAGATGGTTGAAAAAGGCTTCGGCGATCTCCTTCTGGCGCTCAGCCTCCGGCCCCTCGTCCAGCGTGACGATCTCCCACTGCAGGCGGCTGACCGACTTGGCGCGCTTGGGGACCACGGCCGCGAGTATGTCGTCGCGCAGGCGCGCCTCGTCCCAGAGCTGGGCGAACGCCTGCAGGTCGCCGCCGCGCAACTGGTTGAGCGCCGCCGACAGCGTCTTGGGCGTCATGTACTCCAGCGGGGACCACAGGCTCATCATGTGGAGCGAGACGCGGCCGGCGTCCGCGACGGGCTCGGTCTTGAGGTTGCGCAGGATGCGGGACAGGACGTTCACAGCAGAGGCCCTCCGGATGAATCGTGGATGTCGGCGAGGCCGTCTCCGTCCAGGTCGGCGGCGATGACGCGGCCCGCGCCGGAGGCGGGTTTGCGGCCGGCCTCGCCGGCGGCGACGGCCTCGGCGAGACGCGAGTACGTGGACGCGAGCAGCAGGTGGTTCTCGACCTGGTCGATGTAGTGGCGGTCCTTGCCGTTCGCGTCCGTCTCCAGGCGCGAGCCGTTGAGGATGTGCTGGTGAAGCGTGGCCACGGCGGGCAGCGCGCCGGGCACGTCCTGCGGCAACAGCCACAGCGGATCGGTGCGCAGCTTGCCGGTCGCGTCCACCTGCTGCAGGCCGTCGTCGGCGGTGAGCAGGTCGGCGACGGTCATCTCGATGGCCTCGTCGCGATTGCAGGAGATGACCGGATAGACGGTGTCGTTGGAGGGCGTGCGACGCACCGCCTGCGCGATGCCCGTTCCGGTTTTCCCGGTAAACTCCACGGCCGCACAGCGCAGGCCGCTCCAGCACTTGCGAACGCCCTCCCAGGAGACCGCGCCGCACACCATGCGGGCGTTCAGATCCAGCGTGTCCGTGCCGGAGATCTGCGCGGGAATGCCGTTGAGCGCGAGTGCCAGGTCGCGGGCGAGGTCCCGCAGAGGTCCCGCGTCAACGAACAGGCAGGCGACGTCCAACGTGCGGAACAAGACCGGAACGCGGGCGCGTACGGATTCGGCGGCGATGCTCTCGGCCCACACCGTGGATTTACGGCCGGTGGCGGGGTCCAGTTCGCGGCAGGTGAACCAGCAGCGGTCGCCGGTGTCGAGGCCCGCGTAGCGCACGCGTCCCGCCGGGGACGGCGCGAGCGAGAACAGGACCGGCTCCAGGCGCGTGGCGCGGGCGATGACCTCGGGTGTGACGGCCTGCGACGTGCTGCGCGGGATCGCGAGGCGATCGCAGTTGAACGCCTTCATGGCGTCCGGGTCGCGCACGGCGGAAACCCAGTGCGCCACGAACATCGTGACGGGAAGTCCCGAGCAGCACATCTGCGAGACGCGCACCGACCACTTGCGCTCGGCGATGCGCTCGGGACGGCGCACGCGCGGCGTGATCGTCCCCCGGTCGAGACGGCAGCCGCAGACGGGGCACGCGAAATAGTAGTCGCCAGTCTTCGAGAACGCGGTGTGCGTGCCGGCCGCGTCGATGAAATCGGCCTCGGCGGTCAGCCAGGGATTGTCGTAATCTTTGCCGAGATCCATGCGGCAGATCTTGGGCCACGCCTCTTCGGGGTTGTGGGACTCATTGCAGCACGGGCAGGTCAGCATACCGACGATCTGCGAGCCCTCCTCGAAATTCTTGTTCTGTCCCGCGCCGGCGTAGCGCTGCGTGCCGACGGTGATATTCAGGCGCAGGCCCGAGGCCGTCATGCGGCCCTCGAGGAACTTCGCGTTGTACTCCTTGATGTCGTCTTTCTCGTCCTGCAGCACGCAGTCGGCGGAGAACGACGTGGGGACCTTGGCGTTGATGCCGCGCATGTAGCTCATGGCCGGAGCGGGGCCGCCGGTGAAGAGCATCGCGCCCTTGCGGTCCACGCTCTTCCCGGTCTCGCTCTTGGCCTTGCCGACCTTGACCATCTGCGCGAGCCAGGGGATCTGGTCCAGCACCTCGGGGCGCTCCTTGCCGTCCACGATGCCCTGCACGAGGTCGTCGTCGGGCAGCGCGTAATAGGTGTTCAGCCCCTTGATCGCGGCGAGGTACGCCTTAAGATGCAGCGCGAGGATCGTCTTGCCGAACTGCGCGCCGCCGCAGATGTCGATCTGCGAATCGGGGAGCACCTTGCGGACGCCGTCGAGGCGCGGAAAATCGAACAGCGCGTCGCGGTGCGCGTCTGGCAGATAGAGCGTGTCGTTGCCGAGCACGTGGTCGATCAGGCCGATGACCCAGCGCAGCGGCTCGCGGCCGTCGTTGTTGTACGGCACGAAACACGGGTGCCCGTCTTGCTGCACGCGCACCTTCGCGTGGCGGTGCATGAACTCGAAAAACGAAATGCCGAGCGGCACGTCGGCGGACGTCGAGGCCGGGGCGGCTGCGGCCTTCACGCGCTCGAGTGTGGAGACGCGCTGCTTCACGCGGCACCGCCTTTCGCGGCGCGGGCCGTGTCGAGCGCCGCGAGAAACGCGGCGAGCGCGGCCTTGGCGTCGGCGTTGCCCTCGGCCTCGGCCATCAGCGCGTCCACGCCCGCCTCGCGCACGCCCTGCGTCTTCACGGCCAGCTCGCGCTCGGCCAGATCCAGCTTGAGCAGCGACACGGCGGATTTTTCCGACAGGTCGCGCAGCGCGAGGTCGAGACGCAGGCCGTGGAGCCGGTTGCGGATCGTCGCGTCCACGTCGGCGGGAAGATCCACGACCGCCTCGTCGGCGGCCTCGACGGCCTTGCGGATGCGCCACGTGCCCATGTGGTTGCGGATGATGTTGTGGAGCGCGCCGTTGCTGGACTTGATGGACCGCTCCGACAGCCATTGATGCAGGTCGCGATAGCCCGGCTCGTCGCCGGCGACGTAGCCGAAGAATTCGTCGAGAAGCCCTAAGCGGGCCAGCTTGGCATAAAGGCTGTCGGAGTGGATTTTCATGGTCTTCGTAGTGACTCGAAACCCGTAAACCGGAAACTTGAAACCGTGTCGTTTTCAAAAGCGCACCGCGTGCACTTTTCAACTTTTCTCAAAAGCGCACCGCGTGCACTTTTGCAAAAGCCCTGTTCACTCGCCTTCTTCGAGGGCGATCTTCGCCGCCGCCGCGTGGCCCGCCGGGGTGATTTTCCAGACCCAGCCGCGATAGGGGTCCTTGCGTTTCTCGGCGTGGTCCTGGTCGGCCAGCGCCTGCAGCGCCTGCGCCACGTCGTCGGCCTTGGCCGAGGGACAACTGTTCATCTGGAGATCGGTGACGAGCTGCTGCTCGCGGGCCTCGACGGCCGCGTAGTCCGAGAGAATGCGCAGCAGGTGCAGCTTGAAAAGGTTGAGCGCGTTGCCTGTCAGCATGGCTAGTCCTCGTTGGTGAGTTGAGAAACGGTGGAGGCCGGGGCGAGGCCCTTCCCCACCATGATGCCGATCAGCATGCCGAGCGCCTTGGTGCTCTTCTGCTGCTCGACGTAAGAGCGATCGATGCGCGCATGCGTGCCGCGCGCCCGGTCCTCCGCCTTTTTGTCGTTCTCCGAAATCGAGTCGCGCAGGCTTTCGATGTCCTTGCGGCAGATGGCCTGGCACTTGGTGAGCTCGTCTTTGCTGGCGTACGTGCGGGCGACGTCCTCGCCCAGGGGCGGCGTGCGCGGCGAGCGCTTGCCGTTGAGCCAGACCACGGCGGCGGCCACGAGCGCGCCGAGCGCGCCGTTCTGAGCCACGTCCAGCATGACCGTCTGCGGGCCGGAGCCATCGGCGGCGAGCGCGAAAAGCGGTCGGCGCGCCGGACTCGGACCGGCGGGACAGGACGCCGGAGAAGAGTGAGGGCCGAGGGCGGAGGGCGGAGGACGGACGGCACATCAGACACGTTCCGTTCGCCGTTGACGCGTGCGGGCCTCTGTCCTCCGCCTTCCGTTCGCTGTCTTTGCCTCTCGTTAACATGGCCGGATGATGGCAGAATTACACCCAACGCGCGCGCGGTTGTGCCGGGTGTGCAGGGTATTTTTCGCGCCGTTAAAATTAAGGATTTGTCAAAAGTGCACACTGTGCACTTTTGAAAAAGGTCGATCTCAGGGAAGCCTTAAAACGAGAAAAGTGCACGCCGTGTGCACTTTTAAAAAACGAAATATGCCGTGTGCCTAGAATCAAAAAGCAACTTATTTTTAATAATATCTTCGGCGGCAGTCACGAAAAACCGCCCTGCAAGCGGGTTGCATGGCGTCTATTTTAAAAGTTGTTTATGTGTTTTCAACTTGGCGATTATAAACTAAAACGATTGGCGGACATACTCCAAACGTTTCTTAAATTCCAAGACGCTTTTTGCATAATCATCTCGGACGTTGCCTGATAGTTTTCTGCCGACATCTCCATCCGTTAGCGTACGCAGATGTTCCAGGGAGCTCTCAGCGTTGTATCGTTGTTCGCTAATTTCTTTCGCCGAAAGTGCAACAGGTCGTTTAAACAAAAAAAGCATTCTCGCGTTTATGCTTTTAACCTCCTTTTCTGCATTCACAAGAAGATCCCTGTTTACTCCGTCAGGCAGAGTGCCAATTGTCAAATACAACCGGTCCAAAACATCTGCGGCTTTTGCCCGATTGGATAAATCCCAGAGGCTTAAAGACACGACGATAGTGCAGAGACCAATAATTATGGCAACCAGTTTCACGTATCATCTCCTTCAATTTGCTTTGCCCTTCCTTCAGCACCGACATAATTTCTCTTAAATTCATCAATTGCAATCATCAATTTTACAGCGGCCTTTCCTCGCAGATCTATTAAGCGATCAAGATCCGCAACTTGAGCCTCTAATTCTATAACACGCGAAAGTAGTGTCGCACAACTCGGACAGGTAGCAACCGAATGACTACCACAAGATTTTTCGAGTTCGACAATTCGATGCATTAATCTGGGACTTGCCTTCTTGATTTCAGAACGCACAAAACCTAGCATTGACCGACTTATATTAAGGCGCTCAGCTAATTCCCCCCAGTCAACACCAAGGGAAAAGCGTAGGCGGTTTAGCCGCTCGTTAATTGCAACTATATTGCTACTTTCCATATTGACACCATTGCAACCAAGTTGCTACTATTCGCACGTAACGGCAACGTGTAACGATGAGAGGTTAGCAAATGGCAGTAGAGAGCGCAAAGGGAATGTCTATGGTAACGAGTTTTAGCACTACGCGCATCGTCATCCCGAATATCGTCGCTGATGCGAGGGCTCTTCGGGTGAGCCGGTTTCATTTATGGGCAGTTTTGAGTGGGCGGCGGAAATCACCGAGCCTCGTTAACCGGTATTCATCGCTAAAAAATCGAAAGGTTATATCGGTTAGATGAAAAGTGCACACGGGTTGCGCATTTGAAAAACGAAAAAGGAGAACGGAAATGATGAACAGTAAAACGTATGAGGCAATGATGTCTGCGTGGAACGCCGTCAAGGCGGATGAAGGGTATACGACGGTGCAAACATTCCTGTCTCAACACGCCGAGTACGGGTTGCTTGATAAAGAAGGGGTGGCCCGCCGCGCACGCCAGATCAGCAACGCGTGCGACCTCTTTATAGGCACCGCCAAAGACGGCTCCCACGTGATGACCGGAAAGGCGATCCGGCTGGCCGCAGAGGGCGAACGGGATTTTGCGCATCGCGTGGGCGAGACACGGTATTTTTTCATAGCCAGTGAAAATAATGCAAGAGCAAGGCGCGCCGCCACCGAAAGGCCTTTTTTGGCCAAGTCGCAGTACACCGCGATACTTGCTCTTTTCAAACGCAAAGGGTCAAGTTTCGACGCGTGGGCGGTCAAATCGGGCTTCTGTGAGAGGAAGGCGCGTCATGCCGTCATGCATCCGGAATGGCAGAGTGCGGAGTACACGCAAATACGCAAAGCCCTGCGGGCGGCGCTGGCGGAGCTGGGCGTGCAGACCGATTTGTGAGTCGGGCTCCCGACGGGAAAGTCGGCGCGGGTCACTGATTTTGAAAAGTGCACCGTGTGCACTTTTGAAAAAACCAAAAAGGAGAACAATGATGGACAAGAAGAACGGACAGCGGATAGACGGCGGCGCGTGCAACGGACAAAAAGCGGCGGCGTCAGAACAGGCCGAAGGCGTCGCCGGGGCGGATGCGGACGGCGGCGGCGGAACAGTCGGGGTGGGAGAGTTCTTTCACCTTCTGTTCAGAATTGAAAAGGCGCTCTTTCAGATCCGCGTTCTCCGCTTTCAGAACCGCGTTCTCCGCTTTCAGGCCCGCGTTCTCCGCCTTCAGGGCCGCTACCTCGTGTTCCAGATCAACCAGACGCTCGCGCATGGTGAAAAACTGCGCAGCCGTTTTGAGTATTTCAAAGATGCCTGCCATTTCGCTTTCTCCCTTGTCAAAGAGGCGAGTCTAGCACGGCGGGCGGGATAACCACAACGGAAACGAAAGGAAAGGGACAGGCAATGAACGAAGGACAGGATAACAGAGGACAGAGGGCGGAGGACGGAGGACGGACGGCGGAGGTGTGCCGGCGCGCGTGCTCGTCCTGCAAACGGACGATGTGCACGGGCGCGAAGGTGCTGGCTGAAATCGCGGGCATGCCCGCTTACGATCCGGAGATCGGTTTGACGGCCGATCAGGTCGGAAGCACCTACGAGGAGATCAGGAAGATCGCCGCGCAGACGCTGTGGCTTATGCAGGCCGAGGAGCGCGGGCGGGTCTGCGCCGAGATCCGTCAAGAGATGGACGCGGAGGACGCCGCGGGCAAGCGCTTCATGATCCGCAACGGCGACCGCGATAAATACCTGCGCGTGAAGTTGCGCGGCCGGGCAACGGGCGCGTACATTCACATAGACTGGGCCAATAAGGGCGAGTGCTTTGAGCTGGTCCACTCCGACGCCTTGGCGATCCGCGCGGCTTACGCGGCCATCACGGGCGAAGATCAGGCCATCCTCGAGGAGGTGGACAATGGCTAACACCACCCTCTACACGGTGAAACGGATTCGCGACGGCAGGCAGATCGACATCCGCCTGCATGACGACGGCGAGATCCAGCTGCGCTGGGCCAGGCGGCCCGAAGACGCGACGCGCATGACGCGCCCGGCCGCCCAGTGCGTGGCGGCGGTGATGACGGTGGACGACACCAATGATGACGTGATCATCGAGCGGAGAACAGAGGACGGCGGACAGAGAGGCGGTGACGGCATGAGCGTGACTAAAGCCAGCGGAAACATGTACCCGTGGGTTACCCATTGCCACACTCACCTGCGCGGGACCTGTCCGCATGCCTGCCCTTACTGCTATGCTAGCAAAGGGCGCGCCGGACGGTTCTACCAGGGCGAGTTGCGCCTGAAGCTGGATGAGCTGCAGTCTGGATACGGGAACCGCGAGAACAGACCGGGAGTCTGGTTCATCGAGCACATGTTCGATTTGTTCGCTGACCCGATTCCCACGCTATGGATTATCCAGATCCTGAATCACTGCCGCCAGGTGCAGGCCAACACGTATGTGTTCCAGTCGCGCAACGGGCAGCGGGCGCGTGGCTTTCTGGACCTGATGCCTGACAATCGCATCATCGGTACGACCGTCGAGACCGATCTTCCGCAAGCTGGTTTCTGCGGCTGCGCTCCGGACTGGACCGAGCGGCTCTACGAGATCGGTACGCTGGCCGCATTGGGCGAGCAGACCTATATCACGATTGAGCCTATCATGCGCTTCAGCAAGCGGTTCGCAAAACGTATCCTGGACGCCCGTCCGCGCTTCGTGAATATCGGAGCCGACAGCAAGCGCTCCGGCCTGCCCGAGCCGACCGGCGGAGAGGTAGACGAGCTAGTGTGCGAGCTGCGCAGGGCTGGCATGGACGTGCGCCTGAAGCCGAACCTTTCGCGCATCATCGGGCGGGAGGTTCAGGCATGAGCTACGAAGACACCAAATGCCCGTGCGGGGATAAGAAACCTTGCGACACCATGCTGTGCGACGCGTGCCTGGACGACCTGAAGGACCGCCCCGAGCTGGCGACGTTCAACGACGGATCAAACCCGGTCGAGTACCGGCGTCACGCGGCAACGATCCTGTTGGCGCACTCGCGGGGCCGCAAGCGCCGCGCGGCGATGACGGAGAAAGGCGGTGGGGAATGAGCTGCACGCTGACCGAATACCGCAAACCGCATCCGCATTACGGGCTGGCCGACGCGGGCTGGCGGGCGAAGACTCCGTGGGAGATCGTCGATGGACGCTTTCAGCGGCTCTACACCATCCGGCGCATGTACGCGGTGTGGCGCTGGCGCCAGGCGCAGATCTTCCGGCAAGCGGGCGTCTGGTCGTGGCGCGTGCTGGAGCGTTCTCGCGGCGAGCCGTGGCGCGAGGTCGCCAGGGCGAGCGCCGTGAACGGGCACATCTATTTCTCGGCGCAGTCGGCGATGCCGTTCGCCGAGCTGGCGGCAACCACGAAGTAACGGGAGGACAGGCGATGACGAACGGAGAACAGGCACAGGTATTGGAGCGGATGAACTGGATCAATGAGCGGGCGAAGTCGATCGACGCGCGTCTGCTGGGTCTGCGGGATGACGTGCAGGATCTGACACACACGCTGAAGACGGCTGTTGACGTGACCGCCACGCGCACGGAGTTCGGCCAGATCCTGGCGGGGCTGAAGGCGCGCGGCGTGATCACGCAGGCGGACGTGGAGCGGCTGGATCGCAAAGCGATGAGCGTTTCCGACGCGGCCCGCTGGGCGGAGGCGGAGGTGTCCTATGGCGGGTGAGGTCAAGATGGAGATCCTGTTCGGGCGTTCGGTCTACGTGTTGACGCGGTCTAACTGCGAGCGCGTGTTGGCTATTCTGGATGCGGATGCCGAGCTCGGAGCATTGCTCTCCGTGCTGCGCGACGATCTGCGCAAGACGCTGAGCGGGGTTGAGAGCGCGGTCACAGCGCCGAATCCGTTCGACGAGGATACGGAGGAGGAGGTTGCCGCGAAGCGCGACGCGGCCGAGATCCTGAAGAACATCGCCACGCTCAAGAACGTGGCCAAGGAGAACGCCGACGCCTGCGGCGACGGCCGCGCGCCGCGCTGCTGGTTCTGCGGCCATCCGGTTGTCGAGATCCCGACATCATCAAAAAGCGAAGAGCTGCTCTACCGGTGTGAGAACACGGCGTGTTCGGGAGGCAAGCGCCCGGCCGTCGCCTCGCACTACGATTGCGCTTGCGCCGGACGTCCGGAGGACAAGCCGTGATCACCGTAACGGTCAGCTGCGACATCTGCAACACGCCCGTCTACTTCGACGCGTGGGGTGATGAGGTCGCCCTGCGTCAGGTGATCTTCAATGCGGGCTGGCGTAAGTTCCGGGACGGATGGGACCACGTCTGTCCGCAGTGCATGTTTGAGGCGCGGCGCGAGTCTGACGCCGATCGCTTCCACTATCTTGCGAAGAAACGCAAAGAGCATTTCAGAGACTAACCAGGAGGGCGGGACATGGACGGACGCAGGAATATGGCGGGATTGACGGAACGCGAGATCCTGGATCGGCTGGAACATCGCGGCTGCTGCGCGGCGGCGGCGGCGGTGTGCCTGGGCGCGGTGGCGCTGGTCGCTTTGGTAGCGCTGGTGATGGCGTTGTGCGAGCGCTGGCCGGTGCTGTGCGACCGGCTTCCGCCCATCGGGTTCATCGCCATGGGCGTGGCGTTGCAGATGGCGTGGCGCGCGGCGCGCGACGGGAGGGCGAGCCATGGCGATTAGAGACCTTCCCGGACAGGCCGTCATGTTCCCCGAACTGGAAGTGGACCGGCTTGACAGGCCCGTTGCCGAGCCCCTGCAGGGCGGCTGCACCGCGCGGGCGCTGGAGCTTCCGAACAAGCCGACCTGCACGCCGGCCGAGGCGGCGTTCGCGACGGGGATCTCCGAGCGCCAGATCCGCTACTGGGTGGAGGACGGGACCTTGCTGGCGATCAACGCGGCGCGCTGCCCGGTCGGGGCGCGGGGCGGACGCCAGAGCATCAACGACAGGTGGCGCATCGTCGTCCGGCGCGGGCCGGGCTTCGAGGCCGACAACATGCGGGCGTTTCTGACGCTCGATGAACTGCTGCGCAAGGGCAGCAACATGGAGGCGGGAAAGGTATGAACACGAGACTGAAGGCGGACGCGCTGGCCAAGGCCGCGCTCCAGGCGACGGCGAGGGCGCTCCACACGGCGCAGCTCGCGCTGGACGCCTACACGATGGCGGCGGAGGCGGAAGCGCCGGAGGCGCGGAGCCTCAACATGGAGAGCCGGATCTTGATGACCGGGCTGCGCGACGGCCTGCTGGACGCGTACGGGAATGTCCCGGACGCGGCCAAGCAGCGGCTGCTCGCCTGCCGGGCGACTATCACGAGTGACGAACTTATCGACCTCCTCGCGCTGTGCGTGAGGGGTTAAACGGACAACCACAAAAACCGAGGAAATCGAATCATGGCGAACAAGACCACACAGAACGACGGGGCGAAGAAAGTTGACCAGGCGAAAGTCGCGAAAAACAAAAAGGCGCTGCAGGCGTTGGCCGATGCCGCGCCCGAGCGGACGGAACGCAAGGAGGTGCTGAATCCCGAGGTGCTGCCCAAGGGCGCGCTGGCCAACGCGGGGCGTGCGGCCGCCCAAGGCCAAGGGCGGCTGGCGTCCCGCCGAGTGGCTGGTGTCGCAATACCAGGGCGAGCACAACCACCTTAAGAACAAGACCTTCGACGTGTGGCCGAAGGAGGACCAGGAGGCGTTCAAACTGTGGCAGGAGAAACAGGTGGACGGCGACGACGCGGCGGGTCGCCGCATGGCGGCCGAGGGCACGTGGCACGGGATGCGCGCCACGCTCTCCGACCACGGCATCGGCCGCAAGACGTGGAAGCTGATTCCGGAGAACCAGCTCGACGAGACCAGGGACATTCTGCGCCAGGTCTTGAAGGACATGGACAAGGCGCGCAAGGAGGGTTAACACCATGGCGGGACAACAGATGATGATTCGGGCGGGGGTTCCCCCGCATGACGCGGCGGAGTTCGCCGCGCTGCCGGATGCGCTGAAGTGGGAGGTGCTCGACCTGCTCGAGCTCCTGCGCAACGCGTCCGCGAGCCCCAACGCGAGGGCGGCGCTGATGCAGGCCGCCCACGACAACATGCACAGGCAGGGCTGGAGCTTCAAGAGCCTGGAGCGCAAATTCTACACGCTGCGCGACACGCGCGACTGGCGCGTCCTGGTGAACCGCGCCAAGACCGTCGGCGACGGCAAGAGCGAGTGGATCACGCCCGCCGTGGCCGACGCCTGGAAGGGCTATTGCGACAAGCACAAGCGCAGCTTCAAGAGCGCCTACGTCGAGCTGGTCGCGGACTACCGCTGCGGCAAGACCATCGGCGACGTGGGCTGGCGCGAAGTGTGGCGCAAGCACGCGGAGCTGCGGCATATGCCCATGGAGAGCAAATGTCCTCCCGGCATGCCGCTTCCCGAGGGTTGGTCGTACCACAACCTGATGCGGCACAAGCCGCGCCAGATCGAGACCGAGGCAGCGCGGCGCGGCCGTCACGCCGCGCTGAAGCTGTCCAGCCGCGTGCACACCACGCGGGAGAACCTCCTGCCCGGCCAGCAGTACGAGATCGACGACATGTGGCACAATACGTTCGTGGTCAAGGCGGGGTTCCCGAAGGCGGTCCGGCCGCTGGAGCTGGCGTGCATCGACATCGCCAGCGCCAACAAGGTGGCCTTCGCCCTCAAGCCCCGCCTGGAGGACGCCAACGGCAAGCGGCAGAACATCACCGAGGCCGACACGCGCTTCCTGCTCGCGTACCTGTTCTGCGACGTGGGCTACCACAAGGACGGCTGCCTGCTGCTCTGCGAAGGCGGCACGGCCACCGTGAAAGAACGCCTGCAGCGGGTGCTCTCCGAGCTTTCCGGCGGGCTGATCAAGGTCAGCACGAGCGGTGTGGACCGAAAGGTGCCGCTGGACAAGTGGGGCTACGATACCAAGGGCAACCCCGACCACAAAGCCCACATCGAATCCTGGCACAACCTCGCGCAGAACCGGCTCGACAACCTGCCCGCGTACACCGGCAGCAATTCGCGCCTGGACAAGCCCGAGGACCACGCCGCGCTGATCAAGGTCGTCGACAAGATGCTCGCCGCCTCCTGCACGCTTCCCCCGGATCTTGCGCAGCGCCTGCGCTTCCCGGTCCTCGACTGGGACACCTTCAGCGACGTGGTGCACGAGGTCTATGAGCAGATCGCGTGGTCCGGCGACCACCGGCTGGAGGGCTGGACGCGGCGCACCGAGCGCCAGTGGAAGTTCCACCCCGCCGACATGTGGCACAGCGAGCGCGAGTTCCTGTCGCTGCCGCAGTCCATGCAGGAGCAGCTCGCGCCGATCCTCGCCCAGGAGGGCATGACGCGGGTCGGCCGGCTGTCCCGCGCGCAGGTGTGGGAGGACGGCAAGCGGGACCTCGTCCGCCTGCCGGACTGGGCCGCGATGATGATCTGCGGCGAGGACCTCGCCGAGGCCCGGCCCTGCCCGGTCGCCGAGGCGATCTTCGTCAATCAGGAGATCGACGACGGCCGCCCGCTGATCTACCGCCTGTCGAGCTGCGTCGACGCGGCCGGCCAGACGGTGCAGCTCAAGGAAGGCGAGACCTACCTGTGGCTGATCAACCCCTTCGATCCGCGCGTCTGCTTCGTGGGCGACACCTGGGGCCGCTACGTCGGCAAGGTGCTGCGCAACGACCAGATCGACCGCGCCAACGTCGATGAGATCGGTCACGAGTGGGGCCGCACGCGCAAAGAGCTCGACGCCGCGCTGGCCCCGCTGGCCCGGCGCGGGGCGGCCGCAGCCAAGGGACAGATCGCCGACATGGCGCACAACGCGGCGCTGCTGCGCGAGGGCAACGCCGAGACGGTGCGGCAGATCGCGGCCGACCGCGCGGTCAGCGCCGAGCGCCGCGCCGCCACCAAGGGCCTGTCGCTGGACGACCTGTGCGCGGGCGGAGACGGGGATGGGGACGGGGAAGGGACAACGGACACGGCGGGCCTGGACGGTCTGCTGTAAACAATGACGGACAGAAAAAAAGGAAAACGCATCATGAACGTGGAACAAAGAGAGATGGCGAAGTCCGAGAGGGACGTGCGGGCGGGAAACGAAAACATCATCCGCATCCCCGGCGACAAGGTGCAGGAGGCGCTCAACCGCCTGCTGGCGGCCGGCGAGATCGACGAGGACGGAAAGGGCGATATCTGGTGGCTGTACAACCACGCCCAGGTCAACAACTGGAACCTCGATGACGTCGGCAAGGCGATCCGCAAGGACTCGACCACCGCCTACCGTCTATTCCTCGGGCGCTACGGCGCTCGCTACGACAACCTTGTTGAGGACGTCAGGACGTTCCGCAAGCTGTCCGAGGAGCGCGGCCCGCGCCGCAAGCTGGCCTTCGTGGAGACCGACGTCTGGAAGAAGGTAGACGCCGTTTGCCGCCACGCGCTGGTGGGACAGCTTCCCGCGTTCGTCTACGGGGCCAGTCAGATCGGTAAGACCACCTGTCTGGAGGAGTTCGCGCGCCGCAACAACCACGGGACGACCAAAATGATACGGATGTGTGCCGCACCGTCGCTGATGATGGTCATGCAGCAGATCGCCGAGGCTTGCTACATCCCCCGGAAACTGAACGTGCACGAGATGCGCCGTCGGATTTTCGCGTCGATCGACGACAAGATGCTGATCATCTTCGACGAGCTGCACCAGGTGCTGATCGGCTGCGGAGACACCTCCGCGATCCGCATCATCGAGTTCCTGCGCGAGATCTACGACCGCACCGGCTGCGGCATGGTTTTCAGCGGGACGAAGGTGCTGCGCGACGAGATCGAGAAAGGGCGTCTTAACCTGATGCTGGAGCAGTTCCGTCGTCGCGGGATTATTAACCTCGTGCTGCCCGATACGCCTAGCAAAGCGGACGTCGCGCGCGTGGCCAAGGCATTCGGTCTGGATGCTCCAGAGGGCACGGCCGCCGATATTATCAAGGACATGCTCAAACGCTCAGGCTTTGGGCAGTACGTCAAGTTTATGCAGTCGGCCAGCAACCTGGCCAATAAGCAGAAGAAACAACTAAGCTGGGACCACTTTGTTATTGCGTATGACATGGTGCAGCAGCTCTCCACCGGTGAGGAATAGACCATGGCAAAGACAGACAAGACGACCAAGATCATGACCGACGCCCAGGGACAGAACGTCCCCGTCCAGTACGTGAAACCCTATGACCGTGAACGCGATCGCGTTGCCCGCCGCATTGAAAAGCGCTTCCGGGCTGCAAACGCCTACGTCGCCCGCATCAAGGCCGAGACCCTTGCGGACATCGCAGCCCTGCAGCGCTACGGACTCAAGGACGGTGAGGCCGTCGGCGGGGCCAAGGGCAACGTCCAGTTCAGCAGCTTCGACGCGCTGATCCGCGTGCGCCTGGAAGCCCGCACCATGCTGGACTTCGATGACCGCTTCCGGCAGGCGCAGCAGTTGATCTTCGACTATCTCGACGAGTTGACCGGGGCGTCCGATCAGGCCGACATCGCGACGATCATCAAGGCCGCGTTCCGGCCGTCATCCGCCGGCATGCTGGCCCGCAACAAGATCATTGCGCTCCTGCGCCTCAACATCAAAAACGAGAAATGGGGCCACGCCATGGACCTGCTGCGCGAGAGCCAGTTCGTCAAGGCCGGCAAGAGCTACGTCTACGTCGAGACCCGGCCGAGCCTGGCCGAAGAGTTTGAAATGATCCCGGTTGACATCGCGGCGATCGATCCGGCCGCAAAAGAAGAAAAGGAGGACTGCGCACGCCCGTCCGACGCGCAAACGGCCCGGTAAAGGGCAGAACAGTCAAAGGGGCCTTCACCCCCTCCAACGTCACGTAGTACCACCTACGCAACACGCTCGCCACACGCTGTCCTGCCCATGGCAGATCGCGGTTTCTTGGTGAGTATTATGACACAAAGGAGGGTACGTGAAAGCCCCTTTTTCATTCCTGAATAACATCAAGCCTCTTGTCCGCCGTCCCGGCGGCAAGACCCGCATGCTGAAACACCTGCTGCCGATCATCGGCGGCATCCCTCACAAAGTCTACGTGGAACCCTTCTGCGGAGGCGCGGCCGTCCTGGTCGCCAAACCTCCGAGCGAGCATGAGGTCATCAACGACCTGGACGGCGAGCTGATCAACCTCTACAAGCAGGTCAAGCATCACTTGCCGGCCGTGGTCCACGAGCTGCGCCTGATCGTCGACAGCCGTCAATTGTTCGCCGACGCCAAGCAGCAGCCTGGCACCACGGAGATCCAGCGCGCCGCGTCCTTCGCCTACCGGAACTTCTACAGCTTCGGCGGCGACAACGACAGCTACGGCGTCAAGCGCATGGGGTTCACGACGCGCAGCTACCTGCTGCGCAAGGTCCTCGCGATGAACAAACGGCTCGACCGCGTCTCGGTAGAGCACTTGTCATGGGAGCGGTGCCTGGCACTCTATGACTGCCCGGCCGCGCTCTTCTTCTGCGACCCTCCTTACACGGTCGGAGATGTGCGGGCCTATGCCGCATGGACGGCCGCTGACGTGGCCCGGTTGCGCGAGGCGCTGGGCAGGCTTAAAGGTACGTGGATCGTCACGCTCAACGACTGTGAGGCCAACAGGGCCGCTTTCTCGGGCTGTCAGATCCGCGCCGTCACCACGGCGGCCTACATGTCTCAAGGCCGCAAGCCCAACCGCCGCTTCGGCGAGATAATCATCACTCCGTAAACCAGCTGCATTCAGCCTGCAAGACAGGTGCAGGCCCCTTTTGTTTTCTCCCCAATCCGTTGCAACAGTCCCGTTTCCCGTGGTTTTTTCCCTCATTCCTGCACATCGCGGTTAAAAATCTTCACAACTCTCGTGTTTTCAAACACCTACGGCGTTTTTCAGCCTTTTTCACCCTTTCCTCATACCTCCCGGTTCTCTTCG
>JADHEF010001015.1_pt1 | contig 21002 bp, 16 predicted proteins | sample 8952391 | NCBI WGS metagenome assembly JADHEF01 (sample SAMN16124439, study PRJNA663245) | bioreactor sludge metagenome | isolation source: sludge (nitrite) | place: India:Bengaluru | collected 2019-02-28
GCCGGAGCCGATGTTCTACCGATCCCTTCTTACACCACGGCGCGGGACACGATCCCTCGAGCAAGTTGAACCACGGGATAAGTAATGTTTGCTCTCCCAGAGGAAGATGCTTTTCTTTACGCAGCTCAGGCATTCGGAATAGGAAGCAGGCGTCTGGATAGGCGGCAAGTTGCACCTCACTCTTTGCTTTGATGTGGCGACCATCCAGTTCTGACCAGGATGTGCGGCGCGAAACGGGGTTGTATTTTTCCTGCCAGTTTCGCAGCTTTTCCAGCCAGTAGAAGACGTCTTGGTACACAGGTCCATCAGCGGCCCAAGGGAGGTCGTAGCCCTTCTCGGGGCCAGACTTGGCGATGTCGGCGGTCTTGTTAGTATTGATGTAGAGCACGGTAGAGACATCCTTGCCATCAATCAGCGCGGTGCAACGCCGAAACACCCCCTGTTGCAGCGGACGCCGTTCGCTGCCCTGTGCGAGCCGGCTCGGGTTCAGCGTCCACTCGCCCGCTGCGTAGCGCCAGGTATCGGCTTCGCCCGAATCGAGCGTGCGGACCTGGAAGGTGCGCAGCGGCAGGATGAGCTTCACGAGCAGTGCCACCCAGCGCACCGGGCTCCACATTTCCAAGCGCGTTCTGTACTTCATCGGGCGTTCTCGCCACACACAATCCGGGTCGTTTCGGTCAATCTGGGCCTCGGTCACCTCGAACCAGTCGGGTGCACCGTGCCCGCTCTGGCCGATATCCACGCCCAGTGCGCTTTGCGCCCATTGCCAGTCACGAAAGTGAGGGCCTGCCGCGAGCATCTGGCGCAGTTCATCGATGTAGCCGTACGGCAGCGGTTAATGCACGCTTTCGTCGAGCTTGGGTAGGCCGCCAAAGGACATTCGAGGCACCGGGTTACGAAAGGCTGGTGAAATCACCGGCTGACCGTCATCCCCGGGGGCGCTGAACTCACGCAGCAACACGAAGCGCAGGAAGGCGTGGATATGGTTGTTGTACACGATACCCGTCTCCGAATCCGGACACGCCGTCCCGTAGAAGTCGGGCAGGACTGTACTACGGGCCAGAAACACCGCCGGGTCGAGCGGCAGTGACTGCTGGACGAGGTAGCGTTCGCAGAACGCCGCCATGGCCTCTAGCCTCTTACTGATTCCTGTTGTTTCCCCTTTCAGCCACGCCACCGCCAGAATTCTCCAGGGGTCGAGCTGCGGATATTCCCACGCGACCCATCCAAGGGAGGTGTCCGTGTCGCGCTGCAGTCCAACCTTCCTTACTGCGGGGGGCGCAGACTTCCTGGATGGGGATGTTTTCTTCTTGTCGGGCATGATGCTCCTCAGTCGTTATGTTCGGTTTCGGGCCGCAACACGCCTGACGTCGCAGGGGTTCCCCCGTGCTTGGCCCGCAGCCGCTGTGCCGCAGTCTCCAGCGCTGCCAGCGCCTCGCGGGTGTTTGCCTGCGTGTAGACCTCCTGGCTTTCCGGTGATGCGTGGTGCATGAAACGGCGGATAAGTGCCTTGTCGATACCGGCGTTCATGAGTCGACGACCGTAGGCATGGCGGTGGCCATGTGGGGTTGTGCCCAACGCTTTGCTGACCTGCAGCCCGATACGCTCGCAGGCCGCCGCGTGGGCCTTGTTGTACTGGGTGAGCGTGTACATCGCGCCGATTGGCTCGCGCGTGAGGTTGATGAAGGCAAAGGGGTGGTCGCGGTCATTACGCGCCACCTGCTCCAGATAGCGGCGCCAGTAGTGCAGGAACCACTCGCCGTACTCCGGCAGAAACCAGTATGCCTGCTTGTAGTAGGGGCCGTCATGCATGCCGCCCTTCCAGCCAGCGTGTCGGCGGTCCAGGAGGTCTGTGCGGGGCACGAGACCGAATTGCTGGGCCAGGTACTCACCCCGGTTGCCTTTTCGAGGCCGTTCTTGTGCGTCACGCCAATCTGCCGGCGCGGCACCGTGGCTAGGATGGTGAATGCGCACCAGGGCCTGATTCGGGTGCGCGGGGTCCGGCAACACATCCGGGATGTACAGGTGGAATGGCTCCGACTCCCGGAAGCCTGCACCGTGCAGCAGCAAGGTGATGAGCATGCCGCGGTAATCCTGACGTCCGCCAGCACAGAACCCTTTGACCAGAAACTCCTCAAAGCGCTCTTCCGGGAAGGCAGGCGGCTCGCCGCGCTCAACTTTGGGTAGGCGCTGTCCTCTGACCCGATGTCCAGTCTGAGCAGGGGACGCGTTGGCGGCCCATGTATGTCCTAAGAACGCCTTGCTGCGCCGATACTGGTAGGCAGCTTCATCGGCCTGCCGGTCGAAGGCCCCACCCGCGTAGCGCGGATTGACCAACGCGGCCGCAGGGCGCATTTCTCCCAGCCAGTCAAAGAAGTCGGTGAGGTGAGTGATGATGTGCGCGGCGTCCTGCGGTGAGCGTGGTGGCCAGCACAGCCCGCTGGGGTCGAGCCCAGTCTCGCGGTCGAAGGTGCCCGTGTAGAGCCGCTGAGCGAAGTTCTGGAATAACCGGTACGTGTCGCGTTCAGCGGGGTTGGTCTGGAGGTACTCCAGAAACATCCGGACCGAGCGATTGACCTTGGCCATCCAGGATAGGCTACGGTCGTGGCTGCGATAGAGGCAGTAGTCGAGCAAGGACTCCAGTACGCCGGCAGGCGTTAGCAAGGCGGGAAGCTCGGTATAGACGCCTGTGGCGTCGGAAAATACTCGGCTGCGGACGGAGACGAACATCAGACGCCTCGCTTGCGTAGCAGCTCAACCGCATCGATAAAACTTAGCCGATGCAGATGAATGGCAAGGTCAATCGCTCCTCCACCACCAATTTTGGCGCGGGTATCGTAGAACTTTGGGCCGTTGAGAAGTAGCTCAAACTGGTAGCTACCGACCGTGGCATGCCAGCGTTCTGTTTTGAGTGACTTTGTGGGTACGAAAGAGCTGTCGCGCTTTGCATAGGCCGTCAGTGCGGCGAGTGCCACAACAGCCGGAATCTGGCGTAGACGTTGAAGCTCATGGAATTGAAGACGAGCCAAGACGAATCTCCTTGATGAGACCAAAGAAATTCGTCCGGATTGACAGTCGCCCGGGGTTCGAAGTGCCAAGCGCAATGCAGACGGTTACTGCTGAGTTGATGCGTGTGGACTGCAAGGGGCCAGCACCGTATTCCTAGCGGAACTCGAACAGTGCGGGCGTCACCTTCACGACACCAGTCAAAACGATGTTACTGCAGACCAGCATTGTCTGCAATGCAGGTAAACGGTATGGCTATCCAAAAAAGCGGGCTACTCGTCTTTTAATAAAAGACGGCTACTCGACGACATCACAATACATACGATGACGTCTTTGGGTACAGCTTGATAAATTGCCAAGCAAAAAAACACCCCTTCGAGAGGGGTGTTGAGCTAGAAATATAGTCACTTGGGCCTAAGTATGTATTCCCGGCTGGGGGGGATAAGAATCCGGGGCTTTGTCTTTTCAGCGGCAAGGCCACCCAAAGATGGCCTCTGGTCATGCGGTGATTAACCGATCTTGAACGCCAGCGAGTCGGAGTTCGAGTTCAGTGCGACGCTGATCGGTTGCTGGTGCGCAACCGGGCCCCACAGTTGGCGCGGGCCGGGCGAGGCGAAGAGGTCGTCGGCGGCCCAGTCGGCGCGGCGGGCTTCGAAGAACTTCATCGCGGCCGAATCCATCTTGACCAGTGCCTTCTCGATCACGAACTCGTCCTTGCCGTGGCGGCGCTCGATGTTGAGCAGGCCGGTCAGCGGGATCGCCTGCGGCTTGCCGCCGGCGGTCAGGTCGGTCACCGTCGCCATGTAGCCGGTGCGGCCGTCCAGGATCAGCGAGCCGGCGGTCAGGCCGAGGTTGTAGGTGTAGGCGGCGTCGAACAGCGTCGGCGCGCCGCAGCGGCCTTCGTAGCCGAGGAAGTGGCAGTGCGCGGCAAACGGCACGGTGGCTTCGATCTGCTTGACGCGGGCCTTGACCATATCGACCAGCAGTTGCTCGGTCGGGATCAGCGAGACTTGCAGGTTGCCGTGCGAGTCGCGGTCGGCGAGCAGCATCTTGACGACGTAGGCCGGTAGCGAGGCGAGCAGCGCGGCGTTGGCGGCCGAGAGCTTGCCCTGGATGAAGCCGGCCTTGTCGGCGTCGGCCAGCGCGGCGAAGGCGTCGGCGTGGTGCGCGAGTTGGTCGTTCAGTTCGGCGATCAGCGTGTTCATTTCCGGGATGAACTCAATGAGGCCTTCCGGAATCAGCACGACGCCGTAGTTCATGCCCTTCTTCGAACGCAGGACGACGGTTTGCGCGATCTGCTCGACGATGGATGCAAGCGACATCTTCTTCTCGGCGACTTCTTCCGAGATGATGCAGACGGCCGGCTTGACCTGCAGCGCGACTTCGATCGCGACGTGCGAGGCGGAGCGGCCCATCAGCTTGATGAAGTGCCAGTACTTGAGCGAGGAACGGGTGTCCTGCAGAATGTTGCCGGCGACTTCGGCGTAGATCTTGGTCGCCGTGTCGAAGCCGAAGGAGATCGGCAGCAGGTCGCCAATTTGCAGGTCGCCGTCGATGGTCTTCGGCACGCCGATCACTTGCACGCCCGAACCGTCGGCCTTGACGCCGGTGAACAGGAACTCGGCGAGCACGGCGGCGTTGGTGTTCGAATCGTCACCTCCGATGACGACGATGGCATCGAGGTTGTGCTTGATGCAGGTGTCCTTGACTTGCTGGAACTGCTCGTCGGTCTTGATCTTGGTACGGTCGGTGCCGAGGAAGTCGAAACCGCCGGTGTTGATGATGGTGTCGACGTCAGCGTCGGTGATCTCGAACAGATTGCCCTTGAGCAGGCCCTTCGGACCCGGCTTGACGCCGAACAGCGTGTTGCCGTTGCCGAGCACGCGCTTCAGGCCGCAGACGACGTTATGGCCGCCGGAAGCCGGGCCACCGGAGAAGAGCACGGCGACGCGCTTGCCCTGCGCGACCTTGGCGTTGGCGCCGGCCGACGAGAGGACGACGTTGCCCGAGGCCTTGACCGAGTTCGGGAAGCTCTTGGCGACGCTGTCGCTGTCCTTGGTGCTGAGCACGCGCGAGCTGTTCGCGAAGGTGAGCGCCTGCGGTTGCGCGGCGGAGCCGAATGCGGCACAGACGGGAAGCGGAAGTTGGCGGACGGCCGATTCGAAAATCGACTGGTGCGATTCCAGTTTCTTCAACTGTTCTGCCAAGGTACTCATGGTTCGTTCCTTAAAAGAAAAAGAGGTATTGCGGTACAAAGCGGTGATTCTACGGACTGGTTGTATCCCTTGTAGAGCGCGTCCGGCTTGCTTTTCGGAGACACATTCAACGGACGTTCCGGCCTCTGAGAAAACGCTCGATTTTACCGCAATTGCCTGCTCGGCGGCATTAGAACGGCGCGCGGCGAGCTTGGATGCCCGGCGGTTCCGTGCCCATGTTGCGCGAATGAGCAGGATTCGTCGGAGAACAGCGTTTTCCGTGCATGTTTGACGCCGAATCCGGATAACTGCATGGCAAATGGGATTAGACTCTGCGAAGTCCCTTTCCTGACAAATGTCCAGACAAACCTTCAGTCATATCCGGCAGACGCGCATGACGACCGCAAACAATCCAGTCATCCTGATCGTCGACGATTCGGCAGACAACCTGAGCATCCTGAGCGAGTTGCTCAGGCCGCAGTACCGGGTGCTCGCGGCGAATTCGGGCGAGGGGGCGCTGCGCGTCGCCAACAGTCTGCCCAAGCCCGACCTCATCCTGCTCGACGTGATGATGCCGGGTATGGACGGGTATTCGGTGCTGGCACGCATCAAGGACTCGCCGAACACACGCGACATCCCGGTCGTCTTCCTGACCGCGCTGGCCGATGCCGGCGACGAGGAGCGCGGCCTCAAGCTCGGCGCTGCCGACTACATCACCAAGCCGATCATGCCGACCGTCGTGCTCGCGCGCGTGCACACGCAGCTCGAGGCGAAAATGGCGCGCGACTGGCTGAAAGACCAGAACGCCGCGCTCGAAGCCGAAGTCGCGCACCGCATGGCCGAGAACGATCTGACGCAGCGCGTCAGCATTCGCGCGCTCGCGCACCTGGCCGAAACGCGCGACCCGGAAACCGGCAACCACATCCTGCGCACGCAGGGTTACGTGCAACTGCTGGCGAATCTGCTGCACGCGCATCCGCGCTTTGCGCCAACGTTGAGCGACCGCTACATCGACCTTCTGCATCGCTCGGCACCCTTGCACGACATAGGCAAGGTCGGCATCCCCGACCACATTCTGCTCAAGCCGGGCAAGCTCACGCCGGACGAGTGGAAAATCATGAAGACGCACGCCAAGCTCGGCAGCGACGCCATCGAGCAGGCCGAACGCGATATCGAGATGCCGCTGCCCTTCCTCGCGCTGGCCAAGGAGATCGCCCACTGGCACCATGAAAAGTGGGACGGCAGCGGCTACCCGGATGCGCTTGCCGGCGACGCGATTCCCGTCTCGGCACGGCTGATGGCGATCGCCGACGTCTTCGACGCACTCATCTGCGAGCGCGTCTACAAACACGCCTACTCGTACGAAGAGGCGCGCGCGATCATCGCCGAAGGGCGCGGCAAACACTTCGACCCGGACGTCGTCGATGCCTTCCTCGGCGGGTTTTCCGCATTCACGGCGATTGCCGACCGCTATCACGACGCCGGACCAACACCCACACGCGCGGCCCCATGAAGGATCACGATGCACACCGCTCGAAACGTTCCGGGCTGACCGGCGCCGCGCTGCGCATCGTCGTCATTTACGCGCTCTTCGCCGGCCTCTGGATCTTGTTGTCCGACACGGCGGTGGCCTGGCTGTTTGCCGACCCGGCGCAGATCACCCTGGTCAGCACGATCAAGGGCTGGCTCTTCGTCGCAGTCACCTCGTTGCTGCTCTATGGCCTGATCCGGCGCTATGCCGGCCAGATCGTCGCCGCCTCGCGGCGTGAAGTCGCCGCGCTGAAAGAGCAGTCGCGCACCTTCGAGCTGCTCTCGGCGATCGTCGACAACTCGACCGACGCCATCTTCGCCAAGGATCGCGACGGCCGTTACCTGCTCGCCAACCGCGAGGCGGCGCGGGCGATGGGCAAGCCAGTGGCAGAAGTTGTCGGCCTGCGCGACGCCGACCTGCTTCCGCGGGAGCGGGCAGAGGCACTGAGTGCCAACGATCGCCGCGCCATTGAGGAGGGCAGTGTCCGCACCTGTGAGGAGCGCTTCGTCACGGTTGACGGCGAACGTATCTTCGTCGCCACCAAGGGGCCGCTGCGCGACGGTGACGGGACGGTCATCGGCTCGTTCGGCATCTCGCACGACATCACCGAGGGCAAGCGCGCCGAGCAGAAGATCATGCGCCTGAGCCAGCTCTACGCCGCGCTCTCGGAATGCAACCAGGCGATTGTCCGCTGCAAGTCCGAGGCTGAGCTGTTCCCGCTGATCTGCCGCTCGGCGGTTCGCTTTGGCGGGCTGAAGATGGCGGCCATCTGTATCGCCGACGAAGCCAACGGCACATTCCGTCCCGTGGCCAGTTGCGACGATGAAACCGGCTACCTGACGGATATTGCGTCCTTGTCCGGCTGGCAGAGTGCGTTCGGCAAAGGTGCCGCCGGTGAGTCCATCCGACAGCGCAAGGCCATCTGGGTACAGGATTTCATGAACGATCCGCTCACCGAACCCTGGCGTGACAGAGCCGTGCGCGCCGGCTGGGGATCGTCGGCGGCCCTGCCGTTGATCGTGCACGGCAAAGCCATTGGCGTCTTCATGCTCTACTCGGGCGAAGCGAACGCGTTTGACGACGACACGCGCCGGCTGCTGGTCGAGATGGCCACCGACATCGGCTTCGCGCTCGAAGTCTTTGCGCGCGAGGCGGAACGCAAGGCCAACGAGGACGAACTGCGCAAGCTATCGCAAGCGCTCGAGCAGAGCCCCGAGAACATCGTCATCACCGATACCGCAGCGCGTATCGAGTACGTCAACCAAGCGTTCGTCGAGAGCACGGGCTATGCGCGCGAAGAGCTGATCGGTCAAAACCCGCGCCTCCTCAACTCCGGGCGCACGCCGAGCGCCACTTACGCCGCGATGTGGGCGGCGCTTGTCCAGGGCAGTCCGTGGAAGGGCGAGTTCATCAATCGACGCAAGGACGGCAGCAACTATGTCGAGTTCGCCATCGTCACACCGCTGCGCCAGGCCGACGGCCGCATCTCGCACTACGTCGCGGTCAAGGAAGACGTGACCGAGAAAAAGCGCATCGGCGAGGAACTCGACCGCTACCGCCATCATCTCGAGGAACTGGTCAGAAATCGCACAGAGGAACTGTCGCACGCGCGCCAGCTGGCCGAATCGGCGAGTCTGGCGAAGAGCCGCTTCCTCGCCAACATGAGCCACGAGATCCGCACGCCGATCAACGCCATCATCGGGCTCAACTATCTCTTGCGCCGCGAGGGGGCGACGCCGGCACAGATCGAACGTCTCGACAAGATCGACGGCTCCAGTCGCCACCTGCTGTCGATCATCAACGACATCCTTGATCTCTCCAAGATCGAGGCCAACCGCCTGCATCTCGAGCACACCGACTTCCCGCTCTCGGCGATCCTCGACAGCGTCGGCTCGATCATCGGCCAGTCCGCGCGCGACAAGGGCTTGCGCGTCGAACTCGACCGCGACTCGGTGCCGCTCTGGTTGCGCGGCGACCCGACGCGCCTGCGCCAGGCCTTGCTCAACTACGCCGGAAACGCCGTCAAGTTTACCGAGTACGGCCGCATCGCCATCCGTGCCAGGTTGCTACAGGAGTCGGGCGAGGACGGCAACGAGCTGCTCGTGCGTTTCGAGGTCGAGGACAGCGGCCACGGCATCCCGCCGGGTGACATCGGCCGCCTGTTCGAAGACTTTGAGCAGGCCGACGCCTCGACCACGCGCAAGCACGGCGGCACCGGCCTCGGACTGGCCATCACCAAGCGCCTGGCTCAACTCATGGGGGGGGAGGCTGGCGCCGAGAGTACGCTGGGCAGCGGCAGCACCTTCTGGTTTACGGCGCGCTTGCAGCGCGGTCACGGCGTTGCGCTGACGCAATCCGAAACAAGCGCCGCCGAATCCGAAATGCGCCTGCGCCGCGACCACGCCGGCGCGCGGCTCCTGCTGGCGGAAGACCACCCGGTCAATCGAGAAGTCATCCTCGAATTGCTGCATGCCGTCGGTCTTACCGTCGAAACGGCGGAAGACGGCCTGCAGGCGGTCGAAAAGGCGCGTACTCAGTCGATCGACCTCATCCTCATGGACATGCAAATGCCCAACATGGACGGTCTGGAAGCGACGCGCGCGATACGCCAGCTACCCGGCTGGGAGCGGAAGCCGATCGTCGCCATTACGGCCAATGCCTTCGACGAGGATCGCCTGGCCTGCGAGGAAGCCGGCATGAACGATTTCCTGACCAAGCCGGTGAAACCCGAGGCGCTTTACCAGACGATCCAGCTCTGGCTCGCCACGGTGCGCGCCAGGAATGTTGCCGACCACGCCACCGATGCCGCGACTGTCGATTCCACAGCGAAGCGCCGGCGCGCGGAACACCCCGAGGAAACGCTCGAGCGGCTGGACGCGCTGCCCGGCATGAACACCAAGCGTGGCCTGTCGACGCTGCGCGGCAACCCGGTCAAGTACCTCGAGCTGCTTGGCCGGCTGGTCGAGGCGCACGCCGACGATACGAACAAGCTCGGCGCCCTGCTCAAGGCCGGTGACCTGGGCGCGGCGCGCAACCTGGCCCATACCCTCAAGGGCACGAGCGCCAACCTCGGTGTCGAGGAAGTCGCGCGCTGTGCCGAACACCTCGAGGACATGATCCGCTCCGCGAAGGGTCAGGCGCTCGATCTCAATCTCATCACCCCCGACATCGTGGCGATCGATGCGCAGCTTGCGCGGATCGGCGATGCGCTGCCGCGTCGCGCCGAGGCGCTGCCGGCGCCAACCGACCTGCCGGATTCGGGTTCGCTGCGCCTGTTGCTCGACGAACTCGATGGGCTGCTCAACAAGAACGATACGGAAGCCATCGATGTCTTCGCGCACAACGCACCGACGCTGCACGCCGCCCTCGGCCCGGCAACGGCCGAACTCGGCCGGCTGATCCAGCAGTTCGCCTTCGAGTCGGCGCACATGAAGCTGCGCGAGCTGCGCATCTGGAGCGGCCGATAGGCCGGACGCTCGCTCGCCGCGCCTCGCCCGAGCGGCGATTTCGGGTAGGCTGTATACATGGATTTCGTTGATCTCATCGGTTTTCTCCTGCTCGGCGGCGGCGCCTGGTTCTGGCTCGACAGCCTCAGCGTGCGCCAGCTCGCGATCGCGGCGACGCGCGCGGCGTGCGATTCGGAAGGTCTGCAACTCCTTGACGAGACAGTCGCCATCCATCGCCTCAGCCTGCGTCGCGACGGTAACGGCGCCTTGCGCTTCAACCGCATTTACGACTTCGAGTACAGCGACACCGGTAACGACCGCAGTTCGGGCAGCATCGTCCTGCTCGGCAAGCGCGTGCTGGTGATCAACCTGAACCTGAAGCGCACCCCGAACCTGCAACTTCTGCATTGACGCCCTCACGGCGCCCGTAACATGACCCATCATCAAGACGCCGACCGGCAGATTCCGGTCACCATCCTCACCGGCTTCCTCGGTGCCGGCAAGACGACGCTGCTCAATCACCTGCTGCGCCAACCGGAAATGGCCGATGCCGCCGTGCTGATCAACGAATTCGGCTCGGTTGCCGTCGATCACCATCTCGTCGCCAAGCTCGACGAGGACGTGATCATGCTCGACTCCGGCTGCATCTGTTGCACCGTGCGCGATGACCTGACGCGCAGCCTGACCGACCTCTTCATGCGCTGCATGCGGCGCGAATTGAAGCCGATCAAGCGTGTCGTCATCGAAACGACCGGGCTCGCCGACCCGGCGCCGGTGATTTACACGCTGATGGACGACTTCTTCGTCAGCGAGCGCTATCGCATGGATGGCGTGGTGACGGCGGTCGATGCCACACACGCCGAAGGCCAACTCGCGCAACACGCCGAGGCCGTGAAGCAGGTTGCGATGGCCGACCGTCTGCTGCTCACGAAGTGCGATCTGGCTTCAGAAGAGCAGTTGCAGGTGATCAAGCCGCTCCTGGCGCGCCTCAATCCGGCGGCGTCGATCGTCGAAGTCCGCAAGGGCGAAGTCGCGCTCGCCGCGATCACCGGCTGCGGGCTGTACGAGCCCGAGGGCAAGTCGCCCGACGTCGCCGGCTGGCTGGCCGAGGAAAAGGTGCGTGCCGAACGGCGCCGCGCGAGCGGCCATCACCACCATCACGACGTCGACCGCCACGACGCGCATGTCTATAGCTTCTCGCTGACGTTCGACGAGCCGCTGAAGTGGGGGAATTTCGTCGAGGCGATCGACATGCTGCTGCGCACATCGGGCGAGCGCATCCTGCGCGTCAAGGGGCTGCTCAACGTCGTCGGCGACTACAAGCCGCGCGTCGTCCAGTGCGTGCAGCACGTGAACTACCCTTACACGCGCCTCGACGACTGGCCGAAGGAGGCGCCCTACAACGATCGCAAGAGCCGCCTCGTCTTCATCGTCCGCGACCTTGAGCGTTCGCTGGTCGACACCGCGTTCTCGATGTTCTGCGGCGTGCGCGACACGACGCCGGAAGCCTAGACAAAGGCGAAGTTGCGCATCACCACGTAGGCCGCCGTGCCGACGAGGATGCTCAGCAGCGCGTTGCGCGTGCGCCACTGCAGGACGACGACGAGCGCGATCGCGATCAGCTCGGGGAGCGGGCCGGCGGCGTGTTCGCGCGCCGAGCCGGCGGCGGAATGGATGGTCAGCAACGTCATGATCGCCAGCGGCAGGAACTGCCCGAGGCGCTGCACGAGCGGGTGCTTGTTCAGCCACAGCGCGCCGACGAAGGGCAGGGCGCGCAGCGCGAAGGTGACGAGGCCCATCGCGGCGATGACGCCGATTACGTAGCCGGTATCGGTCATGCGTGTTCTCCCGCGGCCACTGATTTCGGTTTCCACATCATGCCGGCCGCAATGCTCAAAGCGATGGCGATGACCAGCGCGTGTTTGGCCGCCAAGGGGTAGGCGACGGCGTAGGCGGCGAGCGCCACCCACAAGGGCGCCGGACTCTTTCGGGTGCGCCACTGCTCTACGGTGAGCACCGCGAAAAGCGAGGCGAGCACGAAGTCGAGGCCGGCCAGCTGGATCTGCGCCTGCGCGCCGACCACGGCGCCGATCAGCGTGCCGAGCACCCACCACGACTGGTTGAGTAGCGCGACGAGCGCCATCTTCCTGTGGCTGGTGTTGGCCGGCACCGTGGTCAGCACCGAATAGGTTTCGTCGGTCAGCGCAAATACCATGTACCAGCGCAAGAGGCCGCGCGGCGGAAACTTGTTGAGCAGCGAGAGGCCGTAGAAGACGTGGCGCAGATTGACGATCAGCGTTGCCAGCGCGATCGCGCCGACCGGCAAACCGGCGACGAGCATCGGAATCATCATGTACTGCGCTGCGCCGGCAAAGACGACGATGCTGGAGAGGACAGCCAGCCACCATTCGGCACCGGCCTGCACGAAGAGGAAGCCGAACACTGTGCCGAGCGGGATGTAGCCCATGGCAACCGGGGTGGTCAACGAGAGGATCGAGAACGGGTCCGTGCCTCGATTCGGAGTGGCGGAGTCTGGGGGTGTCATCAGGAATGCGGAAGATGGGCTGGCGAATTGCGCCGGGGCATTGTAGCGGATGCCGGTGCGATGCGGCCAGGCGCGTGCCGTCGGCATAGTCAGAGCGATGATCGCGCCGTTGGGCGGAGAGTGTCTTCTGCGGCGCGTGTAAGATAGACGGGTTTCGCGGCGTGGCCAAGAGCTGGCTCGTCTTACAGTTTAAGGAGGTTGTATGCGTCGTCTTTCTCTTGTCTTCTCAGTGTTGCTGGCGCTTCTTCTGTCCGGTTGCGGTTATAACGCCATGCAGGCGCAGGACGAACAGATCAAGGCCGCCTGGGCTGAAGTCCTCAATCAATACCAGCGGCGCGCCGATCTGGTGCCCAATCTCGTGAACGTGGTGAAGGGCTATGCGGCGCACGAGAAGGAGGTGCTGACCCAGGTGACCGAGGCGCGTGCGCAGGTCGGTTCGATCCAGGCGACGCCTGAACTGATCAACGATCCGGCGGCGTTTGTCCAGTTTCAGCAGGCGCAGGCGCAGATGACTTCTGCACTGTCGCGTCTCCTCGCCGTCTCCGAGAACTACCCGACGCTGAAGGCCGACGGCGCTTTCCGCGACTTACAGGCGCAGCTCGAAGGCACGGAGAACCGCGTCACCGTCGCGCGCAACCGTTTCATCAAGGCGGTGCAGGAGTACAACACGACGGTGCGCTCCTTCCCGTCCAACCTGACGGCGATGGTCATGGGCTACCAGACGAAGCCGAGCTTTGCGGTCGAAAACGAGAAGGCGATATCGAGCGCGCCCAAGGTCGATTTCGGCAACCCGGCGCCAGCCGCGCAGTAAATGATGCCCCGACGCTTCGCCTGCTGGCTCGTCGGCCTGTTCTTCGGGCTGGTCGCGGCCGCCTGGGCGGAGGTGCCGGTGCCGCCGCTCGCGGCGCGCGTCACCGACCTGACGGCGACGCTGTCGGCCGAGCAGGTCAGCGAGCTGGAAGCGCGCCTGCAACGCCTCGAAGCGAACAGTGCGGCACAGATGGCCGTGCTGCTCGTGCCCACGACTCAACCCGAGAGCATCGAGCAGTATTCGCTGCGCGTCGTCGAGGCCTGGAAGCTCGGGCGCAAGGCCGGCGCCGGGCGCGACCAGAACGCGGCCGACCAGGGGCTGCTGCTCCTGGTGGCCAAGAACGACCGCAAGGTGCGTATCGAAGTCGGCTACGGCCTCGAAGGCACGATTCCCGACGCGCTCGCCCGGCGCATCATCGACGAGGCGATCACGCCGCGCTTCAAGCGCTCGGACTTTGCCGGCGGCCTGCAGGAGGGTGTGCAGCGTATCGAGGCGCTGGTGCTTGGCGGCGCGGATGCCCGGGATTCGAAGGCGACGGGCGCTGGCGCCGGCGACGCGGTCGACGACGCCTTCGACGCCTTGTTCGACATCCCGCCCTGGCTCGTCTTCCTGCTTTTCCTAAGCGGCCCGCTGTTGCGTTCGCTGCTCGGCCGCCTGTTTGGCGGCCTGCTGTTGGGTGGGATCGTCAGCACGATCGCTTGGCTGATTTCGGGGCAAATCGCCGTGGCCTTCATCTTCGGCCTTGCCGCCTTCGTCTTTGTCGCCAAGGGTTCGTCGCGGCGCGTCGGCACCGGCGTCGGGGGGGGCATGGGCGGCTGGTCGGGCGGGTCTCGCGGCGGCCGGAGTGGCGGTGGTGGCGGCTTCTCCGGCGGCGGTGGGAGCTTCGGCGGCGGTGGCGCGTCGGGGAGTTGGTGAGATGGCAGGCACGATGAAACGCATTCTGGATCACCTGATCTACCCTCCGTGGTGCGTTCGACGCGCCTTCCCGGTCGCGACGCTGAAGGCCATCGAGGACGCCGTCGTGGCCTCGGAGACGCTGCATCGCGGCGAGTTGCGCTTCGTCGTCGAAGCCGGCCTTTCGTTCGTCGAGCTGTGGCGCGGTACGACGGCGCGGCAGCGCGCGCTCGAAGTCTTCTCCGACCTGCACGTCTGGGATACCGAGGACAACAGCGGCGTGCTGATCTACGTGCTGCTCGCCGACCGTCAGGTCGAGATCGTCGCCGATCGCGGCATCCACCGAAAAGTTGGCGATGCGACCTGGCAGGCGATCTGCCACGACATGGAAACCGCCTTTCGCGACGGCCGATTCGACGCCGGCGCGCTCACCGGCGTGCAGGCGATCAGCCAGGTGTTGAGTACCCACTTCCCGGCGCAGGGGCCCAATCCGGACGAACTTCCGAACGCCGCCATCATCCTTTGACGAGAGCCAGCCATGAGAAACGCACCGACGATCCCCGCCTTTGTCTTCGCCCGCATGCCTGAGATCCACTTCGGCGCCGGAACGCTGGCCAGGCTCCCGTCGCTGATCGGGGCGGGCGGCAAGAGGATTCTGCTGGTCACCGGTTCGTCGTCGTTCCGACGCTCGGCGCACTGCGAGCGCTTGATGGCCGCGCTCGGCGCGGCGGGAATCACGACGTTCGAGGTGTCGGTAAGCGGCGAGCCGTCGCCGACCTTCGTCGACGAGGTGGTTGCGCGCTACCGCCATGAGAATCCGGACTGGGTCGTCAGCATCGGCGGCGGCAGCGCGGTCGACGCCGGCAAGGCGATCTCGGCGATGCTGCCGTCGGGCGACTCGGTCGTCGAGTATCTCGAATGCAAGGACACGAAGAAGCACGACGGGCGCAAGGTGCCGTTCATCGCCGTTCCCACGTCTTCCGGGACCGGGGCCGAGGCGACCAAGAATGCCGTGTTGAGCGACGTCGGCCGTGCCGGCTACAAGAGCTCGCTGCGCCACGACCGCTTCGTGCCGGACATCGCACTCGTCGATCCCGAACTGACGCTGTCCTGCCCGCCCGACGTCACCGCCGCCTGCGGCATGGACGCGCTGACCCAGTTGCTCGAATCCTACGTGTCGACCAAGGCCTCGCCGATGAGCGACGCGCTCGCCTTGAGCGGCCTCGAGCATGTCGCCGCCGGCTTGATCCCGGCGGTCGAAGACGGTGCGCACGACATCGAAGCGCGTAGCCACATGGCGTACGGCGCGCTGCTCTCCGGCATCACGCTCGCCAACGCCGGACTCGGCGTCGTGCATGGCTACGCCGGCCCGCTTGGCGGCTTCCATCCGATTCCGCACGGCGTCGTCTGTGGCACGCTGGTCGGCGAAGCGACTCGGGTGACGATTGAAGAGCTGTTCAAGGATGCGGAAAAAAACTGCGTCGCGCTGAAGAAGTACGCCAAGGCCGGCTCCATCCTTGCGCGCCAGCACCCGGTGTCGGTCGAGCGCGATTGCGACCTGCTGGTGCGCACGCTGAACGACTGGATAGCGCGTACCGGCATCCCGCGCCTGGGACACTTTGGGCTGCAGGCTGCCGACCTCCCCGCCATTCTCGATAAGAGCAACGGCAAGAACAGTCCGGCGATCCTGAGTCGCGCGCAGATGGCTGCCATCCTGGAGGCGCGCTTGTGAGCTGGTGGCTGTCCTACATCGCACTTGGCGCATTTACGGGCTTCTTTGCCGGCATGCTGGGCATCGGCGGCGGGCTGGTGATGGTGCCCGTGCTGACGATGCTGTTTGCGGCGCAAGGGATCTTCCCGCCCGGCGAGGTGCTGCACATCGCGCTCGGTACGTCGGCGGCGGCCATCGTCTTCACCTCGCTGTCGAGCATGCGTGCGCATCACCAGCACCAGGCCGTCTTGTGGAAGGTCGTGTCGCAGATCACACCGGGCATCCTGCTCGGCACGCTGCTCGGCACGTTCTTCGCATCGAGCATCGATGCGCGGCCGCTGGCGGTCTTTTTCACATGCTTCGTCTGTTTCGTCGCCCTGCAGATGGTACTCGACATCAAACCGAAGGGGACGCGCGAACTGCCGGGAACGCTCGGCGTCATCGCGACCGGCACCGGGATAGGTGCCATCTCCTCGCTCGTCGCCATCGGCGGCGGCTCGTTCACTGTGCCTTTCCTGAGCTGGTGCAACGTGCCGGTGCGCAAGGCGATCGGTACCTCGGCCGCGGTCGGCTTTCCGATCGCGCTGGGCAGCGTCCTTGGTTACATGTTCAATGGCTACGGCCACGCGGGATTGCCGCCGTTCAGTCTAGGGTATGTCTACCTGCCGGCACTCGCCTGGGTCGTTCCGCCGAGCATGCTGGTCGCGCCGGTCGGTGCCCGAGTGGCGCATCGCGTGCCGGTCGCGACGCTGAAACGGGTGTTTGCCGGTCTGCTCATCGTCCTCGCGGGACGCATGCTGTGGAAGCTCTTCAGCTGACTGAACCAGCTTCTGAGAAGACCGCGCAAAGCCTTGAAACACAGTGCCGCGAGCGCCTGACAAGCCCGCTTTTCCTTGCCTTTGCCAGAGGGATAAGAGTAGCATTACGGCCTCGTGGCGAGTGAGTGCCGCAGGTTCGCGCGGTGCATTGACCGGTTTCCGGTTTGAAAAGTTTCCGGTTGAAAAAACGCCCCCAAGTTTTTACTTCCTGAAAGGTATAGTCATGTCCTCCGAGAACAAGCCAGTATTTGCCGACTCGTCAAATCTGGACGCCTGGAAAAAAGCCGCTTCGAAGACCGCTCCCGGCGGTGACGTCGCCAACATCAAGTGGGTGACCTCCGAAGGCATCACCGTCAAGCCGCTGTACACCAAGGCTGACGTTGCCGACCTGCCCTACACCGACACGCTTCCCGGCCTTGCTCCGTACATCCGCGGCCCGCAAGCCACCATGTACGCCGGTCGTCCGTGGACGATCCGCCAGTACGCCGGCTTCTCGACCGCGACCGAATCCAACGCGTTCTACCGCAAGGCGCTGGCCGCCGGTGGTCAGGGCGTCTCCGTCGCCTTCGACCTGGCGACGCACCGCGGCTATGACTCCGACAATCCTCGCGTCGTCGGCGATGTCGGCAAGGCCGGCGTGGCGATCGACTCGGTCGAGGACATGAAGGTGCTGTTCGACGGCATCCCGCTCGACAAGGTCTCGGTCTCGATGACCATGAACGGTGCCGTTCTGCCTGTGCTCGCCGGCTACATCGTTGCCGCCGAAGAGCAGGGTGTTCCGCAGGACAAGCTGTCCGGCACGATCCAGAACGACATCCTCAAGGAGTTCATGGTTCGTAACACCTACATCTACCCGCCGAAGCCGTCGATGAAGATCATCTCGGACATCTTCGGTTACACCGCGCAGCACATGCCGAAGTTCAACTCGATCTCGATCTCTGGCTATCACATCTCCGAAGCCGGGGCCAATCAGGCGATCGAATTGGCCTTCACGCTGGCCGACGGTAAAGAGTATGTCCGCACCGGTATCGAATCCGGCCTCGACGTCGATGATTTCGCGGGTCGCCTGTCGTTCTTCTGGGCGGTTGGCATGAACTTCTACCTCGAAATCGCCAAGATGCGCGCCGCTCGCCTGTTGTGGCATCGCATCATGACCGGTTTCGGCGCCAAGAGCCCGAAGTCGATGATGCTGCGTACGCACAGCCAGACCTCCGGCTGGTCGCTGACCGAGCAGGACCCGTACAACAACGTGATCCGCACGACGATCGAAGCGATGGCGGCCGTCTTCGGCGGTACCCAGTCGCTGCACACCAACGCGCTCGACGAAGCGATTGCCCTGCCGACCGAGTTCTCGGCACGTATCGCGCGCAACACGCAGATCGTCATTCAGGAAGAAACCAAGATCTGCAGCGTCGTCGATCCGTGGGCCGGCTCCTACATGATGGAAAAGCTGACCCAGGAAATGGCCGACAAGGCGTGGGCGATCATCGAAGAGATCGACAAGATGGGCGGCATGGTCAAGGCGGTCGAATCGGGCTGGGCCAAGATGGAAGTCGAAAAGTGCGCGGCCGAAACGCAGGCGCTCATCGACTCCGGCAAGAAGGTCATCGTCGGCGTCAACAAGTACAAGCTGGCCAAGGAAGACCCGATCGACATTCTCGATATCGACAACCACGCCGTGCGTGAGTCGCAGATCGCCAGCATCAAGAAGATTCGCGAAACGCGCGACAGCGCTGCTGTCAATGCCGCGCTCGAAGCCCTGACCAAGTGCGCCGAAACCGGCGAAGGCAACCTGCTCGACCTCACCGTCAAGGCCATGCGCCTGCGCGCCACGGTCGGCGAAGTCTCGGACGCGCTCGAGAAGATCTTCGGCCGCTTCCGCGCCAACAACCAGACCATCTCGGGTGTTTACGGAGGTGTCGTGGAAGGCATCGAAACGTGGGAATCGATCAAGGCGGATGTTGAGGCGTTCGCAGCTGAACAAGGCCGCCGTCCGCGCATCATGATCGCCAAGCTCGGCCAGGACGGTCACGACCGCGGCGCCAAGGTGGTGGCCACGGCCTACGCTGACCTCGGCTTCGACATCGACGTCGGCCCGCTCTTCCAGACGCCGGAAGAAGCTGCACGTCAGGCGATCGAGAACGACGTGCATGCCATCGGCTGCTCGTCGCTCGCCGCCGGCCACAAGACCCTCGTGCCGCAACTCGTTCAGGCACTGAAGGCCCAAGGCGCCAACGACATCATCGTCTTTGCCGGCGGCGTCATCCCGGCGCAGGACTACGATGCCCTGTTCGCTGGCGGTGCCAAGGCCGTCTTCGGCCCGGGTACGCGCATCGAGGATTCCGCCCGCAAGGTGCTGGAAGAAATCAAGAAGGCGGTCAAGGCTTAACGGCCGTACCGAGTCGCCGCGCCAGCGAGTGCTGGTGCTGCGATCACAAGCATCCTCAACGCCGGCGCTCGCCGGCGTTGTTTTATAGTGATGCGTTTCCTGTTTTGGAGTTGGCAGCACATGGAAGGAAGTATTTCGACCACCGGCGCGCTGGATGCCGCCGACCAGCAACTGGTTGACGGCGTCCTCGCCAAGCAGCGGCGAGCGCTGGCCAAGACGATCACGCTGATCGAATCGACGCGCGACGATCATCAGGCGCGCGCGCAGAAGGTCATGGGCGCACTGTTGCCGCATACGGGCAATGCCATCCGCGTCGGCATCTCGGGCGTACCCGGCGCCGGTAAGTCGACCTTCATCGAAGCGCTCGGCAACTACCTGATCGACACCGGCCACAAGCTGGCCGTGCTCGCCGTCGATCCCTCGTCTTCCGTCTCCGGTGGCTCGATTCTCGGCGACAAGACGCGCATGGAATCCCTGTGCCAGCGCGAAGAAGCATTCATTCGCCCGAGTCCGTCGGCCGGTTCGCTCGGCGGTGTCGCCGAGAAAACGCGTGAAGCGATGCTTGCGTGCGAAGCCGCCGGTTACGACGTGATTCTCGTCGAGACGGTCGGCGTCGGGCAAAGCGAAACGACGGTCGCCGGCATGGTGGACATCTTTGCCTTGGTCCAGTTGCCGAATGCCGGCGACGACCTGCAGGCGATCAAGAAGGGCATCGTCGAGATTGCCGATCTCGTTGCCATCAACAAGAGCGACATCGATCCGCGTGCCGCAGCGGTTGCGCGTGCGCAATGGAAACAGGCGCTGCACATGCTGCGCCCGAATTCGCCCAACTGGCGCCCGCCGGTCATCAACGTGAGCGCGCTGAAGAAGGAAGGTGTGGCCGAGTTCTGGAAGGAGATCGAGAACTACCGCACGGCGATGATGCAGAGCGGCGAGTTCGAAGGGAAGCGCAAGAAGCAGGCGCTGGCCTGGATGTGGAGTCTGATCGAGAGCGGGTTGCACCATCTCTTCCGTAGTCATCCGGATGTGCATGCGGCGCTGCCGGTGTTGTCGAAGCAGGTGGGTGAAGGGAGCGCGACGCCGGGTGCGGCGGCGCAGAAGCTACTTTCGTTCTTGAAGGGTTAGGCGCGGACTTCCGCGGAGAGGCTGTTTTCCGCGCCTGACGCGCGGCGTTACTTTCTTTTATCTTGCCAAAAGAAAGTAAGCAAAGAAAATGCGCGCCCGCAGCGTCGCCCGGCTTCGCCGGGGTCTCTGCGCTGCTCAGCCGCAACGGGAGGGCTGCGGAACTCGGGGCTGCGCCCCTCAGACAGTCCTCGCCCTTTTTTCCCATTGCGTCTTGCGCTGCTCGACGACGCAAAGGGCAAGAGGAAGACCGAACGGACACCACGTTCTGTGCGCATCAAATTCCGCTCGGTGTTGGCCCCCTTTGGACGACGCCGAGCAACGGAGGACGGCCGGGGACAGTCGGCGAGGACTGTCTGAGGGGCGAAGCCCGAGTTCCGCCCCGCAGGAAGTACCCTTGGGGTGCGCAGCCGCCCGGCCGTACGAGTAGCGCAGGGAACCCCGCCAAAGGCGGGGCGTCGCCCCGGGGTCGCCTTTTCTTTGGCTCAGTTCGCGTTAAGTAAGGACGTGGCTACACACGGATGGCAGAAGCGA
>JADHEF010001017.1_pt1 | contig 20968 bp, 10 predicted proteins | sample 8952391 | NCBI WGS metagenome assembly JADHEF01 (sample SAMN16124439, study PRJNA663245) | bioreactor sludge metagenome | isolation source: sludge (nitrite) | place: India:Bengaluru | collected 2019-02-28
GGTGCATTATGCCGGAATAGAGCACGAAGTTGCCGTAGACCCTGGCGGCACATACATCCTCTGAGATATTTCCCGAGGCTATGGTATGAGAGGCCTCATAGACTATGAAGCCCTTGGAGGAGTTGCCCTCGGCATAGCCGTAGGCAACCTTGGCCGCCAGTATTCCTGGACGGGCGGGAGGGCCAACAACATCATCCTGGTCCGGGTCCCAGACCGCCACTGTGGTCGACCCCCGCCAGTTGTTTCCTGTTGGCGTCGTGTCCGGAATGTAGACCTGCTCCGAGCCGTCCTCGAGGGAATTGTCCAGCAGTCCTATGAACTGCATGATGGGATGGGTAGCGCTGCTGGCATTGTAGCTGTAGGGCGAATCGGCATCATCGTGGTCTCCCCAGGGTATGAGCCCGCTCTGGCTCAGGTAATAGAGGGCCAGGTAATCCGGCGTGTCCGCCTCCAGGGCGCTCACCGCATGGCAGGCGGCCCAGAGATCGCCCCCGGCATTTATGAAGTTTTTGAAGATATTCTGCGTGCTGGTGTCCCAGTCCTGGGGATCGGCATGGGGCATTGCATATATGTCGTCGCACTCCGTGAGGTCTTCCGGCGATCCGATGCGGTAGGAGCTCATGGGAACCTCGGAATAGTCGTAAAAGGCAGCCTCGATCTTGTCTCCGTTCTGCTCATCCAGGACGGCATTGGGGAAACTGGTGAGATTCTCATAGATCGGTGCGCTGAAGGCTGCGGTGGTGGGTCCGACCACCTTGACCAGCTTGGTGTTCTTCCAGTAGTTGAGAGTTGTCAGCGCATCGCCGGCAAACTCCACAGGTATGATGAATGAGCCGCCCCGATAGCTTCCCGCCCCTGTGCCGCTGGGGACGGTGAAGTCGATGCCATCCTTGCTCTTGGTGGGATTGATGGCCCATGATACGGGGATCTGCTTGTTTATGATCAGATCGTAGACCAGGCCGTAGGGCTTGAGGCCGTTGGCATAATTGAGCGCCGGGGGAGCAGTGCTCATATCTATGATATAGGCTCCCGGCTGGAAGGTGACTGTGGTCGTTGCACTTACTATAGATAAATTTAGGAGCATCAATAAAATCACTGATGCCAGAGCGGCTCTCATTCCCATCATTGTATATCCCTACCGACGACATATTCAAGTGCGAATTCGGAGGAATATATGTCACACCATGTTTATAAGTCTTTTGTTATAATTATTAAGATTTAGAATTAAGATGCTTTTAAAAATGGAATGCCATTAAAATTGCCGAAAGTGATTATGCAGGCTGCTGCATTGTGGTTCCTGGCAGAATTTGAATACTGGATAAAAATATGTAAAAAAGCATGAAGGGTGGGGGTAGATCTCTAGCAGTCTATGCCATCGCACCCCCTTTTCTCCTTGCCCGGAGCTACTTTTTCATGCAATTTGATAAGCTTGTCTGCCTCGAACTTTCCGGTGAACCTCTGGTGGGCCAGGATGTTCTTCTGGAATATCTCATGCCAGCTGGAGTCCGTGCCCCAGGTGCCATTGAAGGCGTTCTTGGTGTCTATTCCCACAAGCATGGCCGGGGACTTGAGCTTGAGGGCTGCTGCCTCCGTGCTGTTACTGGAGCCGGAGGTGACATCGGTGGTGGCCAGAAAGCCCGACGACTCCCTCTCTATCTCCGACACGGAAAAGGCCTCATTGACATTGGCATCTATGCCGCCGTATAGCTTCCTGGAGCTGATCTCCTTGACTCCGGTCAAAGGCGTCAGGCCGGTGTAGGCCATCTTGGTGCTCTCATAGAAGTTAAGGGGCATCTCTTTTTCCTCTCCCACCGGGCGGAGCAGCTTGCCCGCTTTCTCGGACATAGCCCGCTCCGCTTCCAGGGAGATGTCGCCCTCCCCGACCATGGCCTCGTTAAACACCAGGGCTATCTTCTTGTTCACCATAGAGGTACTGATGTCCACCACCCCCGTCCCTGAGATCTTCTGGGCCTCGCAGAACTGCTCGTACTGAACCGGCTCGGGTATGCCGCCGCCCCTGATCACCACGCAGACCAGATTGCTCTGGTCCTCCACCACCACGCCGGTGGAGGTCTTGCCCATGACCGTGGCCAGGTTGCAGGTATCCTCGTAGAGCTCGGTGGTGACATTGAAGCTGGTGCTCTCCCCCGGCTCCAGGGACAGGTTTCGGGTCAGGTCCCCCAGCTTGTCGTCGCTTACGAATATATCGTAGACCGCCAGGGGGTAATAGTTGTGGATGACATAGGTGTAAGTCACCTCTTCTCCCGGATCGATCAGGGGCTTGTCCACAAACTTCTCTATGGTGATGCCGCCGCACTTCATCAAGAAGAGCTCCTCGTAGCTCTTGAAAAGGTCGCACTGCCGGCGCAAGAGGTCCTCGAAGCTGGCTAAAAGCTTGATCTTGCTCTCGGGGGGAAAATCACACCAGTCCTCCTTGAGATGCAGCTTGAAGCGGTGCAGAAGATAGGCCTGCCTTTTGAGCAGATCCTCGAAGCTGGCCAGGAAGGTTTGCTGGTCCTCCTTTTCCATGCTGCACCACTTCAGCTTGAGCATGGCCTCAAAGCCGTCGAAGAGCACCGCCTGGCGGCGCAGCAGGTCCTCGAAGCTGTCCAGAAACATCAGGGTGTCAGTGAGATTGGTGGGGGTCTGGTGCATCAGAAACTCAAAGCTGCTGAGAAGGCCGGCCTGAGACCGGAGCAGATCCTCCAGGCTCTGGATGAAGCCGACATCGGTATATCCCTCCCCTTCCTCCGCCGCGCCCAAATTCAGTGCCGATAGCATTGAGGCGGCTATGACCACAGATATCAGCAATCGACTGGTATTCATTTTCCTAGAGTCCCCCTTCAATGTAAGATTTTTGCTTTCTCCCTTTCTCCAATCAGATAGACAGGAACAGTCTCATGATCAGATCCTCAAAGCCCAGGAGCAGGTCAGCCTCCCGGCGCAGCAGATCCTCGAAGCTGGAGAGAAATGCCACCCGGTCCTCATAGCCCACGCCCTCATCCAGCCTCAGCTCCAAGCGGTGAAATCCATCATAGAGGACCGCCTGGCGGCGGAGCAGGTCCTCAAAGCTGGCCAAAAATTCCCTCTGGGCGGGCGCGCTGTGTTCGGGAAGGCCGCCCGGTCCATCGGGATCATATCTGTAATCCTTGCCCAGAGCATTCCAGCAATGGTCCAGCTTCTGACTGAATCCGGCGTAAAGTCCGGCCTCCCTTCTCAGCAGATCCTCATAGCTGGCCAGAAAATCGATCTGGTCCTGGGCCAGAAGATCCTCATCCCAGCCCTCCTGGCTGGAGTTGTAGAGTAGCTCCTGGAAGCGGGAGAAGAGAGCATTTTGGCTGCGTAAAAGCTGCTCATAGCTGGCTATGAACTGGTAGCATTCCCCCTGGTCGGCAGGCACGACATGGAGCAGATCCTCAAAGCCGGACAGGAGATCGGACTGGCTCCTCAGCAGATCCTCGAAGCTGGCGATGGCGTCCTGCTTGCTGTAGGAATGGGGCCGGACATATGTCACCGCCTGGCAGCGATTATTGCTCCGGTTGCCGTCATCGTCTGCCGTTAGATAGGCATAATTATACAGGGTCGCCGGGGCGAATTGGGGTGAGACCGCCCTTATGGCTATGTATCGCGACGCATTCCCATCCAATTCTGGGATATCTACCTGTACCATGTTGCCCTGAAGGAGCGCCCCCTCCCTCGGCTCCAAAACCGCTACGCTGCCCGCCTCATCCGGCAGCCAGTCTCTGATGCGGATATCCCGGGCAGGAAGGTCTCCCAGATTGGTCAGCCGCATGAGATAAAAGAAGGTCTGGGAGGGCCCTACCTCGGAAAGGGGCATGGCGCTGCTCCAGGAGGATTGGTTGAGGGGAGCGGAATAATCATTAGCCGCAATTTTTTCGATCTGTAAATCGGTATTTTGGCCCTGAGCTACGGCTGAATCCGAGTGAAATGCCCAGCAGCAAATCAATATTATTAGCCCATATTTCAGATCAGCTATCCGCATTCTCTCTCCCAACGCTGCACGCAACACATAATCAGTATTTATCTAAAGTATATAAGTTTTATGACTTAATTATAAAATTCTTGTTGTAGAATTTTGCCGTAGATATTTTCCCTCTGCAATTTCATAACTTCAATACTATCTATGTAAAATTAGTAAAATAGAAAGATTTAAATCCCTGCAAGAGTAGTTGATTTTATTAATAGCGTATGATGGGGATGAAGCTTAGGGAGTTTGGCATGAAGGGAGTATATCTATTACTATTATTTTGCCTGTTTATATCTTGCTCCTCAGCCAACAACTGTGGAGACTGCGAGATACACTGGGCAAACCTCACCAATATAGGCTTTGCCAATGCCAGCAGCAGCACAGGAAGCCCCATCGGCCCCCTTGATGCCTATCAGAACGTGAATGTCTCCTACTGCGGCTGCCCCGACCTGAATAACACTGTGGTTGCCAATGCCAGCGATGCCTTCGGCAATTCCCTCGGCCCCAAGGTGGTCTACCAGAAGGTCGACCTGACCTACTTTGCCGACCTGGATATCACCAAGATCCCCCATCTCGTGACCAATATGACCGAGGTGGGCCCGGATCTTGTGCTGGTGGAGTACAATATCACTGTGACCAACATCGGACAGGTCAATATCACCGGGATATGGGTTTATGATCCCCGCCTGGGCAGCTACACCCTGGGCAAGCTTCTGCCGGGAGAAGATGTAACCATCGAGCCCTATCCTTACTACATCATCACCCCCGATGATGTTCAATACTGCTCCATAAACAATGTAGCCCTGGCCATGGGAGTGGACCGCTGCTGCGAGCCGGTGGATGATATCGCCTACGCCAGCGTTCCATTGGCAGCTGAGAATCTTGAGGACTATCTCAAGATCTACAGCTCCGAGCTGATCCAATACGGTTATGATCTAAAAGAGGATGGAAATGCCAGGGACCTGGCGAACTTCGAGGAGATGATCCGGATTCAGGCCAACAGGCTGATGGTCCTGGAGGATGCCATAAAGGTCAATGTATCCTCCTGCCGGATCCCCACCAACTTCAATATCGCATCCGTGCAGGCCCGGGATTCCTTCGGCAAGCCTAGCTGCCCCAAGGCTGCCTCCCAGGCCGTGTCGCCCCAGGTGTATCATTAGACCGGTGCAAAGCTAAATTCCCGGTTTTGTTTTCTCACCTCAGCCGCATGATCATGGTCAGATTCACCGACTGCATTGCCCCCAAGGGCCCCACATTCTCCCAGATGACCGTGCTTGCTCCCACTGTTGCCGGCGGGCTGGTGGATAATAGCTCCATCTCCGGGGGCAGGTAGTCGACCACCCTGACCGTCTCCTGGGTCAGGTTTCCGGTGTTGGTCACAGTTATGTTGTAGCTGACATTCTCATTTCTCAGGGGGCTGGTGTTATTGGCCGTCTTGACCATCTTGATGGATGAGGTGATATCCGGAAGGGCAATCTGGTCCAGATCCCAGACATCCTTTCCCACCGGGGGAGTGCCCGTGGCATTGACCTGATTCACAAATCCGGAGTAGCTCTTGCCGTCAAAGCGGGCCATGATCTCTCTATAGAGGGACTGGCCGGGGTAGAGAATGCCCGGCACCACTGCGCTCACCGCTCGGCCAGAAACAGTAGCGGACATGTTATCCGAGACATGCTCCATCCCGTATGGCAGGATGTCCGAGATCCTGATGGGGTTGAGCACCGTCTTTCCGGTGTTGGTCACATTGATGATGAATGTGACATTGCTGTTGGGATAGTCCGGGGGCAGAAGGGCGGACTTGCGGACGGTTATGGCCGGAAGATTGAGGATGCCCGAGGAGCCGGAGCTGGTCCTCAGGCCGCCACTAAAGTCCTTCCAGGTCATGCTGGCCCAGTTCTCCTCTATGATCCCTCCCGCCCGGTTCTCCGGCGTGTCGGCTACAGTGGCATTGAAGCGGATGGTAACATTCAGCCCTCCGGCATTGTCCACATCTCCCAGATACATCTGCACCAGAGTAGTGGTGGTGCCGTCATTGGGCGGTGCAACTGTCACCGGCAAGAGCACAGCGGAGGCCGCCCCGGAGATCTGGAGGGTGCTGTTGTCATATATCAGCCCCGCCGGAATGGTGTCATTGACCCACAGCTGCCCGACCTTGGCCCTGGGCAGGCGCAGCACCAGGGTATAATTCGACTGCAGTCCGATGGAAGCATTCCGCGGCTCATGGGGAAGCTTGAGCATGCCGGTAGGGCTGTCCACCCGGACATCGGCATGGGTGCCCTTATTGTAGTCGTCCAGGGCGGTCCAGGCTCCATGCCTCTCATCCGGGTTAATCCCGGCGGTGCTGGTCCAGTTTATGGTGGCATTGTTTCTCACCGTATCGTTGACCATGAGGCTGCCGATGAGGGTGGCATTGTAGCTCATCTGGACCGATCCGGCCAGAGGTATCCGGTCATAGCGCCAGGAGATGCTCTGTCCTGAGACCGAGGTGGCATTAGCCAGAGGGGCAGAGGAGTAGCTCTGCAAAGCCATCTCCGGGGGGATCTTGTCCCCTATCACCACATCATAGGCCGGAAGGCTGCTCAGGGCTCCATTGGTGGCAGTCAATGTATAGCGAATGGTATCGCCGGCATGGGCCTCGGTCCTATTGGCGCTCTTGCTGATCTGCAGATCGGGCTCTTTGATCAGAACCCGAGCGGAGGTGGCGGCGGGGGTGGTCCTGCGGGTTGAAGCGTAATTGAGCCAGGAGAGGGTGACGCTGTTTCGATTGAGGAGGGTGCCGTCCTGACTGGAGAGGACATCTTTTACTGTGGCATTGAAGCGAATGGTGATATCCTGATTTAGAGAGTTGTTCACATCGCCAAAGCCCCATCTTATGCTGGTGGAGCTGGTTCCGCTGATGAGAACGGACTTGAGGCTCCCCGATCCGCTGATGAAAAGAGTGCTGTTCTCATAGCGCAGGCCGGAAGGGAGGGTGTCATTGATCCAGACCGACCTGGCGCTGGCGGGGGGAAGGTTTGCCACTATGGTGTACTGGACAATCTCGCCTATGGTCCGCACCAGATTCGCTCCCGTGGGAGACTTGCTGATGGAGGCCGAGTCTGTGACCGCCGAGGTTACATTGGCCCGGCGGTTGTAGTCGTCAAGCAGGGTATCCCTGCCCGATCTCTCGTCGGGATTGGCTCCCAGTGTGCTGGTCCAGTTGATCCGCCCATCGTTTTTCAGAGGGGCGCCCATGATCACCGGGCTGCTGACCCTGGCAAGGTATTCTATGGTTACGCCCTGAGAGGCAGGGAGGGATTGGTAATACCATAGCAGGTTCTGGCCGGAGAATGCGGTGGCATTGGGAGCCGGATTAGAGGTGTAGCTCAAAAACGATACTCCCGCCGGCATAACATCGGTCACATTGAGGTCATAAGCCGTCCAGGCAGAGGAAGGGGTGTGGCTGGCGGTCAATGTGTACTTGAGGATATCCCCAACCTGCAGGTCCACGGTCTTGTTCACAATCTTGGTCAGGGCCAGGTCCGGCTCGCGCAAAGTGACATTGGCATTGTCGCTGGCGGAGAAGGGGATGCCCTGCGGGCTCTCATGAACCGATTGCACCAGGTTCATCAGCCGCACGGCATTCTGATTGGATATAGCGTCCTCCACAATGGTGGAGAGGTTGATGACAATCCGGCGCGGCCCGGTGAAGTTCCCCAGATCCCAGGTCAGGTTTTTGCCGCTCTGGGAGAAGGAGCCGCAGCCGCTGCATGAGTGGCTGGAGTATTTCAGTCCCACAGGAAGGGTGTCGATTATGCGGGAGCGGTTGTAGCTCTCCCCCGATCCCCAGTAGTCCACCTCGATGGTGAAGTTGGCATAGTCTCCAATGCTCTCGTCCGGTGCATCGCTCTTGCTGATATTGATACGGGAGGCAACGGCTAGATCTCCGCTCTGGCTGTAGACGCAGCCGCTGGGGCAGACGCCCTTTACCGAGACATTATTGACCAGTCCGCCGGAGGGAATGGCGGTGGCCCGGATGCTGCCCACGAATACATTGCTTCCCACCGGCAGATTCAGGCCGGACCAGACTATGGTGGTGTATCCGGCAGCGGGCTGGTTGGGATAGATGGTGCTGCCGGCAGGAGTGACCGCGGGCGCAGTGAGCCCCGGCTCCAGGATGTCGGTGACCGTGACGTTGTTGGCGGTCATATTGCCGCTATTGCTCACCGCTATGGTCCACCTGGCCGTCGCCCCGGTCTGAGAGAGGGGAGTCTTTTTCACCTGCAGTTGGGCCAGCTTGGGGGATACGGCCAGATCGAACTGCCTGGAATAGGGATTGCCGCAGCTATCGCTGTAATTAAAGAAGGCCGTGTTTTTAGCCGGCAGCACTACATGATCACAGCAGCCGCTGCAGCTCTGGGTGGAAAAGCCGATGGTAATGGTCTCATTTCTGTAGATCCGATCGATGCTGGAGGCATTCCAGATTATGGATCGGTTGGTGGAAGAGAGGTCCAGGGGCTCATCCGGCAGAGCTGCCAGAAATGCCTGGTGGCTGGCATTATTGCTGCTGATGCCGGCCGAGCCCGGCTTGTAGACGAATCCCTGCGGCAGAATATCATGGATGCGAGGGGTCCGGGCGGAGGTGCCGCTGTTGGAGATGACAATGGTATAGTCCCCGCCGCAGGTGTCGATGAAGCCCGAACTCTTGGAGAGGCTGATCTCAGGAAGGCTTCTCAAGGTGGCGGTGGCCGTGGCCGACTGCCTGACGCAGCAGCTCCAGGAGACGGTGGCATTATTGGCGGTCTCCACAGTGCAGTTGGCTACCTTGGCCGCCACCACTATGGTTCTGGTGCTGAATCGGGGCATATCCGCCAGATTCCAGACCAGGGGAGAGGCGACAGTTCCCAGGCCGCTGCTGGCGGGAGGGCTGCTGCTCCCGGCATCATAAACCGTGTTTGAGGGAAGGATGTCGGAGAGGGTGATGTTGCGGGCCGTGTGGGGTCCGCTGCTGCTCAGGAGAATATTCCAGGCCACAATGCCATCCTTCTCCACCCATTGCCTGGCCGGGGCCTTGCTGATGGTCAGGCCGGACCGGGAGCGCTGCAAGGCCACCGATCTGGGAGTGGAGGCGGCCTGGCTGCCGCAGGGATTGATATAGTTCACGACCGCCCTGGCCGAGCCGGAGGAGAAGCTGCAGGGGCCGGTTACTGTGGCATTGAAGGATATGGTGATCCTTGTCCCCGGTGCATAGCCGGCGGAGGAGTTAAAATGCCAGCGCAGGGGATTTGCGCCAAGATCGACCGATGTCGGCACCGCTCCGCTGACGGCATATGAGCCGGGAACATATTTGAGGCCAGCCGGGAGAAGCTCGCTGGCGGAGAGGTTGTAGGCGTAGGCATCCGTCACACCGAACTGAATGGTGAAGCTGGCATTGGCTCCGCAGTCGTCAATAACCCCGGCATCATGCTTGCTCAACACTATCGATGGCGTGAGCCCTACAACAGTGGAGTCATCGTCCAGGCTCTGGCAGGGAATGCCGCTGCAGCCCCATGCCGCCAGGACGTGGTTGTCCATATTGCGGCAGGCGTTGAGGCTCGCGTTCAACTCGATGATCATCTGCTTTTTAGGAGAGAGGTTGCCCAGACTCCAGGTGATATTCTGGCCGGAGACTGTGGTATTGGCCGGGTCGGTGACGCCGTTGATCCTGGAGCCGGTATAAATCAGGCCGGGATCAAGCATATCCGTGATGCTGGTGTTATAGGTGGTTCCTGACCCCTTGTTGCTGAGATACACTTTCCATAGAACATTTCTCTTAGTGGCGAATATCAGCTCAGGGGTCTTGTCGATATAGAGGCTGCCTTTGTTTAAGATGAGGGGCTCGCCGGAAAATGAGCCGTTCAGGGGCGCGCCGCAGTTGTCTTTATAGCTGAGGTTGGCTGCCACCAATCGCTCCTGGTCGCAGCTCTTCACTACCGGGAAGGATATGTTTCCCCCCGAGCTGACCCGATCTCCCAGATACCAGGTCAATAGATGACCGCTTCGGACCGGCTCGAAGGAGGCCACCGGCACTCCGTAGTTGCTGATCCCGCTGATACTGGCCGGGCCGATGTAAGTGAAGTTTTTGTCATTATAGGAGAGGCTCAAGTTGCTGCCGTTCCAGGGGCCGTTCTTCTGGAGATTGATGACAAAGTCATATCTGCCGCAGCTCTCCATGATATTTTCCAGGTCCATGGAGAGGGAGAAGTCGGACTGTCCCACTGCCACCAGAGCAGCATCGTGATAGCAGGGATCCGGACAGCCCGATGGGGCGGGGCCTATGCAAAGGTCAGACCACTGGGCAAAGGAGCCCGTGGATGGCTGGTGAAGGGTAACATAGACCTCCAGGACATCTCCGCTCTGCAGGGGAGAGCAGCTGGCGAGGAAGGAGAGGCTTATGGGAGTGCCCAGGGTGATGCTCTGGTTTATGATGCAGCTTGAATTGAGAATGAATGTGGCTGTGCCGCTCTGCCCCCCATCGGGGAAGGTCTGATTGTTGCCGCTCCTCTCCGTGAAGCTGATATCGCTCCAGGTGAGACTGCCAGTTTGATTGAAGGTATATGCCGTCCGGTAAGTTGTATTTCTGCAGCTCTCCTGGGGCTCCGGTGAGGCGGTCTTGCTGGAGCTGAATAGGGTCGAATTGTAACAGGCGACGACGATGGAGGCGCTGGCATTTGCCTCCAGCGGACAGCCGCAGCAGTCCTCGTAGGCCTGCACCGATAGGCTGTTATTGAGGCTGCTGCCGCAGTCGCACTGGGCCTCTTGCGGCACTCTCAGCTTTATCTGCCGCTGCCAGGGACTGCCGTCCTCTAAGGTCTGATTGATCCAGGTGATGGTGTGGCTTGTCGTATTCACCACACCCCCGCCATCCTCGATCACATCCCATCCCTCTGGGTAGGTGTCGACGATTATGTCATGGGTGATGTTCTGGCGGCATGAACCGGCGCTGTAGCTCACATTGAGGTCATATGTGCCTGTCTCACCCACATAAAGGAGGGCGGGGCCGCTCTTGGCGGCAGACAGCTCCGGCCGGCTCCCCGCAGCCAGTGAGTAGGGAACCAGGCTGGTCGGTGGAGTCCAGGCCCTTCCGCAGGCATCGGTATAATGGGGGAAGATGGCAATATTGCCGGAGGAGGGGCTGCATGTTCCCCGGGGCAGTCCCAGGTCGAAGGTGAAATACTTCTCCTCCCCGGGCACCAGGTTTCCCACATAAAAGGAGCTATTGGAGGTGTGTAGGACCGCTCCGCTGACATTGGAGATGATATAGTCTTCCGGCATTCCGGAAAACTCCATTGAGAGGTCCATGACGTAGCTGACATCAGCGCCGACATTGGAGAGAGATACATTGACCGTCTGGTTGCCGCAGTAGGGCACAGAGATGGGATTGGGGGTGACGGTGTACTCCAGATTGGGATCCTTGGAGACGAAGAGTACGCTGCCTTTGGCATGCTGGCTGGCGCAGGGAGTGGAGTTGCAGCCCCAGGTGGCATCGCATTCGTTGACCAGATTGGTGCAGCTATTGACTATGAAGCTCAGATTCTCCGTCCTCTTCTCTCCCGGCTCCAGCTTTTCATAGGACCAGTTCAGGCCGCCTGCCGTGGAGTAGGCCAGGGTCAGCCCGGAGCTGGGGGTATTGTTGACCAGAACATTGTACATGGGGCCGGTTCCCGTGTTCTCCACGGAGACATGGCCTGTGACATTGTCAAAGCGGTGAGCATTGATCACCGAGGGGGTCAACTCCAGCTTCATTATGGGGAAGTTGACATCAATTGACTCCGAGGCGAGGCTGAGGGAGTCGTTGGTCGATGTCAATTCTGTTTCGAGCCGTCCCCCAGAAACGGCCTCGCAGAGGGTCTTGAGGCGGAATGAAAGAAGAATCGATTCTGAGGCATTCAGCTCCCTGCCCATGATCTGGGACAGATTCCAGGACAGATTAAGGCCGGTGATGGTTGGATCGGACCCGGAAGAGCCGCCTGGATAGCTTATCTCCGTGCTTGCCGCAAGATATTCGGTACCCTCCGGAATGGCCACATCGAGGAGGATACTTTCCTGCGGATAATCATTGCTGTTATTGATGAGAATGGAATAAGAATCGTCCTCACACATATTGATAGAATCCGGAACGGTGATCTCTGCATCCAGAGCGGAGCAGAAGGTGATTAAGAGTGTCAATGCCGCAGCAAATGCCAGTTTGACCGGCAGATCTTTTAAAGTGCTTCCGTTATGCATATTTTCTCCTAAAAATAATTATTAATAAATATCCCAGTCGGAGCCGATGGCAGGCTGGACCCGGGAGTACTCCTCCCAGCTGTTTCTCCCCGTCTGCCCGAACTTGCGGCCCATGAGATCCTCGAAGCCCCGGATCAGCTCCGACTCCCGGCGCAGCAGATCCTCGTAGCTGGCCAGAAAATCAACCAATGCCTGCCTCTCCTGGGGCGGCCCTCCCTGGTCGATCTCATGCAAGAGATAGACAAATCCCTTGTAGAGGCGAACCTGCCTCTTTAGGAGGTCCTCCAGGCTGGCTAAGAGTTCCCACTGGGCATCCATGGAGTGGCCCGGCGAGACATAACCATCCAGGCTCAACCATGATTCATTGATCTTGGAGGAGAAGCCGGCAAAGAGATCCGCCTCTTCGCGAAGCAGGGCCTCTGTACTGTTCAGGAGATAGGTCCTGTCCTCTGAGCTATAGTAGCTGTCCCAGCCACGTCGGGTGTCATTGGCCAAGAGCTCCTGGAAGCTGCTTGTCAGAGCGGCCTGGGAGCGCAAAAGCTGCTCGAAGCTGACGGTGAAGTTGTAGTTGTCTTCCGCCCCCCGCGGCAGCCGCATGAGCAGATCCTGGAAGCCAAAGAAGATGTCGGTCTGGTTGTGCAGCAGATCCTCCAGGCTCTTGGCTGCAGCGCTCTGGTCGTAGCCGGGCAGAGGCACATATATGGAGAGGGTGGCCCTGTTGTTGCCGGGATTGGTATCGCCGCCATACCGGATATTGGCTATGACATAAAGGGTATCCGGGGGATCATCCGGCGCGATCATGGTGATGTTAATCCACTGCTGCGGCTGCTGAGGCAGGCTCTGGAAGGCCACCACCAGCAGGTCTCCGCTATATCTCAGGGAATAAACCGGAGCATGGGCGGGATCTATCACCGCATCAACATATATCGCATTATATGGCAGCTTCACGGTCAAAACTGCACCATCGAGTGGATTAAGCGGATCATAGTTTTTGATGGAGATATTATAACTGAAGGTGCTGCCAGCTGCGACCTCCTGCACCATCTGGCCACCCTGAAAGGCAAAGAGGCTCAGGCCAAGATCAGCTTGATGAGCCTGGGCGGCATCAGTGGGAGCGGCCAGAGCCAGGATGATAAGTAGGGGAATCAATGTGTATTTTATGGCTGACCTCCCGACCGTCATTATCAAAACCTCATTAATTTATTACTATTACCTACAATCTCTTCTACCTTATGAACTTTTCTATAATAGTATTAACTTAATGAAAATCATAGATTTCATAATATATATTCGGCTCCAAGATATTTATCTGAAAAGAAATTTTAGCCAGCCACAGTCGGCCTCGCAAGCCAGAGTGGTGAGATGGAAGATGCCACTCACCCCTGATTGGTGAGGATCTTTCTGGTGTTGCTCGACTCGCTCCCGCTATTGGGATTGGAGATGCTGGCCGCTTTCTGGAAGCCCAGCCATATGCTCTGGTTGTTGTTCTGAGCTATTCCCTCCACCTTCTGATTCTTTTTTAGCTCCAGGTTGTTGAGAGCCACCGGCGGATCCGATCCGGAGGAGAATGCGATCTGCCTGCCAACCACCAGGCTGGCAGAGTTGTTGCCTGATATAGGGCATAAGGTCACACAGACTGTATTGCTCTCATCGAAGAGCAACTCCCCGCAGGGACCCTCGCCGTAAGCCCTGGCTGTATTGCAGGTGGTCCCCTCCAGGTGGGCAATTTTGTAGAATGTCTTCACTTCGTAAGGACCTAAAGTGAGATTTTCGACGATCATTCCCAGATGGTCATCGACAATGCTGACATTGGTTATGGTCTGATTGTACCAGTTCTTGACCGTAAAGCTGTACTCCACCGCCTCTCCCGGCCGGCAGATGCAACTCTTATTTGCGGCCTTCTCCACAGTGAGGCCCCCCTGGCTCATCATATAAAGCTCCTCAAAGCTCTTGAAGAGATCCGCCTGGCGGCGGAGCAGGTCCTCGAAGCTGGCCAGCAGCTTTACCTTTTCTTCCCCAGGAAGGGAGAGCCAGATCTGCTCCAGGGAGCCGTTGAAGCGGGCATACAGCCGGACCTCGCGATGTAGCAGATCCTCGAAGCTGTCCAGAAATATCTTCTGCTGCTCGCAGTCTAAATTGTACCACTGGCTCTTGAGCAGGCTCTCAAAGCCGCTATAAAGGGTGGCCTGCCTTCTCAGTAGGTCCTCGAAGCTGTCCAGGAACACTATTGATTCATTTGTGGTCCGGTTGGTTTTGTCCAGCAATATGGAAAAGGCGGTGAGAAGCTGGGCCTGACCTCTTAAGAGATCCTCCAGGCTGGAGAGGGGATCGTCGCCGCTGCAGCTATACTGACAGGATAAGGGGTCTGAAACCGGGTCAGGAACGAGCTCTGCAATTTGGCCCGCAGGATCCTCCAGAGCAAGAGCCGAAGCTGAGAGAGCCAATAACAGTGAAGAAAGCAGCAATAGGAGAGGAGGGAGAGATCCAGGGATAGGCGCTGGTCTTTGGCGCAATCTCCACGGAGACCTTGAAGCTGCGGAGATGATCATAGGAGTATGTTTTTGCAGCTATTACTATTTAAATTTTCTGCTATATGTAATATAAATATTGCTTTACATAGAAATATATAAATAATCGTAGTAATGATATTCTGATCCTGCAGTTGGACCTTTTAGTTATCATTATCTGCATGGAAAAGCAATATCAACTGAAAGATAGCTGTAATATTTTATTTCTTAATTATCTATTTCTCTATAAATTTTCTATGCCGTTAGAAGATCATCCACCAGAGCAGAAGATATGGCCTGGTGCATATTGGGAATAAAGGAACGGCTCACATAGCCAGAAAAGGAGATGGCAGGCCCTGACGATCTACTCCCACCATTGATTGGCGTCTATCTTTATGCTATTGCCGGACCTGCCCCCAATGCCCACGCCGGATATGCTGCTCGCCATCTGACCCTCGATCCTGATGGTCTCAGTATTATTTATCCTCGCTCCTGACTTCTGGCTCTTCCTTATCTCCATGTCATTGATGGCCTCAGGCGGATCCGATCCGGAGGCGATGGCATATTGCTTGCCTATAACCAGGCGGTCGATATTCTCTCCCGAGACCAGGATCAGATTTACGCAGACGGTGTTGCTCTCATCTACCAGCATCTCCCCGCAGGGGCCCTCGCCTCTGGCCCTGGCCGTGTTGCAGGTGGTCCCGGTCAGGCAGACGGTTCTGTTGAATCTTTTCTCCTCATAGGGGCCCAGGGTGATGTCCTGGGCGATCAAGCCCAGATGGTCGTCGAAGATGCTCACATTTTTTACGGTCTGATTAAACCAGTTTTTGACCACAAACCAGTACTCCACCATCTCTCCCGGCCGGCAGATGCTGTCTTTATTGGCATACTTGTCTATGGTCAGGCCGCCGTTGCTCATCATATACAGCTCCTCATAGCTCTTGAAGAGCTTGGTCTGGCGGCGCAGCAGGTCCTCAAAGCTGGCCAGGAAGCTGGTCCTGTTCTCAGGGGGGAAGAGTTCCAATGAAACATTGAGATGGTCCTGGAAACGGCTTATGAGATATGTCTCCCTCTTCAACAGATCCTCGAAGCTATCCAGAAACATCCTCTGCTGCCCGCAGTCCAGACGGTACCACTGGCTCTTGAGCATGCTCTCAAAGCCGCTGTATAGCACAGTCTGGCGGCGTAAGAGGTCCTCAAAGCTGTCCAGAAAGATGATCTTCTCATCGATGGTGGTATTGGTCCGGTTCAGCAATATCTCAAAGCTGGAGAAAAGTTGTGCCTCTCCTCTCAAGAGCTCCTCCAGGCTGGAGAGAGGATCATTGCCGCTGCAGCTGTACTGGCAGGAGAATGCATCCAATAGAGGGCCTGCGCCCTGGTCTTGGGACTGATTTGATGCCATGGCACAGCCGGATAAAGCCGCGGCCAGCGAGAGAAGCAGTATCAGAGCCAGAGTGAGCCGGCCAGCCGGAGGACGACACCCGAGATCGAGCCGGGGAGAGATGAGGGCCATCATGGAGTATAGTCCGGCAGTTATAACTATTAAAATTTTCGGTTGTATGTAATATAAATATCAGGTTGCATAGAAATATATAAATAATCATAGTAATATTGATAGAATTATGAGCAACGAGTCTATCATAGTAATCGATATCAATATCTGTGATCAATAAAACTTAGATAAAATATCTGCTTTGATTTACCAGATTAAAACTCCTTTCCATATTCCATTTTCCGCCCCGGTTAAAGCCTCGATCTGCCGTGCTGGACGGGGGAGAAGATCAAGGCTATTGTTCCCTGCATCGCGAGCCGATATAACCTTGAGTATATTTCTTTCCGGCCCGGCAGGCTCCCGCCGATGGAAGCGGTGTCATCCCTGCCTTAATCCTCCAAAACAAAGGCCGAAATTTTTTGTTCTATGAATTAAAAGAGATATTAAACCTCTCTGGAAGAATGATCTTTGCAGACCTCCATATTAGGTACTGAATCATAAATGCCACAAAAATAAGCCATCAAGAAATAAACTATTTATATCATAGAGTATTTGTTATATCTAAAAATAGAATGGGGTAAATATGAGACAATTCTCGGTTAAAGTTCTGGACGATGCCGACAGGGAGTTCGTAGAGGTCCTGCGAGAGCTGAACATTCCCAGAAATGTGGCCAGTATGATCACCTATCTGGCCAATGTGGAGGAGGCCACATCAAGGGAGATTGAGATTGGCTCCAACCTGCGGCAGCCTGAGGTCAGCATCGCCATGCGCACCCTGCGCAATAATAATTGGGTGGAGGAGAGGGAGATCAAAAAAGATGGTAAGGGCCGGCCGATGAAGGTCTACAGGCTGACCATATCCCTGGATCAGATCATAAAGCACTTTGAGGATGAAAAGCGCCGGGAGTCGGCCAAGACCCTGGAGAGCATAGCCAAGCTTAAAGAGCTCTCCAGAGGCATCAGCGAGACTCCAGTCTGAGTTGATCGAAAATCGGGCCAATGGACAGCTAGAATAGATAAATGCGGGCCGGAGGATGGATGCTGCATCCTTCCGTCCAGACCCTGGGCGTGGAGCCTTATTTCTCCTCTTGGCCCCGGCCCCGCAGATCATCCAGGTTTTCTTCCATGAGCTTCTTGCTTTTGATCTCTTCTTTTTTGCCACCTTTTCTCTCAGTGCTTCTCTTCTTAAAATCAGCCAAGAACCTCACCTATCTCTCAACAGCACCAGAACTCTAATTAACCTTTCCCATAGATCAGGGCCTTGAAGCCAGGCAGGCCCATTGATCATAAATCCCCTTGCTATCGCGATTATCGATTACCTCAACACTCCAGCCCTCTCCCTGTAGCGCCCTCGCGATACTCTCCGCCTCTTTTTGAGTATAAACCGTAAATAGGACCCTCTCCTCCGCCAGGGAGGCAGACAGAAGAAGTATCTCTTTCCATGCCGGCCAGTTGAAATCGTCGATCAAACCGACCATAAAGCCCAGCACAGCCCGGAAGGATCTGGGGGGGAAGATGGATGGGAGCAGCCTGGCGTCCAGGACCATGCAACTCTCCGGCTCCAGCTTCCCGGCCTTGAGGCCCTGGCAGACCTCGCAGCGATCCGAGTCCATGACCACTGGGCGGCGTCCCAGGCGCAGCAGTGCTTGGCTGGCCATTCCGCTGCCGCAGCATATCTCCAAAATATCTCCCTCTTCCGGGAGCAGGGGCGGCAGAAGATGCACCAGCCGCTCTATTCTCTCCTCTACATATTGGATCCCAGCCTGCGGCAAGCAGCTTTCGCAGAAAAGCTCTCCGGCCAGAGAGAGGGATAGACATTCATTTATGGCTAGCAGAAAGTCCTCCTCCCGAGCCTCCACCCTCCGCTTGATCGAGGACTGCCATCTTCCCGCCTCCTGGGCTGATATCTTGCGGGAGGAGTACCTGTCGGTGATCACAAGCCAGATGGGGGCGGGCTCTTTGAGGTGCAAAGCATATCCGAGATCCTTGATCTCAATGCCGCCGTCTGCATCCAGACCCTCCTCCAATATCTGCTCTGTGACCGGCAGGTCGAGAAGATCCTGCCAGGACTCTTCCGCCAGGAGGATGCTCTCCTGATCATCCAGCTCAAGTATACGATTTAGCAGCACGGATATGGCCTCTACCTCCCCCGCATATCAATCTTCTTGCCCCTCTCTATGGAGAAGAAGAGCGCCGGAACAGATATATTATATTCCCGGCTTAATGCAATCCGCTTGAGACTGAAAGACCTGCCTGGTGTAGGACAGAGGATCCGGGAGCGGCTGATTGAGCAGTACGGGGATGAGCAGAGGGCTGTAGAGGCGGTCCTGACCGGGGATGTCTCCGGCCTGGCCATGGCCGTGAGCGAACGCCAGGCGCTGCTTTTGGTCCGGCATGGCCGCTGCCTCAGCTACTCTATAGCTGCTGATCAGTTCCTGGCCACCGAAGAAGCGGCCAGGGTGCAGGAGAAGCTGATCGAGCTGCTATCCGGGTATGCTCATACCGATTTCGCCCGGCAGAAGATCATGACATTGTTTGCCAGCGGCTGCCCCCAGATCATAGAGGAGAACCGGAGCCTGGCCAGGGCAGCTGCGGCTGCAGCGGAGAAGATGAAAGGCAGGGGCCTGGAGCCACTGCTTAAGCGGGTCCGGCCTCTGAGAGAGAGGCCCCCCGCCAGGGTCAGGGAGCGGGCAGTGGCAGCCGCTACTCTGGAGTGCTTTTCCGCCCTGAAGACCCGGGGGCTGGACCGGCTGATAGACCTGCATCTAACAGAGAGCCCTTCCGAGCTCTCGGACCTGGCCAGAAGCTACAGCCATGTCTGCCTGGCGGATGGGCGGGATGAGCAGGGGGAAGTGGAGAGGGCGGAGAGCCTGGAAGAGTGGTATCTGGTTCCCGAGGCCGTGCTGGGCTACTATAAGGAGAATATGGAGAGCCTGCTCTCTGCCGCCAGGGCGGCTGAGCTTCTCAGGGATGGGGGTGTAGCCGGCTTTTCCCGGTGGAAGGAGCTGGAGGGGCTACTATCCCGGCTGGAGGAGAGCGGCGACAGCGAGGAGGAGAGGCTGAAAAGGCTAATCGACAATCTAAACCCAGTTGTGGAGAGGGCGGCCGCCTGGGCCAATGAGGAGCTGAAGCAGAGGATAGAGAGAAGCTCTCTGACTTTAGGCGGAAGCGATCTGCTTTTGGCCATGAGAGCAAGAGATGGGGTGCGAGAGCTGCTTCAGGCCCAGATGAGGGGCATCTTCAAAGAGGTTATCAAGCAGGCTCTCTCCCGCGCTACAGCCGAGCTGGAGCTGGCGGGCTCTGAATCGGCACGGCTGGAGGAGATCTTCGCCGGCGAGGCGGCCTATCCCCTGGAGATAGACCGGCAGGCATTGCATTCTTTTCAGCAGGATATAAGAAGCCGCAGGGAGGAGAGGGGCCTGAAAGCTCGAAGGGAGCTGGCCAGGCTTCTCCAGGGACAGAAGAAGGCAGCATTGGACCTGGTCCATGCCCTGACGGACTTTGATTTCAGCTACGCCCTGGGCTGCTTTATTGTTGAGAAAAATTTGGCCTTTGCCGAGTTTGTGCCTGAACCATGCCTCTCCTTCAATCAGGGCCGCCATCTCTTCTTAGAGAAACCGGAGCCGGTGAGCTATGCTCTGGGAGAGGGAGATCATCCGGAGACCGTCTCTCTGCTCAGCGGTGTCAACTCGGGAGGCAAGACCACCCTGCTCGACCTCATCGCTCAGATAGTGATCCTGGCCCACATGGGCCTGCCCGTGCCCGCAGCCGCCTGTCGTCTCTCCCTCCTGGAGGAGTTTTACTACTTCGGCAAGAGCCGGGGGACGCTGTCCGCCGGGGCCTTCGAGACAGCCATGAAAAAGTTCGCCATTGTGGAAAATGAGAAGAGAAAGCTGGTTATAGCCGACGAGCTGGAGTCCATAACCGAGCCGGGAGCATCGGCCAGAATCATAGCCTGCATCCTGGACCAGCTGAACCGGCGCCGCTCTATGGCTGTATTCGTGAGCCACCTGGCCGGGGAGGTGCTGCGATATACGGAGACGGCAGTGCGGGTGGACGGCATTGAGGCGGAGGGGCTGGATGAGAACAACAACTTGCGGGTATCTCGCAGTCCCCGGTACAATTACCTGGCCAAGAGCACCCCGGGCCAAAGGTTCAGAACGGGAGTTTTATGTCCGGCTGCTCTCCAAGTTCAGATGATCCTTGTCCCTGGAGAAGCTTTCCCCCCCCTGAGTGCTCCTTTTATATTCCTGAGAGATACCATTCTTCATGGAAATCTGGCATATAGTGGTGATCTGCATCCTCATGTTTCCCCTCTTTTTGCTGGCCAACTACATCGTGGTCAAAAAGGCGGCAAGCGAGCGGCGAGCGCGGGAGGAAAAAGTGGACAGGGCAGTGGCAGCGAGTGTGGCAGAGAGCTATGCTGACAAAAGCAAGCGCTTCCAGAGCTGGCCCAAATACCGTGCCGCCAGAAAGAAGAAAAAGACGTGAATGAAGAACAAACGGCCTCAACAGACTGCCCTCAAAGCAATCATCGATGCAATTTATGTGCCTCACATGTAGGAATAAGAAGGAGGGAGGCAAAAGCCAGTGATGTAGGAGGGAAAGAGGTGTATTTCGACTTTTGCCAGCACCTATATACGGCAATTGCCGAGATATATAGGTTTCGGCCCGATATTGACCCTAAGTTCCCCATAAGTTAGGCACTTTAAGCATCTTTTCGCAATCAATGACCGA
>JADHEF010001018.1_pt1 | contig 20941 bp, 15 predicted proteins | sample 8952391 | NCBI WGS metagenome assembly JADHEF01 (sample SAMN16124439, study PRJNA663245) | bioreactor sludge metagenome | isolation source: sludge (nitrite) | place: India:Bengaluru | collected 2019-02-28
GGTGACGACGCTCGAAGACGCGGTGCGGGTCATGGCGGCGGCGCAACTCGGCTTGCGGGTCGGCGCGCCGGCGGCGCCGGCGCGCAGCGCGGTCTGGTCGAACACCGACGCGCGCGCCGCGCTCGTGGAACACAAGCCTTTGAGCGAAGCCGATGTGGCGGACATCACGGCCTTTTTGCGCGCGCTGACGAGCGATCGCCTGCGCGCCAGTATCCTGGCCGCGCGCCAGCCGGCCGCGCCGGCCGATGACGCAAAGAAGGCGGTTTCGGGAAATCTTGTCGCGCGGGCCGCAGTACAGCCAAAAAATGCCATGTAAGTGCTATTGCTTCACCGGCGGCGTTACCGGGAACATCTTGGCTTCTTCGTTTGGGAGAGCAAGATGGCCGCCACGCCGCCGACCATGGACGATTACCTCGGCAAGCACATCAGTGGGATCTGCGGGTTCAGCATCGGCAAGAACGATGGGCAGAACCATTGCGCGCATTTCGTCAGCCATGCACTCGGCTACGATTTCGACGAAACCTGCAAGAACTTCACTTTCGCCGACAAGCAGCTCGAAGAAAAAGGCGCCACCTTGCGCGTCGAGCGCTTGTTCAATCGGGCCTTGCGCAAAGGCTTGTGGAGCGATCGTCCGGCGATCGCGACGTCCTGCCTGATCTTCGTCACCCTCGAAAGCAATGTGCGCACGGTGGGCGAATTGCTGTCCATGGGCAATCATCCGCGCAAGCATGTGGGCCTGTATGTGGCCGGGCGGATCTGGAACTACAGCAACGGGCAGCGTAAAGTCGTCGCCGATGGCGAAGCGGAATTCCTGCGCAAGTTCACCCATGCCTACCGCACGCCGAACCAGACCGTTCAGTTCTATTACGCGGAGTTGATCTGATGAAGCGTGCGTTCGTGTTGGCGCTGTGGTGTGCCGCGGCCGCGGCACAAGGCCAGACCTGGACCGACCCGATCTGGGCCACCCCGGTGAAGATCGAGCCGACCCAGCCGCCGACCGGCCTGCAATTGATGAGCGTGCTGCTGGCCAACCAGGCCATGCCGCTGGCCGGCACCGCCTGTGAAAACACCGCGCTCCAACCCGATCCGCGCACCCTCGGCGATCAACTCGCGATCACGTTGGGCTCGGCGCTCGGCCAGGCACAGCACCGCGTGGTGCTCGAAGGCAGTTGCAAGGCCGATCAGTTCGAAGGCCCCGACGGTGCTCGCATCAAAGGCTGGGCTTGCGATCTGAATGCGATCGACCAGACCGCGCGCGGCAAGTTCGTCGCGAATTCGCGCGTGCGCATCGGGCTGACGCTCGACGCTTGGAAACCCATTCCTGGGTCTTTGACCTGCTTGTGAGGGCGCGGGGCTGATTCACCTCCAATCTGCGGATTGGAGGTGAGAACATCCCTGCGTTTGCGGTCGCGCGAGTCCGGTTTTGAAGGAGATGCCGTGCGCGCAGCAGACATTCTGCTGGACCATTACGATCGCCTAACCGGATCATCAGCAACCTACCGGAATGTCGCGCCTGACGACGCGGTGGACGACATGATCGTCGCCATCTACCGCGGCTACCCGGTGGAAGGCGCGGTGACGGGATTCACCATCGGGCTTTCGCACCTGCACTTGCCGGGCGGTCAGCACAATGAACTCACCGTGTCGATGCGCGATGTCGACGACGTGTGGGTCAACGCGATGGGCGTGGTGGCCTACCGATTGCGCAACGAGTGCCTGTTCCAGCCCGGGGATACGATCGATTTCGGCGCGCCGATCCGCACGGGATCCGCGCTGCGCGCCTTTGTGGTCGCGCCGCCGATGCACTTTGGTCCGCAAGGCGCGGTGATCGATCTCGGTATCAGGCGGGTCAATCTGGTTGCGCTGGTGCCGATCCACGCGCAAGAACGTCAATGGCTGGCCGCCGACGGAACGCTCGACGCCTTGCTCGACGGCAGGCCGCGTGAACTGCTATTGAATCCGACGCGCGGCCCACTTCTGCGCTAGGCGAACCCAGTTCCCGATGCTCACTTCCCCCACGAATCCTTCATCGTCGCGATGCGATTGAACACCGGCTTGGCATCGCTCGAATCGACCGCGTCGGCGATGAAATAGCCGAAGCGCTCGAACTGGTAACGGGAGCCGGGGGCGGCGCCGGTGCCGGGTTCGAGATAGGCGGTGACGACTTTCTTCGAATTCGGATTGAGCGCCTGCAAATAGTCCTTGCCGCCCGCGTCGGGCTGCGGATCGGAGAACAATCGGTCGTACAAGCGCACCTCGGCCGGGCGCGCATGCGCGGCGCTGACCCAGGTGATGTTGCCCTTGACCTTGATGCTGTCGGCGCCCGGCGTGCCGCTCTTGGTGTCGGGCAGGACTTCGGCCTGCACTTCGATGACCTTGCCGTCGGCATCCTTGGTGCAGCCCGTGCATTTGACGACATGGCCGTACTTCAGGCGCACCGTGTTGCCGGGGAACAGACGGAAGAAGCCTTTGGGCGGTTCTTCGATGAAATCTTCGCGCTCGATCCAGAGTTCGCGCCCGATCGGGAAGTTGCGCCGGCCCATTTCGGGGTGGTGCGGATGCACCGGGGCGCTGCAATCTTCGACGCGGTCGGCCTCCCAATTGGTGAGCACGAGTTTGATCGGGTCGAGCACCGCGACTGCGCGCGCGGCCTTGGGGTCGAGGTCGTCGCGCAGCGCTTGTTCGAGCACGCTGTAATCGATCCAGCCGTCGGCCTTGCTGACGCCGATACGCTCGGCGAACAACTGGATGGCCTCGGGCGTATAGCCGCGCCGACGCAGGCCGACGATGGTGGGCATGCGCGGGTCGTCCCAACCATCGACATGCTTTTCGGTGACGAGCTGCAGCAGCTTGCGTTTGCTGGTGATGACGTAGGTGAGGTTCAGCCGCGCGAATTCGTATTGATGCGGCAGGCAGAACGGGTCGGGCCGGCGTTCTTCGAGCGCATGGGTCAGCAGCGGGCTGAACTGGTTGGCGTCGGGGCCGGTCAGTAGCGAGAAGAACGCGGGCAGGTCGGCCAGCACGTCTTCGCGGTTGCGGTCCCAGCGTTCGAACAGGATGCCCAGATCGCGCTCGGAATAGCTGGCGAACAGCTTGTGGCGGAAGTTGTAGCAATGCAGCGCGAATTCCTTCTGCGCTTCGATACCCTGCTCGGCGATCGCCTTGACGATCTCGATCGCTTCCTGCCATTGCGGGGCGCGCAGCACCGGCACCAGCCGTTCGACCGCCCAGTCGTAGAGCGGGCGATGATCCTGGAATTCGAGGGTGCAAATGCTATGGGTGATGTTTTCGAGCGCATCGGAGACCGCATGCGCGTAGTCGTACATCGGGTAGATGCACCATTCGCTGCCGGTGCGGTGATGATCGGCGAAACGGATGCGGTACAAGGCCGGGTCGCGCAGATTCATGTTGGGCGCGGCCATGTCGATTTTGGCGCGCAAGATCATCGAGCCTTCGGCGTGCTTGCCGGCGCGCATTTCGCGGAACAAGGCCAGGCTCTCGGCCGGCGTGCGGCTGCGATACGGCGAATCGGTGCCCGGTTCGGTCAGGGTGCCGCGCGTGGCGCGCATTTCCTCGGCGCTTTGTCCATCGACATAAGCGTGGCCGGTCTCGATCAGGTACTCCGCGAAGCGATACAGGTAGGGAAAATAATCGCTCGCGTAGAACAGGTTCTCATGATGGCCGGCCGGGCCGTCTTCTTCATAGCCGAAGCCCAGCCAATGCACGGTGTCGAGAATCGTGTCGACGTACTCCTGGTCTTCCTTGACCGGGTTGGTATCGTCGAAGCGCATATGGCATTGGCCGCTGTAATCGCGCGCCAGGCCGAAATTCAGGCAGATGCTTTTGGCGTGGCCCACATGCAGATAGCCATTGGGCTCGGGCGGAAAACGGGTGCGGATCTTCTGCACATCGATCGGCGCTTGCGCATGGTGGCTGCCGTCGCCCGGGGTGCCGGCCCAACGGCGGCGGGCGAAGCGTGCACCGCGCAAATCCTCTTCGATGATGTTGCGCAGAAAGTTGGTCAGATGCCCTTCGTTGCGGTTGGCGGCCGGAGTATCCATGAAGATCGATGCCTGAACTTTTGAATGTCTATTTCACGCGGTTGCACCGCGGCAGTCCCGCAGTGTAGCGAATGCGCGCGGATGGCGCCTTGTGCCGACGCGTGTCACGCGAAAAGGCGATGCAAGGAAAAACGGCCCCAAACGAGGGGACGCGCAAGCAAGACCGGACATAGACTTTCCCCGAGTCGCAAGTTCGCTGTCCAGCGCTTTTCGCAAAGGTCCCAAGTGAACGCTCGAAACGCTTCGCAAGAACGACGTGATCTGGCGCTGAGCCTGCTTGCACAAGGTGTGGCGACGGCCGAGGTGGCGCGGCGTGTCGGGGTCTCGCGTCAGACCGTCTCGACTTGGGCGCGCGCCGATGCCGGCGAACATGCCGGGCAGCGTGCGCGTGGGCGGCCCGCCGCGCTTACCGTCGAGCGGGGCGACCCTGGCCGGTTTTCCGACCGACCAATGGACGCTGCAGCGCGTCCAGATCGTGGTGGTGCGCGAGTTCGGCATCCAGTACAGCCTGAGCAATGTGTCGTCCTTGCTCAAATCCCTGGGCCTGGGCACCGATCGGTCGAGCGAGGATCGCGCGGTCCTGCGCCTCGAAGTGCCCGAACTGCCGTTGCGCAAAGGGCCGGATGGGCGCCCGGTCGAGCCTTTGTATCAGCTTGGCGACCATCTGCCCGATGCCTTGATGCGCTACGACTTCCGGCATGGCAACGCCTATGTCAACTCGAACTGGGCCGGTGTCGTGGGCGTGCCGGTCGATGCTTTGCTGGGTCGCCAGCCGGGCGCCACCGATCCGGTCACGGGCGAAAGCGAGCGCAGCGCGGCCCAGCGCGTGTTGCAGCAGCTCATACGCCGGGTCTTGGTTTCGCACCAGGCCGAATATGTCGATCTGCGTTCGAGCCTGCCCTCGGGGCGGGTGGCCGACCTGCATGTACGGGTGCTGCCCGAGTTCGATGCCGACGGACAATGCGCGGCGGTATTGGCGGTCGTGCGCAATGAAAGCACGCCGGCCGAGTTACGGCGGCGCCTCGACCAATGCGAAGCCTGGCTCGACGTGCTGCAGCGCGATGGCGGCATGGGCTATGTGGCCTTCGACGAACATGGTGCGCTGGAATCGATTTCATCGGGCGCATGCATGCTGCTCGGGCATACGCTGACCTGGCGGCCGTCCTTGGAGGCTTGGATCGTCTCTTTCCATGCCGAGGGCCGCGACGCGCTGGCCGACGCGGTGGCGCAGCTGACCGCGCGTCGCAAACAGCGGCTGACGGTGGACGTCAAAGGCAGTCATTCGCAGCCCGCCCAGGCGATGCGCGTCGTGTTGCAGATCGAATCGCGCGGCCGCTCGCATCCGCGCCGGGTGTCGGCCACGCTGCGCGCGCTCGAACCGGCTTGAGCCGGCGGCGCCGAGCTGCACGCCGGGGCGCGCTTTCCCGCGCCATTTTCCGAGTGCTGCTGCGTCGCAGCAGCCAGCATTGCTGCGTCGGCGCGGGTCCGGAGATCCGCATCTGTTCCCGCAGCCCGAATCAGGTTCCGGAGCCATGTCCGACGGCCCGGGGCAGCCCCGATGCCAGCATGGTTTTCCCCGAGTCCTTCCGGCCCGGAAAACAATTGCACCTTCTTCTCCCGGCTATTTCTGCCCTCAGGCAGGGCGCGCATCCGGAAAATTCGCAAGCATCGGCGCAGTTCGTGCCGCGGAGACAGCCAACATGAATCAAATCGGTCGGATCATTCTGGCGCCGGTCCTGCGCGTCATGCGCGGGCTGCGCCTGTCGAGCAAGCTTGCGCTCATCGGCGGGGTGACATTCGTCGCGCTCACGGCCTTGGCCGGGCAATTGTTGGCGGGACGCTTCGCCGAACGCGCATTCACGCAAAGCGAAGAGACCGGTGCGCGGATCGTCGCGCAGACCATGGAATTGCTGGCGCAATTGAATGCCCTGCGTATCGATCGCGCGCAGGCGGCCGGCGGCGATACGTCGGCGCAGGCGGCGATCGGGCAAGGGCGGGCCGAGGTCGATCGCATGCTGACGCAGCTTGACCGGGATATCGAGGCCGCCGGTGCGGAGTATCAACGCGCCTGGAGCAAGGTGCGTCCATCGTTCGGCGCGCTGGGCGCCGATGCGCAGCCGAGCGCCGAGCGTTATGCCCAGGGCGGTGATGCGGCGCGCGGCTTTCTTTACGAGATTGGGGATCGCTCGGGCCTGTTGTTCGACCCTGAGGCGGGGCCGTATTTCCTGATGGATTTGTCGATCGTGCGTTCGGCGCCCTGGGGCGAGGCGCTCGCCGCTTTGAGCGCCGAGGCGGCCGTGGCCGGTCCGCCAGCCAAGGCACTCGATGATTCGGCCGCGCTGCGCGCATCGCGGCGCTTGCTCGACAGCGCCTTGCATGATCTTGCCGCGGTGAGCCTGGGGCTGGAGCGTTCCGGCACGCCGGTGCCGGCCGAATTCAAGAAGGCGATCGACGCATCGCAGGCCTTTGCGCAAAGGATCGATACCGTCCTCGGAGCCGGCACCGCCAGCGCCGAAGCGCGGGCGTTGGTGGCGGCCGGTCGCGAGGCGTTGGCTGCGCAACATGTGGCTAGCCAGGCCGCGATCACCGCGCTCGAAGGCGCGCTCACGGTGCGGGCGGGCGCGATCGCGCGCAGCATCGTGCTCAACCTGGTGCTCGGCGGCGTGGGCTTGCTGTTGCTGGCCGCGTTCATGTTCGGGTTTTATGTGAGCTTCATGTCGGCGGTCCGGCGCGTGTCCAACGCGGTGCGCGCCACCAGCAATGGCGACCTGACCGCCAAGGCGGACATGCACGGCAGCGACGAACTTGCCGAGATCGGCAAAGCGCTCGACGAGATGAACAATCGGCTCTCGGGGCTGGTCGCGAACATCCGCAGCAATTCGACCATGGTTGCGCGCTCGGGGGCATCCTTGGTCGAAGGCGCCCGCGATCTGTCCTCGCGCACCGAACAGCAGGCGGCCAGCCTGGAGCAGACCTCGGCGAGCGTGCAGGAATTGTCGAGCACGGTGAAGACCAATGCCGACAATGCGCAATCCGCGGACGGTCTGGCCGATCGGGTGCGCGGGGTGGTCGAGAATGCGGGTTCGACCATGGGCTCGGCGGTCACGGCGATGAGCGGTATCCAGCACAGCGCGCGGCGCGTGCAGGACATCATCGGCGTGATCGACGGCATCTCCTTTCAGACCAACATCCTCGCGCTCAATGCGGCGGTCGAAGCCGCGCGTGCCGGCGAGACCGGCCGCGGTTTCGCGGTGGTTGCGGCCGAAGTGCGTTCGCTCGCGCAGCGCAGCGCCAGCGCCGCGCATGAAATCCGCGACCTGATCGGCGCTTCGGTCGCCGAGGCCGATACCGGCGTGGCGCGCATCGGCGAAGTCAGCCGCACGCTCGAAACCATCGTCTCGGGCATACGCGATGTGGCGAGCAATGTGCGCGCGATCTCGTCGGCCTCGGCCGAGCAAAGCCAGGGACTGGCGCAGATCTCGGTCGCGATCGGCAGCCTCGACAACATCACGCAACAGAACGCGCAACTGGTCGAGACGACGTCACGCGCGTCGGAAGACTTGGGCGTGCGCGCGAACAAGCTCGCCGACGCGGTGTCGGCATTCAAGTTGCGCCAGGGCACGGCCGACGAGGCCCATGCGCTCGTGCTGCGTGCGGTCGAGTTGTATCGCACGCGCGGCCGGGCGGCGCTCGATGCGATCACGCGCGATGCCGCGCAATTCGCCGATCGCGACATGTATGTGTTCGGGATCGCCGGCGATGGACGGTATTGCGCCTTCTCGGGCAAGCCCGAACGCGTCGGGGTGGACCTGCGCGGCGTGCCGGGTCTCGATGGCGAAAAACTGATCCATGACGCGTTCTCGATGACCGCGCATGGCGGCGCCTGGATCGATTACCAGATCATCGTGCCCGGCAGCAATCGCGTCGAACCCAAGACCTCTTACATGGTGCAAGTGGCGCCCGATGTGGTGATCGGCTGCGGGGTCTACAAATACGTATGAGCGCGCCTAGGTAGCATCCCTGGGTCGCAAAGGGTTTTGATGCGACGCGCAATGTGAGACACTGCGGGTCGTTGCTCCTCGCCGACCGCGCGAGTGCGCAACCGCGTGGCGCCCTGCAGGGCCGCGCACAAAGTCGGTTTTCACCCATCCTCGCGTCGTGCGCACGACTGCCGTATCGGTCGTGCGGGCGTCCAGCCGCTTCGGAACGCCGCGCTGTTTTTGCGTAGTTGCTCCGCCTGTCGCGACGCGTACCGCGGAGGCTGCCATGCTGCGGAGTTTCAGATTTTCGCTGCGTTTTTTCGTGCCGCTCGTCCTGGCCTTGACGGTATTGGCGATCGCGGCGGTGCCCTTGCTCGATCGGCTCATGCTCGATTGGGCCAAACGCGATGTCGATGTGCGCGCCCAACTGATCGGCACCACGCTGGGGCCACCCTTGCGCGACGCGATCTTGCGCCAGGACGGCGAACAGATCGAACGCCTGTTGGGGCGTGCAACACGCGATGAGCGCTTGTTCGCGATCGCGGTCTGTTCCGTCGATGGCCGCTTGATCGGCCATAGCCAGACTTATGTGGCGAGCCTGGGCTGCGCGCCGGCGCCTTCGGACATCGCGCGGGCGGCGCGGGTCATGGAAGCGACCGTGCAGACACCGCACCTCACCCGGGTGCCGCTCGGCCCGCTCGACAGCGCCGATGTGCTGTTGGTCGTGCATGACCTCGGCTACGCGGGGCGCCGTTCGGCGCAGTCGCGCATCTACCTCGTGAGCCTGATCGCGGTGCTGGGCGCGATCGCGGCCTTGATCACGGTCTTCGTCGCCTTGGTCAGTTGGCGCGGCTGGATCGCCGGGGTGCGCGGGCTGCTGCGCGGCGAAGGCATCGTGCGACCCTTCGACCGCAATCGCTACGACGTGCATCCACTGGTCGGCGATGTGCGCGAATTGCTGCGCGACATCGAAGACGAGCGTCGCATCCGCGAAGACGCGACCGTCTCATGGAAGCCCGAGACGCTGCGCTTCATCCTGCGTGAGCAATTGTCGGGCGACGAGATCATCGTGGTGTCCAATCGCGAGCCCTACATCCATGAGCGCGTTGGCGACCAGATCGTGGTGCAGCGCCCGGCGAGCGGTCTGGTGACCGCGGTCGAGCCGGTGATGCGCGCCTGTTCCGGCACCTGGATCGCCCACGGCGCGGGCTCGGCCGACCGCGAGACCGTCAATGCCGAAGACCATGTGGCGGTGCCACCCGACAGCCCGAGCTACACCTTGCGGCGCCTTTGGCTGAGTGCCGAGGAAGAGCAGGGCTATTACTACGGCTTTGCGAACGAAGGGCTTTGGCCCTTGTGCCACATCGCGCATGTGCGGCCGATGTTCCGCGAATCGGACTGGAAGCAATACGTCGCGGTGAACCAGCGTTTCGCCGACGCGGTCGTGGCCGAGGCGCGGACCGACAATCCGGTGGTGCTGGTGCAGGACTACCATTTCGCGCTCTTGCCGCGCATGATCCGCGAGCGCTTGCCGCGCGCGACCATCCTGACCTTCTGGCACATTCCCTGGCCCAATCCGGAATCGTTCGGCATCTGCCCGTGGCGGGCCGAGATCCTCGACGGTCTGCTCGGCAGCACCATCCTCGGCTTTCATACCGCTTACCACGGTCGCAATTTCATCGAGACCGTCGATCGCTTTCTCGAAACCCGCATCGTCCACGAAGAATCGACCATCACGTATGGCGGGCGGCGCACCCGCGTGCAGCCCTATCCGATCTCGATCCATTGGCCGGAACAAGCGCCTGGTGCGACGCTCGCGATTCAAGAAGCGCGCAGCGCGTTGCGCAAGCGGCTCGGCTTGCCGCCCGGGCACAAGATATTGCTCGGCGTTGATCGGCTCGACTACACCAAGGGCATCGTCGAGCGCTTGCTCGCGGTCGAACATCTGCTCGCTTCCTATCCGGAACTGGTCGGGAAGGTGAGCTTCGTGCAGATCGCCGCGCCATCGCGCTCGGCGCTCGAGGAATACCAGAACTTCGCGGCCCGGGTGCGCGGCCATGCCGAGCGCATCAACGCCCGGTTCGCCGGCGATCATCCGCCGCCGGTGGTGCTGCTGATCGAACATCATGCGTCCGAGTCGGTCAACGCGCATTACCGCGGCTGCGATGTCTGCGTGGTGACGAGCCTGCATGACGGGATGAACCTGGTCGCCAAGGAATTCATCGCGGCGCGCGGTGACGAACAAGGCGTGCTCGTCCTGAGCCGGTTCGCCGGGGCGGCCGGTGAACTGGTCGATGCGCTCATCGTCAATCCTTACCACCTCGAACAGACCGCCGACGCGTTGTACGCGGCCTTGACCATGAGCGAGGCCGAACAGCGCGAGCGCATGCGCAGCCTGCGTGCCCTGGTGCGCGATTTCAACATTTATCGCTGGGCCGGCCGCATGCTGCTCGACGCGGCGCGCGAACGGCGCCGCGGCCGGGTGCGCGATCGCATCCGCGATGCGCGCGGCGACGCACTCGAGCGGAGTTGAACATGGACATGCGCAATCTGCTGGGCGATGAAGGGCGTGCGGCGCTGGCCGCGTGGAGCACCGCACCGACCTTGTTCGCTTTCGACTTCGACGGCACGCTCGCCCCGATCGTCACGGTGCCCGATCGTGCCCGCATGAGTGCGCCGATGCAGGCCGCGCTCGACGCGCTCGCACGGTCGGCGCCGGTCGCCGTGATCTCGGGCCGCGCGCTGGAGGACCTCGACACCCGCCTGCCCGACAGCGTGCGCTGGCGGCTCGGCAATCATGGCAACGAAGGGTTGCCCGGACGTGAGGCGGCGCTCGATGCTGCGCGTGCCCATTGCCGCGACTGGGCGCAAGCCCTGGCGCCGTGGGCGCCGCCCGGCGTGGTGCTCGAAAACAAGGGGGCGAGTCTGTCTTTGCATTACCGGCTGGCGGCCGATCGCGCGGCGGCGCACGCCGCCGTGCTGGAGCGCGCCAGCGCGCTCGAACCCGCGCCACGGCTCATGGAAGGCAAGTGCGTGCTCAACGTGCTGCCCGAGGGCGCGCTCAGCAAGCGCGAAGGCCTGATCGCCTTGATGGCCCAAAGCGGATGCACGCATGCGGTCTTCGTCGGCGACGATGTGACCGACGAAGACGTGTTCGTCGGCGCGCCGCCCGCGTGGTTGACGGTGCGCGTGGGCGCGGACCGCGACAGCGCGGCGCGCTGGTTCGTGCCGGCACAGATCGACGTGCTGCGCCTGTTGCAGGCCTTGCACGAGCAGCGCGAGCGCCGGCTGGCCTGAACGGCGCGCCGTCGTCTCAGGCGGGCGGCGCGCGGTCGATCGGCGGCGCCCAGGGCGCGGCGTCGGCCGGCGCATCGACTTCGGCGCGCAGCCGCGGCAGGAATTGCGGGTATTCGCGCTGGATGAACGACACCAACCGTTCGCGCACATGGCAGCGCAAATCCCACGCATCAGGCGAACTCGCGGCGGTGACCAGGGCGCGCAATTGCAGCGCGCGGTCGCCGGCCTCGGTCACCTGTAGCAAGGCGGTGCGCTGGTCCCATAAGGGCGACTCCTCGCAGGCGGCGCGCAAGGCCTCGCGCAACGGTTCGAGCGGCATGCGGTAATCGACCCAGAGAAAGACGGTGCCGATCAACTCGGCCGACGTGCGCGTCCAGTTCTGGAACGGATGCTCGATCCACCATTGCAAGGGCACGATGAGCCGGCGTTGGTCCCAGATCCGCACCACGACATAGGTGCCCGTGATTTCCTCGATGCGGCCCCATTCGCCTTCGACGATCACCACATCGTCGAGACGGATCGGCTGGGTCAGCCCGATCTGCAAGCCCGCGATCAGATTGCCCAGCACCGGACGCGCGGCAAAGCCGGCGACCAGACCGGCCAGCCCGGCCGACGCGAGCAGGCTGGCGCCGATCTGGCGCACACCGGGAAAGGTCGTCAGCGCCGTGGCCAGCCCGACGATGAACGCGATCGACATGCCGATACGCGCCAGCACCCGGGTCTGGGTATGGATGCGGCGGGCGAACAGATTGTCTTTGAGCGTGGCCGGATGGGCCGCGATCACCGCATCCTGGATGCCCGCGATCGCGCGCATGCACAGCCAGGTGATCGCGCCGATCACGATCAGCACCAGCACATGCCGCGCGCTGGCGATGCCCGGCAAGGCGTCGTCGGCCGCGTGCAGCACCAGCAGCACCGCGATCGCAGGCAACAGCAAGGCATGCGAGCGGCGGATGTGTTGCAGGACCATCGACCACATGGGCAGATTGCGCGTGGCGCGGGTGCTGATGCGCACCAGCAGCCAGCGCGCGAGCAGCGCGGCGAGCACCAATGCCAGGGCGATGAGTGCGACACGGGCCCATGAGCCCGCTTCGACGTAATGCGAGAGCCAGTCTTCCATCGTTCGAATTGTGGCGGCCGCGCGCATACGCGGCCAGTCGGGATGTCCCTGCGCGTCAGAACCCGCAGGCACATCCATCGCGACGCGCGTCGCTCGCGGCCACATAGCCGTCGTGCTCCGGTGCGCCCAGGCGCCAGATGAACTGGCCTGCGCCGAAGTCCATGTAGCTGTCCTGCCCGTGCGCGATACGGTGGCCCCGTTGTTCGAGGCCGGCGATCGTGGCCGCGGGCATCGCGGCTTCGACCTCGATCTGCAGCCCATGGTTCCATTTCCAGCGCGGCGCGTCGCACGCGGCCTGCGGCTGCTGGCCCGCGATCAGCATGCGCACCAGGGTCTGCAGATGCCCTTGCGGCTGCATGTTGCCGCCCATCACGCCAAAGCTCATTTGCGGTTCGCCGTCGCGGCTCAGGAAGGCAGGGATGATGGTATGGAACGGACGCTTGCCCGGCGCGACGCAATTCGGGTGCGCGGGGTCGACGCTGAAACCATGGCCGCGGTTGTGCAACGAGACGCCGGTGCCGGGCACGACGATGCCCGAGCCGAAGCCCATGTAATTCGACTGGATCAGCGAGACCATCATGCCGTGCTCGTCGGCCGTGCTCAGATAGATCGTGCCGCCGCGCGGCGGCGTGCCGGCCCGAAAATCCTGCGCGCGCCGCGCATCGATGCATCGCGCGCGTTCGGCCAGATAGGCGTCGTCGAGCAATTGCGCGGGGCCGACGCGCATCGCGCGCGCATCGGCCACTTGCGCGTAGGTGTCGGCAAAGGCGAGCTTCATCGCTTCGATGAGCAGATGCTGCAATTCGGGCCTGTCGATGCGCGCGCCGTCGATGGCTTCGCGCCAGATCGGCAGATGATCGACGATGCCGAGCGCGATCAGGGCTGCGATGCCTTGCCCGTTGGGCGGGATTTCGTGCAAGGCGTAATGCGCGCCGTCGCGGCCCCGGACGCCGCGCGCGATCGGGTCCACCCATTCGGGTCGGTAGGCGGCGAGATCGTCTTCGGTCATGGCGCCGCCATGGGCCGCGGCATGGCGTGCGAGCGTGCTCGCGATTTCGCCGCGATAGAAGGCTTCACCCTTGGTCTGGGCGATCAGGCGCAGGCTGCGCGCCAGACCCGGCACACGGACCAGTTCGCCGATCGCCGGCGTGTGGCCGCGCGGCAGAAAGTGTTCGGCAAAGCCGGGCTGGTCTTGCAGCAAGGGCGCGGCCAGCCGCCATTTGTCGTGCACGATCGGGCTGACCGCGAAGCCGCGTTCGGCGTAGTCGATCGCGGGCGCCAGGACATCGGCAAAGGGCAGGCGTCCGAGCCGTTCATGCAAGGCCACCCAGCCCGCCACCGCGCCCGGCACGGTGACCGTGTCCCAGCCGCGCACCGGCCGGTCGCGCACCAGATCATCGCCGTACTTGCGCTTGAAATAGTCGAGCGTCCAGGCCGCCGGCGCGGTGCCGCTGGCATTGAGTCCGAGCAAGCGCCGCTGCGCCGGGTCCCAGACCAGGACGAAATTGTCCGAGCCCAGGCCGTTGCTGCACGGCTCGGTCAGCGTGATCGTGGCCGCCGCGGCGATCGCGGCATCGACCGCGTTGCCGCCTTGCGCGAGCATGCGCAAACCGGCTTGCGCCGCGAGCGGCTGCGAAGTGGCGACGACATTGCGCGCAAACACCGGCGCGCGGGTGCTGCGATAAGGGTTGCCCCAGTCGAAATGCATGGACGGCTCCGAGCAAGATGTCGCGCAGGCGCGCCGACGCTTGCGCCGATTCTACGTAAGCTACGCCAGACGAGCGCCCGTCGGGTGCTTCCCATCCACCTCGTATCGCATCGGATCGCCATGCCCACTTTGAACGACGCCGCACTCGATCAACTCTTTCGCAATGCCCGCACCCATAACGGCTGGCAGCCGCGCGCCATCGACGACGCGAGCTTGCACGCCTTGTATGCGCTTTGGAAATGGGGCCCGACCCAAGCCAATTGCTGCCCGGCACGGGTGGTGTTCGTCCGCTCGCAAGAGGCCAAGGCGCGGCTGCGGCCATGCATGGCGCCCGGCAATCTGGACAAGACCATGGCCGCGCCGGTGACGGCGATCATCGGCATGGACATGGCGTTTTACGAGCAGATGCCCAAGTTGTTCCCGCACGCGCCCGACGCGCGCAACTGGTTCGCCGGCAACGATGCGGCGATCCATGACGCGGCCTGGCGCAACAGTTCCTTGCAGGCGGGTTATCTGATCGTCGCGGCGCGCGCGCTCGGGCTCGATTGCGGACCGATGGCCGGCTTCGATGCCGCGCGGATCGAGGCCGCCTTCTTCGCCGGGACCACGGTGAAGGTGAATCTTCTGTGCAATCTCGGGTATGGCGATCCGGCCAAACTGCATCCGCGCGGGCCGCGCCTGGGCTTCGAAGAAGCCTGCCAGGTGGTCTAGGCAAAGTCGGGGGCGATGAGGTCGAGCCGGTCGGTGCAGAACGCATCGACGCCCCAATCGAAGAGCACGCGCGCACGGGCCGGGTCGTTGACGGTGTAGCACATCAGGGGCACCCCCTGGGCATGCACCGCATCGACCTGCTCGCGGGTCAGTTCGCGTTCGCGCGGATGCAAGGCCGAGGCGCCTGTCGCGCGCAGGCGTTCCTGCCAATCGGGCGGGATCTCGGTGACGAGCAGGCCGCGCGGGATCTCGGGCGCGGCCTCTTGCGCGCCTTGCAAGGCCGTCATCGAAAACGAAGAGAACAAGGGCAGGCTCGCATCGAGTCCGCCATGGTTGCGCGTGATCTGATGCGCGAAGGCGAGCCGCACCGCGGCACCGACCGCGCGGCCGGTGGCGGCGGCCACGGTCTCGTCGGAGGGCTTGATCTCGATGTTCATCCAGATGCCCTGATCGCGGCAGTGATGTAGCACATCGGTGAACAAGGGCACGGGCTCGCCGATGTAGCAGGCCGAGTACCAGGCGCCGGCATCCATCGCCGACAGCTGGGTCGAGGTCGCGCCTGCCACTGCGCCGGTGCCAGCGACCGTACGTCCGAACAACGGGTCGTGCATCAGGACTGGAACCGAATCGGCTGCGAGCATCACGTCGAATTCGACGCCTTTGAAGCCGCGCGCATGTCCGGCGCGGATGGCGGCGAGGGTGTTTTCGGGGGCGAGGCCGCCGCCGCCGCGATGTGCGAGCACGCGCGGATACGGCCAACGTAGGGTGGATGGGTTCATCGAGTGTTCCTGTTGCATTACCGGGCTTACATCAGGTTACCGCGTGCTTGTCGGCGCGGTGGCCGGGTGCCGCCGTTATCGCGAACATGGGAACGTCCCATGAACACGACCAGGGAGTCAACCGCATGAACAAGAGCCATCAATTCGTCATGGGCGCGCTTGCCGCCACGTTCGCCTCGTTCGCCTTCGCGCAGACGCCCGCGCCTGCGCCGCGACCCGAGGTCAACGCCGCCACCGTCACCCAGCGCAATGCGAATCAGCAAGAACGCATCGAGCAAGGTTTGCAGTCGGGCGAACTCAACACCAAGGAAGCCGCGCGTCTCGAACGCCAGGAAGCGCATGTCGATCATCTCGAGGCCCAGGCCATGAAAGACGGCCAGATGACCGCGGCCGAAAAGGCGCGTGTGACGGCGGCCCAGAACGCGGTCTCGAAGAACATCCATGACGAAAAACACGATGCCCAGCACGGCAATCCGGATTCGGCGTCGAGCCAGCGCATGCAGGCCGCCGTTCAGCGCGATGCGAATCAGCAGCAGCGCATCGCCAATGGCGTCAAGGACGGTTCGCTGACCAATCATGAAGTCGCCACGCTCGAACGCGGGCAGGCTCATGACGCGCGGGTGCAGGCGCGCGCCGGGGCCGATGGCCATGTCGGTGCGGCCGAATCCGCCCATCTCCAGAACACCGAAAATCGTCAGAGCACGCGCGTGGCACGCAAGAAGCACAATGCCCGCGAGCGCGCGAACTGATCGCAGCAGGGGTCAAGGAACCGCAGTGGTTGGGCCGGCGCAAGCCGGCCTTTTTTATGGGGCGCCGCGCGTCATTCCCAGGCGCGCGAACGATCGACCGCCTGACGCCAACGGGCCAGACGGGTCTGGGCTTCATCGCGCGAGATCTTGGGCTGGAAGACGTCGGCATCGAGGTCGTCGCGCTGGGCGTACTGGAAGATGCCGATCGAATGCGCGGCCAGACCCGCGGCGCCGAAGGCCGTGGCTTCGATGTGCTGGGGCCGCAGCACCGGCACGCCGAGCAGGTCGGCCTGCATTTGCATGAGCAGGTTGTTGGCCGAGGCGCCGCCGTCCACCAGCAATTCGCTCAAATGCACGCCCGCGTCCTGTTGCATGGCGATCAGCAGTTCGGCCGATTGCAACGCGATCGATTCGAGGGCCGCGCGCGCGATGTGGGCGCGATTGGTGCCGCGCGTGATGCCGACGATGGTGCCGCGCGCATGGGCGTCCCAGTAGGGTGAACCGAGGCCGTTGAAGGCTGGCACCAGGAACACGCCGTTGGTGTCGGGCACCGAATCGGCCAGCCCTTCGATTTCGGCGCTCGAGTCGATGAGGCGCATTTCGTCGCGTAGCCATTGCACCACCGACCCGGCGTTGAACACCGCGCCTTCGAGCGCGTATTCCTGGTGGCGCGAGGTCTGGGCGGCGGGGGTGGTCAGCGAGCCGTGCTTGGAGGCGACCGCTTCCTCGCCGGTGTGCATCAGCATGAAACAGCCGGTGCCGTAGGTGTTCTTGGCCTGGCCCGACTTGAGGCAGTTATGCCCGAACAGCGCGGCTTGCTGGTCGCCGGCCACGCCGGTGATCGCGATCGGCTCGCCGAGGTAGTCGGTCTCGCCGAATTTGCTGGCCGACACCTGCACCTGGGGCAGGATCTGCATCGGGATGCCGAAGGCCGCGCACAATTCTTCGTCCCAGCAGCCGTTGTGGATGTCGTAAAGCATCGTGCGCGACGCGTTGGTCATGTCGGTCAGGTGCTTTTCGCCGTGGGTGAGCTTCCAGATCAGCCACGAATCGATGGTGCCGAACGCGAGTTCGCCGGCCTGGGCGAGGGCGCGTGCGCCGGGCACATGATCAAGCAGCCAGACGAGCTTGCTGGCCGAAAAATACGGGTCGATCATCAGACCGGTCTTGGCGCGGACTTGGTCGAGCAAGCCCTCCTGGCGTTTGGCATCGCACCAGTCGGCCGTGCGGTGGTCTTGCCAGACCAGGGCGCGATGGATGGGCTTGCCGGTGCGGCGGCTCCAGAGCACCGTGGTTTCGCGTTGGTTGGAAATGCCGATCGCGCCGATGTCGCGCGCTTCGAGATGGGCCTCGGCCATCGCCTGGCGGGCGCTTTCGATCTGGGTCTGCCAGATTTCTTCGGGATCATGTTCGACCCAGCCGGGCCGGGGATAGAACTGGGTCAGGGGCAGTTGCACCGCGCTGGTATGCGCTCCGCCGGACTGGAACACGATGGCGCGCGACGAGCTCGTGCCCTGATCCAAGGCGAGGATGGTGGCCATGTTTGTCTCCGAAACCTTATCGTCCCTGTGTTTTCGGCCGGGTGACCGGTGCGGCGGGTGCCGCCCAAACCCCTATAATCCTGCGGTTTCAAGCATCCGGGCCGGTCGGCGTCAGGTAGTCGAAAAACGCGATTGTGCCGGCCCCATGCGACATCATCCTCTGATCGGGCCGCAATGAAAGCCGCAGACATCCGCGAAAAATTCCTGAAATTCTTCGAATCGAAGGGCCACACCATCGTGCGGTCCTCGAGTTTGGTGCCGGGCAACGACCCGACCTTGCTCTTCACCAACAGCGGCATGGTCCAGTTCAAGGATGTGTTCTTGGGCACCGACAAGCGCAATTACGTGCGCGCCGCCTCGGTCCAGCGCTGCCTGCGCGCCGGGGGCAAGCACAACGACCTCGAAAACGTCGGCTATACCGCGCGCCACCACACGTTCTTTGAGATGCTGGGCAATTGGTCGTTCGGCGATTACTTCAAGCACGACGCCCTGGTCTGGGCCTGGGAACTGCTCACCGTCGGCTTCGGGCTGCCGGCCGACAAGCTCTGGGCCACGGTCTATCAAGATGACGACGAGGCTTACGACATCTGGACCAAGGTCATCGGCCTGCCGCCTGAGCGGGTCGTGCGCATCGGCGACAACAAGGGCGCGCCTTACGCCTCCGACAATTTCTGGCAGATGGCCGACACCGGCCCTTGCGGCCCGTGCTCGGAAATCTTCTTTGACCATGGCGCCGATGTCGCGGGCGGCCCGCCCGGATCGCCCGACGCCGATGGCGACCGTTACATCGAAATCTGGAACAACGTGTTCATGCAGTTCGATCGCCAGATCGACCCAGTGACCGGCGAAGCCACGCTCACGCCGCTGCCCGCGCCTTGCGTCGACACCGGCATGGGCCTCGAACGCCTGGCCGCCGTGCTCCAGCATGTGCACAGCAATTACGAGATCGATCTGTTCGACCGGCTCATCAAAGCGGCCGCGCGCGAGACCCATACCACCGACCTCGCCAACAATTCCTTGAAGGTCATCGCCGACCATTTGCGCGCGGTGTCTTTCCTGATCGTCGATGGCGTGCTGCCCGGCGCCGACGGCCGCGGCTATGTGCTGCGCCGGATCATGCGGCGCGCCTTGCGCCACGGCTACAAGCTCGGCCAGACCAAGCCTTTCCTGCACCGGCTGGTCAAGGATCTGGTCCATGAAATGGGCGAGGCCTATCCCGAGATCAAGGAAGCCCAGGCGCGCGTCGAGCAGGTTATCAAGGCCGAGGAAGAACAATTCGGCCGCACGCTCGAACACGGCATGAAGATCCTCGAAGCCGCGTTCGCCAAGGCCGATGAACTCGACGGCGAAACCGTCTTCACGCTCTACGACACCTACGGCTTCCCGGTCGATCTGACCGCCGACATCGCGCGCGAACGCGGCAAGTCCGTTGACATGGACGGCTTCGAAAAGGCGATGAATCGCCAGCGCGAACAAGCACGCGCGGCCGGCAAGTTCAAGATGGCGCAAGGCCTGGAATACGGCGGCGCCAAGACCGCCTTCGTCGGCTACGGCACGCTCGAAGGCGAGGGCAAGATCACTGCGCTGTATGTGAACGGCGCGGCGGTCGAAAAGCTCGACGCGGCCCAGCTTTCCGGCAGCGATTCGACCGTGGTCGTGCTCGACACCACGCCGTTTTATGCCGAGTCGGGCGGCCAGGCCGGCGACATCGGGGAACTCGCGTCGGCCACCGGCACTTTCATCGTCGATGACACGCTCAAGATCCAGCCCGAGGTGTTCGGCCATCACGGCGCCTTGCGCGCCGGCACGCTGGTCGTGGGCGAGCGCGTGACGGCGCGCGTGAACCTGCGTGCGCGCAGCCGCGCCGCGGGCAACCATTCGGCCACCCATTTGCTGCATTCGGCGTTGCGCACCGTGCTCGGGCCGCATGTCCAGCAAAAGGGTTCGCTCGTCGATGCCGACAAGACCCGCTTCGACTTCTCGCACGACAAGCCGATGACCGACGCCGAACTGCGCAAGGTCGAAGAACTCGTCAACGCCGAAATCCGCCGCAATGTCGAAGTCAGCGTGCGCCACCTCAAATACGACGACGCGATCAAGGCCGGCGCGATGGCCTTGTTCGGCGAGAAATACGGCGACGAAGTGCGCGTGATCGGCATGGGCGCGTTCAGCACCGAGTTGTGCGGCGGCACCCATGTCGGCCGCACCGGCGACATCGGCTTCTTCAAGATCGTCTCGGAAGGCGGCGTCGCGGCCGGCATCCGCCGCGTCGAAGCCGTGACCGGCGAAGGCGCGCTCGCGCATGTCCAGCATCTCGACCACGCGGTCGGCGCCGCGGCCGCCGCGCTCAAGGCCAACCCCGAGGAAGTCACCGCGCGCATCACGCAGGTGCTCGACAACGTCAAGGCGCTCGAAAAGGAACTCGCGCGCTTGAAGAGCAAGCTCGCGTCGAGCCAGGGCGACGATCTCGCGAGCCAGGCCGTGGACATCAAGGGCATCAAGGTGCTCGCCGCCACGCTCGATGGTGCCGATGTGAAGACGCTGCGCGAGACCATGGACAAGCTCAAGGACAAGCTCAAGACCGCGGCCATCGTGCTGGCGACTGTCGAAGGCGGCAAGGTCGCGCTGATCGCGGGTGTGACCGCCGATGCGACCGGGCGCGTCAAGGCCGGCGATCTCGTCAACCATGTGGCCCAGCAAGTGGGCGGCAAGGGCGGCGGGCGGCCCGACATGGCGCAAGCCGGAGGGACCGATGCGGCGGCGTTGCCGCAGGCGCTTGCGAGCGTGCGGGCATGGGCTGAACAACGGCTCTGAGACTGTTCCGGCGTTGAATGAGACGGCGGGCCTTTTTTGGTCCGCCGTTTTTCTTTCTACTCGTGGGTGGCTCGGGCCTGGGCGGCGGGGGGGGGGCGGAAGCGTGGAGGGGCGGCGCGCCCGCCGGGGGCGGGGGGGCGCCCCCCCCCCCCCCCCCCCCCCCACCCCCGCCCCACCACGC
>JADHEF010001019.1_pt1 | contig 20933 bp, 18 predicted proteins | sample 8952391 | NCBI WGS metagenome assembly JADHEF01 (sample SAMN16124439, study PRJNA663245) | bioreactor sludge metagenome | isolation source: sludge (nitrite) | place: India:Bengaluru | collected 2019-02-28
TAGTCGAAGCCGAATTCGTTGTTGGTGCCGTAGGTGATGTCCGCGCCGTAGGCGGCGTGCTTGTCCGCATGCGGCATGCCCGGGTAGACCACGCCCACGCTCAGGCCCAGCCAGTTGTACAGCTTGCCCATCTGGGCGGCATCGCGGCGCGCCAGGTAGTCGTTCACGGTAACCACGTGAACGCCCTTGCCTTGCAGCGCGTTGAGGTACACCGGCAGCGTGGCGACCAGCGTCTTGCCCTCGCCGGTACGCATTTCGGCGATCTTGCCCAGATGCAGCACCATGCCGCCGATCAGCTGCACGTCGTAGTGGCGCATGCCGAGCACGCGGCGACTGGCCTCGCGGCATACCGCGAAGGCCTCCGGCAACACCTTGTCCAGCGATTCGCCGCCGGCGATGCGCTGCTTGAACTCGTCGGTCCTGGCCTTGAGCTGGTCGTCGGAGAGTGCCTGCGTCTCCGGTTCGAGCGCGTTGATCTTGGCGACGATGCGCTGGAGTTGGCGCAACTGACGCTCGTTGCTACTGCCGAAGATGCGGGTAAGCAGACTGTTGAACATTGAGGCAACCGGTTGGAATGGAGCGCCGGTTTCCGTCCTTGACGGCCCGGAAACGAAACAGGGCGCCGGGCGCCCTGTCGTGGCAACGTGACATTGTAGCTTGGGGCGGACCGGCCCGTTTCAAGCCGGCTGCGCTCGACGGCTACCCTCAGCCGCGGCCGGTCTTGCCGCCCACCGGCGTCGGGCCGTCGCCGAGGAACTTGCGCGGATTGACCACCCGGCCGTTCTCCCACACCTCGAAATGCACGTGCGCACCGGTCGAACGCCCGGTCGAACCGGCCCGCGCCACCTGCTGCCCGGCCCGGACCAGATCGCCTTCGCGCACCACCAACCGCGAATTGTGCGCGTAGCGGGTCACGTAGCCGTTGCCGTGATCGACGTCCACCACGTTGCCGTAGCCGGACTTGACCCCGGCGAAGGCCACCACGCCGTCGGCCACCGCCAATACCGGGTCGCCCACGCTGGCGTGGAAATCCATGCCCTTGTGGAACTGGCCGCCGCCGCCGAACGGATCGGCGCGACCGCCGAACCCGGAGGGAACGTATCTGTCTTGTATCGGCATGCGCGACGGCACCGCCTCGCGTTCCAGCGGGCGATCGAACAGCAGCGACTCGAGCACGGACAGCTGCCGGCCGGAAGCATCCAGTTGCTGCCCGGCCTCGTCCAGCCCCTTGCGGAAATCGCCCAGCGGCATGTCGTGGGCGGCTTCGTCGCCGCCGACACCGACCGGCTGATCGAAGTCGAACTCGCCGTCCTGCAGCTTGCCCATCCGGGTCAGGCGTTCGCCCAGCGCGTTCAACCGGGTGGCCTGGGCCTGCAGTTCGCTGACCCGCGCCGACAGCGCATTGATCTCCATCTGCGACTGACGGCGGATGCGCTCGACCTCGGCATTGCCGGCATGCCCGGCATCACCGAGCTGGCGCGCCCCGGCCCAGCCCGCTCCGGCTCCCAGCATCGCCCCGGCCGTCAGGCCGATACCCAGCACCAGCCCCAATGCGGCCGCCGGCCGGGCCGCCACCTGCACCCGTGCCTGCCACTGCCACCGTTTGATCCGTTTTTCACGCAGCTTGCGTACGATGCGTTGGAATTCCATCATTCCGCCATGTCCGATTCCAGCCAACGCGCAGGCTCTGCCCCGCAGGCCGCGCTCGATGCGGCCCTGTCGGGCAAATCCGGCGATCCGCTGCGTCGGGCCATGTGGCTCGATGCGCTGGACCGGCGCCTGCGCCCCCTGTTGCCCACTCCGCTGGCCGCTCATTGCCGGCTCGCCAACGTCCGCGAGAAACAGCTCGTGTTCCTGGTCGATGCACCGGTCTGGCGGGCCAAGTTGCGCCTGCACGAAGCCGATGTCCTCGACGCGGCCCGTTCCCTCGGGCTCGACTGCACGACCGTGGCCATCAAGAGTTCGGCCACCCCGCTGCCGGCGGCCCCCACAGGGGCCGCGACGACGACGGTCTCGGCGACGGCACGGCAAGCGCTGCGCGTCGCACTGGCATCCTTGCAGGACCCCGATTCCCCGGAGTCCGCGCCCGGCCATGCAACCGGGCCGGGGGGCGCCCCCCGTCGCTGAAGGGCAGGCTTCATGCGCACCCGTACGGAGGAACCGGACGCATCCTAACGTCGCCCAGCGCCGGAGACGTTAGCGATTCGTTAGGGCTGACAAAGGGGAATGCGAAAATTCAGTGACGTACATCACGGAATCAAGCCGCGTCACGCCCAGGCGGGCTGTCCATACGCCAAGGGTGCCGGCTCGACGCCGGCCCCGAAACTGACCTTCTCCCATGCCGTGCTGTCGGCCAGCAGGGCGCGCACCAGCTTGTTGTTGAGGGCATGGCCGGACTTGAAGCCGGTATAGGCGCCGAGGATCGGGCCGCCGGCCAGATACAGGTCGCCGACGGCATCGAGGATCTTGTGCCGCACGAACTCGTCCACGTAGCGCAGGCCGTCCTCGTTGAGCACGCGGTACTCGTCGAGCACGATGGCGTTGTCCATCGAGCCACCGAGGCCGAGGTTGCGCTCGCGCATGTATTCAAGATCGCGCATGAAGCCGAAGGTGCGGGCGCGCGAAACCTCGCGGATATACGCTTCGGTGGAAAAATCCAGCGAGGCATGCGACTGCCTGGCCGGGATCATCGGGTGGTCGAACTGGATGGTGAAATCCAGCCTGTAGCCCTGCCAGGGCTCGAAGCGGGCGACCTTGTCGCCCTCGCGCACCTCGACCGGGTGCAGGATGCGGATGAACCGTTTGGGTGCGGGCTGCTCGATGATGCCTGCCGATTGCAGCAGGAACACGAACGGACCGGCCGAACCGTCCATGATCGGCAGCTCGGCCGCCGACACGTCGATGATCGCGTTGTCGATACCCAAACCGGCCAGCGCGGACATCAGGTGCTCGACCGTCTGCACTTTGGCCGGGCCAACGCTCAGGCCGGTGCACAGGGTGGTCTCGGTGACCAGATCGGCATCGGCGGGTACTTCGACCACCGGATCCAGATCCACGCGCCGGAACACGATGCCATGGTCGACCGGGGCCGGGCGCAGGGTCATGTAGACCTTGTCGCCGCTGTGCAGGCCGACGCCGGTGGCGCGGATCGTGTTCTTGAGGGTGCGTTGCTGGGTCATGGAGGGGAGGTCGGAAAAACCGGGCGAGAATACCACGCGAGGGACTGAACCCCCTCGAAAGCCACGGGAACACGGGGTTTCACCGCTGGAACGCGGACATGTCGCCTGCCGCGCGGCGGTCGGAAAAAACCCGCCGGGCCGGATGGCCCGGCGGCAATGAGGACAGGTACAGCATCGGGCCGGCGGACCGGCCCGTGGATCGCCGGTCAGTCCGCCTGGCGGCGGAGGAAAGCCGGAATGTCGAGATAGTCGGTGGGAAGATCGGCCGCCGCGGGTGCGGCACCGGCAGAAGGCATGCTCGGCTCGGCACTGCCACGGCGCAGACCGAAGGTGCCGCCCACGGCATTCATCACCGGGTCGATGCGGCCCGGGCCGGCGATGGCATCGTCGATCGGCAAGCCGGTGGTGCCGTCGCGCTTGGCCTGGCTGCGCACCAGCTCGATCTGCGGACGGCGCGATTCGCCGAACTCGCCGCGGCCGTTGACGCGCGTGGAAACGGCGCGGTTCAAGCCGGTGGCGACGACGGTGACGCGCACTTCGTCCTTCATCTCCGGGTCGAGCACGGTACCGACCACCACGGTCGCGTCCTCGGAGGCGAAGCCTTCGACGGTGCGGCCGATCTCGTCGAACTCGGCCATGGTGAAGTCCGGGCCGGCGGTGATGTTGACCAGGATGCCGTTGGCACCGGCCAGGTTGACGTCGTCCAGCAGCGGGTTCTGGATGGCGGCCTCGGCGGCGGCCTGGGCGCGGTCGTCGCCCTTGGCGGTGCCGGTGCCCATCATCGCCAGTCCCATTTCCGACATCACGGTGCGCACGTCGGCGAAGTCGACGTTGATCAGGCCCGGGCGCACGATCAGGTCGGCGATGCCCTGCACCGCGCCCTGCAGCACGTCGTTGGCGGCGCGGAAGGCCTGGATCATCGTGGCGTTGCGGCCGAGCACGGTGATCAGCTTTTCATTCGGGATGGTGATCAGCGAATCGCAATGCTGGGCCAGCTCCTCGATGCCCTTCAGCGCCACCTGCATGCGCCGACGGCCCTCGAACGGGAACGGCTTGGTGACCACGGCCACGGTCAGGATGCCCATTTCCTTGGCCAGCTGCGCGACGACCGGCGCCGCGCCGGTGCCGGTGCCGCCCCCCATGCCGGCGGTGATGAACACCATGTCCGCACCCTGCAGCGCGTCCATGATGCGTTCGCGGTCTTCCAGTGCGGCCTGGCGCCCGACTTCCGGGTTGGCGCCGGCCCCCAGGCCCTTGGTGACGTTGCTGCCGAGCTGCAGCTGCAGCTTGGCGCCGCAGTTCTTGATCGCCTGCGAATCGGTGTTGGCGGTGATGAACTCCACGCCGTCCACGCTGCTGCTGACCATGTGCGCGACCGCGTTGCCGCCGCCGCCGCCCACGCCGACCACCTTGATCACCGCGTTGGGTGCCATCTTCTCGATCAGTTCGAAATGCGCCATGTCCATGTCCTCTGGAGTGTCTCTAGTTGTGATGTGGGTGTTGTCCGATGCCGCAACGTCGTCCGCTTCCGTCCCGCCTCGCGCCGCGGCGCCCTCGCCGCGGCGTTCCATCCGTCCGCGCCGTCAGAATTCGCCGCGGTACCAGTTCTTCAACTTGCCGAGGAAGCCGCCGACGCGCCCCATCGACACCGACGAGGTGCGACGCGGCGTTTCCAGCTGGCTGCCCATCAGCAGCAGGCCCACGCCGGTGGCGTGGACCGGGTTGTTGACCACTTCGCCCAGGCCGGTGACGTGCTGGGGAATGCCCACCCGCACCGGCATCTGCAGCATTTCCTCGGCCAGTTCGACCACGCCTTCCATCTTCGAGGCGCCACCGGTCAGCACCATGCCGGCGCGCACCAGTTCCTCGAAGCCGGAACGACGCAGTTCGGCCTGCACCATCTCGAATATTTCCTCGTAGCGGCCCTGTACCGCCTGCGCCAGCGAGGCGCGCGGCATGCGCCGCGGCGGGCGATCGCCGACCGAAGGCACCTGGATGCTTTCCTCGGCGGTGGCCAGTTGAGCCAGTGCGCAGGCGTAGCGCACCTTGATCTGCTCGGCTTCCGGCGTCGGCGTGCGCAGCAGGTGGGCGATGTCGTTGGTGACCTGGTCGCCGGCGATCGGCAGCGAGGCGGTGTGGCAGATCGCGCCCTGCACGAACACCGCCAGATCGGTGGTACCCGCGCCCATGTCCACCAGCACCACGCCGAGCTCGCGCTCGTCGCTGGTCAGCACGGCGACGCTGGAGGCCAGCGAGGAGAAGATCAGGTCGTCGATCTGCAAGCCGCAGCGCTGCACGCACTTGCTGATGTTCTGTGCCGCCGACTGCGCGCAGGTGACCAGATGCGCATGCACCTCCAGGCGCACGCCGGTCATGCCGACCGGGTTGCGGATGCCTTCCTGCGAATCGTCCAGCACGTATTCGCGCGGGATGGCGTGCAGGATCTTCTGATCGGCCGGCACCGCCACCGCCTTGGCCGCGTCGAGCACCCGGTCCAGATCGCCCCAGGTGACCTCGCCTTCGCGGATCGGCTGGATGCCCTGCGAGTTGCGGCACTGCACGTGGGCACCGGAGATGGAGGCATACACCGAACGGATCTCGCAGCCGGCCATCAGCTCGGCTTCCTCGACCGCGCGCTGGATCGACTGCACGGTGGACTCGATGTCCACCACCACGCCGCGCTTGAGACCACGCGATTCGTGCGAGCCGATGCCGATCACTTCGATCGGGCTGCCCGGTTCGTACTCGCCCACCAGCGCCACCACCTTGGAGGTGCCGATGTCGAGTCCGACGATGAGGGATTTGTCGCCCTTGCGGTTCATGTCTGTGCCTGTGCGGTGCGGGCCGGGCCGCTGGCAGGCGCGGCCGGGGAGGTGGACGGGCGCTGTTGCGCGCCCCGGTTCAAGGTGAATCCGTTGGTGTAGCGCAGGTCCGCGCGCTCGGGTGCGGATTGCGGCTGGCGACCCAGCAATTGCGGCAGCACGCGCACGAAGCGGTTCAGGCGCGCGCGCGCGTCGCTGCGGCCGACCATCACGTCGGTGCCGTTGGTCAAGTGCAGCGACCAGCTGCCGCGCGCATCCAGTTGCAGGCGGTCCACGTCCACGCCGACCGGCGCGAACAGCGCGCGCGATTCGTTGTACATGGCCACCACCTCGGCACTGCGCGCGTCCGGCCCGCCGAGCTGTGGCAGGTTGAGGTGGGCGACGTCGAGATTCTTCGGGATGGCGAACAGGCGCCCTTGCTCGGACAGCAGGCGGTCTGCACCCCAGCGCGCAAACGGGCGGTGTTCGCTGACGGTGACTTCCAGCGTGTCCGGCCACAGCTTGCGCACGCGCGCATGCTCGACCCACGGCAGCTTTTCCAGGGCATCCTGCGCGCCGGCCAGATCGACCGCGAAGAAGCCCTTGCGCGCATACGGCAGCAACGCGGCACGGATCTGGTCGGCCGGCACGTGCTGGAACTGGCCACTCACGCGCAGCCGGGCCAGCGGCCAGCGCCCGGAACCGACCCAGCCCTCAAGCACGGCCACGACCGGCAGCGCGACCAGTGCGATCGCGAGCAGCCAGGCCAGCAGGCGCAGCACGCCATTCATCGCGTCGGCACCTCCGCGACGGTCTGCTCGAGCACGCGCCACACCAGCTCTTCGAACGACACGCCGAGCTGGCGCGCGGCCTTGGGCACCAGCGAATGGCTGGTCATGCCGGGGGCGGTGTTCACTTCGAGCAGGAAGAACCCGCCGGCACCGTCGCGCATCACGTCGACGCGGCCCCAGCCGCTGCAACCCGCGGCGGCGAAGGCCGCCAGCGCGAGGCGGCCGATCGCGGCCTCGTCGTCGCCATCCAGCCCCGGGCACAGGTAGGTGGTGTCTTCGGCCTGGTACTTGGCATGCCAGTCGTACCACGCGCCCGTGGGCACGATGCGGATCGACGGCAGCGCGGTCTCGCCGAGGATGCCGACGGTGAGCTCCTCGCCGACGATCAACTGCTCCATCAGCAACTCGCCCGGGTAGCGCGCGGCCAGTGCCACGGCGGCGTCGAGGTCAGCCTCGTCGAACACCCGCGACACGCCGACGCTGGAACCCTCGCACGAAGGCTTGACGATCACCGGCAGGCCCAGCTCGCGCGCGGCGGCATGCACGTCGCTGCCCTTCGGCAGGCGGCGGTACGCCGGGGTCGGCAAGCCGACGGACTGCCACACCTGCTTGGTGCGGATCTTGTCGAGCGTCAGCGCGCTGCCGAGCACGCCGGCACCGGTGTGCGGCATGCCGAGCGCCTGCAGCAGGCCCTGCACCACGCCGTTCTCGCCGTCGCCGCCGTGCAGGATGTTGAACACGCGGTCGACCTTGCCATCACCGATCTGTCCGACCAGCGCCTGGATGCCGTCCACCGCATGCGCGTCGACGCCGCGCGCACGCAGCGCTTGGAGCACGTTGCGGCCCGAATCGAGCGAGATTTCGCGCTCGCTGGAATCGCCGCCCATCAGCACGGCGACGCGGCCGAACACGGCCGGATCGGCAAAGCGCGGCGGTGGCAGGGAACGGCTCATGCCTGCCCGACCTCCTCGAAGCCGTGTTCGGCGATCTGCTGCGAGATCGCGCCGATGCTGCCCGCGCCCATCATCAACAGCAGGTCGCCGTCCTTGAGGATGTCCGGCAGCACGGTGACCAGATCGGCCACCTTGTTGACCACCACCGGCTCGTTGCGGCCGCGCGCGCGGATCGCGCGGGCCAGCGACTTGGCGTCCGCACCGGGGATCGGCGCCTCGCCGGCCGGGTAGACCTCGCTGAGCACCAGCGCATCCACCCCGGACAGCACCGCGGCGAAATTGTCGAACTGGTCGCGGGTGCGGCTGAAACGATGCGGCTGGAACGCCACCACCAGCCGCTTGTCCGGCCAGCCACCGCGTGCGGCGGCGAACACCGCGGCCAGTTCGCGCGGATGGTGGCCGTAGTCGTCGACGATGCGCACCTTGCCGCCACCGTGCTTGGCCGTGGCGGGCAGTTCCACTTCGCCCAGGTCGTTGAAGCGGCGGCCGACGCCGGCAAAATGCTCCAGCGCGCGGCCGATGACTTCCGGTGCCACGCCCAGTTGCCAGCCCACCGCCGAAGCGGCCAATGCGTTGAGCACGTTGTGGCGGCCCGGCAGCGCCAGCGTCACCGGCAGGCGAGTGCCATCTGGCAGGCACAGGGTGAAGCGCATGCGCGCGCCTTCCTGCTCCACGTCCTCGGCGCGCACGTCGGCCTGCGCGCTGGTGCCGTAGGTCATCACGTGGCGCGGCGTGTGCGCGGCCAGCGCGGCCACTTCGGGGTCGTCGATGCACAGCACGGCCAGGCCGTAGAACGGCAGGCGCTGCAGGAACTCGGCGAACGCGGCCTTCACCCGGGCGAAGTCGTTGCCGTAGTTCTCGAGATGGTCCGCATCGATGTTGGTGATCGTGGCCACCAGCGGGCTCAGACGCAGGAAGCTGCCGTCGCTCTCGTCGGCCTCGGCCACCAGCCATTGGCCGCCGCCGAGCTTGGCGTTGGCGCCGGCGGCCAGCAGCTGCCCGCCGATCACGAAGGTCGGGTCGAGCCCGGCCTCGCTGAGCACGGCCGCGGTCAGGCTGGTGGTGGTGGTCTTGCCATGGGTGCCGGCCACCGCGATGCCGCGGCGGAAGCGCATCAACTCGGCCAGCATCGCCGCACGCGGCATGATCGGGATGCGGTGGCTGCGCGCTTCCATCAGCTCCGGGTTGTCCTCGCGGATCGCGCTGGACACCACCACGCAATCGGCGCCGAGCACGTTGGCCGCCGAATGCCCGCGCATGATGCGCGCGCCGAGCTTGGCCAGGCGGCGGGTGGCGGCGTTGTCGGACTTGTCCGAGCCGGAGACTTCGTAGCCGATGGTCAGCATGACCTCGGCAATGCCGCTCATGCCGGTGCCGCCGATGCCGACGAAATGGATGCGCGGGAAGGCCCGCACCACGTTTTCGGTGTCACACAGGCGGCGGATCATGCGGCTTCCTCGAGAATGATGTCGGCGATGCGCTCGGCGGCATCGGGCCGGGCAAGCGCGCGCGCGGCGGTGGCCATCGCCAGCCGGCGTGCCGGATCGGCAGCCAGATCGCGCAGCAACGCGTGCAGGCGTTCGGCCAGCGCGGCGTCCTGCTTCTGCAGCAGGGCGGCGCCGCGCTCGGCCAGGTATTCGGCATTGCGGGTCTGGTGGTCGTCCACGGCGGTGGGCAGCGGCACCAGCACGCTCCCGATGCCGACCGCGCACAGCTCGGCCAGCGTGGAGGCGCCGGCGCGGCACACCACCAGATCGGCCCACGCATAAGCGGCGGCCATGTCGGCGATGAACGACTCCACCGTGGCCTGCACGCCGGCCTCGGCATACGCGCGATGCGCCTCGTCGAACAGCTTCTCGCCGCTCTGGTGACGCACTTCGACGACACCGCCGCCGAGTGCGGCCAGGGCCTTCGGCATCGCGTCATTGATGCCGCGCGCCCCTTGGCTGCCGCCGATCACCAGCACGCGCATCGGGCCACTGCGACCGGCCATGCGTTCGGCCGGCAACGGCAGCTCGGCGATTTCGGCGCGCACCGGGTTGCCGACCAGCGTTTCGCCCGAAGCGAAGCTGCCCGGAAAGCCGACCATCACCGTGCGCGCCAGCCGCGCCAGCACGCGGTTGGTCATGCCCGGCGCGCGATTCTGCTCGTGCACCAGCAGCGGGCGCCGCTGCAGCCACGCCGCCAGCCCGCCCGGACCCGAGGCGAAGCCGCCGAAGGCTATCACCGCGCGCGGATCGCGCCGCGTCAGCACGGCAGCGGCCTGGCGCAACGCATGCCACAGGCGCAGCGGTGCAGCGATCAGGGCAGCCTTGCCCTTGCCGCGCAGCCCGCTCACCGCAATGGTGTCCATCGGGATGCCGTGCTGCGGCACCAGCCGGGTTTCCATCGCGCCATCCGCGCCCAGCCAGGTCACTTCGATGCCGCGCGCGCGCAGCACCTTGGCCACCGCCAGTGCCGGGAAAATGTGCCCGCCGGTGCCGCCGGCCATGATCGTCACCGGCTTCATGCGATCTTCCCCAGCGTCGGCTCGATGCGCTCACGCACCTTGCGGCCGAGTTCGCGCAGCGGCGGCAGCACCACCTCGCCGATGCGCTCGCCGAAGCCTTCCGCTTCCGCCGCATCGCCGGCCGGGGCCGTCGTGGCACCGACGCCGGCGACGGCGCCTTCGGCACGGGTGCGGGCCACGGTGCGGGTGGCGCGGTCGAGTTCATAGGACACGCGCAGCAGGATGCCCATCGCCAGACAGGTCATCAGCACGCTCGAACCACCCGAAGAAATCAACGGCAGGGTCAGGCCCTTGGTCGGCAAGATGCCGAGGTTCACGCCCATCGAGACGATGCTCTGCAGCCCCATCCACAGGCCGATGCCGAAGGCCAGATAGCCGGCAAAGTGGCGGCGCATCGCGATGCACTGGTAACCGATCCAGAACGCGCGGCCCACCAGCGTGGCATACAGCATCAGCACCGCGCACACGCCGAGGAAGCCCAGCTCCTCGGCGATCACCGAGAAAATGAAGTCGGTATGCACTTCCGGCAGGTAGTCGAGCTTCTGCACCGAGGCACCGAGGCCCACGCCGGTCCACTCGCCGCGACCGATGGCCATCAGCGCATTGGACAGCTGGTAGCCGTCGCCCTGCTGGTCCTTCCACGGGTCGAGGAAGGTGGTCAGGCGGCGCACGCGATACGAGGCGCTCATCGCGATCCAGCCCATCACCGGCAGCAGGATCAGCGCCGGTGCGGCTATCCGCATCAGGCGCACGCCGCCAAGCACCAGCATCGTGCCGGTGATCGCCAGCAGCAGCGCCGACGAGCCGAAGTCCGGCTGCACCAGCAGGAAGGCCACGATCATCAGCACCACGCCGATCGGCTTGATCATCGCCGGCCACGTGGCGCTGACCTCGTCGCGGAAGCGCACCAGGTAGCTGGACAGCCAGACGATGTAGAGCACCTTCACCGCTTCCACCACCTGGAAACGCGAGATGCCCAGATTGATCCAGCGCCGCGCGCCCTTGACGCTGCTGCCGATGCCAGGCAACAGCACCAGCCCCAACAGCACGAAGCAGGCCAGCAGCAGCCACTGACTGTGCTTTTCCACGTCCTTCAACTCGGTGCGCATGGCCCACAGCGCCAGCACGATGCCGCCGCCGAGAAACATCAGGTGGCGGGTCAGGTAATAGAACGGCGTGCTGGCCTGGTAGATCGAGGCCGACGCCACCATCACCACGCCGAAGCTGGCCAGCGCCACGCACACGCCCAGCAGCCACGGGTCGTAGCGGCCGGAGATGTCGTCGTAGCGGGTGGCCTGGCGGGCGGCGTCGTTCATGTCAGCGCACCTTCAAAGTGGCCAGGCCGACCAGCACCAGTACCACCGAGATGATCCAGAAGCGCACGATCACGCGCGGCTCCGGCCAGCCTTTCAGCTCGAAGTGGTGGTGAATCGGGGCCATCCGGAACACGCGCTTGCCGGTGAGCTTGAAGCTGGCCACCTGGATCATCACCGACAGTGTCTCGATGACGAAGATGCCGCCCATCACCACCAGCACCAGCTCCTGGCGCACGATCACCGCGATGGTGCCGAGCACCGCGCCCAGCGCCAGCGCGCCGACGTCGCCCATGACCACCATGGCCGGATTGGTGTTGACCAACAGAAAGCCCAGGCCAGCGCCGGCGTTGGCCGCGCAGATGATGACCAATTCGCCCGCGCCCGGGATCGACGGGATCTGCAGGTAACTGGAAAACACGGCGTTGCCCGAGGCATAGGCGAACACGCCCAGCGCGCAGGCCACCAGCACGGTCGGCATGATCGCCAGCCCGTCCAGACCGTCGGTCAGGTTGACCGCGTTGGAGAAGCCGACGATCCAGAAGTAGGCGATGGCGACGAAGCTGATGCCGGCCAGCGGCAGCGCGATCTCCTTGAACATCGGGATGTACAGCGTGGTCTCGGCCGGCACGCCGGCGGTGTGGTACAGCACGAGACCGGCGGCAATGCCGAAGATGGACTGCAGCAGATACTTCCAGCGCGACTTCAGGCCGTTCGGGTCGCGCTTGGCGATCTTGATCCAGTCGTCGTACCAGCCGATGGCGCCGTAACAGACCATCACGCCGAGCACGATCCACACGTAGCGGTTGCGCAGGTCGCCCCACAGCAGCACCGCGGCACTGATCGTGCCGATGATGATGCCGCCCCCCATGGTTGGCGTGCCCGCCTTGGAAAAATGCGTCTGCGGGCCGTCCTTGCGGATCGGCTGACCGGCCTTGAACTGGGCCAGGCGATGGATCGCCGATGGGCCCAGCCACAGGGTCAGGGCGAGTGCGGTCAACGCCGCGAGGATGCCGCGGAACGTCAGGTAGTTGAACAGCCGGAACAGGCCATCCAGTCCCTGCAGCCAGCGGGCCAGTTCAAGCAACATGGAATGCGGTCTCCTCTTGCGCCAGCAGCGCCTCGACGATGCGGTCCATCGCACTGCCGCGCGAACCTTTCACCAGACAATGGATGGCCTTGCCACCGGCGGTGGCGAGGTCGAGATCGGCGCGCAGGGCCAGAGCCAGCGCGTCGTGCGAATCGAACAGGCGGGCGCCATCGCCGAAGGCGGACACGGCGGCCGCCGACAACTCGCCCAGCGCATACAGGCGCGCCAGACCGGCGGCCTTGGCCCGACGCCCGGCCTCGGCATGCAGCGCGGCGGCTTCCGGGCCCAGCTCGCGCATGTCGCCGAGCACCAGCCAGCCTTCGCCCGGCAGCGCGGCCAGTGTGTCGATGGCCGCGCCCAGCGAGCCGGGGTTGGCGTTGTAACTGTCGTCGATCAACACCGCGCCATTGCCAAGACGGTGCGAAACCTGACGCCCGGCAACCGGCTGCGCATCGCCCAGCCCGGCCGCGATGTCGGCCAGCGATACGCCGCAGGCCAGTGCCAGCGCGGCGGCGGCCAGCGCGTTGCGCACGTTGTGGCGGCCGGGCAGGTGCAGGTGCACGGCCACCTCGCCCTGCGGCGCGACCAGCACGAAGCGCGAGCCTTCGGCCTCGGCCACGATGTCGCGGGCGGTGACCTCGGCACTGGCTTCCAGCCCGAAGCGAACCCGCTTGCGGCCGCTGGCATCGGCGCGGATCAACTCCTGCTCGAACCACGGCGCGAACGCATCGTCGGCATTGACCACGGCCGTGCCGCCGGCCGGCAGCGCGGCATAGATGGCGCCCTTGGTGCGGGCGATGCCGAGCAGGCTGCCCATGCGCTCCAGATGTGCCGGCGCGATGTTGTTGACCACCGCGGCAAACGGCGGCGCGATGTCGGTCAGGTAGGCGATGTCGCCCGGCTTGCCCGCACCCATCTCGTAGACCGCGAACGGCGCTGCGTCCGGTGCGTCGATCACCGCCAGCGGCAGGCCGATTTCGTTGTTGCGGTTGCCCGGGTTGGCATAGACCTCGCCGACCCGGCCGAGGATCGCCAGCAACAGCGTCTTGACCGAGGTCTTGCCGTTGCTGCCGGTGATCGCGACCACGCGGGTGGCGCGCTCGCGCTGCATGGCCGCGGCGATGCGCGCCAGCGCGAGCTGGGTATCGTCCACCACGATCTGCGGCGCTTCCACATCGAGCAGATGCGACACCAGCAGTGCCGAAGCGCCGTTGGCCAATGCCGAAGCGGCAAAATCATGGCCGTCGAAACGCTCGCCGCGCAGTGCCAGATACAGACTGCCAGGGCGCATCGCGCGGCTGTCATTGCCGATGGCATCCACCACGGTGTCCTCGCCGTGCAGGCGGCCACCGGCCCAGTGCGCAAGCAGCGAAAGCGGGAGGCGCTTCATGCGATGGCCTCCAGCGCGCGCGCGGCGACGAGGCTGTCGTCGAAGGGGTGTTTCACGCCGTCGATGTCCTGATACGGCTCGTGGCCCTTGCCGGCCACCAGCACGATGTCGTGCGGGCCGGAGCCCGCAACGGCGTCGGCGATCGCGCGCGCGCGGTCGCGCTGCACGGTCACCTTCGCCGGATCGTTGAAGCCGGCCATGATGCCGGCGACGATGGCATCGCCGTTTTCGCGGCGCGGGTTGTCGTCGGTGACGATCACCTTGTCCGCGCCGGCCTCGGCAATGGCGGCCATCTGCGGGCGCTTGCCGGTGTCGCGTTCGCCGCCGCAACCGAACACGCAGGTCACCCGGCCGTGCGCATGCGCGTGCAGGCTGTCCAGCGCCTGCTGCAGGGCATCGGGCGTATGCGCGAAATCCACCACCACCAGCGGGTGCGTGCCGTCGCCGCCGAGCCGGTTCATGCGCCCCTTGACCGGCCGCAGCTGACCGAGCAGCACGGCGATCTCGGCCACCGACACGCCCTGCGCATGCAACACGCCGGCCACCGCCAGCAGGTTGTCGACATTGAAGCGGCCCAGCAACGGCGAGCGCAGCGGGTGGCGCTCGCCGGCGATGTCGAGCTCGAAGGCAATGCCACCGACGTCGAAGTCCAGGCCATGTGCCTGCACCGCGGCGCCGGCCGCGCCATGCGCGCTGACACCGATGCCGCGCACGCCGTCGGGCAGCCGCTCGAACAGGCCGCGGCCAAAGGCATCGTCGAGATTGATCACTGCCGCCTTCAGCCCCGGCGTGGCGAACAGCCTGGCCTTGGCCGCACCGTAGGCTTCCATCGTGCCGTGGTAGTCGAGATGGTCGCGGGTGAGGTTGGTGAACACCGCGATGTCGTAATGCACGCCGGCCACGCGGCCCTGGTCGAGCGCGTGCGAGCTGACTTCCATCGCCACCGCCTGCGCGCCGGCATCGCGCAGCTGCGCGAGCATGGCATGGACTTGCAGCACCAGCGGCGTGGTGAACCCGGTCGGCACCACCTCGCCGTAGAGGCCGGCGCCGAGCGTGCCGATGCTGCCGCAGCGCGTGCCCTGCAGATGCCAGGCCTGGGTCAGCAGTTGCACGGTGGAGGTCTTGCCGTTGGTGCCGGTGACGCCGACCATCGTCAGCGCGTGCGAGGGATGGCCGTGGAAACGGTCGCCCATCGCGCCCAACCGGGCACGCAGGCCGGGCACGGCGATGGCGTCGGCCGGCACGGGGAATTCGGCCGGCGCAGGCGGCTCGAACAGCACAGCGGCCGCGCCACGCGCGCGCGCCTGTTCGGCAAAAGCCAGCCCGTGCGTGCCGAACCCGGCGATGGCCACGAAGGCATCGCCCGGACGCACCGCACGGCTGTCCATCACCAGCCCGGTGATCACCGGATCGCGCGGCAGGGCCACCTCGGGCAGCAGCTGCGACAGGCTCATCGAACGGCTCATCGACGCACCTCCTTCAACGGCGCGACGGCGGTGGTGGGCACCATCACGTCGGCATCGGGCAGGTCGTCGGGTTCGGGCGGCGGCGCGGCGGCCGCCGGTTGGCCGCCCTTGGCATCGGCCTTGGCCTGCGCGGCCAGCCAGGTCTCGATGTCGTCCGGCGGCACGTCCATCAAGCGCAGCGCGCCTTCCATGATGTTGTGGAACACCGGTGCGGACACGAGGCCGCCGTAGTAGCCGCCTTCCTGGGAATCGTTGATGACGATGACCGTGGCGAAACGCGGGTGGCTGGCCGGCACCAACCCGGCGAACAGCGAGGCATAACGTCCGGTCGCATAACCGCCGCCGGATGCCTGGCGCGCGGTGCCGGTCTTGCCGGCCACGCGGTAACCGAGGATGCCGGCCGCCTTGGCGCCGCCCTGGGTAACCACGGTTTCCATCATGTCCACGACTTCGCGGGTGATCTTCGGGTCGGCGATCTGCACCGAGGGGTTGCGCTGCCCCTTGACGAAGGTCGGTTCCAGCAGGCGCCCGCCGTTGCCCAGCGCGCAATACGCGCGGGCAATCTGCAACGCGGTCACGTTCAGGCCGTAGCCATAGGACATCGTGGTCTTGGTCGAACCGCTCCACCGGTCCGGCGGCTGCACGATGCCGGCCGCTTCGCCCGGGAAGCCGCTGTGCGGCGTGCTGCCGTAGCCGAAGCTGCGGATAGTGGAATAGAACTTCTGGTCCGGCACCAGCGCGGCGATCTTGGCCGCGCCGATGTTGGAACTCTTGGTGATCACCGTGGTGGTGGTCAGCACGCCGAAGTTGTGCACGTCGCGGATGGTGTACTTGCCCAACGGCATGTAACCGGGGTTGGTGTCGAACACCGTGTTGGGCGTCACCACGCCGGCCGTCAGCGCCGACAGCACGGTCAGCGGCTTCATCGTCGAACCCGGCTCGACCACGTCGGTCACCGCGCGGTTGCGATGGGTTTCCTGATTGCCGACGCCCACCGCGTTGGGGTTGTAGGTGGGCAGGTTGACCATCGCCAGCACCTCGCCGGTGTTGACGTCCATGATCACCGCCGAGCCGCTGCTGGCCTTGTGCTTGTCCAGCGCGGCGCGCAGCTCGCGGTAGGCCAGGTACTGGATGCGGCGGTCGATGCTGAGGGTCAGGTCCTTGCCCGGCACGGCCGGCTTGACCAGGTCGATGCTCTCGACGATGCGGCCCTGGCGGTCGCGGATCACCTTCTTGATGCCCGGCGAACCGCGCAGCCAGTCGTCGAAGGCCAGCTCCAGCCCTTCCTGCCCGCGGTCGTCGATGTTGGTGAACCCGAGCACGTGCGCCATCGCCTCCCCCTGCGGGTAGAAGCGGCGGTACTCGCGCTGCGAGAACACGCCCGGGATGCCGAGCGCGACGATGCGGTGCGCCTCGTCCGGGTTGATCCGGCGCTTGAGGTACAGGAACTCCTTGTCGGCCTTCTGCGACAGTTTTCGGGTCAGCTCGTCGAGCGGCATGCCCAGCGCCTGTGCCAGTTGCGGCAAGCGGTCCGGCGCCTTCAGCAGCTCCTTCGGGTTGCCCCATACCGATTCCACCGGAGTGGACACGGCCAGCGGCTCGCCGTTGCGGTCGGTGATCATGCCGCGCGAGGTGGCAATCGGGATTTCGCGCAGGAAGCGGGCCTCGCCCTCGCGCTGGTAGAAATCGTTGTTGATCAGCTGCACGTAGGCCGCGCGGCCGATCAGCGCGACCGAGCAAAGGCCCAGCCCGGCTGCGACCAGCAGCAGCCGGCCGCGCAGGTCGAACTGGCTGCGCTGGCGGTTGCGGCCACCATGGTTGCGCAGGTTCATGGGCGCACCACCACGATGTCGGCGGTTTCCGGGAACTTCATGCCCAGCCGGCCGGTGGCCTCGGCCTCGATGCGGGTGCTTTCCGACAGCGTGGCCTGCTCCAGCTCGAGCCGGCCGAATTCGATGTTCAACTCGTCGCGCGCGCGCTCCAGCCGCGACAGCTCGACGAACAGCTGGCGATGGCGATGGCGCGCGTACACCACGCTGATCGCCGAGCCGACGATGGCCACCACCAGCACCGCGAGCAGGAAGCGCATCATGCGGCGGCTCCCAGTTTTTCGGCCACGCGCAGCACCGCGCTGCGCGCGCGCGGGTTGACGGCCAACTCGGCTTCGTCGGCCTTGATCGCGCCACCGATGGCACGCAGCACAGGCACGAAAGCCGCCGGTTCCGGCAAGCGGCGGTTGGTCGGCGGCGCCTTGGCGTGGCGCGCGATGAACTGCTTGACGATGCGGTCTTCCAGCGAGTGGAAGCTGATCACCGCCAACCGCCCACCCGGCTTGAGCGCGGACAGCGCGGCGTCGAGCCCGGTTTCGAGATCGGCCAGTTCGCGGTTCACGTGGATGCGGATGGCCTGGAAGCTGCGCGTGGCCGGGTGGATTTTGTCCTTGCCGCGCGGCATCACCGAGGCGATCAGCTCGGCCAGTTGCGCGGTGCGGGTCAGCGGCTGCTCGCCGCGGCAAGCGACGATGGCGCGGGCGATGCGGCGGCTGAGCTTTTCTTCGCCATAGGTCCACAGGACGTCGGCGATCTCCTTCTCGTCCGCGCGCGCCAGCCACTGGGCGGCGCTTTCGCCGGATTCCGGGTCCATGCGCATGTCCAGCGGGCCGTCCTTGCCGAACGAGAAACCGCGCTCGGCCACGTCCAGCTGCGGCGAGGACACGCCCAGATCGAACAGGATGCCGTCCAGCGCGCGAGCCTCGTCCCACTGGCCGAGCGTGGCGAAGCTGGCATGGCGGACCGCGACGCGCGCATCGGCCGCGAATCCGCGGCCGGCCTCGGCAATCGCTTCGGGGTCCTTGTCCATCAGCAGCAGCCGACCTCCCGGCCCGAGTTGTGCCAGCACGCCGCGCGCATGACCGCCGCGCCCGAACGTGCCATCCAGATACTTTCCGTTCTCGACCACCTGCAGCCCTTCCATGACCTGCGCATACAGCACCGGGACGTGCGCCGCCGGCGCACCGGGCGCCGGCATCGTCGTCGCCGGAAGGGGGCCGGTTTGCGCCGTCTCGCGCATCCGGTCGCCCCGCGTCACAACTTCAGATCGAGCAGCCCGTCACCCAGATCCTCGTCAGACAGCGTCTGCTGGATCAGGTCGCGGTGGGCTTGCTCGCTCCACAATTCGAACTTGCCGCCCATGCCCAGCAACACCGCCTTCTTCTCGATGCCGACAGCGGCACGGTGGCTTGGCGGGATGCTGATGCGGCCGTTGCCGTCCAGCTCCAGCACGGCCGAAGAACCGACCAGCTTCTGCTGCAGCACGCGGACCGTGCGGTTCAGGTTGGGCCGGGCCATCACGTCGTCGCGCACCCGCTCCCACTCGTCCTGCGCATACAGCCACAGGCAGCCCTTCTCGAAAGGGTTGTAGGTCAGCACCAGACGATTGCCACACGCGCGCGCGACCAGCTCGCGGTAAGCCGTCGGCACGGCCATCCGCCCCTTGTCGTCAACTGTGATGGCCGTCTCGCCCTGGAACACGGTGCCTGCACCTCTCCGAATCGCCCGCCGAAATATTGAACCACGAAAAACCACAAAAAACCCGGTTTTCCCTCTGTTGCCCACCTTAGCAGGGCCAAGGGGGTTGTCAACAACTTTCGGGACGTGAAATCGCCAAGCACATCAATGGCTTGCAACAATCTTTAGAGAGTTGTTCAAGGTTTATCCACAAGTTGCTGTTTCGTCTCAAATTTTGAGATTCGAAGGAAATTCAGGCTCGTGGATGCCACGTGAGGACACCGCGCCCGCAGGCCGCCTGCGCCCACACCGGCTGCGCAAACCACCCGACAATGCCGGCATGTGCCTGATCGCCCTCGCCTGGAAACTCCACCCGCGCTGGCGCTTGCTGCTGGCCGCCAACCGCGACGAATTCCACGCGCGGCCGACCGCGCCACTGGCACGCTGGCCCGGCGAAGCGCGGGAGTTGGCCGGCGGGCGCGACCTGCGCTCGGGCGGCACCTGGCTGGCCGTGGATGCGGGAGGGCGACTGGCCGCCGTCACCAACGTGCGCGACCCGCATGCCGCGCAGGGCGGCCCGTCGCGCGGCAGCCTGCCGCTGTCCTTCCTGCGGGGCGCGGCGGACGTGCCGGCCTTCGTCGCGGCGCAATCCCGTACCGGCAAGACCTTTGCCCCGTTCAACCTGCTGGTGGCCGATGCCGAGGCTTGCGGCTTCGTCGGCAACCATCCGCCTGCCTCCATTGTGCTGGCACCGGGCATCCACGGGATTTCCAACGGCGCGCCGGACGCGCCCTGGCCCAAGGTCCGGCGACTGGAAGCGGCCGTGCGCCACTGGCTGTCCGGCCCGGCCGACGACCCGGCCCCGCTGTGGCATGCGCTGGCCGATGAAACCGTGGCCGCAGACCATACACTCCCCGACACCGGCGTCGGACTGGAACTGGAACGCCGGCTGTCGCCGGTGTTCCTGCGCGATGCACGCTATGGCACCCGCGCCGGCACGCTGGTGGCCATCGGCCATGACGGGCGCGGCTGGATCGCCGAACGCCGGTTCGGCCCGGATGGCATTCCACTGGGCGAAACCCGCCTGCCGATCGGGCCGGCCTGACACCGCATTGCGAGGGCCCGCCGTGGATGCCTGCATCGGGATCCGCCCGGAAGGTTCGCCTCACGGCAATGGACACATGCGCGCCTGCGCCCTCGCCGCCCTGCCCCTGCCGTTGACAGGCATGCTGTCGCGCCCCGCACAGGCCGCCTGCATGGACCCGCGTCAGGCCACGGACGCCATGCAGGCCATCGGCCAGTAAAAGGACATCGCGCTCGGGCACGTCGCCGCGGCACCACCCGGCGACGTGCCCGAGCGCATCGCCGTCAGCGACATCGGCATGGGCCGGGGCGGGACTCGCCAGAGTCCAGCACCATCTATCAGGACGCCAGCGGCAGCAGCTACTGGACACTGGAAGTTGGCAGGCAAGGAGATCGATCCGGGCCCATGCCCATGTGCCGCGCAACGGCCGCCGGCGCAATCTGAGCCTGCCGCTCGGCCAGCCGGCCGGGACCGTGCCGAATACCTGCCGCGCGCGACATTGACCGACAGGGGAAAGGAAAGGGGCGGAGCCGGCCTGTAAGCCGGGTTCTGTCGTGGACAGCCATTCCTCTAGGCGCCGCGTCGCCGCGGCGCTCAAGCAACCTACCCGGACCCGACGCGGGCCGCGCCATGAGGTCCCTATTTGGTCTTGCTCCCGGTGGGGTTTGCCGTGCCGGTCCGTTGCCGGACTCGCGGTGCGCTCTTACCGCACCATTTCACCCTTGCCTGATCCGGCGCTCCCGAAGAAGCCCCGGCCATCGGCGGTATCTTTCTGTTGCACTTTCCGTCGGCTCGCGCCGCCCAGGCGTTACCTGGCACCGTGCCCTGTGGAGCCCGGACTTTCCTCGGCA
>JADHEF010001020.1_pt1 | contig 20932 bp, 17 predicted proteins | sample 8952391 | NCBI WGS metagenome assembly JADHEF01 (sample SAMN16124439, study PRJNA663245) | bioreactor sludge metagenome | isolation source: sludge (nitrite) | place: India:Bengaluru | collected 2019-02-28
GTCGATCATAGCCAATCTTTTGCAAAGAAAAAAACTGGCTATAGTGTAAGCGCTTCAAGCCGAAAAATACAGTCACGCGATCACTAGCTGTGGCTTATTACAGCAATTTTCATGGCTTTTCTTTGCTCGATTTTTCTCGTTCAGCTGCATAATCGACAAAACTCGGCAAATATTCCGCCTTAATTAAGCCGTTGGCTTGTTGATACGGTAAAACCAATTCAGACATCCCTTCTGCATAAGACGCTAATTCATATAAGGGATAGACGAACACCACACCTTTGGCACTCATATAATAATTATCGGTCAGCTTCAATTGCTCGCGTGAAATATTATGATCGGACAGCCACATACTATTGGCACTATATAATGCATCTAATAATTGCGATTCAGTCTTGTCTACCACGATATCACTCAGCGCAACCCGTTTTTTCGTTGCCAAATCTAAGGTGATGTATTCGTTGTGATACATGCCATGTGCGGCACGCGCTGGGTAGTGATAATTCATCAAGACAAAATCAGCATATTTTCCACGCTGCGCCACATAACGGACATCAGACAAAGTTTCACTGAGCATATTTTCATCAATCTGTGGCTTTGCTTGCTTTGAGCTTTCAAACGCCACAGGATTGGCTTTTTTCATCCGCTCATCAAAATATTGATTGATCCATGGGACATTGGTGTCCAAGCTGTACAGCTGGTATTTGGTGCACCCTTCTTCATCACAAGCAATAGAACGCGCCAATTGTAATGGTCGAACTTTCGCCTCAATCAGTGGCAAGGTCTTTACGACTTGAGCTGGTTTAGCTGTCTCTTCATTTTTTGCAGCGTTACTGTCATTTTGTGGCTGACATGCGCTGAGCAATCCAACGCACAACATCATTGCGAAAACAGATCCAATTTTATTGTTATGAAGTAATATCATGATTTACCCGCAGTTAAGTATTCAATAGCACAGACTATACAAAGCACAGCCATAACTTCCCACCACGTTATGTAACTGAACTTGATCTAATAAAAAACCACCCGAAGGTGGTTTTGAACAACAGACTCATATTATTGGTCAATAATGTCTGTGCCTTTAGGCGGAGTAAAATTAAAGGTTGAAGCTGGAATATTGGTATTTACCTTGGTGTTATTAAAACGCACATAGGTTGTTTGTCCCAAAGAATCTTCTAAGATCATTAGCGTCGGCGCATTTTTCGCACCAAAACTGATCGTCAAGCTTTGAAATGCACCATCATCGCTTTTTGGGTACAAGGTATAGTAGGTTTTGCTCTGATTTGGTTGCGTAATACGATATGACTTACGAATCTGTTCCGTATTCCCTGACAATAATAGTGCAGGGGTATTCGCCACCTGTTCATCTAAAGTCTGACGAACTGCTTGCTGTAAGTCTGGATCATAAATCCAAACCGTTTTGCCCGAAGTCACAATGGTTTGTTTTGCAGGGCTTGTAGTTTCCCAATAGAATTTCCCTGGACGCTCAACTTTCATCACCCCTTTAAAGGTCTGATTCATGTGCTGGGCAGATAAACCTTGTTTCTTCGGTGCTTTAGATGAATTTGTGACTTTGGTGGTTTGCTCAAAGTTAGAACTGATACTTTGGATACCACTCAACTGTTTCACTAAACTCGTCGTCGCTTGTTGCTCCGATGCTGCAACCGGAGCTGCAAATACTGTACTGCTCATAACAGGGCCAAGTGTTACTACACCTACTGTCATTGCACATAAAGTCTTACGAAGCATTTTCATAATCTCACCTTTTATAATTTGCGCAGTCGCAATTTGTTAGATGAGCTATCTTAAATCAAATTTTATGGCTAATAATTGAGAATATAAGAAGATTTGTATATTTATTGGTGCTTAATGTTGTGAAATATCCATCATGATGAAGATCAGATGTGCTCTTTACATATAGAAAAGCCTCTAAATCAATAGAGGCTTTTCTAACTGAGGTTAAGAATTATCACTGTCATTTCCATTGCCAACCAATTGCTGCACCTGCACCGAAATCACCTTCGCTATTGGTTGTCACTGCGATTTTATACACATATTTGTTACTATCAGTCACACCACTGAGACCAAAAGCATAACCTTGCTCACCTTCCCATGTACCCACACCGGCACTAAACATGTTGTAGCCAGCATCTGTCGGTTGCGGTAAAGATGCTATCGCGATACTTGATGCTACTGCTGCATAGGTTCGATCTTCAAGTTTTCGCATGTCTCTGTTCAAGGCATTTATACGGCTATCGGTATAAGCATTTGCTTGGTTGAGAGTTTGTTGCCCAACTTGGTTCACATAAGTTTTTGCTTCATTCAGGATGTAGGTGTCAGCAGCATCCATCACTTCTTTAGAAATACCATTAGTACCGTTTGTACCTTTAAGGCTGGCCAACCATTGAGTAATGCTACCCTCAAAGCCATTACCAACTGCAACATCATAAGCACTAAAACCTGTTGCACCTGTCATCCCTGTATTACCCATATCGCCTTTTAAGCTCGCGAGCCATTCCGTAATGGTACCGTCAAAACCATTAACTTGGGCAACTTGATAAGCATTATATCCTGTCGCTCCCGTTTCACCTTGCACACCTTGGATACCTTGCTCACCCTGTAAGCCTTGGAGGCCTTGTTCACCTTGTGCTCCAGTATCTCCTTTCACACCATCAAGACCGTTAAGACCATCTACGCCATCTTTACCATCTTTACCATCCAGTCCGTTGGTTCCGTTAATGCCATCCACACCATCTGTTCCTTGCAAACTCTCTAACCATGCCTCCTCTGTACCTATAAAACCGTTGTTCACAGCTACCTGATAAGCACTATCACCATCAGCCCCTGCAGGTCCTGCGGGTCCTGGTATTCCACTTCCGGGACAACTATCTGTGTCTTGATTAGAATTACACGAACTTGCAAAAACATTTGTATTCGCTGTCATTAAAATCACACTTAAAACAAGCACGTTCATAGCAAACCTTTGTAGACAATGGTTTGGCTTAAGTGTTTGTAGATTCATTGCAGCAGAAACTGCAGTACTAATATGAGTATGTTCTTGTTTTAAGTTCTGACCAGAGACTTTCGTTATCTGGCTGTCTGAATTGCCCAAGACATTTGTATCTATTTTGTTCATATCTGTCTGCCTTTCTTTTAGTTTTGTTTTTTTATTACACTCCTATTTTTTTGTGATGCAAATCACTATTTATTAATATTTAGTGCTTTATCTCAAAATACAAAAAACACAAGAAAAATAAGCTAAAAATATGAATAGACGAAAAAAAACCCACAAAATGTGGGTTTTTCTTACTATTAAAACTTACGCTTCAACAGTTACGTAGCGACGGCCAAACTGACCTTTCACTTCGAATTTTACTACGCCGTCAGCGGTTGCAAACAAAGTATGGTCACGGCCCATACCAACGTTTTGACCTGCGTGGAATTCTGTACCACGTTGACGAACGATGATGTTACCAGCAGTCACAGATTGACCACCGTAAATTTTAACACCAAGCATTTTAGGGTTCGAATCACGACCGTTCTTAGTCGAACCACCGGCTTTTTTAGTTGCCATGTCTCATTACTCCTCGTGATTAGCCTGAAATAGCTGTAATTTTCAACTCAGTGAACCATTGACGGTGACCTTGTTGTTTACGGTAGTGTTTACGACGACGCATTTTGATGATGCGGATTTTGTCGTGACGACCATGGCTAACTACTTCAGCAGTTACAGTAGCACCAGCAACAACTGGAGCACCGATTTGAATGCTTTCACCGTTAACAAGCATCAATACGTCATCAAACGTAATAGTCGCGCCAGTTTCAGCTTTCAATAATTCTACTTTAAGGGTTTCACCCTCAACTACACGGTGCTGTTTACCACCGCTTTGGATTACTGCGTACATAATGTACTCCAAACATGCCCGTGTCGTCGTGCCGATAAAGGAAGATATCGATCTTAATACGAACGCCACTGGGGTTAATCAAGGGCAAGGATTTTAAGTGATATTGACTCAAACAACAAGAGATTTGCCGAACTTATTAGACTAAATTAACGATTATTTAATAATCGAGAAAAACTCAATCAACAAATTACAGTTCAACTCTGGCTTGACTTTGCTTACAATGAAATAGATTTTTAAAATCAATCCGCTATAGTATGGATGAATTGATTTTAAAAATGTAAATAAGCCTACAAATGCAGTACGCTTATACATTGGGGAAATAAGGAACTGTCTTTCGTAAAATACAGCCTCGCACACTAGCGAGTCTTATTTATGATTGAAATGAATCATTTAGACAGGTATCCCTATTTACACAATACTGGTAATGCTGATTTTTATCACTTTATATAGATGAGGCCGCTCTTCAAATGACCATCGACTTTAAGCAAGATATTCTCGCCCCTGTAGCTCAAGACTTTGCCACGATGGACACATTTATTAATGAAGGCATTACCTCTAAAGTGGCATTGGTCATGGCGGTGAGTAAACATGTGGTTGAAGCAGGTGGTAAACGCATGCGTCCCATTATGTGTTTATTGGCCGCCAAAGCCTGTGGTGCAGAAGACCTTGAACGCCAACGTAAACTTGCTGCAATCATTGAAATGCTGCATACCGCAACTTTAGTCCATGATGATGTGGTCGATGAATCTGGCTTACGACGTGGTCGCCCAACGGCCAACGCGACTTGGAACAATCAGACCGCTGTACTGGTGGGTGACTTTCTAATTTCACGTGCCTTTGATTTATTGGTCGATCTCGGTGATATGACCTTACTCAAAGATTTTTCTACAGGGACTTGTGAAATTGCCGAAGGTGAAGTGCTACAACTTCAAGCACAGCACCAACCTGAAACCACAGAACAAACTTATTTAGATATTATTCACGGTAAAACGTCACGTTTATTTGAACTGGCAACTGAAGGGGCTGCCATTCTTTCTGGGACACCGCAGTACCGTGAACCACTACGTTTATTTGCAGGCCACTTTGGCAATGCCTTTCAAATCATTGATGATATTTTGGATTACACCTCAGATGCTGAAACATTAGGTAAAAATATTGGCGATGATTTAATGGAAGGCAAACCGACTTTGCCGTTAATCTCAGCATTGAAAAATACAACGGGTGAAGAACATGACATTGTTCGTCGAAGTATTGCGACAGGTGGAACGGCAGATCTTGATCAAGTCATTGCTATCGTAAACAGTTCTGGCGCACTAGATTACTGCCGACAACGGGCGCATGAAGAAACCGAAGCCGCACTTCAAGCATTACAGGCTTTACCTGACAGCCAATATCGTCAAGCACTGGTCAATTTAACCCAACTGGCTTTACATCGAATTCAATAACAAATGATGCTTTAAAATGTTTTTAACTTGCCTATGCATATAAAATTTAATGATCTGTTTTCTCAAATGCAGCAACAGCTTGAGCAACCTCAAGCTGTTTTAAATGATCAACTTTTAATTGAGTTGGTGGAGCGTATTCGTCCAATAGATGCGTATCAAACCGATGAAATCCATCAAAAATTTCAAGCGCTCATTCAAGCCTTACTCATCACTCCCGATGCCGCATCGACCTTACAAAGCTTTGTACTGCGGCTTATTTCCCAATATAAACAAACCAGTCTTTATGCCGATACAGGTATCTTGTCTTTAGATGGGTTTTGGAACCAATTGTCACAGCGTTTAGGGGCACATTTTCTCCCGCTGATTAATGACGAAACTCAACTGCAAGATTTAGTCCGTCGCGTTTTTCCCAACCGAAGTGACAAATATTGGCTCGATAACATCCGGGACAGTGACTGGCTACAACTGCTTAACCTGCTCAATCACGGGCATGCCAATCAAAAAGAAAAAGTCAAAATTCGCAGTGAAGTGATTAAAGCCATTACGGTGCTGTCTTATCGGATTAGTGGTATTGGTTTATATCCAGAGTTTATTAATGCGCATCCTGAACTGACCGAATATGAATCGCCTTTTTTAGTGCAGAACCGCGAAATTGTTGAATTCATTCAACAGTATAAAAAGGCACATCAAGAAGCTGAAACATCCAGTGTGGTTGCCCCACCCGATGCCTCTCAAGCACTGGTCATGATTGAGCAGTGTCGTGATGTAGTATTAAAAATTCGTCGTGCGACCAAACGCATTGGGGTCAGTGTCAGTTTAACTTATCTGATTTCCTTACTTGAGCAATGCTTAGACCGCGTCGAACTGTTGCTCAATTTAATTGTAGAAGAAGGCGAAGCACACTATGAAGCGGTGAGCCTGCTCTTGGTCGACATTACCGCTGCGATTTATAGTGAACGGAGTGTGCGCTCTTTACTGACGACCAATAGTGAATTGATTGCTTTACAGGTGACTGAAAATGCCAGTAAAACGGGCGAACACTATGTAAGTACAGACAAACAAGGCTTTTTAGCCATGTATAAGTCCGCAGCGGGTGCAGGCGTCATCATTGCAACCATGGCCACCCTGAAAATCTTGTCGGCACGAATGATCATGGCACCGCTCATGCAAGCCTTTGTTTACAGCATGAACTACTCATTAGGGTTTATGTTGATTCATGTGTTGCACTTTACTGTGGCAACCAAACAACCAGCGATGACCGCGGCGGCACTCGCGGCAACAGTACAACAGCGTAAAGGTTCAAAAACAGCACAAATTGCTGAATTGGCGGCGCTGATTATTAACATTATTCGCACGCAGTTTATTGCTATTTTAGGCAATATCTCAATTGCCATTCCTGTTGCCGCGTTTATTACTTGGGCATGGGCAACTGGTATGCACGAACCGCTACTCAACCATGCAAAAGCGGCGAAAGTCTTACATGACTTAAACCCTTTCACTTCTTTGGCCATTCCGCATGCCGCGATTGCGGGTGTCTGTTTGTTTTTATCGGGACTTTTGGCGGGTTATTTTGACAATATGGCGGTTTATCGCAAAGTCGGCCCTCGCTTAAAAGCACACCCTCGTCTCAAAACCATCATGGGACAAGAACGACTCGATAAATTTGCAGGCTATATAGAACGCAACTTAGGTGCGTTGGCGGGTAATTTTCTGTTCGGGATTATGTTAGGAAGTATGGGAACCATTGGTTATATTTTGGGTTTACCCCTAGATATTCGCCATATTGCCTTTGCTTCAGCAAACTTCATTCAAGGCCTGATGAATATTAATGGTAGTCCTGAGATTGGCTTGATTATTGTATCTTTCCTCGGGGTACTCGCTATTGGTCTGACGAACTTATTTGTCAGTTTTACCCTCACGATTATTGTGGCTTTACGTGCACGTCGGGTACGTTTTGAACAGTGGAAACCGTTAGCAAAATTGGTTTTAACCCATTTTCTAACGCGACCAAGTGACTTCTTTTGGCCACCGAAAGTACCTCTTGAAGTTGAGGAAAGTTCGAACAATACAAAACACCATACAAAATGATTTTGTACCGATTTTGAGCTCTTGTTACACTGTGAACAAAATTTTATACATGATTAATCAACACTTGAATTAAAGTGTACTGATGAGTACACTTTAACCCAGTAAATAACCGCGCTTAAATCGGTTGAAATGACACGAGTTCCAGCATGCCTTACTTGTTGCTTTTTATCGGTATTATTTTATTTATAATCAGTGCATTAGCTCTAAGCATTCAACCACTCACAGCTTTAGATCTGGCGATGGTCGAATATTTCAGCACATTAAGAACTGAGCCTATAGATAAACTTGCAATACTTTTATCGGCACTCGGTGGCATGCCGTTTGTATTATTTCTAACCACTCTATGGTGTTTCCATCGTGCATGGTATAAAAAGTATAGAGATGTTGTTTTTATTGGTTTAGGCGTTGTTGGAAGTATTGCTTCTGCTTGGCTACTTAAATTTCTAATTTCAAGACCACGCCCACCAGAAATGTTTCACCTAGTGACGAGCTATGGTGCTTCCTTTCCGAGTGCGCACAGTATGTATGCTGCCACTTTGGCGTGTCTTGCCATTTTCTTAAGTCGACCATTTCCTGCACATCGTTATGTTGTATGCATTGCTATTTTATGGATGCTGATGATGGGAATTTCAAGAGTCTATCTTGGAGTACACTTCCCATCCGACGTTCTCGCAGGTTGGAGCATTAGTATTATCTGGATTTCACTGCTTTACATCTTGTGTGGCAGATATACCCAATTAAATACAAATTATTTTAGATAAGAATCTAATCGAGGTGGAACAATGATATCGGCAAAGCTTTGGGCCCCAGCCCTTACCGCTTGCGCATTAGCAACGAGTATTGCACTTGTTGGTTGTAGCAAAGATCCAAAGGATGCGCAGCAAGCTGGCGCTTCTCAACAAATGCCACCTACTGAAGTCGGTGTCATTGTTGCACAACCGCAAAATGTAGAACAATCTGTAGAGTTATCTGGCAGAACCACGGCATTTGAAATCTCTGAAGTTCGCCCACAAACGAGTGGAATCATTCTAAAACGTTTGTTTGCGGAAGGCAGTTATGTACGTGAAGGCCAGGCACTTTATGAACTTGACTCTCGTACTAACCGCGCAACATTTGATAATGCCAAAGCAGCATTATTACAACAAGAAGCGAATTTAAGCACACTCAGAACCAAATTGAATCGTTATCAGCAACTGGTTTCAAGCAACGCTGTTGCGAAGCAAGACTATGACGACTTAGTGGGTCAAGTAAATGTCGCTGAAGCACAAGTGGCAGCAGCACGTGCTCAAGTTAAAAATGCTGAAGTGGACTTAGGTTACTCAACCATCCGCTCTCCAATTTCAGGTCAAACCAACCGCTCTACAGTTACTGCTGGTGCTTTGGTGACTGCAAACCAAACAGAGCCATTGGTGACAATTCAACGTTTAGACCCGATCTATGTTGATATCAACCAATCAAGCTCTGAACTTCTTCGTTTACGTCAACAATTGAGTAAAGGTAGCTTAGACAGCAGTAACAACACGCGTGTGAAGCTGAAACTTGAAGATGGCAGTGACTATCCAATCGAAGGCCGCTTAGCGTTCTCTGATGCCAGTGTCAATCCAGATACAGGGACTGTGACGATTCGTGCGGTGTTCCCGAACCCGAATCACTTGCTGCTTCCAGGTATGTTTGCCAATGCACAAATCGTTCAAGGCGTAATCCCGAATGCGATGTTAGTGCCGCAAATTGCAGTGACTCGTACACCAACAGGTCAAGCAATGGCAATGATTGTGAATGACAAAGGCGTAGTAGAGCCTCGTCAAATCACCACAGTTGGTATTCAAGGTCAAGACTGGATTGTGACTGAAGGCCTTAAAACAGGTGAAAAAGTTATTGTTGACGGAATAGCAAAAGTTAAAGCTGAACAGAAAGTTGTTGCGAAACCGTATCAACCTAAAGCAGCAGCACCTCAAGCTCCAACAACGGATGCTAAAAAGACAGAAGCTGGTGCAAAAACTGAACAAAAAGCTACTTCAAACGCATAAGGGGTAGACTGAATGGCTCAATTTTTTATTCATCGCCCCATTTTTGCGTGGGTGATTGCACTGGTAATTATGTTGGCGGGTATTCTCACGCTGACAAAAATGCCAGTTGCCCAATATCCGACGATTGCACCGCCCACGGTGACGATCTCTGCAACTTATCCAGGTGCTTCTGCACAGACTGTTGAAAACACAGTTACTCAGATCATTGAACAACAAATGAATGGTCTGGATGGTCTACGTTATATCTCTTCAAACAGTGCAGGTAATGGTCAAGCGTCTATTAACTTAAACTTTGAACAAGGCATCGATCCAGATATCGCCCAAGTACAAGTTCAGAACAAATTACAATCTGCAACAGCGCTTTTACCTGAAGATGTACAACGTCAAGGTGTGAAAGTGACTAAGTCTGGCGCAAGTTTTATGCAAGTACTTGCATTTTACTCTCCAGATGGAAGTCTTTCTGGGGCGGACATTAAAGACTATGTAAACTCAAATATTTCTGAACCACTTAGCCGTGTTGCTGGTGTAGGTGAAATTCAAGTCTTTGGTGGTCAATATGCGATGCGTATTTGGCTAGATCCAGCGAAAATGAACAGTTTGCAAGTGACACCAAGTGACATTGCTGCTGCAATTCGTGCTCAAAACGCTCAAGTGGCTGTAGGTCAGTTAGGCGGTGCACCTTCTGTACAAGGTCAAGTGCTGAATGCAACGGTGAATGCTCAAAGCATGTTGCAAACACCTGAACAATTTAAGAATATATTTCTAAAAAATACATCTTCTGGTGCTCAAGTCCGTTTGAGTGATGTTGCTCGTGTTGAACTCGGGTCAGATAACTATCAGTTCGACTCTAAATTTAATGGTAAGGCTGCTGGCGGTGTTGCGATTAAACTGGCAACTGGTGCAAATGCACTAGATACAGCAGCGGCTGTAGAAAAGCGCCTCAGTGAACTTCGTAAAAACTACCCAAATGGTTTAAAAGATCAACTGGCTTATGACACCACACCGTTTATTAAGCTGTCGATTGAAAGTGTTGTACACACGTTGATTGAAGCTGTCGTGTTGGTGTTCATTGTCATGTTCTTATTCTTACAGAACTGGCGTGCCACGATTATCCCAACATTGGCTGTTCCAGTGGTTGTATTGGGCACATTTGCTGTCATTAACATCTTCGGTTTCTCAATCAACACGCTCACCATGTTTGCGATGGTCTTAGCGATTGGTCTTCTGGTCGATGATGCGATTGTTGTGGTGGAAAACGTCGAACGGGTAATGCAAGAAGAACACCTCGACCCTGTAGCTGCGACCGAAAAATCAATGCAACAGATTTCTGGTGCCTTGGTCGGTATTACCAGTGTATTAACTGCGGTATTCGTACCGATGGCATTCTTTGCAGGTACAACCGGTGTTATTTACCGTCAGTTCTCGATTACGCTAGTTACCGCAATGATTTTGTCACTGATCGTGGCATTAACATTCACCCCTGCCCTGTGTGCAACCTTGTTAAAACAACACGATCCGAATAAAGCAGAAAGTAATAATATTTTTGCGCGTTTCTTCCGTTGGTTTAACAGCAGCTTTGAAAAGCTATCCGTAAAATACCAAGGTGGTGTCAACCGTATGACCCATCATAAAGTATTTTCTGGTGTGGTTTATTTACTGGTGATTGCAGGCTTAGTTGGCCTATATAAAGCTTTACCATCCTCATTCTTGCCTGACGAAGACCAAGGCGTCGTCATGACTTTAGTTCAGCTTCCACCAAGTGCAAGCCTTGAACGTACCGATAAAGTCATCACCACAATGACAGACTATTTCATGAATAAAGAAAAAGAACATGTAGAGTCTATCTTTACTGTTTCTGGTTTCTCATTCACAGGTGTTGGTCAAAACGCAGGTCTTGCCTTTATCAAGCTGAAGGACTGGAGTGAGCGTACGACACCTGAGTCGCAAATTGGTGCCATCATCCAACGTGGTATGGCATTGAATATGATTGTGAAAGACGCATCTTACATCATGCCATTACAGTTACCTGCAATGCCTGAATTAGGTGTATCTGCTGGTTTTGACATCCAATTAAAAGATGCGAGTGGTCAAGGTCATGAAAAACTGATTGCTGCACGTAATGCGATTTTAGGTATGGCAGCACAGGATAAACGCCTTACAGGTGTGCGTCCAAATGGTCAAGAAGATACACCTCAGTATCAAATTAGTATTGACCAAGCACAAGCAGGCGCAATGGGTGTCAGTATTGCGGATATCAATACAACCATGAGCATGGCTTGGGGTGGTTCATATATTAATGACTTCGTAGACCGTGGTCGTGTGAAAAAAGTCTATGTGCAAGGCGAAGCAAATGCACGTATGATGCCTGAAGACTTGAACAAGTGGTATGTACGTAATAGTAGTGGCACAATGGTTCCATTCTCAGCATTTGCAACAGGCGAATGGACTTATGGTTCACCACGTCTAGAGCGTTATAACGGTGTATCTTCTGTAAACATTCAAGGTACTCCAGCACCGGGCGTAAGTTCAGGTGATGCAATGCTCGCGATGGAAGAAATTATTGGTAAGTTACCATCTATGGGCTTACAAGGTTTCGACTATGAATGGACAGGCTTATCTTTAGAAGAACGTGATTCGGGCAATCAAACAGCTCCGCTGCTTGTTCTTTCAATGCTTATCGTCTTCTTATGTCTTGCTGCATTGTATGAAAGTTGGTCTATCCCTGTTTCGGTATTACTAGTTGTACCACTCGGTATTCTTGGTGCATTTGCATTGACATGGTTAGGTATGATCATTAAGGGCGATCCAAACTTATCGTTTAACATCTACTTCCAAGTTGCAATTGTTGCCGTGATTGGTCTTTCTGCGAAAAATGCGATCTTGATCGTAGAGTTTGCAAAAGAGTTGCAAGAACAAGGTGAAGACTTGTTTGATGCAACCCTTCATGCTGCAAAAATGCGTTTACGCCCAATTATCATGACCACCCTTGCATTCGGTTTTGGTGTACTTCCGCTTGCCCTTTCAACAGGTGCTGGTGCAGGTAGCCAACACTCGGTAGGCTTTGGTGTCCTTGGTGGTGTAATTAGTTCTACACTGTTGGGTATTTTCTTCATTCCAGTATTCTTTGTTTGGATTCGTAGTATTTTCAAATACAAACCTAAGAAACAAAATAATCAGGAGCAAACATCGTGATGCAAAAAGTATGGTCTATTTCAGGTCGTAGCATTGCGGTATCTGCACTTGCGCTTGCTTTGACTGCATGTCAAAGCATGCGTGGTCCAGAACCCGTCGCTCAAGCGGATATCCCAACAGGATATATTGGTTCAACGACAGGTCCATCTGTTGCAGAACAAGGCTATAAAGACTTTTTTGCTGATCAGCGTTTAGTCCAAGTCATCGAGTTAGCACTAGCCAATAACCGTGACCTCCGTACGGCGACTTTAAATATTCAACGTGCTCAGCAAGCGTATCAAATTAGCGAAAACAACCAACTGCCAACCATTGGTGCAAGTGGTAGTGTGCTTCGCCAAGATACGCTCAGCAGCAAACCCATGACAACCTATAATGTTGGCCTTGGCGTAACCGCGTATGAGTTAGACTTTTGGGGGCGTGTTCGTAGCTTAAAAGACAATGCTTTAGACAGCTATTTGGCGACTCAAAGTGCACGTGATGCAACTCAAATTTCGTTGATTGGTCAGGTTGCGCAAGCATGGCTGAGCTATTCGTTTGCCAATGCTAACTTAAAACTGGCAGACCAAACCTTAAAAGCACAGCTTGAATCATACAATCTGAACAAAAAACGTTTTGATGTAGGCATCGACAGCGAAGTTCCTGTACGCCAAGCGCAAATTTCGGTTGAAACCGCACGTAATGACGTTGCGAACTACAAGACTCAACTTGCACAAGCACAGAACTTACTCAACCTGTTGGTGGGTCAGCCTGTTCCTGCAAACTTATTGTCTCCTCAACCGGTGAAACGCATTACCCAAAGTACGGCATTGACAGCGGGCTTGCCGAGCGACTTGTTAAATAACCGTCCTGATGTCCGTGCTGCGGAATATCAATTGTCTGCTGCGGGTGCCAACATTGGTGCGGCAAAAGCACAGTTGTACCCAACCATCAGTTTAACAGGTACGGCAGGTTATGCATCGACAGATTTAAGCGATTTGTTTAAATCAGGTGCCTTTGTATGGTCACTTGGCCCAAGCTTGGATATTCCAATCTTTGACTGGGGTACACGTCGTGCCAATGTAAAGATTTCAGAAACTGACCAAAAAATTGCGTTGTCAGATTATGAAAAAACCATTCAAACCGCTTTCCGTGAAGTGAATGATGCCTTGGCAGTACGTGAAAATATTGGTGACCGTCTAGCAGCGCAACGTCGTCTGGTAGATGCAACCAACACCACTTATAAACTTTCAACTGCTCGCTTCCGTGCAGGTATCGATAACTACCTGACTGTACTTGATGCACAACGTACATCGTACTCAGCGGAACAAGGGTTGTTATTGCTTGAACAAGCAAACTTAAACAACCAAGTTGAAGTGTATAAAACCCTCGGTGGCGGCGTTAAAGCCAACACTGCTGATCAAGTGGTGAAACAGCCTTCATCTTCAGATGTGAAATACAACAAAACAGCAAACTAAGGTTTGCAACATCAAAAGCTCACTTCGGTGGGCTTTTTTATTGCTTTTTGCTGGGCTTTTTCCTATCTTCAAAGATAATCAAATCATTTGAATATTGAACATTATGCTTTTAAGTAACCTTGAGTCTGTTCCTGGACATCGCATTTCCCAACAACTGGATGTGGTCTATGGCAGTACGGTTCGGAGTAAACATGTCGGGCGCGACTTTTTGGCAGGGTTAAAAAATATTGTCGGTGGTGAACTCACGGCCTATACCGAGCTTTTAGAAGAATCCCGCCAAGAAGCCATGAATCGTATGATTGCAAAAGCACAAGGCTTAGGGGCCAATGCCATTGTAGGTATTCGTTTTTCAACCTCAAATATTGCCCAAGGTGCATCTGAGTTATTTGTTTATGGCACTGCAGTCCGTGTCACACCGTTAGACAACCATCTCCCCGATCCATTTCCAACACAGGCCTAAGCAATGGAAAGTTTAGTTTTCCAACTGCTGATCTTTGCGGTGCTCTTTAGCGTCGGTTTTGGCTTTGGTCGCTACAATGAACGTAAACATTTGGCGGAGCTTGAACAGAATGAGAAGCGTCTTGCCTACATTACCGTGGGTAATTTACGCAAAGTAAGCTTCGAACAGTCTGGGCACATGATCAGTAGCAATGTTGTGATTTCTCATGATTATTTCAAATATGTATTGGCGACCGTGCAAAACTTTTTTGGGGGTAGACTCACCAGCTATGAAAGTGTGGTAGATCGTGCCCGTCGTGAAGCCATCGTCCGACTCAAACTTGAAGCGGAAAAGCACGGCGCAACGCATATTGCTTGTATGCGACTGGCGACCACAGAAATGGGCATGCAAGGCGGTATGGTTGAAGTCTTTGCTTATGGGACTGCCATTCAAAATCCTTAAACAGCGACTATTGACCAATCATCCATTCACTAAACTCAAATAGCATAAGCGTTCAAAATAGCTCATGCTCGCTCACCTTCTATCGTACATTCGGTTGGTGATTACTCACTAGAGCATAATTCTCTACACTAAACATAATAAAAATGGACTTCACCTACACTACAAAGAGGTCACAGATAATGAAATCTTTAGCACTGAAAATAAGTATGGCTGTACTCAGCATGATTGCACGTGTAGCCAAAGCTGAATTAATTGTACTGGCATCGCCTCAAAGTAATTATGCTTACTATGCAAAAATCATTGATGATATTTTTGATTTTCACGTCGATTATGCAAAAAAAAATTATTAAAAACGGAGACAATGTCGTTTCTGACGGACAAAGGCCTCTACCCCGACTATGTAAAAGCCTTGGGCAAAAAGCATGTGGCCATCGCACCGATGCATGACATTTGGATGCGCGACTCAGCAGCGCTAATCCAGTTCAACCCGTCATGTTCCGCTACACGGCGGCAGGACAAGGTGGTGCTAAAAAAGGTCAGACCATTTCTGATGAAGTGCAAGACGAATTTAAATACTACAGCCAAAAGGCTGGCTTACAGTTTACGCAAAGCAAACTATTGAATGATGGCGGAAACTAGGTTGAAAATGGTTATGGCAATCTCGTCCTCAGCACCAAATTCCTAGCGGATAACAAGCTCACCGAAAGCGAAGCCCGTAAGAAACTCATGGCTCTAACAGGTGCAAAGCAGATTGCGTTCATTGAAGCCGATGAACAAGGGGGGCTTGGAACATGCCGATGGTGTGGTCAGCTTTGTCGACCAAAACACCTTGGTGATTAACTCCTACCCTGAAGATCCCGACTATGCCAAGCAACTCAAAGCCGATTTAAAGCGCGGCATTCCCAATGTTAAAATTCGTGAAATCATCACCCCTTATGATGGCAGCGAAATCTACGATGAAAAATTTGGTTCTGCATGTGGTTTATACACCAACATGCTCGTCACGCCTGAACGGATTTACTTCCCGCAATTTGGGATTAAAGAAGATGCTGTCGCGTTACAACAAATTCGTAGTGTAACCAAACGGACTGTTGTTCCAGTACAGTCTTCTAATGTCTGTCATATGGGCGGTGGTGTGCGCTGTATGTCTTGGCAAGTGCGTGGGAAAAATGCGGAATTTTTTTTAAATTATTTAGATAAAATCAGTAAGTAGTGCAGTGTGGCTCCCCTATCAACATGGGAGATGGAATATGGGAACAACATCCGCAAAAAGGCAGGTGGAAGAGACGTTCCTCCTGCCTTTTTCAATTTACTTCACTTTCATCTTACGAATCATTTTATACAACGTTGTAGGCGATAAACGAGACACCAGAACCCCCATTTTCTCCTTCCGTCCACCGACTACAATGTATTCTTCACCTTTAAGCAAAGCACTCACCACCGTTTGCGCAAAAATATCGGGTTCTAGACCATTTTCAATCGCTTCGTCTTGATGACCCTGTGGTTTACCCTCGCCATTTAAAGCATTAAACGAGACATTGGTTTTAACAAAGCCCGGGAAAATCACCGATACATCCACACCCTCATTGGCCACTTCGGCACGCAGGCTATTCGCCCACATATGAATGGCAGCCTTGGCTGCTGAATAGCTGGCACGGTACTGCGTCCCCAACAACCCCGCAACACTCGAAACAAAAGCAATACGTCCAGATTTTTGTGCTAAAAATGTCGGTAGAACGGTTTTGGTTAAAAACACTTGTGAGAAATAATCCACTTCCATAATCGCGCGTTCAGTCTGCATGCTGGTGTCAGCAATCAAGGCACGTTGGCTTAAACCTGCATTATTAATTAGCCAGTCAATGCGTCCTTTACGTGCCAAAACTTGTTCATACGCATGTAACACCTGACTTTCATTGGTAATATCTGCACATACAGAAAGATGACGTTCAGGATTCAGCAAACTCACGCGTACTTTTTCAAGTTCTTCATAACGACGTGCGGTTAAAATCACTTGTGCACCTTGTAAAGCACACTCTTTTGCCAATGCCTTACCAATGCCAGAAGATGCACCTGTAATCCACACCACTTTATGTTCCAAGTTTTCCCGTTTTGCCATAACCGTTTGTCCGCGTTATTTAAAAATTTAAGTCATCAAAATTTAAGTCTTAGGTTTTGCAGGATGCTGCAAAAACCCAAGAAAATGGTTTAAATATATCTCTGCACTTTCCAAATCGAATTGCGCACCCATTTTTTCTAGGCGTTTATACCCCAGTTGCGTAGTCAAATGAATCACGCCGTTTAAAGTTTTATCGACCACCAAATTAAATTTCAGCATTTTTTTCGGATCACGAATTAAATAACCTACGCCCTGATCAATAATTTGAGTAAACCCTTTAAATGCAGGCGCAATACATGCACTGTTGCCCTGCCGAATTTGCTCAATACAACCCAACGTTTCTTTCATAACAATACTATCGACAGGATAAGTCACAAAAGCTTGCTCTTCCTGCTGATACATCATGTTTGCCAGATAATTCACCATAGGCTTTAAACGTTGATTGCCAAAAAACGACACCGACCATGGCATATATTTTTGCATGGTTTGTATGACTTGCTGAATAATTTTTTCAGATTCACCATCCAGTGAATGACTAGAACGTGACAATTCACCAAAAAGTTGCTCAATAATTTCACAAGAAATATCGGTCAGTACCGCCCCCAAAGCTTTAGATAAACTTTCCGATTCACCTGCATTGAGTTGTTGATGAATGTGTTGAAATCTTTGATATGTTTCTGGTTTTAATTTTAAAGATACAGCATAAGTCATAACTGAACTTGCCTATTTTGACCGCATTGATGTGTTTTCATCTATTTTAAAATCCATTGCTTAAACCCAGTTTAAAACAGTGTTACAGGCAACGGAGAACTTGAAGTTTTTATCATACTTGTCGCCCATCATACGATGAGTTTGCCCAACTGCCAATTGCGATAAGTTTGGCTGAGTTGAATCTCGCTTAGCGGGCCATTTTTTTGCTACAATAGTTGCAATTTTTTATTCACTTTTAATCTGTTCTTACTATGACTGATTCAGCGCAAAATATTGCTACAACCTACGATCCTACCGAGATCGAGAAAAAATGGTACAAGACTTGGGAAGAAAACGGCTACTTTAAGCCGTCAGAAAAAGGCGAATCATTCTGTATCATGATTCCGCCGCCAAACGTCACAGGTAGCTTGCACATGGGTCATGGTTTTAACAACGCCATTATGGATGCCCTCACGCGCTTTAACCGTATGTCAGGCAAAAATACCTTATGGCAACCAGGTACAGACCATGCGGGTATTGCCACACAAATGGTGGTAGAGCGTCAATTGGGCGCGCAAAATATCAGCCGTCATGACTTAGGCCGTGAAAAATTCATCGAAAAAGTCTGGGAATGGAAAGAACAATCTGGTGGTAACATTACCCGTCAAATCCGTCGTTTAGGTTCCTCAGTAGATTGGTCACGTGAACGCTTCACCATGGATGAAGGCTTATCGAATGCAGTGAAAGAAGTTTTCGTGAAACTGCATGAAGAAGGTTTAATTTACCGTGGTAAACGCCTTGTAAACTGGGATCCAAAATTACAAACTGCCCTTTCTGACCTAGAAGTTGAGTCTGATAAAGAAGAACAAGGTTCATTGTGGCACTTCAAATACTTCTTTGAAGATAAATCGCTTCGCACACACGATGGTAAAGATCATATTGTGGTGGCAACCACTCGTCCTGAAACATTGTTAGGTGATACAGCGGTTGCGGTTGCCCTTGATGATGAGCGTTATTCGCACCTTGTTGGTCAAAACATCATCCTGCCCATTACTGGTCGTGCGGTTCCAATCGTAAAAGATGAATATGTCGATAAAGAATTCGGTACAGGCTGTGTAAAAATCACCCCTGCCCACGACTTCAATGACTATGAAGTGGGCAAACGCTGCGAATTGCCAATCATCAACATCTTCAACAAAAATGCCGAAGTTCTGGCTGAGTTTGAATATATCGAAAAAGCCGGTGAACAGATTTCTAAAACCATCCCTGCACCAGCAGACTACATCGGTTTAGAGCGTTTTGAAGCACGTAAGAAACTGGTTGAGCAAGCGGAAGCTGAAGGCTGGTTAGATCAGATCCAACCGTACACGCTAAAACCACCTCGCGGTGACCGTTCGGGCGTGATTGTTGAGCCATTATTGACCGACCAATGGTATGTGAAAATTGCACCGTTGGCGCAGCCTGCAATTGAAGCAGTGAAAGATGGTCGCATCAAGTTCGTGCCTGAACAATACAGCAATATGTATATGGCGTGGATGAACAACATTCAGGACTGGTGTATCTCGCGTCAATTGTGGTGGGGTCACCGTATCCCTGCTTGGTACGATGCTGAAGGTAACGTATTCGTTGGTCGTGACGAAGCAGAAGTTCGTGCGAAAAACAACATCCCCGCTGACGTTGAATTGAACCAAGACGAAGACGTACTCGATACATGGTTCTCATCAGGTCTGTGGACATTCTCAACTTTAGGTTGGACAGGCGATGCTGAAAAAGACAAAGCCAACTACTTCTTAAACACCTTCCATCCAACAGATGTATTGGTCACTGGTTTTGACATCATCTTTTTCTGGGTTGCCCGCATGATCATGCTGACCATGCACTTCATGAAAAATGAAGATGGTACGCCACAAGTGCCGTTCAAAACTGTGTATGTACACGGTTTGGTACGTGATGGCGAAGGTCAGAAGATGTCGAAGTCTAAGGGCAACGTGCTTGACCCATTAGACTTGATTGATGGTGTTGATCTTGAAACTTTAGTACAAAAACGTACCACTGGTTTGATGAACCCGAAACAAGCAGCAAAAATTGAAAAATCGACCCGCAAAGAATTCCCAGAAGGGATTCAGGCTTATGGTACAGATGCAGTTCGTTTTACCTTCTGTGCATTGGCAAACACAGGTCGTGACATCAAGTTTGATATGAAACGTGTGGAAGGTTACCGTAACTTTGCCAACAAAATTTGGAATGCAACTCGTTTTGTATTGATGAATGTTGAAGGTCAAACGGTTGGTCAAGAAGCACGTCAAGACCTTTGGGAATTGCCTGAACAGTGGATTGTGAGCCGTTTACAAAAGGCGGAGCAAGCTGTTCATCAAGCATTTGCAACTTACCGTTTAGACTTGGCTGCCCAAGCGATTTATGACTTTATCTGGAATGAATACTGCGACTGGTATGTAGAGCTGACCAAACCTGTTCTGAATGATGAATCTGTTTCTGAAGAGCGTAAAGCCGAAGTGCGTCGTGTATTGCTTGCGGTGATGGAAGCTTCTTTACGTCTTGCTCATCCAATCATGCCGTACTTGACGGAAGAAATTTGGCAAACCCTTGCACCAATGATTGGCTTGGGTGGCGAAACCATTATGTTGGCAAACTACCCTGTTGCAGATGAAGCCAAAATCAACGAACAAGCCGAAGCAGATATGCAATGGCTACAAGGTTTGATTGGTGCGGTGCGTAACATTCGTGGTGAAATGGGTCTAGGTAATGCACGTTTATTGCCTGTACTTTTACAGAACACGACTGAAGCAGAAAAAGCACAAATTTCTCGTATTGAACCGTTGTTTAAAGCATTGGCGAAAGTTGAGAGCATTACTTTCTTGACGGATGGCGAACAACCACCATTGTCTTCATCTTCTGTAGTCGGTCACGTGTCTGTATACGTTCCAATGAAGGGCTTAATTGACCCGAAAGCGGAATTAGGTCGCCTACAAAAAGACTTAGACAAGGTTCAAAAACAGCATGACCAAATTGCGACTAAACTTGCGAATGAAGGTTTTGTGGCGAAAGCACCTGCGGCTGTGGTTGAAGGCGAGAAAGTGAAACTTGCTGAGTTTGCTG
>JADHEF010001022.1_pt1 | contig 20877 bp, 15 predicted proteins | sample 8952391 | NCBI WGS metagenome assembly JADHEF01 (sample SAMN16124439, study PRJNA663245) | bioreactor sludge metagenome | isolation source: sludge (nitrite) | place: India:Bengaluru | collected 2019-02-28
CCGCCAGGCTCCCCTTCCCAAAGCCCCGTATCGCTCTAAGCAATGCGGGGCTTTGTGCTATATGAAATTCAGCCTGCCGCGCCGCTGCGGCATCCAACTTCGCCATCGTCCTTTGCCGCCGACTGCACTACCTACCGCCGACTGCGGATGCTTTGCCAAGCGACGATCAGTTGCTCGAAGTTGTCGCAGCAGCGCCGAATGAGCGTTTGGTCACTGATCTTGTTGTTGAGCCATTCCCGGGCCGGATCCTGAAAGATGCTGCGGCCGACGGCAAAACCGTGGCAGGTACTGCTGTTGCGCGCTTCTTCGAACGACACGATCAGTTGGTCAAGCGGGGCGTTGAGGCCGAGCATGAGTACGCCTCGACTGTAGGGGTCGCGTTCCTTGATTAGTTCGTCGATCTGTCTCCATTGCTCGGCCGACGGCGCTGGCAGTTTCCACCAATCCGGATGAATGCCCAAGTTGTAGAAGCGCGTCATCGTCCGGATTGTTGTGTCCTGCTGGAGGGGTAGTCCCTTGGCGGGAATCAACTCAAGCAGTAGTTCGTGGCCACTCTCGTTGGTTGCTTCGCAGAGGGTACGCACCTGACTTTCCTGTGCTAGGCGTCGATCCAGCGAATCATCAGGGTGATAGTAGATCAGACATTTGACGACCTGCTCCTTTGGCCAGTGTTCAAGCACCGAGCCGATCGAGCTGCCGAGTTCAAAGATCACGGGGTTGGATCCCGGTTGTTCAACCGGGCGGCCGAGCCACCAGTTTCGGCCTGTTGCAGCGTGCAGTGCGTCTTCACCGTATATGTCGTCGATCAGCGCGCCGACCGAGCCATGCAGATTCAGCCGGGCTTCGGTGTGGGCTACAGTTTCGACGAGTAGGCGCTTGAGTGCGGGCAACCGGCTTTCGGGTGCTCCTACTTGGCGGGCGAGGTCGTAGAGCTGGCTACGGTGGTCGAAGGCAAAGACGAAGATGTCGTTCCATGTACGCCGTTTGGGCGTAACGTGGTGCAGCCAGTTCAGCGTGCCGTCCACGGCCGGTTCGGTCAGGGTGTCGGTGTGCTCGATGAAGTACTGCAGTTCCTCTTCCGTTGGCATGGCCGGTGCACACGAGTGCCGCGAAACGACGAGCGCGCCGCATGCATTGGCGCGCCGGCAGCAAGTATCGTAATCAAACCCGCGTAGCCATCCGGATAAGAATCCAGCCAGAAACGCGTCGCCAGCGCCCAGCACGTTCAAGACTTCAACGCGTGGGCTAGGTACAGTAAAGGCGTCCTCGATGCGGTCGGGGATTTCGCCTTCGATCACGGCGCAGCCAAGTGCGCCAAGTTTGACGACAAGAGTTGCAGCCGAGCGTCTCCGGACTTCTCGCAAACACGAGATCAAGTCGTGAGCGCCAGCGGCGATCTCGAACTCCTCTTCGGTTCCGACAATGAGGTCGAACTCGCTCAGAATCTCCTGAAACCGGGCTGTGACGTCCTGGCTTGCGATGAAGCGGGTCTTGCCGTCACCGGGCGTGGTCAGCCCCCACAGTACCGGACGGTAATCGATGTCGAGAACGGTTCGGACGTTGTGCGCATGGGCGTATTCGAGCGCCCGGAGGCTGCCCGAACGTACCAGCGGGGTCGAGAAATGGGTACCGGTAAAGTGCAATGCTTGGCAGTCAGCGACGAAGGACTCATCGACATCATCGGGGCAGAACGCCATGTCGGCGCAGTTGTCCCGGTAGAAGAGTAGCGGAAAGGTCTGGCGATCCTTGATGCCCAGAATGGCCAAAGCGGTCATCCGCTCCGGGTCTACCTTGATCTGGGATACGTCGCAACCTTCGTCGGCGAGCGTTTTGATCAGGAAACGTCCCATCTGCTCGTTACCAACACGCGTGATCATCGCGCTACGCAATCCGAGGCGCGCGCAGCCAAAGGCCACATTGCCAGCCGAACCGCCGAGGTATTTTGCGAAGGTTGAAACGTCTTCAAGATCGCAGCCGTATTGGTTAGCGTAGAGATCGACCGCTAGTCGGCCAATTGATGCGACCTCATGCTTGCGTCCGGTCGCGAATATTGTCCTGTTCTTCATTTCTCCACTTACGTCGCTTTCAGCCGTGCGCTGCGGCGAGGGGGCGAAGTCAATCGTCGCTGGCCCGGCCGGCTTTGCTTTCCATGTTGATTTCGAGTCGATACGCGAGGGCGATGAACAACGCTTGGGCCAGACTCATCGTGCCGGCGAGCGAGCGGAAGAAATAGGCTTCCGACTCGTGAACTGTGAGCGAAACTGCGGCAGCCCGCGATATGGGCGACAGCGAACTGTCGGTGATCGCGACAACAGTTGCTTCCCGCTCGACGGCAAGGTCAGTGCAGTAGCGCGTCTCGGTTCCGTAAGGGGCCATACTGATCGAGATCAGCACATCGCCTTTGGAGAGGCCAGCAATCTGCTCCTTGAACAGACCGCCGACGCCGTCGACCATGATTACGCGCTTGCGTGTTTGAGAGAGCGAATAGGTAAGGTAACTCGCCACCGGGAACATCCGGCGTACGCCCATGATGTAGATGTGTTCGGCGGTCTGCAGGATGGTTACAGCCTTTTCGAAGGCACGATCGTCGAGGTCCGACTTGACGTTGGCGATCCCCGCCTGGCAAGTCTCGAGAAAGCTGCGGGCGAGTTCAGCGCTCTGCATCTGCGCCGGGTGGTCACTGATCACGGCTTGCAGTCGCTGGTGGTAACTGCCCGTGGTTGTACCGCTGGCGTAGGCGTCGCGGAACACAGCCTGCAGATCCGAATAGCCGGAGAACCCAAAGTGCTGGGCGAAGCGAACTACGGCTGACGGCTGCACGCCACAGGCGTCGGCGACATCGCGTATGCGCACGACGACCATTTGCTGGCGATGCTCGGTGATGTACTGTGCGATGAGCTTGAGTTGCTTGGAGAGATCGTCGTACTCGCGGGCGACCCGCTGAATAAGATCCTCAACTCGGTTGTCCTGAGCCATGTTGTTAGGTACCCGCCGCTGGAAATGTTACGAGCGATTGTAGCTCAGCACGACTTCGGAATCGCCCTTGTCTGAGCGACGAAAGGGCTGACGGTCACCGGGGCTCGGCGACCGTCAGCGCTAACGCTTAACCGAGGCGGACGATGCGGCCCTCTCGCCACGATGTCGTCGCAGCGTCGGCCAGTTCGAGCGCCTTGACGCCGTCGGCGATGCCGACGCGCAACTTTTCCTGGCCGGCAAGCACGGCGACGAAATGGTCGAGTTCGTTCCGGTACGCCTTTTCGTAGCGTTGCAGGAAGAAATGCTCGGGCTTGTCGACCGAGACGACCTCAGGGCCGGAGGCGACGACTTCGGTCGGGCGATGGTTGCCGGCTTGCAGCATGCCCTTGGAACCGAGTACTTCGAAACGTTGGTCGTAACCGTAGGCGGCGCGGCGCGAGGTGTGAATCTGAGCCAGCTTGCCGCTGGTTGTGCGCAGCGTCACAGCCGTCGTGTCGGCGTCGTTCGCCGCGGTTGCGATCGTCGGATCGGTGAGGGCGCTGGCGGTGGCGTAAACCGTCTCCGCTTCTTCGCCGAGGATCCAGCGGAAGATGTCGAAATCGTGAATCAGCATGTCCTTGAAGATACCGCCGGAGCGCTGCAGGTATTCGACGGGCGGTGCGCCGGGATCGCGGCTGATGACCGACAGGGCTTCGAGTTCGCCAATTTCACCCTTCTCGATACGCGCTTTGAGTGCTGCGAAGGTCGGATCGAAACGACGCTGGAAGCCGATCAGGCAGACTTTGCCGGAGGCATTGACGACCTTTTCACACTCGCGCGCACGGCCGAGGTCGAGATCTACCGGCTTTTCGCAGAAGATGTGCTTGCCGGCGGCGGCGGCACGCTGGATGAGATCGGCGTGGGTGTCGGTCGACGAGCCGATGAGTACGGCGTCGATGCTCCTGTCGGCAAAGATCTCGTCGAGCGTGACGACTTTGGTGCCGAGCGCGGCGGCGAGCTTGGCAGCGGGTTCGGGGATCGCGTCAGCGACGCCTGCCAGTGCTACGCCCGGATTGCGGGCGGCGTTTGTTGCATGGATCTGGCCGATGCGACCAGCGCCGATGACTGCCAAACTGATACTCATGATGTCTCTCCAATTGGTTGTATGTACTTGCGTAAGCCCGGATTTTGATGCGGCGCGCGTGGTTGCGGAACGCACCGTCGCCTCGCGGACATTTTAGGACGAAACGTCTAAAATAGAAATCAAATTCTACAAAAACAAACTGCAGAAATTTGGTTTCTGTTGCGGCTCGTGCCGAACGGGTGGCGTCAGCGAACGACCGAACGCCAGCGGCTGATGACCAGCGCGCACAGGATCAGCGCACTGCCCAGTACCTGTGCCGGACGCATCCTCTCGCCGAGCCAGACCAAGGCCAGGATTGCCGTCCACACCGGCTCCAGCGTCATGATGAATGCCGCGTGACTGAGCGGCGTGCGTCCTTGCGCGCTCACTTGCAGGTAGAAGCGCAGGCAGGTGGCGATCAGGATGCTCGTGATGACCCACAGCCAGGTCGTGATTGAAACGTGATCCGGCCACGACTCGATCGCGGCCGAGATGACGAGCGTCACCAGACCGACGACGCTCAGTTGAATCGCCGTCAGCGGCAATACCGGGATCTTCCCGGCGAAGCGCGAATTCAGGTTGAACTGGACCGAGAAGGCCAGCGCGCTGGCGAGGAAGAAGAGGTCGGCGGTGTGGATGGTCATGCCCGGCTGCAAGGCGAGACAGGCCATGCCGACCGTCGCAACGAGCGCGGCGACCCAGGTCGATCGCGCGATCCGGGCGTGGAAAAGCACTCCAGCCATGATCGGCGCGATGACGACGCCGAGGCTGCTGATGAAGGCGCCCGGACCCATCGCCGTGGTCAGGCGCAGGCCCATGATCCAGCACATCATGGCGACGGAGAGAGCGAGGCCCGTAGTTAGGCTCTGGCGGAAGACCGTTGCGTTGCCTCGCAAACGGGCGAGTCCGCGCATGCCGATAACGCCAAGAATCAAACCACCGGCAAGGAAACGGATGCCGATGAACAGCAGCGGTGGCAGGCCGTCGAGTGCATGGTGAGAGAATAACCAACCTAGGGCGGCAATTGCGGTGACGAGTACCAGAACAACATCAGCCTTGAGCGACTGACGGGGCTCCATTGAATCGTGTTCGCTCACGTCATCTTGCTCAACAAATGAAAAGGGTCTGGTCAATCCAACATGACCAGACCCCGATTGGAACACAGAACAGCCTGCTATATTGCGCCTTGCCTTCTACGCGACTACTTCTTCTTTGCGTTCTTGCGCATGTCGATGATGACCGCGCTGACGATGATGATGCCCTTGATGATCTGCTGCCAGTAGGCCGAGACGCCCATCAGGTTGAGGCCATTGTTCAACACGCCGAGAATCAGGGTGCCGACGACAGCGCCCTGGATGGTGCCGATGCCGCCCGAGTGGCTCGTTCCGCCAATCGTCGTTGCCGCGATCGCGTCCAGTTCGTAGGCCACGCCCATACCAGGCTGCCCCGTATTGAGACGCGCTGACAGTACGAGGCCGGCAACGCCAGCGAGCATTCCGGCGTACATGTAGATCTTGATCAGGTTGCGTTGAACATTGACGCCCGATACCTCTGCGGCGACGACATTACCGCCGATGGCATAGATATTCTTGCCAAATTTCGTGTGGTTCAACATCACCCAAGTAACAAGCGCGAATGCGAGGAACAGGAGAACCGGAACCGGAATGCCAAGAACGTAACCCTGACCAATGAACTGATAGGACTCGGTCAGCGTGCTGATTGGGCGGCCATCGGAGTAAAGCAGCGCGAGGCCGCGAACCGAGACATAAGTACCGAGCGTGGCAATGAACGCGGGAATGCCGGTCTTGGCGACCAGGAAGCCGTTGAACGTGCCAACGGCTGTACCAACGGCGAGTGCGACGAAAATCGGAACGATGACCGGCAGTTCAGGAATGCTCGGGTACATCTTCGCCGCCCAGTCGCCTGCCTGGCCGAAGCTCGCGGCCATGACGGCGGTCAGCGCCAGCGTCGAACCACTGGAGAGGTCGATCCCCTTGGAAATGATGACGAGTGTCACGCCGAGCGATATCAGGCCGATCACGGCCACCTGGCGAATGATGTTCAAGAGGTTGTCTTGCGACAGGAAGACTGGCGACATGAAGCTCATCGCCACCACCATGGCGACGAGCACCAGGTAGATGCCGTACTTGCCCAGAAACTCTCTCAACTTCTTTTGCTTATCCATAAAACCCCCAAGACCCCAAAAATATGTAAACGACCTTAAGTCCGGTTATGACTTCAAGGTTGCGTATTTCATGATGACTTCCTGCGTCGCGTCCTTGCGGTCCACGATCCCCGTGATCTTCCCTTCGCACATGACGACGATGCGGTCGCTCATGCCAAGCACTTCCGGAAGCTCCGACGAAACCAGGATGATCGCCTTGCCTTTCGCGGCGAGGTTGGTAATAAGCGTGTGGATTTCCGCCTTGGCGCCAACGTCGATGCCGCGTGTCGGCTCGTCGAGAATCAGAATGTCCGGATCGGTCAGCAACCAGCGCGCAACCAGCACCTTCTGCTGATTACCGCCGCTGAGGTTCATGATCTTCTGTTCGAGGCTCGGTGTCTTGACGCTGATCTTGGCCTTGTAGTCGTCGCAGTCGCTTCGAATCTGCTTGTGGTTGAGGAATTTCCCGAGGCGGTTGCGGTACTTGTCGATGACCGCCATCACCATGTTGTCCTTGATGTCGAGCATCGGGAAAATCCCTGACAGCCGACGGTCTTCAGTCAACAAGGCCATGCGTTGCTTGATTGCTTCTTCCGGGGTACGGATGCTGACCGGCTTGCCGTCGATACTGATGCTGCCTGCGGTCTTGTGGCGCATTCCGAAGAGTGCTTCCATCACCTCGGTCCGTCCGGCGCCGACCAAGCCGGCAAAGCCGACGATCTCGCCTTTGCGCACGTCGAACGTGACATTCTCAAATACGCCCGGGCTGCTGAGATTCTCGACCTTGAGCTTCACGTCGGTGATTGGGCACTCGACTTTTGGGAAGAGATCGTTCAGTTCCCGCCCGACCATCAAAGCGATCAACTTGTCGGTGTTCAGATCGGCCGCGTTGTAGGAACCAACGTAGCGGCCGTCGCGCAGTACGCTGATTTCGTCCGAAATGGCGAAGATCTCATCCATCTTGTGCGAGATGTAGATGATCGCTTTGCCTTGCTCTTTCAGGCGGCGAATGATCTTGAAAAGGTGTTCGACTTCCTTCTTGGTCAAGGACGAGGTCGGCTCGTCCATGATGACGACTTCGGAGTTGTACGAAACGGCCTTGGCGATCTCGACCATCTGCATCTTGGCAACGGTCAGCTTGGCCATTTGCTCGCGCGGGTCGATCGTCAGTTCGAGGTCGTCGAGCAGCTTCTTGCTGTCTTCGTACATCTTCTTGTGATCAACCAGCGGTGTCATGCCGATCATCGGCTCGCGGCCGAGCCAGATGTTCTCCATGACCGACCGGTGCGGGACCGGTGACAACTCCTGGTGGATCATCGCGATGCCTTGTCGGATCGATTCGACCGGCCCGCTGAATTCTTTCTCGGCACCCTTGTAGAGCATGACGCCCTCGGTTGCCTTGTACATGCCGCTCAGAATCTTCATGAGCGTCGATTTTCCCGCGCCGTTCTCACCCATCAGGGAGTGAACCGATCCCGGGCGAAACTTCAGGGAAATCCCGTCTAGCGCAACGACACCCGGAAACACCTTCTTGATGTCGCGCGTCTCCAATACATACTCGTAATTCATGGTCAGCCCTATCCCCTGTGTTGCGAAATTCCGGGGAGCACGAGGTCTCCCCGGAATGTGCTACTCGACGATCTTATTTTTTGAATTGCGAGAGGTTTTCCGGCGTTACGAGTTTGAAGGGGATCCAGGTTTCTTTCTCAACCTTCTCACCCTTTGCTGCCTTCATGGCGACTTCCACACCGCCACCGCCTTGGCCGGCAGCATCCTGGAACACCGTTGCGGCCAGTTCGCCCTTGGAAACCGAGGTCAGCGCGTCCGGCGTTGCATCGACGCCGACGACGATGATGTCCGTGCGCTTCTTGTCCTTCAGAGCCTGAATTGCGCCGAGCGCCATGTCGTCGTTGTTGGCCAGGATGGCGTTCAGATCCTTGCCGAAGCGGTTGAGCCAGTCTTCGGTCTTCGCCAGACCTTCATTTCGCTGCCAGAGGCCGGTCTGCTTGTCGAGGATCTTGATGTCCGGGTACTTGTTCTTCTGCACTTCTTCGTTACCGGCCGTTCTCTTCAGCGCGCCCTCGTTATCGAGTTTGCCCATCAGGATCGCGACGTTACCCTTGCCCTTGAGCTTTTCGCCGAGGAATTCCATTTGCAGACGACCGGCAACGATTTCTTCGGAACCGACATAGTAGGCGCCGTCCGGGAGGTTGCCCGGGTTGCGGTTAACGTAAACGGCCTTGATGCCCTTGCCGACGATGTTCTTGGTCATCGGCGCCGTGGCGCTGGTGTCGACCGGAACGATGATGATGGCGTCCTTCTTCTGAACGATGAAGTTCTCGACCTGGTCGAGCTGTTTTGCCATGTCTTCCTTGGCGTCGGTGAAGGTAATCTCGACGTCGGCGGCGTGCGCTTTGGCGTAAGCCTTCATGCCGTCCATCATGTAGGTCAGGAAGGTGTCATCGAAGTTGGCGATGGAAACGCCGACTTTCACCGGAGCGGCGGCGGCCATGGACGATGCAAACAACATTGCTAATGCAGACGAAACAATCTTTTTCATTTCAGTTTCCCCTATCTGTGAACGCTATCAAGTGTGACCCAAACGTTTTTGCTGCATTGAGTTGCTAACGGAAAACATGTTACCGATTGATTTCTCTCGGTCGGTTTCCTCCTTTCGCGCTTCTGCCGAGATCCTCGATGTGGCTTTCTTGAACAGGGCTAGCCGGCGAAGCATGCGTATATCGTGAAGAAGATCTCGGTTGTTGGCTATCCGTGTGCAAGACAATAGATATTCTAAAACGCAATGTCAATGAAAAAATAATTCTATTTACGCCCGTCTGCCCAATCACTGGTGGCTACAGGGATTCAGGGCATCCGACCGCGAAGATCGTTCGTCGGATGATGGCTCGGCGCTATTGCGAGCCCTGCTGTTTGCGGTATTCTCGAATGAACGACGTACGCAGATGCGCGCGCGGCGGGGTCGGTAACCAAATTCATAAAAGTCCGAACGGGCACAGAGGAGGGCAGGCATGAGAAATTTGAATGTCAAACAGAAGCTCGGATTCCTGATTGCTTTTGCGATCCTGATGCTGGTCGTCGTCGGGGTGGCGGGACTCGTCGGGTCCAAGCGTATCGAGTCGGCGCTGAACGTGATGTCGGAAGAAAAGTTGCCGACGGCGAATACGCTGTCGGACATCCGTACGAACATGGCGACGCTACATGGTCTGTGTCTTGAGGCGTCTCTCTGGCGTGAGAAGAAGTACGCGCAGAAGTATTTCAAGAATGTCATGCGGAGGATTCCCGTGGTCGACAAGGATCTGACGACGGCTGTGGCGGCATTTGACAAGCTCGCGCTTCCGCCTGAAGAAGCCGAAGCGTGGCAGGCATTCAAGAGCGTTTACACGAATTGGTACAACTATTCGGTCAGGGCAACCAAGGTCATTGATCAACTCGCCAACGTTGAATATAGCGGCGGCAATGACGATGAAGCCATGGAGAAGCAGAAGGAGGCATTCGCAGACTATGACGGTGTTCTCCTGCCGTGGGGCGTCGTTGAGCCGAATCTGCAAAAGACGCTGTCGGCGTTGGTTGAAGCTAACCTGAAGTCTGGGCAGGCCGCCGTCGAGGCGGGCGCGAGTGCAAGCAAAGCGAGCCTTCTGGCCACCGTAAGCATCTTCGGCGTTGCCACAGCCTTGCTGATTGTCCTCGGGGTCTGGCTCGCGCGCGGCATCGTCAAGCCGCTCGACGGCATGCGCCGCGCCATCGTCAGTGTGGCGAGCGACAACGACTTCACGCACCGCATTCCGGTGACTTCTCGCGACGAGGCGGGGCAGACGGCGCAGGCGTTCAACCAGTTGATCGAGCAGATGCAGTCGTCGCTGCGCGAGGTGCTCGACAACGCAGCGCGCATTTCCAGCGCCGCCCACTCGGCGGCTGAGGTGTCGCGGCAGGTGTCCGACGCTTCCGACAACCAGAGCGAGTCGGCGTCGGCGATGGCGGCGGCGATCGAGGAAATGACCGTTTCGATAACCCACATCAACGAGTCGACGCAGGATGCGCTACGCCGCGCGCACGAAGCGGGCGAGGCGGCTAATTCAGGCGCCGAGACGATCTCGCAGACCAACGTCGAGATGGCCGAGATCGCGAAGACGGTGCAGAGCGCCGGGCAGAACATCAACGAAGTCGGTGTGCAGTCGAACAAGATCTCAATGATCGTGCAGGTGATCAAGGACGTCGCCGACCAGACCAACCTGCTGGCGCTCAATGCGGCGATCGAAGCGGCGCGAGCGGGCGAGCAGGGGCGCGGGTTTGCGGTTGTGGCCGACGAAGTGCGCAAGCTCGCCGAGCGCACTGCGTCGTCGACGACCGACATCTCGAAGGTGGTCAACGCCATGCAGAGCACGACGCAGACGGCGGTCGTCGGGATGGAGTCCGTCGTGCAGCGCGTCGACGTCGGAAACACCCTGTCGGATCAGGCGGCCACGCGCGTCGGCGAAATCCAGGGCAGCGCGCAGCATGTCGCCGAGGCGATCAACGACATTTCGGTCGCTTTGAATGAACAAAGCTCGGTGGCGCAGGACATCGCCCGCCGCGTGGAGACTGTTGCCCGTATGAGCGAAGAAAATTCCTTCGCCGCCAAGAACACGGCGCAGGTCGCAGAGGAACTTGACCGGCTCGCCGATGCGCTTCGGCAGACGGCCGGACGCTTCAAGGTCTGACCCGCGCCAGACCGTCATCGCACAACCCGCGAGCGTAGAAGCGCCCCTCTGCGCTCGCGGAACTCCACTTAAGTCAGCCACGCCCGGTGTCTTGAAACCGGGCGTTTTTTGTGAGCGTTTCCTCGGCACGCTGAACGCAGGAAGGTGTCTTTGCAAAAAAGCCCAATAGAACGCATGTTCTATTTGACATCGCTAAATAGAAAATATATTGTTGCTGCACGGTTGAGCAAACAATGACGAATGCCGCCAGAAGTGCCGTTTTGCATTGGCTTTATTGCGCGCATCAGACATTCGCCTAAGTCGTGGCAAGCGTGGGTTCAAGTCACCGCGCGCGCCGGAAAAGATCAACCTCAAGGCCATCCATTTACTGTTAGCCCACGACGAGGTACGTGCAAATGAGTAACCCAGAACAAACTGAAGTCCAGAGCCCGCTGAGCTTGACGACGTCGAATTACATTACCGACTTCTGGAACGATTCGTGTTCCGTCGATGAACTCAAGTACGCGATGTCACACGGCGGCGTCGGCGCCACGACCAATCCGAGTATCGTGCTCAACGTCCTGAAGAAGGAAATGCCGACGTGGCGCGGCCTGCTCAACCAGTTGATCGAAGACAACCCAACCTGGGGCGAGGAAGACGTCGCCTGGCGCCTGATCGAAGAGATGGGTCTGCGCGGTGCAGAACTCCTGATGCCGATTTTCGAGCGCGAAGGCGGAGTCAAAGGCCGTCTCTCGATGCAGACGAATCCTTGCTACTTCCGCAATCCCGAAGCGCTCGTCAAGCAGTCGGTCCACTTCCACTCGCTGGCCCCGAACATTCAAGTCAAGATTCCTGTGACCGCCGCCGGCGTTGCAGCCATCGAAGAAGTGACTTACCAGGGGGTCACCATCAATGCGACGGTGTGCTTCACCGTGCCGCAAGCGGTTGCCGTGGCTGAAGCCGTCGAGCGCGGCCTCAAGCGCCGTGAAGCCGAAGGAAAGCCCTGCGACATTCACCCCGCTTGCACGATCATGGTCGGCCGTCTCGATGACTGGATGAAGGTCGTCGCGGCGCGCGATGGGATCGCGCTTACTCCGGGTTACGCCGACTGGGCCGGCGTCGCAGCGATGAAGAAGGCGCTCGCTGTCTACAAGGAACGCGGCTATCGCACGCGTCTGCTCGCCGCCGCCTATCGCAGCCACCTGCATTGGTCCGAGTTCATTGGCGGCGACGTCATCCTGACGATCCCGCATGAGTGGCAGGTGCTGTTCAATAACTCCAAGGTCGAGGTCAAGGAGCGGATCAATGACCCGGTCGATCCGAAGATCATCGACGAGTTGTACCGACTGATCCCCGACTTTCGCCGCGCCTACGACGTCGACGGCATGGCCGAACAGGAGTTCACTCAGTACGGCGCGACGGCGCGCACCTTGCGCGGCTTCTGCGACCATTACCACGAACTGCTGTCGATCGTGCGCGACGCAATGATTCCGAACCCGGACAAGAAGAAGTAATCGCTCTGGTTTGTTGGCTAGTCGTTGAATCGCCGCGTGCTGGGGAATTCGGTGCGCGGCGTTTTTTCTCGAACCTCGAAAGACATTGGAGTTGATAACGTGAGAACCGTAAATATCGGTATTGTCGGGTTGGGCCGTCTCGGCCGTCGGCACGCTCTGAACCTGTTGGCGTCTGTTCCAGGGGGCGTGCTAGTCGCCGCCGCCAGCCCGGTGGCTGAAGAACGGCAGTGGGGAAGCGAAAATCTGCCTGGCGCCACCATCTATGCCTCGCTCGGCGAACTGCTGAAGCACGACGGCCTCGATGCCGTCTGGCTGGTGACGCCAACCTCGTTGCACGTCGAACAGATTGAGGAATCGCTGCTCGCCGGCAAGCACATCTTCTGTGAGAAGCCGCTTTCCCTGACGCTCGCCGAGTGTGATCGCGTGCTGGCGCTGGCCGAACAGCGCCCGGATCAGATGGTGATGATCGGCTTCACCCGCCGCTTTGACGCCGCCTACATGGCGCTCAAACAGCGTATCGACGCCGGCGAACTCGGCAAGGTCTATCGCGTGCACTTCGAATCGCACGATCCGATCGACCCGCACGGCTTCTTCGTCAAGTTCGCGCCGACCTCGGGCGGCCTCTTCCTCGACTGCGGCATTCACGACGTCGACCTCGCCCGCTGGCTGGCCAACGGCGCCCGTGCGGTGCGGGTCAGCGCCAGTGGGTCGAACCTGCAGTATCCGGGATTGGCGGAGTGCGGCGACATCGACACCGGCGTCGGTACCATCGAGTTCGACAACGACCTGATCGCCACGCTCTTCATCTCGCGCACCTCGCATCGCGGTTACGAAGCGACGCTGTGGGCGAGCGGCACCGAAGGTGGCGCGCTCGCCGGCAAAGGCATCGCCGCACCGGCGATCACCGTCGAGCAGAACAATCGCGTTGCGCAACAAGGGCTGCCGGACTTCTTCGCGCGCTTCAGTGACGCATTCCTCGTCGAAGCAAAAGCCTTTGTCGACGCCATCCGCCAGGGTGCGCCGTCACCGCTGACGCTGGCCGACGCACGCGAAGCGACACGCATCGCAATCGCGCTGCGCGAAGCATACGAAGGGCATTGCGTGATCGAGCTGGGCTGATTTCTCGGTCGGCGGAAGGTGATGTCGCGTTGAAATTGCTTTCCGTCTGGCGAGTGTGTGCCGAACGGATTGTGCGAGAGATCGCTCCTTTTTGAAGCTAAAAATAGAAAATTAATTCCGAGAAAGAAACTTTAAGAATTTGTGTTGCAATTACGTTGGGACCGCGCTATCGTAATTGCCAACGAGTCTTCAAGTTTTACGAGTGCCGATGCGAGCGTGGTGGGAACATCCCGCTGGTTGAATACAAATAATGGAGGTGTGTGAATGGCTACGATTCGGTTGACGATGGCGCAAGCGCTGGTGCGCTATCTGATGGCGCAGAAAGTGCTCACGGAGAACGGTACGGAGCCGTTGTTTGGCGGTATCTGGGCGATTTTCGGGCATGGCAATGTGGCTGGCTTGGGTGAGGCGCTGCATGCGGTCAAGGAGAACTTTCCGACCTATCGTGCGCACAACGAGCAGGGCATGGCGCTTGCCGCCGTTGCCTACGCCAAGGCCCACTTCCGTCGCCGCATGATGGCCGTCACGACGTCCATCGGACCGGGTTGTACGAACCTCGTGACGGCTGCCGGCACGGCGCACGTCAATCGCCTGCCGGTCCTGCTGCTCCCCGGCGATATCTTCGTATCGCGCGCACCCGACCCCGTCTTGCAACAGGTCGAGGACTTCCAGGACGGCAACGTCTCGGCTGTTGACACCCTGCGTCCCGTCTCGCGTTACTTCGATCGCATCGTTACGCCACACCAACTCCTGACCGCCTTGCCGCGCGCCATTACCGTGCTCACCGATCCTGCCCAATGCGGCCCGGTGACGCTGGCGCTGCCGCAGGACGTGCAGGCGATGGCGGCCGATTGGCCGGAAGAGTTCTTCGCCGAGCGTATCGTCCATTTCCGCAAGCCTCAACCGGAAGCGTTCGAGATCAATGCTGTTGCCGACATCCTCAAGAAGGCCAAACGGCCGGTCCTGATCTCCGGCGGCGGTGTGCTGTACAGCGAAGGCGGTGCCGTCGCGCTCAAGGCTTTTGCCGAGAAGCACGGCATTCCGGTCGGCGAGTCGCAGGCCGGCAAAGGTGCGCTGGCTTGGGACCATCCGATGCTCTCAGGTGCGATCGGCGTGACCGGCTCGACTGCGTCGAACGCGTTGGCTGAAGAAGCGGATGTCGTAATCGCTGTCGGCACTCGCCTGCAGGATTTCACGACCGGCTCGCACTCGCTCTTCACGCAGGCGAAGCTGATTTCGATCAACGTCGCGCCGTTTGATGCGATCAAGTGGGGCGGCGTGTCCCTGCTCGCCGATGCGGCCGCCGGGTTGAATGCCCTGTCGCAGGCGGTCGAAGGCTGGCGTTCCGATGCGGTGTGGTATGAGAAAGCAAAGACGCTGAACGACGCCTGGCGTGCGACGGTTTCCGAAGTCGTCGTCAGCTCGCGCGCCGCTCTGCCGACGTATGCGGAAGTGACCGGCGCGGTACAGGCATCGGCGCCCGACTCCTACGCCAACGATATCTCCGTCTGCGCCGCCGGTACTTGGCCGGCCGAGTTGCACAAACTGTGGCGCACGTCGACGCCGGGCGGCTATCACATGGAATACGGTTACTCGTGCATGGGCTATGAAGTGGCCGGCGGCTTGGGCGTCAAGATGGCGCGACCGGACCGCGAAGTCATCGTCATCGTCGGCGACGGCAGCTACCTGATGCTCAACAACGAGCTGGCCACCTCGGTGATGCTCGGTCTGAAGATCATCGTCGTGCTCACCGACAACTTCGGCTACGCCTGCATCAACCGTTTGCAACAGGCTTGCGGCGGTGCTGAGTTCAACAATTTGTACAAGGACTGCCTCACCGGTCCGCATGGCGTGCCGAAGATCGACTTCGAGCTGAACGCCCGCTCGCTCGGTGCCAACGCGGAGACCGTGAAGACGATCGACGAGCTGAAAGCGGCGATGGTGCGTGCCCGTGCATCCGACAAGTCCTACCTCATCAGCATTGTCATCGATGCACCGCAATGCACGCCGGAAGGCGGTACCTGGTGGGAAGTGGGTATTCCTGAAGTCTCGGTTCGCCCGGCCGTCGTCAAGGCGCACCAAGGCCTGGTAGAGCAGAAGAAGCGGCAAAGGCTTTAAACGGTGAGTATTCACCGGATACGGCAACGATCGAATTGATATTCAACCAATAACTGGAAAAGAGACTGACATGGGCAAACTTGAAGTGCGCATCGGCATCAACCCGATCTCCTGGACCAATGACGACCTGCCACAGTTGGGCGGCGATACACCGCTGGAGACGTGCCTGTCGGAAGGTACCGAGATCGGCTATGTGGGCTTCGAGCTGGGCAACAAGTTCCCGAAAGATCCGGCCGAACTGAAGGCAAAACTGGCGGGCTATGGCGCGGTTGTCGTCTCCGGCTGGTATTCGGGTAACTTGGCTGAAGGCACGCTGGAAGCCGAAATCGAAGCCGTTCAGGCGCACATGAAGAAGCTGGTGTTCAACGGCTGCAAGGTCATGGTCTATGGCGAAGTGGCCGGCTCGGTGCAGGGCCAGCAGCAGGTGCCGCTGTCGCGCCGTCCGCGTTTCACGACGATGGCGCAGTGGGAAGAGTATGCGAAGAAGCTCGACGCCTTCGGCGCTTACCTCAAGTCGAACGGCATTACGCTGGCCTATCACCACCACATGGGCGCCTACTGCGAAAGCACGCAGGATCTCGATACGCTGATGAAGCTGACGACCGACAATGTCGGCCTGCTTTTCGATACCGGCCACATCACCTTCGGCGGTGGCAACGCGCTCGCCGAGTTGAAGAAGCATATCGGCCGCGTTGTGCACGTGCATTGCAAGGACGTGCGCGAAGCAGTGATGAAGAAGGCACGCAACAACGATCAGAGCTTCCTCAATTCGGTGCTCGACGGCGTGTTTACCGTGCCGGGCGACGGCATGATCGATTTCGAGCCGATCCTCGCTTTGCTCGCCGAACACAACTACAAGGGCTGGCTGGTCGTCGAAGCCGAGCAGGATCCCGCCGTCGCGCCGAGCTACGAGTACGCCAAGAAGGGGCACGACTACTTGGCGGCACTGGTGAAGAAGGTCAACGGCTAACCAGCCGAGCAAGGGGAAAAGCGTGAGCAAGTTATTGGTAAAAGCGAAGCCGGGCAAGGAAATCGCCAACGTCACACCGGCTTCGGCCAACTGGGGTTACGTCGGCTTTGCCGCCTATCGTCTGCAACCGGGCGAGTCGGTGTCGTTCGAAGATCCGGCGCGCGAGGCTTGCCTGGTGGTACTGGCCGGCAAGGCCAAGGTGCAGGCCGGCAGCGTCGACTGCGGCGTGCTCGGGACGCGCGAAAGCGTGTTCGAGGACAAGGCCCCCGATGCTGCCTACGTTCCCAATAACTGCCGCGTCAGTGCCACAGCGGTTACTGCCTGCGAAATCGCTATCACGCACGCGCCGGGCTTCGGCACGCATCCGGCGCGCGTGATCCCCGCAGCGACGATGCGCCGCTCGGTACGCGGCGAGGGTACTAACCAGCGTTTCGTCACCGACATCCTGCCGTCCGATCAACCGGCCGACAGCCTGCTGGTCGTCGAGGTCATCACGCCGTCGAGCCACTCATCGAGCTACCCGCCGCATAAGCATGATGAAGACAACATGCCGGTCGAAAGCTCGCTCGAAGAGACCTACTACCACCGTCTCAGTCCGCCGCAAGGTTATGTCTTCCAGCGCGTCTATTCCGACGACCGCAGCCTGGACGAAGCGATGGCCGCAGAAGACCACGACGTCGTGATGGTGCCGCGCGGCTACCACCCGGTCACCGTGCCGCACGGCTACACGTCCTACTACCTCAACGTGATGGCCGGCGAGAAGCGCAACTGGGTATTCAAGAACGATCCGGTGCATGAGTGGATGCTGAAGCCGGCCTAGAGACAACATCCAGCTAGCCTTCGCGCGAAGGCGACTCAGGGAAGAACAAAGGGAAGGAAGCCACGGCTTTTGCCGCGGCGTGGGGCCGTGTTGCCCAAATTCCGGTACGTGCCGACGGATTCAAGGCGCTGCCGAAGCAAAAAGGAGTCATGAATGTACGAAGTGTTGCACTACATTGACGGCAAGATTACCCCCGGCACGGCCGGACGAAGCCAGGACATCGTTGATCCGGCGCGTGGCGAGATGATCGGTTGCGTGCGACTCGCGGCACGCGAAGACGTAGATGCTGCGGTTGCTGCGGCCAAGCGCGCTTTCCCCGGCTGGGCCTCGACGCCGCCACTACGCCGTTCGCGCATTCTCAACCGCTTCCGCGCACTGCTCGAAGAACATGCCGAAGAACTTGCTGCGACGATCACTTCGGAGCACGGCAAGGTGCACGCCGATGCGCTTGGCGAAGTCCAGCGCGGGCTGGAAGTCGTCGAGTTCGCCGTCGGCATTCCGCATCTCCTGAAAGGCGAAGTGACCGAGAACGTCGGCACTAGCGTCGATTCGCACAGCCTGCGTCAGCCGCTCGGCGTCGTCGCCGGCATTACACCGTTCAACTTCCCGATCATGGTGCCGATGTGGATGTTCCCGGTCGCTCTGGCCTGCGGCAACACCTTCGTCCTCAAGCCTTCCGAGCGTGACCCGTCGGCATCGCTGATCGTTGCGCGTCTGCTGAAGGAAGCCGGCCTGCCCGACGGCGTGTTCAACGTCGTCAATGGCGACAAGGAGTCGGTCGACACGCTGCTCGAACACCCGGACGTCAAGGCCGTGAGCTTTGTCGGCTCGACGCCGATCGCTCGCTACATCTACGAGCGTGCCTGTGCCTTCGGCAAGCGCGCGCAGGCATTGGGTGGCGCCAAGAACCACATGGTCGTGATGCCCGACGCCGACCTCGATCTGACCGCCGACGCGCTGATGGGCGCCGCTTACGGCGCGGCGGGTGAGCGCTGCATGGCGATCTCGGTGGTCGTCGCGGTGGGTGATGCGACAGCCGATGCGCTGGTCGAAAAGCTCCTGCCGCGCATTGCGACGCTGAAGACCGGGCCGGGCTCCGACCGCACGTCCGAGATGGGGCCGCTGATTACGGCGCAGCACCGCGACAAGGTCGTCAGCTATATCGACAGCGGCGAGGCGGAAGGCGCAAAACTGCTGGTCGACGGACGCGGATGCAAGATCCACGGTTATCCACGTGGCCATTGGGTCGGGCCGACGCTGTTCGACCACGTGACGCCCGAGATGAAGATCTACCGCGAGGAAATCTTCGGGCCGGTACTGGCGATCGTACGCGCCGCCGACTATGCGACTGCCGTCGATCTGATCAACGAACACGAGTACGGCAACGGCACGGCGATCTTCACGCGCGACGGCGACGCGGCACGCGATTTCAGCCATCGCGTACAAGTCGGCATGGTTGGCGTGAATGTGCCGATCCCGGTTCCGATGGCCTTCCACAGCTTCGGCGGCTGGAAGGCTTCGCTGTTCGGCGACCATCACATGCACGGGCCGGAAGGCGTGCGCTTCTACACGAAGCTGAAGACGATTACCACGCGTTGGCCGACCGGCATGCGCGCCGGTGCCGACTTCGTCATGCCGACGATGAAGTAGCGGCAAGGCACCCGACAACACGCAACACCAGGGATTCTCAACGTCATCCAAGGAGTAGTGAAAATGGCCTACATCAAGCGTTTGAAGTACTGCATCAACAATGAGTGGCTCGAATCGGCGACGGCGAAGTACATGCCGGTGATGAACCCCAGCCTCGGCGAGCAGATCGCCGAAGCGCCGTGCTGCACGCAGAGCGAAGTCGACGCCGCCGTCAAGGCCGCCGCAGCCGCGTTCCCGGCCTGGTCGGATACGCCGATCCCGCAGCGCATCCAGTTGATGTTCCGTTTCAAGGCTCTGCTCGACAAGAACCTCGACGAACTGGCCAAGCTGCTCGCCACCGAAATGGGAAAAGTGTTGGCTGAAGCCAAGGGCGACGTACTGAAGGCGATTGAAGTCGTCGAATGCGCCTGCTCGTCGCACTATCTCATGCAGGGCGACACCTGCATGAACGTCGCCGCCGGCTACGATACCGTCTCGTTCCGCGAGCCGCTCGGCGTCTTCGTCGGCATCGCGCCGTACAACTTCCCGGCGATGATCCCGATGGGCTGGATGCTGCCGTTCTGCATCACCACGGGCAACACCTTCGTCCTGAAGGCCGCCTCGATGGTGCCGCAGACCTCGATGCGCATGCTCGAACTGCTGATCGAAGCTGGCCTGCCGAAGGGCGTCGTCAACCTCGTCACCTGCTCGCGCGTCGAAGCCGACTCGCTGCTCACCAACCCCGCCGTCAAGGGCGTGACCTTCGTCGGTTCGACGTCGGTCGGCCTGCACATCTACTCGACCGCGGCCGGCGCCGGCAAGCGCGTCCAGGCTTTGTGCGAAGCCAAGAATCACGCGCTGGTGCTCGAAGACTGCGTGCTCGAACGCACGGTCGCCGGCATCATCAACTCGACCTACGGCTGCGCCGGTCAGCGTTGCATGGCCCTGCCGGTCGTCTGCGTGCAGGAATCAATCGCTGACGAATTCATCGCCCTGTTCAAGAAAAAGGCGATGGAACTCAAGCTGGGACCGGCCTACGATCCGTCATCGCAACTCGGCCCGCTGGTCTCGGCCGCACAGAAGCAATCGGTCGAGAACTGGATCCAGCGCGGCGTAGACGAAGGCGCACGCCTTGTACTCGACGGTCGCGGTGCGAAAGTGCCTGGCTTCGAAGATGGCTACTTCGTCGGTCCGACGATCTTCGACAACGTGCTACCGGAACACAGCGTCGGCAACGACGAAATCTTCGGGCCGGTGACCTGCATCAAGCGCGTCAAGGATTTCGAGGAAGGCCTGGCGATCATGAACGGCAACCGTTTCGCCAACGGCTCGTGCATCTACACGAGTTCCGGCCGCTATGCCCGCGAGTTCGCCAAGCGCACCCACGGCGGCATGGTCGGCATCAACGTCGGCATCCCGGTCCCGTTCTCGATCTTCCCCTTCACCGGGCACAAGGATTCGTTCTTCGGCGACCTGCACGCCATGGGCAAGGACGGCGTCGCCTTCTTCACCGAAACCAAGGCCGTCACCTCGGTCTGGTTCACGGAAGAAGACTCGAAGAAGGCCGTTTCCACGTGGGATGGCACACTGACCCGCAATTAAGTAACCGATTCGCGAGCGGCTGATCTCCCTCGGATCAGCCGTATCGATCACCTTCGGCATGTGACGCTGGCAACAGCGCTTGAGCGCAAACCTGATCTCGGTCGGGTTTGCGTTTTTTTTGGTTCATCGCGCCTTACCGGGGAACGCAGCCTTGATCTTCAGGAAG